>OOAC01002538.1_pt1 | contig 9928 bp, 7 predicted proteins | sample 1671041 | NCBI WGS metagenome assembly OOAC01 (sample SAMN06348116, study PRJEB24527) | human gut metagenome | biome: human gut; feature: ankylosing spondylitis patient; material: feces | host: Homo sapiens | place: China | collected 2015-10 | reverse complement strand
CGGATGCTCCTGACTGCAAGGCTGCGCCCGATGCTCGCTTCGCCCGGCGGGGCGTAGACCCGCCTGCCCCGGATGGCGAACAGCGCCGCTTCGTCGGCCGCCATGAGAGTCCCGTTGCGGTCGCAGCGTACGGCGACGCTCGCACCCTGCAACCCGGCATATTGCCGTGCCAGCTCTACGGCAGCCTCGCGTGCCGAGGTGGGGGCGTCGAACAGCGGCGGTTCGTATTGCAGCGTCACGGCTTCGGGCATCAGGCTGCGCAGGTCGTAGCCGCGGTAGAGCGAAACGCCTTCGAATTCCAGCCGCAGGGAGCCCGATGCCGGCAGGACGAGCCGCACGAATTTCGAACGGTCGCTGCCGGGGGCTTCCCGTCCGACCACCGCCGCGACGGCCGTCCCGACCTCCCGGGCGTCCTGTGGCCCCGGGCACCCGAAGAGCGTGCGCGACCAGCGGTCGAGTACGGCCAGGTGTTCCCGCAGGCAGAGGCACTCTCCGTCGAGGACATGTACGGTCTGGTATAGGTAGACTTCCCGCATCAGAGCATGAAGATTTTGAGCAGCAGTTCGCGCAGCAGTTCGCCGTCCGATGCACCTCCGGCGTTCATGCCCTTGCTCTTGGCGTCGTATTCGCGCAGCAGGCCGAGGATGTTGAATACCTTGCGGTTGTCCCAGTTGGCGGCGTTCTGCTTGATCTCGCCGATGACATAGACGTTGCTCTTCTTGAGGATGCGCATCAGCTCCGTGTCGGGCGGGAATGCGGTTCCCTTGTGCCGCGAGAGCCAGCGGAGGTAGTTCACGACGAAGAGCTCCTTGAACTGCCCGAAAAGCGCCAGTACGGTGACCAGCAGCGGGTTGTCCTTGGGGTTGCGGGCGAAGTGCTCGGCGATCATCAGCGCGCGGGCCATATCCCGCGTGACGACCGCCTTGCAGAGTTCGAAGTTGTTGAAATCCTTCGAAATGCCGATGTTGGCCTCGATGTCGGCGTCGGTGATGCGCTGCGTGCCCTCGGGCAGCGAGACGGTGAGTTTCCGGATTTCGTTGGAGATCTTTGCGATGTCGGTTCCCAAATGGTCGGTCAGCATCGAAAGCGCCTTGGGGTCGATCGTGAATCCTTTCTGCCGGATGAACTGCTGTAACCACGCCGCGATCTCGTAGTCGCGCGGGCGCACCGATTCCAGCACCGTGCCGTTCGCTGCGCAGCCCTTGTAGAAGGCCGAGCGTTTGTCGGCGTTCTTCTCCTTGTGGCAGATCACGAGAATGGTCGTCGGCGAGGGCTTCTGCGTGTAGAGCGCGAGCTTGTCCAGCCCCTTGAGCTGCTGTGCCTCCTTGAGGATCACCACCTGGTATTGTCCCATCATCGGCATCTGGCGGCAGAGGTTGATGATCTGCCCCGCCTCGGAGTCCTTGCCGTAGACGGTGAGCTGGTTGAAAGCCCGTTCGGCTTCGCCCAGCACGGTCGTGGCTATCTGCTCGGCGATGGCGTCGATGAAGTAGCTCTCTTCGCCCATGAGCAGGTAGATGGGGACGAACCGCCGTGCGGCGATCTGGCCGGCGAGTTGTTCGTATGCGGCGACGGAATCCTTGAATTTCAGTACGCTTTTAGCCATGTCAGACGATTTCTTTGGTGATACGCAGCACGTTCTCCGTGTCGGGCGTCAGGCGGTAGCGGTCGTCGATGCGGCGGCCGACGAGCCATACGATCTCGCCGCCCGACAGCAGTACGAACTGCCGCTGTTTTTCGGCCATCGAGACCTTGGCGTCGATCAAAAAATCGCTCACTTTCTTGCGCCCCGTCATGCCGAACGGCACGAAGGAGTCGCCTTCGCGCCAGCGGCGCAGCGTGAGCGGGAATTGCAAGCGGTCGGCATCGACCTGGGCGATATGCTCCGGTACGCCGAAATTCTTGATCGTGTCGATGTCCGTATACTCGAAGTAGAGCACCGAATTGCCGCAGTAGCTCCGCTGTGCACCCCTTTCCACCTGCGTCATGCAGGCGTCGTCGGGGGTGATCGGCGCCACGACGATGGTGCCGCGGTCGACGTAGGCCACCCGTTCGCGCGAATAAAAGCGTCGCCCCGTCATGTCGTGCCGGAGCGAATGGCAGAGCGAGTCGACGACGTCGCCCTTGAACCCGTAGGCCGAACTCAGCAACTCGTAAATCACGAACTCCTGCGGGAATGCCGGGTCGATGCGGTCGAGGTGGATCGTGTCGAACCCGTCCGCCGAAGTCACCGCCTCGCCGCGGATACGTTCGATGCCGTGGTTGATGAATAGCTGGGCATCGGTCAGGCGTGCCAGGTTGCGGCTCATGAGGCTCGTGAACTTGGGGTTGATCTCCCGGATGCGGGGGATCAGTCCGAGCCGGATCTTGTTGCGCAGGTATTTGGTCGAGCGGTTCGACGAATCCTCGCGGAACGGGATGCGGTTGGCTACGGCATATTCGAGGATCTCCTTGCGCGAAGCGAACATCAGCGGACGGATGATCCTGCCCACCTGCGTCGAGATGCCCGTCAGCCCGCGCAGCCCCGTGCCGCGCAGCAGGTTGATGAAGAACGTCTCGATCGAGTCGTCGGCATGGTGGGCGATCGCCACGGCCGTGTAGCCCTGCCCGCGGCTCAGGGTGTCGAACCACGCATAGCGCAGGCGTCGTGCCGCCATTTCCATCGACTCGCCCGTGCGCTCCATTTCGGCCGTGGTTTCGAACCGCTTGTTGTAAAACTCCACGCCGTACTTCTTCGCTTCCTCTTCCACCAGCACCTCGTCCTCTTCGCTCTCGGCGCCCCGCAGCTGGAAATTGCAGTGCGCCACGCCCACCGAATAGCCGCTGCGGGTGAAAAGCGACAGCATGACCATCGAATCCACGCCCCCCGAAACGGTCAGCAGGATGCGGTCGTCGTGCGTCGCCAGGTCATTCTCGGCGACATACCTCTGGAAAGCCTCTAAAAGTGCCATATTACAATATGTTGACTTCGGTGTCTATCTCTATGCCGAACTTTTCGTGTACGCGGGCCTGTACCATGCGGGCGAAATCGAGTATCTCGCCGCCCGTGGCGCCTCCCAGGTTCACCAATACCAGTGCCTGCCGTTCATGGATGCCTACCCGTCCGCTTCGGCAGCCTTTCAGCCCCGCCTTGTCGATGAGCCACCCGGCGGCGAGTTTGGCCTTGCCCGAAAGGGCGGCGGGGTAGAGCGGCATGTCGGGCCAGCGGGCCCGCAGTTGCTGCGCCACGGATTCATCGACGACCGGGTTTTTGAAGAAGCTCCCTGCATTGCCCGTCACCTTCGGGTCGGGTAGTTTGGCGCGGCGGATGGCGCAGATTGCCTCGCGGATGTTGCGCAGCGTCGTGCCGCCGCGGGATTCGACTTCGCGCTCCACGTCGCCGTACCCCAGCCGGGGTTGCGGCGTACGCGAAAGGCGGATGTCCACCGCCGTGATGACGACACGTCCCCGCAGGTCGTGCTTGAAGATGCTTTCGCGGTAACCGAAACAGCAGTGCGCGGCGTCGAGCGTCATGCATTTGCAGTTTTCCACGCAGAACATGTGTACCCGCTCGATCGCGTCCTTCGCCTCGCAGCCGTAGGCGCCGATGTTCTGCACGGGCGCCGCCCCGGCCTTGCCCGGGATTAGCGAGAGGTTTTCGAGCCCCCACAATCCGCGCTGTACGGCCCACTCCACCAGGTCGTCCCATTCGACCCCGGCGTCGGCGCGCACGTGTACCGTGCCCCCCTCTTCGCCGAGCAGGGCGATCCGCTGCGAGACGGGGGTCAGCAGCAGCCCGTCGTAGTCCTGTGTGAAAAGTATGTTGTTGCCGCCGCTCAGGACGCTCCAGCGGTCGGGGATTCCGCCGCCGAAAATCGCGTGCAGATCCTCCTCGGTCTCGAATTCGACGAGCCGGGCGGCGTGCTGCTCGACGCCGAAACTGTTGCGTCCGCGCAGGCTGGTTTGGTGAAATTCTCGGATCATGATGTGCAAAGTTAGAAATTATTTCGTTATCTTTGAAGATAATTCCGATCCGACGAAAAACTAAAGACGATAGAACCATGTTTACCGAAAAAGATTTACAGCAGATCGAAAAACACGGGCTGACTCCCGACGCGGTCGAGCGCCAGCTGGAGAATTTCCGCCGCGGGTTCCCCTTCCTGAAGGTTGTGCGCGCCGCATCGCCCGGCGACGGGGTGATGGTCGTGGGCGACGCGGAGGCTGCCGCCGCCGTGGCGCGTTATGAACGGGAGGCCGACCGCCTGGGCATCGTGAAATTCGTGCCAGCCTCGGGTGCCGCGACCCGTATGTTCAAGGAGTTGTTCGAGTTCGTCAACGAGGGTAAGCGCGGCAAGGGCATCGACACGTTGCTGGACAATATCGGGCGCTTCGCCTTCTGGCCGGAACTCAAGGCCGTGCTGCCGCCCGATGCCGACGACAAGGCAACCGTGCGTGCCATCGTAAAGGACGGGCTCGGCTACGGGCAGAAGCCCAAGGGGCTGGTGACCTTCCATGCCTATCCCGAAGGGGCGCGCAAGGCGGTCGAGGAGCACCTGGTGGAGGGCGCGGTCTATGCCGCGGCCAGAGGCGTGGCCCGGATCCATTTCACCGTGTCGCCCGAGCACATCGCGGGCTTCGAAACCCTCCTGGCGGAAAAGGTACCCGTGTACGAACAGCGTTTCGGCATCCGTTACGACATCTCGTTCTCGGTGCAGAAACCTTCGACCGATACGATTGCCGTCAATCCCGACAACACCCCTTTCCGGCAGGACGACGGCACGCTGCTGTTCCGTCCCGCGGGCCACGGGGCGCTGATCGAAAACCTGAACGAGATTGACGCCGACCTGATCTTCATCAAGAACATCGACAACGTGACGACCGATGCCCGCCGCGGGGACACGGTCCGTTATAAAAAGGTGCTTGCAGGGGTTCTGCTCGACCTCCAGGGGCGCGCCTTCGAGTACCTCAAGGCCCTCGAAGTGGGTGGCGCCGAGCTGGAACCCATCGCCGAATTCATCGGGAAACAGCTCTGCGTGAAACTCCCCGCCGAGTACGATTCGGCGCTGCTGCGCGCCGTGTTGGACCGTCCGATCCGCGTCTGCGGCATGGTCCGCAACGAGGGCGAGCCGGGCGGCGGCCCGTTCTGGGTCGGGAACCCCGACGGCACGGAGTCGCTTCAGATCGCCGAGTCGAGCCAGATCGCGCCCGACGACCTGCCGCTGATGCAGTCGGCCACGCACTTCAATCCGGTGGACCTCGTCTGCGGCGTGCGCGATTCGAAGGGATGCAAGTTCGATCTGCGCCGGTACACCGATCCCGCGACGGGATTCATCTCGTCGAAATCCTCCGGCGGCCGCGATCTGCGCGCGCAGGAGCTTCCGGGACTCTGGAACGGTGCGATGGCGAAGTGGAACACGGTCTTCGTCGACGTTCCCGTCACGACATTCTCTCCGGTGAAGGTGGTGCAGGATCTTCTGCGCCCCCAGCACCAATAGGTTTAAGGTTTTGCGGGTGTCTTTCGCCCGTCTTGTCCGGGCCGGCCGGGGAATGCGTTTGTATCTCCCGGCCGGCCCGGATCGTGTCGCGCCGAAGCCGGACTCTCCTTATTGCAGATGCAGGACCAGTCTGTCGAGTCCGAAGAAACACTCCGTGAATCCGGGAGCCGGGGCGACGGCCTCTATCGTCAGCGTGTTTCCGCCCTTGCGGATCTGTCCGTTGCCGAACGCAACCTCTTTGGCGATCAGTTCCGGGGCATGTCCCGGGCCTGCGGCGGCTGCCATTGCGGTGCGGCGGGCCTCCATTTGTGCCGGAAATTTGTCAAAATAGGATAAATTGCTGTTCAGTATCCCCGATTGTAGATAATCTTTTTTATATTTGTGCGTTAAAACCGAAAAACAATAATCAAAACTAAATAACGCTATGGAAAACAAACTTCAACAGTTGACGCAGAAGCTCTACGACGAGGGGCTGGAGAAAGGGCGCGCCGAGGCCGACAAGCTGGTGGCCGACGCCAAGGCCGAGGCCCGGAAGATCGTCGCCGAGGCCCGCGCCGAGGCCGAAGAGATCGTCAAAAAGGCGGAGGCCAAGGCCGAGGACGTTTCGAAGAACACCATGACCGAGATTTCGCTGGCCGGCAAGCAGGCCGTCGGCAGAATCAAGTCGGAGATCGCCTCGCTGATCATCGCCAAGGCTACGGCCCGGGGTGTGAAGGAGGCCGTCGTGGACCCGGCGTTCATCAAGGAGATGCTCGTCGCCGTAGCTAAAAACTGGAACGGTTCCGATTCGGGCAAGGTCGAATTGCAGGCCCTGCTGCCCGAGGGCGAGCGCAAGAAGCTCGACGCGGCGTTCGAGGAGAGTGCGAAGGAGCTGCTCGCCGCCGGTGTCGAGGTGGGCTGGTCGAAGGAGGTGAAGACCGGCTTCAAGGTGGGCGCCAAGGAGGGCGGCTACTACATTTCGTTCGCCGACGCCGACATCGAAGCGCTGTTGGCAGAGTACCTGCGCGACAAGGTGTTCCAATTGTTGTTCAAGGCGTAAGGCATGTTTGCGACCCAATATTATTGTCTGGTAGCCTCCCTGAAGGAGTACGCGCTCGACGCCGACACCAAGGGCTTCGACGCCCGGGCCATCGTCTCCGGGATTCTGGAGGAGGTGAACCGCGGCGACGCCCGCGAGGTGCGGCTCCTGTACGGCTACTACGACTGTGAGAATATCGCCGCCCTGCGTGCGGGGCGCTCGGCGCACAATCCGCTGGGCAACTTCACGCGCGAGGAGCTGGCGGAGGAGCTGAAAACTCCGAAGCGGCTTCCCGAGGCGGTTGCCCGCGTGGTGAGGGCCTATGCCGATCCCGAGGGCGAGGACGCCGAGACGGTCGACACGTCGCGGCGTTTCGAGAAGGAGCTGTTCGGGGCCTACTACGCCGCCTGCGGAAAGGCCGGGAGCCGCTTCCTGCGCGAGTGGTCCGCTTTTGACCGGAACCTGCGCAACGTTTCGGCGGCCGTCACGGCGCGCGCCGCAGGGCGTGCGGTCGAGGAGGTCGTCGTGGGCGGCGGCGATGTCGCCGAGCAGTTGCAGCGCAGTTCTGCGGCCGATTTCGGGCTTCGGGGCGAACTTCCCTATATCGACGCGGTGATCGCGGCGGTGAACGACGAGGCCAACCTCGTGGAGAAGGAGCACAAGATCGACCTGATCCGCTGGAACGAAGCCGTGGAACTGGCGACGTTCGACTATTTCGACATTAATTCCATCCTGTCGTACCTGTCGCGTGTCAACATCGTGGCGCGCTGGACGCAGCTCGATGCGGTGCGCGGACGCGAGATGTTCGAGCGTTTGATGGCCGAGCTGGATGGCAAAGGGCTGATAGAAAATAAACAATAGGATAATTCATGAAAACTACAGGACGTGTAAATGGTATCATCTCCAATATCGTAATCGTCAAGGCCGACGGAGCCGTGGGCCAGAACGAGATATGCTACGTGTATACGGGGGATACCAAAATGATGGCCGAGGTCATCAAGGTCGTAGGCGACAGCGCCTATGTCCAGGTTTTTGACAGCACCCGCGGTCTGAAGATCGGCGACCGGGTCGAATTCGAGGGTCACATGCTCGAAGTCACGCTGGCTCCGGGCCTTTTGTCGCGCAACTACGACGGTCTTCAGAACGACCTCGAAAAGATGGACGGTCTGTTCATCGCCCGCGGTTCGATCACCGATCCGGTCGACTACGATGCCGAGTGGGAATTTTCGCCGCTGGCCAAGGTCGGCGACAAGGTCACGGCGGCGTCGTGGCTGGGCGAGGTGAAGGAGCAGTGGGTGATGCACAAGATCATGGTTCCCTTCACGATGACGGACTGCTATACGGTTAAGAGCGTCGCCGAGGCGGGCAAATACAAGATCACCGACACGATGGCAGTCCTGACCGACGCCGAAGGCCGCGACCACGAGGTGACGATGGTGCAGAAATGGCCCGTGAAGCAGGCCGTGCGCTGCTATACGGAGAAACCCCGCCCGTCGCGCATCATGGAGACCGGCGTGCGTCCGATCGACACCTTCAACCCGATGGCCGAGGGCGGTACGGGCTTTATCCCGGGGCCTTTCGGCGCGGGCAAGACCGTGCTCCAGCACGCCATTTCGAAGCAGGCCGACGCCGACGTGATCATCATGGTGGCGTGCGGCGAGCGCGCCAACGAGGTGGTCGAAATCTTCAAGGAGTTCCCCGAGCTGATCGACCCGCATACGGGCCATACGCTCATGGAGCGCACGATCATCATCTGCAACACGTCGAACATGCCCGTCGCCGCGCGTGAGGCGTCGGTCTATACGGGTATGACCATCGGCGAATACTACCGCTCGATGGGCCTCAAGGTGCTCGTGATGGCCGACTCGACGTCGCGCTGGGCGCAGGCGCTGCGCGAGATGTCGAACCGTCTGGAGGAGCTTCCCGGACAGGACGCCTTCCCGATGGATCTTTCGGCGATCATCTCGAACTTCTACTCGCGTGCGGGACTGGTGAAACTCGTCGGCGGCCAGACCGGATCGGTGACGTTCCTCGGCACGGTGTCGCCTGCGGGCGGTAACCTCAAGGAGCCGGTGACCGAATCGACGAAGAAGGCCGCGCGTTGTTTCTACGCCCTTTCGCAGGGCCGCGCCGACTCGAAGCGCTATCCGGCCATCGACCCGCTGGAGTCCTACTCGAAATACCTCGAATACCCCGAAATCCGCGAATACCTTGACGAGCACATCGAGAAGGACTGGGTGGACCTGGTCTACGCGGGTAAGACCATCGTGCAGCGTGGCAAGGAGGCCAACGACCAGATCAACATTCTGGGCGACGACGGCGTGCCGGTGGAGTACCACGAACGGTTCTGGAAATCGGAGCTGATCGACTTCGTCATCCTGCAACAGGACGCCTTCGATGACATCGACGCCAACTGCCCGATGGAACGCCAGCAGATGATGTACAAGATGGTGTTGGGCATCTGCAACCAGGAATTTGCGTTCGCCGATTTCGAGGCCTGCTCGCAGTTCTTCAAGGGGCTGATCAACCTCTTCCGCCAGATGAACTATTCGGAGTGGAAGTCGGAGAAGTTCGAGGGTTACCGGAAGCAGATCGAGCAGTATGTGAGTGAACAATCCAAATAAGCGGGAGAAATTATGACAACACGAGCATTTCAGAAGATATATACCAAGATTGACAACATCACCAAGGCTACCGTGACGCTCCGCGCCACGGGCGTCGGCAACGACGAACTGGCCACCGTCGGCGGCAAGCTGGCGCAGGTGGTGAAGATTATGGGCGAGAACGTCACGTTGCAGATTTTCGCCGGAACCGAGGGCCTGTCCACCGACTCCGAGGTCGTCTTCCACGGCGAGCCTCCCAAGCTGCGCGTTTCGGACAACCTCGCGGGGCGTTTCTTCAACGCCTACGGCGAACCGCTCGAGGGCGGCGAGATCATCGAGGGCGAGGCCCGCGAGATCGGCGGTCCGACGGTGAATCCCTTCCGGCGCATCCAGCCTTCGGAGCTGATTGCCACGGGCATCGCCGGCATCGACCTGAACAATACGATCGTGACGGGGCAGAAGATCCCTTTCTTCGCCGACCCCGACCAGCCCTATAACGCCGTGATGGCCAATGTGGCGCTGCGTGCCAAGGCCGACAAGATCATCCTGGGCGGCATGGGACTCACCAACGACGACTTCCTCTATTTCAAGTCGGTGTTCGAGAACGCCGGTGCCCTCGACCGCATCGTGTCGTTCGTCAATACGACCGAGAACCCGCCCGTGGAGCGGCTGCTCGTCCCCGACATGGCGCTTACGGCCGCCGAGTACTTCGCGGTGGACAAGGGCGAGAAGGTGCTTGTCCTGCTGACCGACATGACGCTCTATGCCGATGCGCTGGCCATCGTGTCGAACCGTATGGATCAGATCCCGTCGAAGGACTCGATGCCCGGTTC
>OOAC01002537.1_pt1 | contig 9928 bp, 7 predicted proteins | sample 1671041 | NCBI WGS metagenome assembly OOAC01 (sample SAMN06348116, study PRJEB24527) | human gut metagenome | biome: human gut; feature: ankylosing spondylitis patient; material: feces | host: Homo sapiens | place: China | collected 2015-10 | reverse complement strand
TTCTGGGCGACAGCGTGCTGCAGATCGTCTCGGCAGATTATCTGTTCCACGCCTACGCCGACCGGCCTGAGGGCGACCTGACCCGCATCCGTTCCAGCCTGGTCAGCGAGGGCGCACTGTTCCAGTTTGCACAGGAGATCAATCTGGGCGAGTATCTGCGCCTGGGCCGGGGCGAGGAGCGCTGCGGCGGCCGCACCCGCCCCAGCGTGGTGTCCGATGCCTTTGAGGCCGTCATCGCCGCCCTGTATCTGGACGGCGGCATGGAGGTGGCAAAGAGCTTCATCCTGCCCTTCATCACCGAGGGCAAGCATGCTGAGGCCGATTACAAGACCCGCCTGCAGGAGATCGTCCAGCAGAACCCCGAGGAGCGGCTGAGCTATGTGGTGGAGCAGGAATCCGGCCCCGACCACGACAAGCATTTCGTGGTGGCTGTCCGCTTCAACTCCGATAAGGTCGCCCGGGGTGAGGGCCGCAGCAAGAAGATGGCCGAACAGCACGCCGCCCGCGAAGCCCTCAAGCTCCTGGGCGTGATAAAGGAAAAGTAAATGGTATTCAAGGAACTGGAGATCCAGGGCTTCAAGAGCTTTCCCGATAAGGTCAAGATCACCTTTGACGAGGGCGTGACCGGCGTGGTGGGCCCCAACGGTTCGGGCAAGTCGAACCTGTCCGATGCCGTGCGCTGGGTGCTGGGCGAGACCAGCGCCCGCCAGCTGCGCGCCGCCGGAAAGATGGAGGATGTCATCTTTGGCGGCACCCGGCGGCGGGGGGCCATGGGCTTTGCTCAGGTGCGCCTGACGCTGGACAACAGCAGCCACGCGCTGGATGTGGAAGCGGACGAGGTGACCATCGGCCGCAGGTATTACCGCTCCGGCGAGAGCGAGTACAGCATCAACGGGCAGATCTGCCGCCTGAAGGATGTGTATGAGCTGCTGCTGGATACCGGCATCGGCCGCGACGGCTACTCGGTCATCGGGCAGGGCCGCATTGCCGAGATCGTGGCGGCCAAGAGCAGCGAGCGCAGGGAGATCTTTGAGGAAGCCTGCGGCATTGCCAAATACCGCTACCGCAAAAACGAGGCCGAGCGCCGCCTTGCCGCTGCCGCCGAAAATCTGGAACGCCTGCGGGATATCCTGGGCGAGCTGGAGGCCCGGGTGGGCCCGCTGGAAAAAGAGAGCGAAAAGGCCCGGAAGTTTCTGGAACTGAGCGCCCGGCGCAAAACGCTGGAGGTGACCCTGTGGACGGACGGCGTGCACCGGGCCAAGGAAGCCGTGCGCCGTCAGGTGCGGGATTACGAGACAGCCCAGGCCGATTATGAGCGGTTCGACCGCCAGACCAAAGCCGCCGAGAGCGAGGCTGAGGAGATCCGGATGCAGGCACAACAGCTGACCATTGCGGTCGAGCGCCTGAATGGGGATATCCGCAGCATCACCGAGCAGATCAGCGGCAGCGAGAGCCGGATCGCCGTGCTGGAAAACGATATTGCCCGCAACGAGGAAAGCGCCGCAGACCTGCGGGCAGAGATTGCCGCCGGGCAGCAGGACAGCACCGAGGCCGCCGCCGCGCTGGAACGCCACCGCGCTGTGGCAAAGAGCATGGAGCTGGCGGGCCGGAAACTGGCCGCAGAGCTGGATGCCCTGAACGATGAGCTGGTGCGCCTGACCCGGGAAAACGACCAGAGCGGTGCCCGCCGGGATACCCTGCGGGGCGAGGTGGCGGCCCTGACGGCCCGGCACACCGAAGCGCAGGTGGCTCAGGCCGCCGCCAAGGCTGCTGCTGAGACGGCCCTGAGCCGTCTGCCTGCGTTGGAAGAAGCTGCCGAGGTGCTGGCTGTCCAGCGGGACGACGCAAAGCAGGATCTGGAGGATACCGTGCGGTACCTCACCACGCTGGTCGAGAATGAGCAGCAGCTCAAAAATATCCGGGCCGGTCTGGAACTCAAGCTGAAGAGCCGCCGCGCCGCGCTGGAGGAAGCCGACCGTGCCGAACAGCAGCTGAACCGGGAGCTGGATGCCGCCCGCCAGCGGCTTTCCGTGCTGCGGGAGCTGGAAAAGAACATGGAAGGCTACCAGAACTCCGTCAAGACCGTGATGCGGGCGGCATCCGCCCGGCGGCTGCGGGGCATCATCGGGCCGGTGTCCTCCATCCTGCGGGTGGAGCCGGGCCGGGAGGTCGCCATTGAGACCGCGCTTGGCGGTGCCCTGCAGAACATCGTGGTGGAGAACGAAGCTGCTGCCAAGGCGGGCATCGCCCTGCTGCGGAGCGAGAACGCGGGCCGCGCCACCTTCCTGCCGCTGGATACAGTCCAGCCCGGCGTGTTCCGGGGAAAACTGTCCGGCTCGGCAAGGCTGGCAAGCAGTCTGGTCCAGGCCGATGCACGGTACAGTGACATCGTGTCCAATCTGCTGGGCCGCATCATCGTGGTGGACGATATCAACGAGGCCTCCCGCGTGGCCCGGGACAATGGTTTCCGCAGCAAGGTCGTCACGCTGGATGGCCAGGTGGTCAATGCGGGCGGCAGCTTTACCGGCGGCAGTGTCCAGCGCAGCGCGGGCTTGTTTACCCGCAAGCAGGAGCTGGAGGAGCTGCGGGTCAAGGCTGCGAAATTGCAGAAGGAGTGCCTTGCCGCTCAGGAAAAGACCGACCAGTGCAAACAGCAGGCAGATGCCCTGAACGCAGAACTGACCGCCGCCGGCAGTGAGCAGATCACTGCCGCCAACGACCGTGTGCGGGCCGAAGCAGAGCGCAAGCGGCTGGAAGCCGCCATGGAGCAGGCCGAGACGGCCCTTGCCGCACGGCAGAAGGAAATCGACACCCTGAACGCCCAGTTGGCAGACAGCCGGGAAAAGGCCGCGCAGGCCGAAGCACAGGAAGCTGCGCTGGCCGGGGAGATCGAAGCAAAATCGGGCGAGCTGAACCGCATTGCCGAGGGAGACGATGCGTTTCTGACCCGGCAGCGGGCGCTGGCCGAGCAGGTGAGTGCCAAGCGGCTGGAACAGGTGAGCCGCCAGAAGGATGCCGAGCTGGCGCAGGCACAGATCGAAGCGCTGGAACAGCGCACCCGGGATGCCGAGAGCCGCCGGGCCGCTCTGGAAGAGAGCCTTGCCGCCCTTGCCGCCCGCAGTGATGCCTGCCGGGCTGAGATCGAGGCCATCCGCAAGGCTAGGACCGACAGCCGAGCGGAGATCGAAGCGAAAGAAGCCGAGATCCGGAAGGCCACCGAACAGCGGCTTTCCTGCCAGCAGGCCGAGACCGAGGCACTGGCCCGGGCCCGCACTGCTGCCGACAGCCGCGAGGAGATGGGCCGGGAGATGGCCCGCCTGGCCGAGCGGAAAGCGGCCGCTGAGAGCGAATACGATGCCACCGCCGCCAAGCTCTGGGATGAATACCAGCTGACGGTGAGCCAGGCTGAGGAACTCTGCGTGGAGTTCGACAGCCTGCCCGCTCTGCGGGCGCAGGTGGCCGATCTGCGCAATCAGATCCGGGCGCTGGGCAATGTGAACGTCAGCGCCATTGAGGAATATCAGGAGGTCAGGGAGCGGTATGATGCCCTGAGCGCTCAGGTGGCCGATGTGGAAGGCAGCAGGAACGAGCTGACGCGGATGATCGCCAGCCTGTCCGGCCAGATGAAGGAGATCTTCACCGACAGCTTCCGGGCCATCAATGAAAACTTTGGCCGCATCTTTGCCGAGCTGTTTGGCGGCGGCGAAGCCAGCCTTGTGCTGGAGGATGAAAGCGATGTGCTTTCCTGCGGCATCGGCATTCAGGTGGCACCGCCGGGCAAAGTCATCAAGAATCTGGAAGCCCTTTCCGGCGGCGAACAGGCGCTGGTGGCCATCAGCATCTATTTTGCGATCCTGGCCGTCAACCCGGCACCGTTCTGTATTCTGGACGAGATCGAAGCCGCTCTGGATGATGCCAATGTCAGCCGCTTTGCGCAGTATCTGCGCCGGGTGAGCGATAAGACCCAGTTCATCGTCATCACCCACCGCCGCGGCACCATGGAGGCCGCCAATGTCCTGTACGGTGTGACCATGCAGGAGGACGGCGTGTCGAAATTGCTCAAGCTGGATCTGGAACAGGTTGACGCGACGCTGGTTTCGTAGGTATAATAGATTAAACCTCTCAGTCTCGCTTCGCTCGCCAGCTCCCCTAGTAGGGGAGCCCTTGGCATACCGGGCAGCACTGAGCGCAAATCGTGAAATGGCGGGTTTTGCCATCACGGATAGAAACAGCAAAACAAAGGAGAGAACCAATGGGCCTCTTTGGATTTGGCAAAAAAGAAAAAGATAAGATGAAAGACGGCCTCGAAAAGACCCGCACGGGCTTCTGGGGCAACATTATGAATACCCTCACCGGCAGCAAGATCGATGATGATCTTTACGATGAGCTGGAAGAGCAGCTCATTCTGGCCGATGTGGGCGGTGAAGTGGCCATCAAACTGGTGGACAAGCTGCGGGACCGGGTGAACGAGAAGGGGCTGAAAACCGGTGAGCAGGCCAGCGATGAACTGCGCGACCTCATTGCCGATGAGATGCGCCCCGAAGCTGAGATGCAGCTGGACGGCAGACCCGCCGTCATTCTGGTCATTGGCGTGAACGGGGTGGGCAAGACCACCAGCATTGCCAAGCTGGCCGATTTCTATACCCGTCAGGGCAAAAAGGTGATGCTGGCTGCAGGCGATACCTTCCGTGCCGCCGCCAGCGAGCAGCTGGAGATCTGGGCCGACCGGGCGGGTGTGCCCCTTGTCAGGGCGGGCGAGGGCGCAGACCCCGCCGCTGTCATTTTTGACACGGTCAAGTCGGCCACCGCACGCGGCTATGATCTGGTCATTGCGGATACCGCAGGCCGCCTGCACAACAAGGCAAACCTGATGGCAGAGCTTTCCAAGATCAGCCGCAGCGTCAAAAAGGCCAGCCCCGAGGCCAGTCTGGAGACCCTGCTGGTGCTGGATGCCATCACGGGCCAGAACGCCATCAGCCAGGCCCGGGAGTTCTGCAAGGCGGCAAACGCCACCGGCATCATCCTGACCAAGCTGGACGGCACCGCCAAGGGCGGCTGTGTCGTGGCGGTCAAGCAGCGGCTGGGCCTGCCCGTGCGGTTCATCGGTGTGGGTGAGGGCATTGATGACCTGATCCCCTTCACCCCGGAGGGTTATGTAGAAGAGCTGCTGCCCCGGCAGTGGAAGCATTAAGTGTCGAACGGATCTGCAGTCGAACCTCTCAGGCCGCGCTTTGGCGCGTCCAGCTCTCCTGGCAGGGGAGCAAAGTGCAGGAGTTCGACAGGGGCAGAGAGGAGAAAAATATGAAAATCTGTGCAGCGACCGGCAACGCCGGTAAGCTCCGTGAGCTGCGGCGCATTCTGAAAGCGCAGGGCCACGAGGTGGTCAGCCAGAAGGAGCTGGGCATCACCATTGAACCCGATGAGACCGGTACCACCTTTGAGGAAAACGCCCTCATCAAGGCCGAGACCATCTGCAAAGCCAGCGGCCTGCCCACCATCGCCGATGACTCGGGCCTCTGCGTGGACGCGCTGGAGGGTGCCCCCGGCGTGTACAGCGCCCGCTACTGCGGCCGCCACGGCGACGACGAGGCCAACAACGACAAGCTGCTGGAGAATATGCAGGATATTCCGGCAGAACAGCGCGGCGCAAAATTTGTGGCCGCTGTCTGCTTTATCCTGCCCACCGGCCGGCACCTGACCTGCCGGGGCGAGTGCCCGGGCAAGGTGGCCTTTGCGCGCCTGGCGGGCGATTACGGTTTTGGCTACGACCCGCTGTTCATCCCCGATGAATGCGGTGTGGGCAAGGCGGAAAAGCGCCCCAATACCGAGGGACGCAGCTATGCCCAGCTCACCCCGGACGAAAAGGATGCCATCAGCCACCGCGGTGTGGCGCTGGCAAAGCTGGAAAAAGAGCTACCTGAATTTCTGAAATAAAAGGAGAAATAATTATGTTGACGAGCAAACAGCGCGCCATTCTGCGCGGCAAGGCAAACACCATGGACCCCGTTTTTATCGTGGGCAAGGGTGAGATCGACGAGACCATGATCCAGGGCGTGAAGGACTGCCTGGATGCCCGGGAGCTGATCAAGCTCAAGGTGCTGGAGAGCAGCATGTACAATGCCCGTGAGGCTTCTGTCAAGCTGGCAGAGGCCACCGGTGCCGACTGCGTGCAGGTCATCGGCTCCAAGTTCGTGCTCTATCTGCAGAAGAAGAAGGACAGCGCCTACGCTGACCTGCTGAAATGAGGCTCCTGCTGTACGGCGGCACCTTTGACCCGCCCCACAACGGCCACCTGAATAATCTGCGCGCCGCCGCTGCCCGGGTGCGCCCGGACAGAGTGGTGGTGATGCCTGCGGGGCTTTCCCCCTTCAAGCAGTCCACCGCCGCCCCCGGCAGCGCCCGGGTGGAGATGTGCGCGTGCTTCCGTGCACTGGAAGCGGAGGGGGCTGTCCCGGCGCTGTGCGTCAGCGGCTGGGAGGTGGAGCAGGCCGCGCTGGGCAGGCGCAACTATACGGTGCTCACGCTGGAAATGCTGGCCCGGACTTACCCGGAGGCCGAGCTGTACATGGCCATGGGCAGCGATATGCTGCTGAGCTTTGACAGCTGGCACCGCTGGCAGGAGATCCTGCGGCTGGCCCGGCTGGTGGTCACGAGCCGGAATGTCGGCGACGCGCCGGAGCTTCACGCCAAGGCAAAGCAGATGGACCCCACCGGGGCCCGCATCCTGTTTGCACAGGTCGAGGCTCTGCCCATGGCCAGCAGCGACCTGCGTGCCCGCCTTGCAGCAGGGGAAGCGTGTGAAAATGAACTGCCCGCCCTCGTGCGCCGGGTCATCCGGCGGGAGGGGCTTTACCGGGCAGACAGAGGGGAAAGCGGAAACCATGAATCTGAAACAGGCAAAGGAGCTTGTGCGCGGCCGGTTGAGTGACAAGCGTTACGAGCATACCCTGAATGTGAGAAAAATGGCCGTCAAGCTGGCAAAGCGGTATGGCGTGGATGAGGACAAGGCCGCGCTGGCCGCCCTGCTGCACGATTCAGCCAAGGAGATCAGCAAGGACGAGATGCGCGCCATCATGCGGGCCCACCCGGAACTGGCCGAGGGCGGGGAAGAGCGCCCCACCCCGGTGTGGCACGCCATCTGCGCCGCCATCCTGGCCCGCACTGAGTGGGGCGTGGAGGATGAGGCTGTGCTTTCGGCCATTGCCTGCCACACCACGGGCAAGCCCGGCATGAGCAGGCTGGATAAGATCCTTTATCTGGCGGATATGACCAGCAAGGAGCGGGACTGGCCCGGGGTGAACAAGCTGCGCAGGCTGGAGCGGAAGGATCTGGATCTGGCCATGCTGGCAGCCCTGAAACGGGCCAATGATTTTGTTCTCTCAGAGGGCAAGCCCCTGGACCCCATGTCCAAGGCGGCCTATGACGAGATCAGAGCAGAGGTGGATGCCCGGGCTGCAAAGGCCGGGTGAGCCTGTTTTTCTGCACACATCCTGTGCCGGAAAAGAATACCGATTGCAGATTGTGGGTAAGAATGTTATACTATGGAACATGACGACAGTCTCTGTCGGAATAAAAAAGCTGGAGGAACCGAACGAATGAGTCAAGGTCCGCGTCATATCAATACCGACCGCTCGCTGAACCGCCCCACGGAGCAGCGCCCCACGGAGGCTTCCGCCCTGCATCAGGTGTCGCTGTCCGGCCAGCCGGATTTCTTCCAGAACGAACAGCCCGCACCCCAGCAGAAGGAACCGCCCCGCCAGAGCGCGGGCGGCGGACGCGGCGGCAATGGCGGCAGTCGGCCGCCCCGGCACGCGGTCCCCGCTGATGCGCCCCGCCGCCGCAAAAAGAAGAAAAAGACCCCCGTGTGGCTGCCGATGGCCGTGACGCTGGCGGTGCTGGCCGTGATCTCGGGCGTGGTGGTCTACGCCGTGAACATGATGAACAAGGTGGAGGAGAACCTGAAGCCCGAGGAGAATGCGACCTCGCTGGTGGAGGAGATCCAGACGCTGGAGGAGTACAAGGGCGATGTGGTGAACATCCTTGTCTGCGGCATCGACTATGAGGAGGGCCGCGCCTACTCCTCGGACGGCAGCAACGACGGCATGACGGATATGATCCTGTACTGCCAGTTCGATATCAAGGGCGGTGCACTGCGGATGCTGCAGATCCCCCGCAACACGCTGGTGACCACCCAGAACCGCAAGCTTACCCTCTCCAACGGCAAGACCTATGCCGTTTCCAACTACCAGATCAACTCGGTGGCGCTTTCCAACGGCGGCAGCATTGCCGCGCTGGCAGATGTCATCTACGACCAGTACCACCTGCCCATCGACTACTATGTCACCATTGATATGCAGGCGCTGGTGGAAATGGTGGATAACTTCGGCGGCATCGAGGTGTATATCCCCCGGGATATGTCCTACGGCGGCAGTAAGCTGCTGAAGGGCTACCGCAATCTGGATGGTGCCTCGGCGGAGTTCTTTGTGCGCTGCCGCCACGGCGACGGTTACGCAAACTCTGATATCGACCGCTTGAATATGCAGCGCTACTTCTACGCAGGTCTGTTCAAGCGCGCCCGCGCCATGGGCATTACCGATATCCTGAACCAGCTGCCGCTGATATTCAAGGACTATATCCACACGGATATGGATATCACCACCATCGCAAAGCTGCTGGCGTCCTTCCTCAAGATCGACAGCTCCAACATCATTCTGGCGCAGACGCCGGTGTTCATGGGCGTGCCCAACGTGGGCAAGACCGACTCCTTTGCCGGCTACTCCTGCGTGGTGCCGGATGCCGGCTCCATCGCAAACCTGCTCAACCAGTATTTCTGCACCTACACCGGCCCGGTGGAGGTAAGCGAGCTGCACATGGTCACCGACCAGTGGCCCCACGGCAGCGCATCCACCGATGCCAACGTGCAGTATATGGGACGCATCGATAAGGAATCCGATGACGCCATCCTCAGCGGCGATACCGACCTTTCCGGCGCTGTGACCACCGATGGTCAGGCAGCGGGCACCGGACAGTAACAACAAAAACAATGCCCTGCACACCGGGTGCGGGCGTGTTCCGACAGAAGGGAGAAACACATGGATAATTTCAACGACAGCAAGGCGCTTGCCATTGAGATCGCCAAGATTTTGGACAAGAAGAAGGCGCAGGATGTACGGGTGCTCAAGGTAGAAAGCCTGACCGTCCTGACCGATTACTTCGTCATCGCCTCCGGTACCTCCACCACGCAGGTGGCCTCTCTGGCCGACGAGGTGGAGTACGAGCTTTCGCAGAAGGGTCTGGAACCCTACAGCGTTGAGGGTCACGACACCAAGAACTGGGTGCTGCTGGATTACTCCAACGTCATCGTGCACGTCTTTGTGCCCAACAGCCGCGCTTACTATGATCTGGAGCACCTGTGGGCAGACGGCGAGCCGGTGGACATCTCGGAGTACCTGACCCCGGATAGCAGCATTGAATAATTAAGGCAAACAGGTCTACTTCCGGTAAAAGTCCTCTTTGTTATTGCGGCGCAATAGGGAAAGTTAGCAAAAACGCCCCCTTTGGGGAGTTGGCAGGGCGAATGCCCTGACTGAGAGGGTTTATACCGGAAGTACCTTAAAAGCATACGCCCCCAAGCAACGGTATTTTGGTTAAAGTCTGGAGCTGATTACAAACATGAAGTATGATTACAAGGCTGTTGAAGCCAAGTGGCAGAAGGTGTGGGAGGACGAAAAGACCTTCCACGTCGAGATCGACCACAAAAAGCCCAAGTTCTATGCCCTGGTGGAGTTCCCGTATCCCTCGGGTGCAGGCCTGCACGTCGGCCATCCCCGCAGCTACACCGCGCTGGACGTGGTAAGCCGCAAGCGCCGTAAAAACGGCTACAACGTGCTGTACCCCATGGGCTGGGATGCCTTCGGTCTGCCCACCG
>OOAC01002531.1_pt1 | contig 9941 bp, 5 predicted proteins | sample 1671041 | NCBI WGS metagenome assembly OOAC01 (sample SAMN06348116, study PRJEB24527) | human gut metagenome | biome: human gut; feature: ankylosing spondylitis patient; material: feces | host: Homo sapiens | place: China | collected 2015-10 | reverse complement strand
GCAAAAAGTGGATGTAAAGATTAACAATAATCCTATTGATATATATTTCAGCATAATTCTCATATTTAAAAGATTATAAACTCAATACCACACCCATTGTCCATGTGCGACTGTTAGGATAGCCACCCGACGTGTCACGTCCCAGACCATTCACACTTTCGGGACTGATACCTGAATAATTGGAGAATGTCCAAATATTGTTGACCGAAGCTTTCAACGTAACCCCTCTTACCCGGAAAAAGTCAAGCCACCGTTTCGGAAAGCGATAAGACAGCGACACAGTATTCAGTTTGAAATAAGAACCTTCTTCCAAAAAGAGAGTCTGTGCTTCTCTGAACGGATCAATCACCTTATTGTGATGATAGTTGTACGGATTGGGATAAATCGCATTGTAACGGTTGTTTTCTGTCCAAAAATTATATTTTTCAATCGGAGATAAAGACGCATCTTTCCTCAAACTTTCAATAGACTTCCGTACCGGATCATCGTATGCTTTAAAAGATTTTGCCAGCACAGAATTAATAATATCGCGTTTAAAGACAAAAGATGTATTTACATGCATCGAAAATTCTTTATAAGAGAGATTGAAGAACAGTCCACCGGTTACCTTTGGACGGGCATTTGCTGCCACTACACGGTCTTTGTCATCAATAACATAATCGCCATTCGCATCTACCCAGATAGGATCTCCGGCCTTGAAATATGCTTCATCCGTATTCTTCCCCCCTAACCTTAGGCGCTTGCCTGTAGCCGGATCTACCGGAACGTCTTCGTCTGTGGCATATACACCTTTATTAATATAGAGCAACATCGAAGTAGTATTTCCACCCAAACGATTGGCTACCCATGCGTCACTATTCAAAATCTGACGGGCCTCATTCGGCAACTTGGTAATCACATCTCTGTTTAGTGCAAAGTTCAATCCGATCAACAAATTCCATTTGCTCTGCACTGATAATGGTTTTCCTCGCAAAGATACCTCCAGACCGTAATTGACCAGACTCACTTCCGTACTCCTCACTTTTTCAAATCCTGCATGGTTAGGCAGCTCAATATCACTCAACTGATTATCCACTTGACGGTAATAAGCATCAATATTCGCACTCAAACGGTTGTTGAATATAGACATATCATAACCGAAGTTCCAAGTAGTGGTAGTAACAGGATCCAGATTTATGTTAGGCAATCTTTTATAATCAATCGGAATATATGATTCGCCATTGTAAGTGTTTCCCGGATCTATATCATAAGTACCGAACACATCGTAGCGGGTAGCCTTGTATTTGACAACCTGTCCCCACGTCAGACGGAAACTCATATTATCAAGCCAGGTAAACCGGTCCATAAAACTTTCATAGCCGATATTCCAACGGAATCCCAAACTTGGATTTATGTTCCACTTCGTACGAGTGCCATATACGGAACTTAGCTCCGGACTTATTGTAGGGTCGAAAATATATTTGTCTCCACCTGCTTTAAATGAATCTTTAGTTTTAATCTTGAAATTCGGAGCGAACATAAAAGAAAAAGTACTCTGATTCTGACTAACAGTAGCACTACCTTCCGATTTACCATGACCTACCGGACCGATAATGTAATCGTTGGGGAGGCCTGTATATGTGATACTGTTGCCTGTTGATGTCCGTGAATTATAACGGATACCGGTTGTCAGCCCCAGCATGACATATTTTAAATCAAAAGTACGTGAGACATGGGTATCGATATACACTTTCGATTCATTACTATTGTAATTATAAGCAATGGCAGAATACTTGCTGTCGCTCAAGATAGCAGGTGTGAATTTTTCCTGGTCGGTAGAGTTATAGGAGTAATTGAACGTTCCTCTCCATTTGATATCAAATGGCAAGGCATAACCTAAATTCACCGTAGCGGAATAATTGGATTTCACGGTTGAATTCTCGACGCCGAACACCTGCAAAGCCGCTACGGAAGCCGAGTAGAGAGAGGGTGGCGGTAATAGGGAAGAAGCACTGGCACCACTCGCTACACCGGACTGTGAGACTGCATTTCCACTACCTGTACTATTGTCGGTAAATCCGACTTTCATATCGACACCAATTGTGAATTTCGAATTGGGAGATGTATAATTCATGTTTCCTGTAAGGGCATAACGGTTAAAGTCTGTATTCTTCACAATACCTTTCTCTGTATAATAATTACCGTTCACTTTATAGTTGAACAAATTATCACCACCCGAGAAACTTATGTTATGAGACTGATTGTACGTAACCCGATAAAATTGATCTTGCCAGTCCGTATTATTATTAAAATATGGATTTAGACTGTCAGAAACGGCAGGCATGAACATTATATCCTGATATCCGTGATACAATTGGGAGGTATCGTTATTCAATATCTGCCATTTTAGCAGATTCCGCTCCGCATTACCGATTGCCACTTCACGCAGACTGGGCGGAGTGGAGATGGTAAAATTGCCCGAATAAGTCACACGAGGCTTGGGAGAATCTCCTTTTTTAGTTTCGATAAGAATAACTCCATAGGCACCGGCCGAACCATACAATGAAGTAGCGGCAGCATCTTTCAAAATCTGGATATTGGCAATATCTTCTACAGGAATATTAGAGATCGGACTTACCCCTGATCCGGAAATCAATCCCTCGGCATTGTAGTCCTCTACATCTGTCTGCGGAATACCGTCCACCACAAAAAGTGGAGCGGAAGAAGCAAGATCCCACCCGCTATCATTATTCCCTACAAGAGAAATATCCGAAACACCTCGAATATTATATGTACCTGATGCTCCCGGCAAACCATTATTCATCTGGATATCCATACCAGCTACACGCCCTTGTAACAAGTTCATGATGTTAGGTACAGGGGTATCCGCCAGTTCTTTCGCATCGATTACTGTAGCAGATGCAGTCAGGTTAGCTTTGCTGACTCTACGTTGCCCCACAATGACCGTTTCCTGAACTTCGTTGATATTTTCTTCCAGAAAGATACTAATACCGGAAACAGACTTCTTTACTTTATAAATAGTAGGTTTATAAGAGACATAAGTAAATACCAGCTCTGAACCGACAGGAACCTTAATGGAAAATCCTCCTTCCAAATCGGAAGCTGTCCCCCGGATTCTTTTTTGTGTTTTGGCATCCCGGCAGATGATATTCACACCCGGAAAAGTCTCGTTATTCCCGGCTTTGTCATAAACAGTCCCGCTGACTATCACTGCTCCATCCTGCGCCACAGAACCTGTGACCACGAAAAACAATGTAAACAATAGTAAAATATATCGATTTTTCATTTCTATATTACATTTAAGATTAATCTTTAATCTCTCCTAACTGAGGCATTCCTTTAGCAAAATGTATCAACATCTCCCAATGCGCTTCTTTATAGATAGCAAAGTCAAACACAAAATAACCGGTATTCCGATAACCATACTTTGAGAACCAACTTGTAGCAAACTTTACACTGGCCTTCTCCCCTTTTGAATCGGTATATTTTGTCTGTCCGTTAAACAGGGGAAGTGGATAAGCCATATCATACACAACTTCTTTCGGCCCTATCTTCCCTTTCAAGAAACCGGCCTGAAAAAGTCCCCCCCAATTGGTTTCATTGAAACGACGCGGATCAATAACATTCCAAGACGGATCATAGAAGGAAATAGACAAAGAAGTGGCACCATCCTGTTTGTCCTTGTTTTCACGAAAATAGACATGAATATCTTCCGGTTCAATAGTATAAGAGAATGAAGAACTATTCTGTTCATAGCGCATTCTGGATGTTTCCGGTGAAACATATTCGGCAATGGCCAGTCCTGTCTGTGAATCATAAATAGATGGTTCGAAATCTACTTCGCGTTTGGGCATTAGACGCATTCTTTTCACTACTTTATATCCACCGGAATTAGATATATTCATATTGAATACATAACCGGAATCGGGTTGACAACGCAAGATACCGGAATTAGCTTCACCCCACATTACAATCTCACCGCTATTTTTGCGCACATCGAAAAGACGACGATATTCAATTCCTCGCTTAGCATTGATCTCGTCAATGGATTTCTCTGTACCTAAATAGGGTTTCTTCCATACACGTACGGGATAGAATTCTTCTAATTCGGGTGCCGGCGATCCGTCGTTATGCATCATATCCGTAATCTCAAATGTCAACGGCAAAGTGGAATTGGCAACATTACATATATCCGTATAGAATACGATATGTCCCATAACCGGATCGAACGTGGTACGCGTATAAGCAACGTTACGGTCGAAAGCATCTTTTTCATCCGGTAAATATTTATCCACACAACCTGCATTCACCAATAACATAGCGCACAATAAGCCGCTTTTACCTAATTTGTCACATATTTCTCTTCTATTCTTCATGGCCTACATTTCTAAAATAGTGAATAAAATTTCCGAATCCGAACTCATGTTGCGGAAAAAGTACATGAATAACACCATTTTTGGTTTGAACATCCGTCCACATTACCTTAGTAGACTCCCAATAAGTCATATTCAAGGTGTTGCGCATATCGTAAAAAGTAATATCCTGCGGACCGGCACCCATATATCCACTGGCTGGCAATCTCCGGTAACTCAAATTCATTCGATAAGAATACAGACCTTGTATGATTGTTCCTTCGGCTGAGGTCACGCGCGACAATTTCTCGGTGTCATACAAGCCAGCTGTCATATAACGACATAGCATAGTATCCAACGGGGCTTTATACTCATAAATATCGATCTTTGGCTTCTGTGTCTGCGCATCCGTATGTTCTATTTCTTTGCGATAATTCAACAGTTTCTCCAATGTCAATTCACCTGCTGCATACTTCTCGCTTTCCGGAGCATCTGCCGGAATATCTTTCGCATCAATAACTAGATTATTCAATCTCCGATAGTTATTCAACATTTTTAAAGCAAGTCTGATACAAGAGTCAGGAACTGCCATCAAGGTGTATTCCCCCTCTTCATCCTGCAAACAGGTTTTCAGTTCCTGGAACTTCAAGGGAACAGAGCTCTCTTCAACGGAACAATCCAATAAATAGAGTAAGGAATCATAAGTAACTCCCAAACTATGATCACCATTTTCCAGATATTCATAAATAGTACCATCATAGTAAGTAATGCCTTGAGATGGTATTCCCGACATATCGGACTCCACCACAGATGTGTCCATACATGATGAAAGCAATAAAGCTCCCCAGCTACAAGCAATAGCCAATAACTTCTTATTCATAGTATCTTGTTTTTAGCGTTTCCAATATTCATTCTGTGTGATAGCGGTATTATGCCGTAATACTTCGCCAGCCACAGGCCAATAAACTCCACCATTATTCACAAGTTCAACCATTGTACGGTCATCACCCACCACGCGGGCTTCGCGAACACGGTCAAACCAATAGTGTCCTTCTCCCATCAACTCCCTGCGACGTTCCTGAAAAATTTCCTTCAGCAAGTTTTTTACATTACCTTGCAAATCTTTAGCATAAGACAGACTACGCAGATTACGCACTCCACGAAGTGTATTCAAATCAACCAATGCATCTTCCGGACGATTCAGGACTGCCAGTGCTTCTGCATGCATCAACAACATATCTTCTAAACGAGACCAGACGATATATGAACTAAAGACTCCCAAATCATTAGTTTTATCTTCACCGTCACGTACTACTTTCATCTTTGTAAAAAGTGGATATTGATAATTTATGCCGGTAATATAACCGTCAAAATATTGAACAGGATTGGACAATGCATCCACTCCATAACGATTATCAGTCGTGAATTTATTCATGAAGACTCCGTCAGTTCCGGTTTCGTTCACATCCCCCTTATCACTGTTCACATAGCTATAACCAAAAGCAACCAGACGGGTAACACTGAAATCGTTACTGTATTTGCTACTAAACATACCTGTCGCGCTAACTAGGTTTTCCGTGGTTGTATAGGGAGCTGTTGTACCATTCTTAATGAAAGATGGTAATTTGTTCAGTATTTGTCCGGAGTAGGCTTCGGCATCAATATAATTACCTTTCCAAGCTGTCACATGAGCCAACATGGCATATACAGAATAACGATTTATAAGTAACCCCCGCCATGTATTTGCATCTCCGTCATAATATTTGTCTGATGAAGATCCGAGTAATTCAGGCAATAGTTGAGAGACTGCTAAAAGTTCTTTTTCAACATAATTCAAAACTATTTCTTTATCGGTACGTGACACTTCCGGAAATGTTCCGTTATCATAAGATTGAGTAATCAAGGGGACATCTCCCCACATCTGTACCATATAAAAGTATGCTAATGCACGCAATGCACGGGCTTGAGACATATCATAAATATAATTTGTCTCTGAATATGCATTATCTTTCTCCAATACTTTTCCTGCATTCTCGATAAACACGCTAGCTGCATTGACTACCTTATAAAAACGGTTCCAGTTAGAAATCTGCCGAATATTATCATACGGTGCATCCAGCCGGTTGTCACGGATGGCTTGTAAATCGTCACGCATACGCACCGTGAAGTCTCCCAAGCGCAAATCACCTGCCGCCCAAAAGCCATTGTTTTCACCCAAAGCGGTACGCATCAAGCCATAGATACCAAACAGAGCGGAACGGGTATCGGTCAACGAATTCCACTGCTGTTCCTGTGTAGAGACATGAAAGAATGCATTGTCATTCTCCAACAAATCGCTGCAAGAAGAATAGAATAAAACAGCTGCCAATGCCAACGGTTTTATCATTCTTTTGAAACACAATATCTGATTCATATATCTCATAAATGTATTAGATTAAAAATTAAATTTAACTCCGAGAATTACTGAACGGGATAACGGCTGTCCATAGCCACGATAATAACCGTCAACATCTATCAGTTCAGGATCATCACCACTAAATCCGGTCAAAGTGAATAAGTTACTGCCTGTGACATATAAATAAATATCAGTCAGTTTTTTCTTACTCATCTCCTTCTTTTTTCCTTCACCCTTGTATGCTTTCTTGCCAAGCGGTAATGTATAACCAAGCGTTAAAGAACGAAGTTTCAAATAAGAAAGCTTCTCCAGAAATAGATCTTGCTCGGCACGATATGGCATCAGGCCGCTCATCTGATTGTAAAGTGGATAGCTGTTCTTGTCGTTGGTAGTCTGCCAGAAAAATATTTCACGCAGACTCTCTAAAGACGGAGTATTCTCCAATGCCAGGAAATTATAACGTTGAGAGGAACGGTAATTGATAGCATCGTGCCCCAACGCAAAGAAAAGGTTGACTCCCAAATCAAAACGTCCAAATTTGAAATTGTTGATGAAGTTTCCGGTGACAGGCGGCAATGTATGTCCTTTCAGTACACGGTCATCATCATTAATTACGTTATCTCCATTCTGGTCCTTCCACTTCGGATCGTTCTTTGCAAACGGAATTGAGCTCATAGAAAGCTTTTTACCGTTCACTTCGGGAACTTCAGCGTCACCAGCATAAACTCCCTCATTTTGATACAACCAGAATTGATCAATAGAATGTCCGACTTTCAACTTACGGTTTCCAACAACTAATTCATTCAGGTTTTCGGGCAACTGCAACAACTCATTTTTATTATAAGCTAGTGAAAATGATGCATCCCATGAAAATTTACCGGGAGCATTGAAAGGTTTACCCGAAAGCGTGATTTCTACTCCCGAATTGCGGACTTTCATCCCATTGGCATACTTATATTTGTATCCATATTCCTGTTTCACCGGAATGGCCGTTATCAAATCACAGTCCGTATTATTATAGTATTCTATGCTCAAAGATAGACGATTATTAAAGAATACAGAGTTCAACCCTACATTCCATTTGTCCGAATAAGGCCATCCGAGCCCATAACCTACCCAACCGGTATTGTAGGGACGAGCTACCGAAGCGTATCCATAATAGGAAGACATAACCGGTTGCCCGAAACCGGTCAATTCTTCTCCCGTATATTGCGGACCTGCCGCAAACCTATTATTATCCTGATAACGACCTATTCTAGCCCATGATCCACGCAATGACCAGTCAGAAACCCAATCCGTATCAACCAAAAATAAGTTCTTCAGGTTCAGGCCAGCACTAACTGCAGGAGTAAATAACCAACGACTGTCTTTCTGCACATTGGACGATCCATCTCCACGTAAGACAACTTGTGCATCTAAAAGATTTTTATACTTATAATCAACAGAAAACAAAGTACTCACCATATTATGGGTCATCTTGTCTACATAACGTTTCATATAGAGGAATCCACCACCACTAGTAGTAGGTTTTGTATCGTCTTTACCATCATAACCTTGTGTGTAGTTATAATGTTGCACGCTTTTCATTATAATAGCCTGGGCTCCCAGATTAAAAAAATGTTTATGCCCTAAATTGAATTTATAATCTGCAGACGACTGCCAGATGAGGCGTCGATTGTATCCTGAATAATTGGATACGTAATTGACAGATTCCATCAGATTCATCGGCCAGAACACATGACGCACATTCGTATTGTAATCCAGCAACAAACGGGTGTCTACAAACAAGCCATTCCAGTTATAATTCATAGCCAGGTAACCATTCAACAAATTGTTCAGATTGTCATTCTTCTTATATTCTTCGTAAAGATCAAGATAAGAATGATAGACGGAAGCAACAGGGGAAAGAGGAGTAGTCAAATCCGGCAAATATTCAATCTCCGCATAACGATCGCGAAGATTCCGGTTTCCATTGCGTGACAAACGTGAAGCATTAATCAGACAGGACATCCCCAGTTGATCAATCAACTTCATATTTAATGCAAAACTTGCCGTAAGTTTATCAAAACTTGTTTCATCCGCTACTCCATTATTTCCGGTATAGCCCATCATAAATATATAATTGGCTGAACTTCCTCCACTTCCCATAGAAGCACTAAAGTTATAAAGTGGGGACATGCTATAGTAATCGTCCGCCCAGTCCGGTTCTCCAAAAAAATTCATGTCACGAACATCTTTCATCCATGCAGGCATTTTCTCCAGATAGGCAGCACGTTGAGCACCAGTTGCACAATAATCAGCAAACTGCATACGAAAGGCATGCTCATTAGCGGCATTTGTCATCTTCACATTGGATGGAGGAATAGCGACACCACCATTAGCACGAATAAACATATTCTTACCACCATAAAATCCGTCTTTCAGATTGATCAAAATAGCACCATTGGCCGCCAATGGTCCTAACTTAGCCAACTGCGCAGCATCCTTTACAACTTCAATGGAGGCTACATTATCCAGATTCAAACCCGACAGAATGTTAGTAGCTGTACCTATAGGGTTCACTTCTGTTGATTTAACATTATAAACAAAAGCATCATTCATCAACAGCGGAATCCCATTGAGAAAAACAACTGGTTGTGTAGAAGCGACATCTCCTTTTGAAAATATCGGAGTCGATACTCCCCGAAACAACATATTCTGCATACTGCCCGGTTCACCTGTAGTTTCCTGTACATACACTCCAGGTACGGAACCTTTCAAATATTGCTGTACAGATATATAAGGTGAACGCGACAAGTTCCATAAATCCAGCGTGTCTTTCAACTTATAAATTACAGCCTCTTCCATCGACTTACGAATAGAATCTTCCCTTTCCGATAATTGCCCGATATTTTCATCCGGCGAAATACTGTCATTTGAAAAATAGAAAGCTTCACTACTTCGAACTGCTTTCATTTCACTTCCAAATCCCAACAAAGCAACAATAGCAAACGTACGAATTATTGCATTTTTCATCAGCTTTCAGATTTTAAAGATTATAGAAATAATTAATTAACATTTAATTTATTTGAATAAGATATTCATACTGCAAATCACCGCATTTTTTAGTCAAACAAGGTCCTAAATTCATTCAGAAAGGTTCAAAATTAAACCAATCCTCTCATTATTTACTCTGTTCCCAAAAATCATTCAGA
>OOAC01002524.1_pt1 | contig 9969 bp, 10 predicted proteins | sample 1671041 | NCBI WGS metagenome assembly OOAC01 (sample SAMN06348116, study PRJEB24527) | human gut metagenome | biome: human gut; feature: ankylosing spondylitis patient; material: feces | host: Homo sapiens | place: China | collected 2015-10 | reverse complement strand
TCACCTACCCGGCCTATGTGGAGTTCTACCATATGCCGCTGGAAGCCATCCTCGGCATGTATCAGGCCATCCTGCCCTCTGCCGACAGCCTCATGAAGTGCCTCGTCATCTTCAACCTGCCCTTCACGCTGGTCAAGGGTCTGCTGGACGCCGTGCTCTGCATGGTCATCTATAAGCCCCTGTCTCCCATCCTGCATGGCCGGAAGTAATTAAAAGAAAAACCTCTCAGTCAAAGCCTTTGGCTTTGCCCGAGAGGTTTATTTTTTTATTGCAGTGCTCCTTTATCGAGCCACTTGCCTCTTGCAAGCCGAATGAGGAACAGCGCGCCCCGGATGCAGAGCTCGATGCACATGGCGGCCCAGACGCCCACGAGGCCCAGCCGGGGAGCCAGCAGGAAGGCGAGGGTGAGCCGGACGCCCCACATGCTGAACAGGTTCAGCACAAAGCAGCCTGTGCTGTCGCCTGCGCCCTGCATCGCGCCGCTTGCTACGATGCTGGCCCCGAACATTGGCTCGGCAAAAGCCTCGATGCGGAGGACCTGCGCACCCAGCGCGATGACGGCGGCATCTGCCGTGAAGATGCCCATGAGGGCCGGGGCAAAGAGCCAGAGCCCCACGCCGGACAGGGCCATGATGCCCATGCCCATCATGGTGCAGAGCCAGGCGAACCGCTTCGCCATGTCCCGGCGGTGGGCGCCGACGGCCTGCCCGATGAGGGCGATGGAGGCGTCCTGGATACCGTAGCCTGCCATGTAGCAGAGGCCCTCGGCGCTGACGCCGAGGCTGTTGGCCGCGATGGCCACCGTGCCGAGGCCCGAGACGATACGGACGAGCAGCACCTGCGCCGACGAGAGGGCCGCACGCTCGGCGGCCAGCGGTGTACCCACCCGCCAGAGGTTACGCAGGCAGGCGGAGGTGATGCGCCAGCTGCCGGGCTTTCGGATGCAAAGCGGGCCGTCCCGCAGCAGCAGGACGCCCAGCGCCAGCAGACCGCCGATGGCCGTGGAAAGCGCTGTGCCAAGCGCCGCACCCGGGACTTCGAGGCCGGCACCCCAGACGGTGACGCTCTGGCCGAAGAGCAGGATCTGCCGGGTGGGGTTGATGAGGAAGAAGTTGAACACCACGTCCAGCACACAGACCAGCACGCTGATGAGGCTGGGGGTCAGGGCGTCGCCGGTGGCCCGGAGCATGGCTGCGTACATTCCCATGGCCATCGTGAAGGGGAGGGCCGCCGACCAGATGGCGAAGTAGGCGCTGGCATCGGCTTGGAGCGAGATGTCCGCCCCCAGCCACCCGGGCAGGAAGCGGCTGATGCCGACGCCGAAAGCCGCAGCGCCCAGACCCAGGATGAGGTTGAAGAGCATGGACTGCCGCAGCACGCCCCGGGCGTCCTGCTGGCGGTCGGCCCCGAGGTACTGGGCGATCTGGATGGAAAATGCTGTGTACAGCCCCACGAGGATGCCATGGAGCAGCCATGTGCTCGAGCTGACGATGCCGATGGCGGCGGTGGCCTCTGCGCCGATGTGGCCCACCATGGCGGCGTCGATGTACTCCATCGCCGTGACCACCAGCTGCTCCAGAATGGAAGGGATGCTCAGCGCCAGCGCGATGCGGGCCGTGTCGGACAGCGGGATGTCCTCGCCCTGCCGCATCCGGGCCGAGAGCTGCTCCAAAGAAAGTGTCATGTCGTCTCCTGTTTTCTGTGTTGATAAGCGGTCTTACTATTATAGGCACGGGGAGGAAGATTGTCAAACCGGGCGATTGATTTTTTGGCTCTGGCGTGATACACTCTCGGAGTAAGAAGAATATCATTGAAAGAGGTTCAAAATATGCTGCAGCTTATTTCAGCTACCGGCCAGCAGACCGTGGACGCGCTGGCGTTCCTGCTGGCGTTTGCCCTGACCGCCCTGATGGACTCGGTCTTCCACGACAAGCTCCCCCACGACCATGGCCGTGCCTTCGCCGTCAACGGCGAGCTCTCCAAGGGCAAGGCCCGGGGTTCCGGACTCATCTTCGTGCTCTGCATCGCGCTGGTGACGCTGGCGGTGGTGCCTTTTAAGGTAGAGTACCTTATTTATACCGTTCTGCTCATCGCCTCCATGCTGTCGGGCTACTTCGACGACGCCTCCGAGACGGCGTGGAACGAGTACAAGAAGGGCCTCATCGACTTCGTCATTGCCGTGGTGGCAGGTGTTACCTACCTGAACTTCAACGGCACGAGCGTCAACTTCCTGAGCACCACCTTCACCATTGCCTATCCGCTCTACCTGCTGCTCATCGTCATCCTCATCTGGGCCAGCATCAACGTGGTCAACTGCACCGACGGCGTGGACGGCCTGTCTGCCAGCCTCGCGGTGGTGAGCATCGGCACCTTCCTGCTGGCTTACGGCGAGGAGCTGGGGGACTACTCCACCGCTGCCATCGTCTTTATCGGCGCACTGCTGGCCTACCTGTGGTCCAACGCAAAGCCCTCCAGCCTCCTGATGGGCGACGCCGGCAGCCGCGCCATGGGCTTCTTCCTCGCCATCCTGGCCCTCAAGAGCGGCCACCCGTTCGCCTTCCTGCTGGCGGCGCTGGTGTTCATCGTGGACGGCAGCCTCGGCATCCTGAAGATCAGCTTCAAGCGCTTCCTCCACATCAGCATCCTCAAAAACACCCTCACTCCGCTGCACGACCATGTGCGCAAGCGCATGGGCTGGAGCGACGAGCAGGTGGTGGCCCGCTGGCTCATCCTGCAGGCCGTCGCATCGGCGCTGCTCCTGCTGATGACCCGCTGATTTACGGATTTTAAGTACGATGTTTGTGCAGCTTTCCAAAATGCAGATTGACCCGCTCTGATTTTTGTTGCACTTTATGGATTGAAAGCCAAACGAAAAAAGACTATACTTTAACCAACGAAAGCAAAGGCGCTTAAGTGGATGGATCCACTTTGCGCCTTTTTTGTTTTTTCGTTTTTGTGTGCGGTTCGGGAAAGCCGCACAGGATGCGCTGTCCGCGGCGCTGGAGCACGGACGACAGAACAGGATAGGGAAAGGCGGGGATCACAGTGATCAAACTCGAACACGTTGACAAGTACTTCGGAGACCTGCACGTCCTCAAAGACGTGAACCTCGAGGTCGCCGAGGGCGAAAAGCTGGTCATTATCGGACCGTCCGGCAGCGGCAAATCTACCACCGTCCGCTGCATGAACTTTCTGGAAGAGCCGACCAGCGGCCACGTCTACATCGACGGTCAGGAGCTGACCAACAAGAACAAGACCAAGATCGTCCGCGACAACATGAGCATGGTCTTCCAGCAGTTCAACCTCTACCCCCACATGACGGTGCTCAAAAACCTGACGCTGGCACCTATGAAGCTCCATCACAAGACCAAGGCAGAGGCCGAAGAGCTGGCATATCATTATCTTGAGGTCGTCGGTCTCCGGGACAAAGCGGATGTCTACCCTCCGCAGCTGTCCGGCGGCCAGCAGCAGCGCATCGCCATTGCACGCGCCCTCTGCGCACAGACCAAGATCATCCTGTTCGACGAGCCGACTTCGGCCCTCGACCCTGAGACCATTCAGGAAGTGCTGGATGTCATGGTAAAGCTGGCACACGAGAAGAACATCACGATGGTGGTCGTCACCCACGAGATGGGCTTCGCACGGAATGTCGCCGACCGGATCGTCTTTATGGCGGATGGCCAGATCGTAGAGGAGGGCACGCCGGAGCACTTCTTCACCAACCCCAAGAACGAGCGCGTCCGGCAGTTCCTGAGCAAGATCGTCCGCTGAGGACGAACATCACAAAGGTTGACACGGCAGGGACTCACAAGTTGTGGTGAGACGCCGTTGTTGATAACAGGCCGTTTCGGAGCGGACAGGGAAAGCCGCTCGGGCCGAAAAAACAAAGAGGAGTGGTTTATTATGAAAAAGATCTCGCGTCGTGATTTCCTGAAAGTCACTGGTTTGGTGGGCGCTGCTGCTGCCCTGACCGCCTGCGGCGGCTCTGCAAGCTCCACCGCAGCCTCCACAGCCTCCACGGCCTCTTCTGCCGCCGGCAGCGCAGCCGCTTCCACCGCAGCGCTGGGCGCTGACACTCAGGCCATCGTGGACCGCGGTGTCCTGAAGGTGGGCGTCAAGAACGCGGTTCAGGGCTTCAGCTTCCAGGATACCCTCACCGGCGAGTACAAGGGCCTCGAGGACAGCCTCGCAGAGATGATCGCAGAGCACCTCGGCGTGGATGTTGAGTTCACCACGGTCACCGCTGCCACCCGCGGCGAGCTGCTGGACTCCGGCGACATCGACGCCGTTCTGGCTACCTTCACCATCACCGAAGAGCGCAAGAAGACCTGGGATTTCTCCACCCCCTACTATACCGACTACGTTTCCGTTCTGGTGGAGGACTCCACCGGCATCAAGGGTCTGGCTGACCTGAAGGACAAGGTCGTGGGCGTCTCCTCCGGCTCCACCTCCGCCCGTGCACTGGTCAAGGCCATGATCGACGAGGGTGTGCTGGACGGTGCAAACTTCGACGCCGACACCTTCAACGCCGACACTTGGAAGGACGGCATCTCCTTCCGTCAGTACGACGACTATCCCGCCATCAGCACCGCACTGAGCGCAGGCGAAGTGCAGGGCTTCTGCGTCGATAAGTCCATCCTCGCCATCTACAAGACCGAGGGCCGCAGCTACATTGACGCTGAGTTCAGCCCGCAGGAGTATGGCGTCGCCACCAAGAAGGGCAGCGACTTCTCCACCCTGTGCGACGACCTCGTCAAGGGCTGGCTGGCAGATGGCACCATCGAGCAGCTCATCAAAGACAACGGTCTGGATTAAGCCCAGACTTTTCAGAACCAAGAGAGTGCAGGGAAAGGGGAGTTTGCCATGTCTGGCTTGTTTTCGTTAGAGTCCTGGTCCACCGTCTGGACGCATCGTGAGAGTTTTCTGCTGGGTCTGGGCAACACGCTGCAGACCGCCGTCTGCGCACTGGCGCTGGCCTTCATCATCGGCGCTGCGCTGGGCCTGATGTCCACCAGCGGCAGTAAGCTGCTGCGCATCATCGCCCGCATTTACGTCGAGTTCGTCCAGAACACCCCGCTGCTGCTGCAGCTGTGCTTCCTGTATTATGCGCTGGCATTTGCAGGCGTGAGCCTCGGCGTCATCCGCACCGGCATCATTGCACTGGGCGTTTACACCGGCGCTTACATGGGCGAGGTCGTCCGCGCCGCCATCGAGTCTGTGCCGAAGGGCCAGTTCGAGGCCGCACAGGCGCAGGGCTTCAACTATCTGCAGCGGATGGGCTACATCATCCTGCCCCAGAGCATCCCCGTGATGCTCCCTCCGATGGTCAATCAGGTGGTGAACCTCTTCAAGAATACCTCCTGCCTCTACATCGTGGGCGGTGCTGACCTCATCAGCGTGACCTACAGCTTCGTCACCGGTGCTTCCACCGGCGGCGCATACGCCCCCGCTTATATCGTCTGCGGCCTCATCTTCTTCGTGGTCTGCTTCCCGCTGTCCACGCTGGCAGCCCGCTGGGAGGCTTCCCTCAAGGAGCGCAAGGGCCGCGTGAACCCGAGTCTCAAGACCGCTGCCAAGAAAGTAGAGCTGAAGGAGGCTGCCTGATATGAAGACGCTTGCTGCAAGCCTTTCCATCCTGACAAGAGAAGGCGTCATGCTCTACCTGCTGCGCGGCGTGGCCTTCACCTGCATCATCTCGGTGCTGGGCGTCATCATGGGCCTCATCGTGGGCTCTCTGCTGGCGCTGGCCCGCACCTACTGCAAAAAGGGTCCGGCCCGCATCCTCGGCTGGTTCGCTGCCGCCTACATCGAGCTGTTCCGCAACACGCCCTACCTGCTCTGGATCTTCATCTGCGTGGTGTTCTGCCCCTGCCCGGGCTTCTTCGCCCGCAAGATGTTCGGCCTGACCAGCGTGGAGATGAAGCTTCTGTTCAAGGCCGCTCTGGCCCTCATCCTCTTCAACTCCTCCGTCATCGCCGAGATCGTCCGCGGCGGCCTGAACGGCGTGTCCAAGGGCCAGTTCGAGGCCGGCTATGCACAGGGCTTCAACACCGCTGAGGTGCTGCTCTACATCGTCCTGCCGCAGGCTTACCGCAACATCGTGCCGACCCTGCTCAGCCAGGTCATCACCACCATCAAGGACTCCTCCTATCTGGCAAACGTGGCCACCATCGAGCTGATGGCCCGCATCCGCCAGCTGCTGAGCGCCGCCGGTACTTACAACGGTCTCGGCACGGTGAACGTCTCCGACGTCATGGTGCTGTTCGGCACGGCCTGCGTCATCTACTTTATCATCAACTTCACCCTGAGCTGTGTGGTGCGCGCAATGCAGAACCGCCGCAGGAAGGCTCTGGTCTTTGCCCCGGCAAAGGCCGCATAAACGAAGACCTATTCCAATTTCCCAATTATTCCCCTGTCATTGTTCTGTCAATGCCAAAAGCGCCCGGCGGGTCATCCGCCGGGCGCTTTTGGTGTATAGAGGAATAAACCTCTCAGTCTCGCTTCGCTCGACAAGGCCGGGTTGCGGCTCCCAGCATCCGCAGCGCTTCGCTTGCGTCTTGCTGGCCGCTGCCCCAACAACGACTCCCTGTTTCCGCCACTGGCGGCGGTCGTCGCTGTTGCCCCTACCGAGGGGAGCCTCTGGCGAAACCGTTTACTTCGAGGGGACTGCCAAAGCCTCCCCTATTAGGGGAGGTGGCACGCCGCAGGCGTGACGGAGAGGTTATTATGATGCAGCTTTCGCTGCCGCCTCCACCACATGGCTCACCAGCACGGAAGTCGTCACGGTGCCGACGCCGCCGGGGACGGGAGTGATGGCCTCCACCACCGGCTCTGCCTCGCCAAAGCGGACGTCACCGCAGAGCCTGCCTTCCTCGTTGACATGGATGCCCACATCCACGACGACCTGACCGGCCCGCAGATGTTCTGCACCGATAAAGCCCATCTTGCCCATGGCCACCACCACAACATCGGCCTCGCGGCAGACATCGGGCAGGTTCCGGGTGCGGGAGTTGCAGAGGGTGACGGTGGCGTTTTCCCGGTCCAGCATCATGGCTGCGGGCTTGCCCACCACGAGGCTGCGGCCCACGACGACGGCCCGCCTGCCGGAGAGGGGAATGTTGTAGAATTTCAGGATCTCAAGACAGGCCTGCGCCGTGCAGGGCGGGTAGCCGACGGCAGTGTTGGTGAAGACGCCGGCCAGCGAGCCGTCGGTGATGCCGTCAATGTCCTTTTCGGGCGAGAGTGCGGCGCGGATGGTCCTGTCATCAAACTGTTTGGGCAGGGGGCGGAAGAGCAGACAGCCGTGGATGGCGGCGTCTGCGTTGATGCCGGCAATGACGCGCAGCAGCTCTTCCTGCGAAGCGTCGGCGGGCAGAAGGAACTGCTTCACCTCGACGCCCACTTTCGCACAGCGGGCCATGACGCCTTTCTCGTAGGAGAGGTCATCGGGGCGCGCACCCACCCGGACGACGGCCAGCGTGGGGACAACGCCCTTTTCCCGCAGTGCGGCGCAGCGGGCGGCATTTGCTTCGTTCATGGCGGCCACGACGGGCGCACCCTTCAAAATGGTAGACATATACGTTCCCTTTCTCTGCATCAGGCCCGCAGGCGGCTTGCCACGGACTGGTAGACTTCGTCGGCCAGCGGCAGATATTCCGCCAGCATCCGGGCCGCTTTTTCGTCCAGCGCGGCGGCATGGGCGCGGTCCGTCATGAGCTTTGTGTTGATGGCGACATTCAGAGCCGACGCCTGAAGCGCGGCCTTGCAGAACAGCGCCGCACAGCCTGCGTCTGAGACAGCCAGCACGCTGCCCTTTTCGGCGTAATCGGCCGCAAGACGGATGCCCTCACAGCAGGCGTCCATGATGTCCAGCGGCACGGCGCAGGCCCCGTCCAGTGCCTCGGCCAGCACAGCGGCCTTGCGGGCCTGCTGTTCGGGCGTCTCCCTGGGCAGGCCGTAGGCCGCCGCCAGAGGCGTGAATGCGTCGGCGTCAGCCTGCACGAGGGCTTCCAGCCGTTTGCGCAGGGTCTCAGCACGGGCATTCAGCGCCAAAATCTCTTCTTCCACGGCGGCGTATTTCTTTTTGCCGGTGGTGAGATCCCCCACCATATTGCCCAGCGCCACGCCTGCCGCGCCCACGAGGGCCGCTGCGCCGCCGCCGCCCGGGGCGGGGGCTTTGCTGGCAAGCCGACTCAGAAAATCCTCACAGCTCAGTTGTGTCAGATCCAAAGTAAAGTCCTCCCTCTGTCACGAATCCGTCCAGTTTTTCGTCATGGGCGTCCACTGCCGCTTTATCCACCCGCTGGGCCTCAAAGGCCACGCCGATTTTCACAGCCCGGGTGCAGCGGGGGAGGTAGCGGTCATAATAGCCTTTCCCCATCCCGACGCGGCGGCAGGCGGTGTCAAAAGCCGTACAGGGGACCAGCACGAGGTCGAGCTGGTCTGGCCGTAAAATCTCCGACCGGCTCAAAATGGGCGTGCGGATGCCGTAAGTACCCACTTCCCAGCCGTCCGGCCCCGGCACGGCGGCTGTCAGCGAAAAGCCCTCGCCGCAGACGGGGTAGGCCAGCGTTTTACCCTGCAGGGCCGCTTCCACAGCCAGCGCCGAGAGGTCGGCTTCGCCGCCGAAGGCCGCGTAGAGCAGGATGTTTTCTGCCTTTTTGAAGCAGTCCAGAGCCATGATGCGGGCGCAGAGAGCGGCGTTGGAACGGGTGCGCTCGGTGTCCGACAACGCCCGGCGGGCCGCAATGCCCGCTTTGCGCTGTGCGGCTTTTTGCTCCGTGATGGTCATGGCAATGGGCTCCTTTCTGCACCCGGTGGGCAAATCTGCACAAAAACCGGAACGGATTTTTGTTATAATAATAAGCGCTGGGCGCAGAAAAAGCAAGGCTTTGGCAGGATGGGTGAAATATCTTCATCCGAACGAAAAGAAACGAATCAAACTGTATCGGTAGCTTTCCCCCTGTACCAGTAAAGCCCCCTGCCCCCCGGCGGGAGACTGAAAAAAATACTGCGCCTGCAGCCCCGGGCTGCCGCCCCAAAAGCGGCCCCGGGGCTGTATTTTTTTGCTTTCAGCCCCTCAAATCCTGTTATTTTGTGGAAAATGCACGGTTGATGGGACTGTATTTTGTAAATGTGACGAAAGTGCAAAAAATCTATTGACAGACCTGTAGGGGGGGGGGGTATAATTGGCCCACAGGCCGACAGTCGAAAAATGCTAGCCTGCCTGTATAATTTATCTTTATTTATGGAGGCAAAAATCATGAAAATGAAAAAACTGCTGGCCGTCGTTCTCACCGGTGTCATGGCAATGTCTGTCCTGACCGGCTGCGCTGACATCAAGACCCGTCAGATCGCAGATCAGCTGGAGGGTATGCTGAAGAGCGTCAACACTAAGGCTACCGTTTCTGCTACCAACGACGCTGAGGACCTGGCTAAGAAGGCTGCCAAGGCTGTTCAGAAGGATGACGTTGACTTTGGCGGCACTGGTGCTGTTGTTGTTGATAATAGCGAGACTCAGACTCCTGCCAAGAAGACTGAGCAGGCGGCTATTACCGAGGCTCTGAAGCTCAGCGAGACCAAGGACAAGTACGTCTGGGTCCTGCGTTTTGACACCAAGAATCTGAAGAATGCTGATCAGGCTAAGAAGATCTTTGATGAAGTTAAGAGCATTGACAATGCCCTGAACAAGGACAATGTTGAAAACTTCAAGAAGACCGTCACCGAGGGCGAGAGCTCTGTGGAAAAGACCTACAAGGCCATGGCTGGCGACAAGTACGAGATCGGCACCGAGACCTTCAGCAAGGGCGAGGGCAAGGACAAGGTCGATTACGTCATGGTCGTTGTCACCTGCAAGGCTGTTGCTTCCACTGAGACTGTAGGCTGATCGCACCTGAGCTGACACAAGCCCAGCGATAAAACGATATTATCTATTCCTCGAAATAAAAATGGCACAAGGGCCCGGAGTGG
>OOAC01002486.1_pt1 | contig 10098 bp, 9 predicted proteins | sample 1671041 | NCBI WGS metagenome assembly OOAC01 (sample SAMN06348116, study PRJEB24527) | human gut metagenome | biome: human gut; feature: ankylosing spondylitis patient; material: feces | host: Homo sapiens | place: China | collected 2015-10 | reverse complement strand
TGCCGTTTTTGTCCCGGTAGTTCAGCATCTCGTTCTGCCATGCGATCACATCCCGTGGCTTTATCTCGCTGAGCCGCTTTTCTTTGAAATACGGTAAGATTTTCGTTCGGATGATGTGCTCTTTGGTAGACCAGGTGTTTTCCCGGAGTCGCTTTTTCTTGTCCGTGATATAAATTTCCACGAAGGCTTCAAAGGTCATGGTCAGGTCTGCCGCCTGCTGAAGAAGGAACTCCCGCTCCCACGCCAGAGCGTCCTTCTTGGTGGCAAACCCCCGTTTCAGCTTCTTCTGCTTCACACCTTGCCAGTTCTCGAAGTAGAAGGAAGCGTACCATGTGCCCTGTTTGCTGTCCTTGTAGGCTGGCATCCTATCACTCCTCCCCTGCCCCGTAGATTTTCTCCTGATAGTACCTCCTGCTCACCCGGCCTCCTACGGTCGTGTAGCCTTTGGCCTTCAGTTCCTCGTTCCACTGGGCGATCATTTTGTACGCCAGACCCTGCGAGATGTCCAGCTCCTTTGCCAGCTCGTCTGCCTTGATAAAAATGCTGTTTGCCATTTTTTGTCCTTTCCTTGTCGGTTTCATTTCGGTGCCGCTTCATCCTCGCTGACTTCCGGCAGGCATATCCCCTTTGCGGTGCTGTGCCGTCCCCTTGCGGAGCGCTCGCTTCCTTTCGGAAGGTCTTGGCGGTTTGGGTCAGTTTGGCGGTCATTCAATTTTACTAAGCATTTTTGCTTATCTTTTTACGTTCTCATTATACTAAACACATTCCGTTAAGTCAAGAGGTTTTCAGGTAAAATCTTAAACTTTTTTGTTTATTTTCTATTGCACCTCCTGTTTTTCTGTGCTATACTGGGTTCAACAAATATGTTTAAGTCAGGAGGCAATCGCATGGCAGTCGGTGACCGCATCAAACGTGCCCGCAACCTCCGAGGTATGACCCAGAAAGAACTGGGCATCGCCATCGGGTTTGAGGAGAAGAGCGCAGACATCCGTATCGCACAATACGAAAGCAACACCCGCACTCCCAAGGAAGAGCTGCTCCGCAAGATTGCGGAGGTACTGGATGTGAACTACCGTTCCCTCTATGAGCCGACCCTGTACGCCGCAGAGGATGTGATGTACACCCTGTTCGAGCTGGACGAGCACTACCCCGGCACCCGGCTCTACGAGGTCACAGACACCACCGACCCGGATTTCCCGGAAAAGCACATGGCAGTCAGCTTCCGATATCGCCTGCTGGATGAGTTCCTGAAGGAGTGGCAGCTCCGCAAGAAACAGCTCCGGGAGGGCGAGATCACCAAGGAAGAGTATCTGGAATGGAAGCTCAACTGGCCACAGACCGCCGACGGCTGCGGCCGGTACGAGCCGAAGAAAAAGTGGCGCAAAGAATAAAAGACACAAAAATGCCCTCTGAAAAACTTACCGTTTCTCAGAGGGCATTCTCATGTCTCTCTTTATGAATAATCGCCTGATAGTATCAAAGCAGTATCACAGAGCTTTTTGACTCTCAAAATATTGCATTGCATCAATACTTTTCAGGGTTTGCAGATTACTCGAGCTCGATCGTAGCCGGCGGCTTACCGGTGCAGTCATAGAACACGCGGTTCACGTGCTTGACCTCATTGACGATACGGCTGGTGACTGTGCCCAGCACATCCCAAGGCATATTGTAGCTCTCGGCGGTCATGAAGTCGGTGGTGGTAACGGCGCGCAGGGCCACGGCGTAGTCGTAGGTGCGCTCGTCGCCCATGACGCCGACGCTGTGCATATTGGTCAGTGCGGCGTAGTACTGGCTGATCTCCTTATCGAGGCCCGCCTTGGCGATCTCCTCACGCCAGATGGCGTCGGCGTCCTGCACGATCGCGACCTTCTCGGGGGTCACTTCGCCGATGATGCGGATGCCCAGACCGGGGCCGGGGAAGGGCTGGCGGCTGACCAGATACTCGGGCAGACCCAGCTCACGGCCAGCCTGACGGACTTCGTCCTTGAACAGGTTGCGCAGAGGCTCCACCAGCTCCTTGAAGTCCACGGTGTCAGGCAGACCGCCGACATTGTGGTGGCTCTTGATGACGGTGGACTCACCGCCCAGACCACTCTCGACCACGTCGGGGTAGATGGTGCCCTGTGCGAGGAAATCGACCTTGCCGATCTGCTTGGCCTGCTCTTCGAAGACGCGGATGAACTCCTCGCCGATGATCTTGCGCTTGCGCTCCGGCTCGGTGACACCGGCCAGCTTTGCAAAGTAGCGCTCACGGGCGTCCACACAGATGAAGTTGATGTCAAAGCCGTTGGCGTTGCCGGGGCCGAAGACCGAGCAGACCTCTTCCTTCTCATTCTTGCGCAGCAGGCCGTGATCCACAAAAACGCAGGTCAGCTGCTTGCCGATGGCCTTGGCCAGCATGGCGGCCAGCACCGAGGAATCGACGCCGCCGGACAGGGCGCAGAGCACCTTGCCGTCGCCGATGCGCTCCCGCAGAGCCTTGACATTGTTCTCCACGAAAGAGTCCATCTTCCAGTCGCCGGTGCAGCCGCAGACATTGTACACGAAGTTGCGCAGCATCTTCTTGCCCTCTGCGGTGTGGAGCACCTCGGGATGGAACTGGACAGCGTACAGACCCTTCTCCTCATTCTCGGCTGCTGCCACCGGGCAGTTGACGGTGTGGGCCGTGATCTTGAAGCCGGGCGCTGCCTGCTCGATGTAGTCGTTGTGGCTCATCCAACAGATGGTGGAAGGCTGCACATCGGTGAACATCTTGCTGCTGTTGTCCACGAAGACCTCGGTCTTGCCGTACTCGCGCTCCGGTGCGCGGCAGACATGACCGCCCAGCAGGTGCATCATGAGCTGGCTGCCGTAGCAGATGCCCAGCACAGGCACGCCCCAGCGGAAGATCTCGGGGTCGATGGTGGGCGAATCCTCCAGATAGACGCTGTTGGGGCCTCCGGTGAAGATGATGCCTTTGGGGTTCTTTGCCTTGATGACGGAAAGATCTGTCTTATAGGAATAGATCTCACAGTAGACATTGTTCTCGCGGACGCGGCGCGCGATGAGCTGATTGTACTGGCCGCCAAAGTCCAGCACGATCACGGTTTCATGCTGCATGATGTTCTCCTCTCTGTTGTTCCTGATGTGCTTTCTATAGCTGAATTTAGTATAGCACATTCCACAACCAAAAGCGACATCTTTTGTATATTTTCCTGTTTTTGTTTTTCATTTCGAATTGTAAACCTTTTTGCAACTCTCAAGTTGACGCCGCTGCTCCAGTCTGTCATACTGGGCGTATGGCCGCTTTGGGCCAGACACCGGCCCTCGGGGCCGCAAGTATAGGAGGAGCATTCATTATGAGTCAAACCACACAGGCCGCTTCGGCCAGCAAATCCAAGTTTTCCGTCCGCGACATCTGCTACGCGGGCCTGTTTGCCGCCGTCATCGCAGTGATGGCCCAGATCTCCATCCCGATGCCTCTGGGCGTCCCCATGACCATGCAGACCTTCGCCATCACGCTGGCTGCTGTGGTGCTGGGCTCCAAGCTTTCTGCCATCGCTACGCTGGTCTATCTGGCGCTGGGTGCCGTGGGCGTGCCGGTGCTGGCCAACTTCTCCGGCGGGTTTGATAAGTTCGTCGGCCCCACCGGCGGCTTCCTCATCTCCTTCCCCCTGATGGCCTACATCATCGGCCTCGGCGTCGAGCACCGCGACGCCTTTAAGGGCGCTTTCGTCACCGCTGTCGTGGTGGGCACTCTGGTCAACTATGTGGTGGGCGTCGCCCTCTTCGTGGTGGTGGCCCACAGCACCATCGCCGTCGGTATCTCTGCCTGCGTGCTGCCCTTCATCCCCACCGCCATCATCAAGGCTGTGCTGGCCTGCGCCATCGGTCTCAATCTGCGGAAGCGTATCCCGGGTCTGAAGGCATGAGCATCGTACTTCGTCCCCACCATCTGCTCTGCACACAGGGCTACTCCGGCAAGGGCTACGACAACGATTTTGTCGCCCACATGACCGATGTGGTGCACCAGCTCCGGGATGTTCCCGGCACCACCATCCGCCTCACCTTCTCCACCGACACGCTCTGTTCCTGCTGCCCCAACAAGCTGGGCGAGGATCTCTGCGACACGCAGGAAAAGGTCAAGCGCTACGACGCAAAGACAGTGGAATACTTCGGCCTCGAGGAAAAGGAATACGTCTATCAGGACCTCATCCGTGCCATCGACGCCAAGGCCACGCCCGAGATCCTCGCCGACATCTGCCGCGACTGCTGCTGGTTCCCCGTCAGCGCCTGCTGCAAGAACATCTGTGAAGGCCGGTATGTGAAGTAAGCTGCACGCTCTGAAGTCCCATGTTCCCACGACAGTGTGAACACGGGACTTTTTGCATATAACAGAAGACCCGTGGTGCAGAGCTTTTCCGCACCACGGGTCTTTTTCCAATCTGATCAGGCGATGAACTTGTCGTACAGGCCAAACACAAAGATGAACAGGACGATGAGGGGCAGGCCATAGGTCAGATAGCCGCGCATCCAGTCCTGCACCTTGAGGCCGTCGCCGGTGTTGACTTCCTTCTTGTAGTTGTCCCAGCCCCAGCCGTAGCGGGTGACGCAGAACAGCAGGTAGACGAGGGAGCCGAGAGGCAGGAAGAGGTTGCTGACGAGGAAGTCCTCCAGATCCAGCACTGCGCCGCCGAAGATGGCGAAGCCGTCCCATGCCCAGACATTGTAGCCCAGCACGCAGGGCAGTGAGAGGGCGATGATGAGGAAGAGGTTGACGAGGCTGGACTTCTGACGGCTCCAGCCGGTCAGCTCCATGCCGCAGCAGATGATGTTCTCAAAGACGGCCAGAACGGTGGAAAGGGCCGCAAAGGCCATAAACAGGAAGAACAGGCTGCCCCACAGACGGCCCATCGACATATTGGCGAAGATGTTGGGCAGGGTGATGAAGATGAGGCTGGGGCCGCTGGTCTGGTCCACGCCGTAGGTGAAGCAGGCCGGGAAGATGATGAGGCCGGAGGTCAGAGCCACGAAGGTGTCCAGCACCACGACACGGACGCTCTCCCCCAGCAGGGCGTGCTCCTTGCCGATGTAGCTGCCGAAGATGGCCATTGCGCCGACGCCGAGGCTCAGGGTGAAGAAGGCCTGATTCATGGCTCCTACCAGCGTGTTGACGACGCCCACCTCCTTCATGCGGCCAAAATCGGGCACAAGATAGAAGCGCAGGCCCTCCTTTGCGCCGGGCATGAACAGGCTGTTGACGGCCAGCACCACCATGATGACCAGCAGGGCGATCATCATCCCCTTCGTCACCTTCTCGAGGCCGTTCTGCAGGCCGCGGGCACAGACAAAGATGCCGAACACCACGACCACCACCATCCAGAAGCCCATGATGAGCGGGCTTGCCAGCATCTCGGTGAAGGCGTCTGCCACCTGACCGGCATCCAGACCGGAGAGCTTTCCGGCGGCGGTCATGTAGAAGTAGTGGAGCATCCAGCCCGACACCGTGGTGTAGAACATCATCAGCAGATAGCAGCCGATGAGGGTGAAGTAGCCGTGGATGTGCCACTTCTGGCCGGGCTTCTCGAGGGCCTGATAGGCGTGCACCGGGCTTTTGTGGCTGGCGCGGCCCACGGCGAACTCCATGCTCATGATGGGCAGGCCCAGGATAACGAGGAAGAGCAGGTAGAACAGCACGAAAGCACCACCGCCGCCCTGACCTGCCATATAGGGGAACTTCCACACATTTCCGATGCCGATCGCGCAGCCGGCGGAAAGGAGGATGAACCCGAGTCTCGATTTGAGTTTTTCGCGTTCCATTGATTGTCTCCTTTATTGCACCATGCAAAGATCTGCGCCCGTCGTGCTTCGTACACGACGGGCGCACAGTGTATTGATTATATCACAGCTTGCGGCAAGTTTTCCAGAAGTCTCACTTGAATTTTTTTCATATTTTCTCAAAAAATCCAACTGTATCTTCACCCTTTGAGCAGCTCCGCCTGCATTTCGTCCAGCTGCTCGTAGCTGTAGAGGCGGTTGAGGGCCTCCACCAGTTCTTTTTTCGAGAGCCGGGGTGGCAGCCCGAGGGCTGAGAGCAGCTTCATCTTCCGCTCCGCCGAACCTGCCGTGCCCGAAAGCCCCCACTCGTAGAGGTCGGTGTAGGTGATCTGCCGCCCCTCCGGCTTCACCGGGGCCGTATCGGCCTCTTCGCCCAGAGCATCCCGCAGCGCCTGCAGGACAAGGGCGTCGTCCACACCCTCGACCCCCAAAAGCCCCTCCTTGCCGGGCTGAGCCTTCCGCTTTTCCTTGCCGTGGATAGCCGGGACATAGGCCTGTACGACATTCTTTTCCCCCACCAGATTCGTGATGTAGGTGCGGATGCGGAAGCCCGCCGCGTCGGAGTCCGTCAGCAGGATGAGGCCGTTCCTGCGGGCCAATGTCTTGAAGAGCTGCTGACGCTTCTTGTCCTTATAGATGCCGAAGCCGTCCGTCAGCAGGATCATGGCGTCCGTCAGATGAGACAGGCGGGCGGCGTCGTACTTGCCCTCCACGATGAGCACACGGTCGGTGTGCAGCAGTTCCTGTTTTTCGCTCATCTTCTTCCTCCTGCCATGGCCAAGCGGCAGAGCGCCGTTTCCAGAAGGGTCTGGGCGCTCACCGGCTGGCTTTTCAGACTCTTGTCCAGCTCCAAAAGGATCTGCATACAGGCTTCGAGCTGGGGCAGGGTGTAGTGGCTGGCCGTCTCCGCCGAGCGCTTGAGCCGGTAGTCGCTGCCCTTGTAGCCAAAGTCCTTGAACACGGTGTTATAGCTTTTCCGCTTGGCCGCGCCCAGCTTGACCCGGTACAGATCGACGTAGCTGCCGATCATGGCAGCAGTGATGGGGATCGGCTCCTGCTGTAAGCGCAGCAGGGTCTGGAGCTTTTTGCACGCGCCGGTAGCGTTTTTCGCCGTGATCATCCGTATCATCTCGAAGACATCGGCCTCAAGGCTCACGGTGCCCATCTCGGCCACCATCGCCGTGGTCACAGTCTGATAACCCGAGAGGGCGCAGAGCTTATCCACCTCGTTTTCCAACAGGAAGGGGTCTTCGCCGCAGCGTTCCAGCAGGGCCGCCGCCGTGCCCTCGGAGAGGGTAGTGTCCTGCGCTTTGGCCCGGTCCATCATCATGACCTTCAGCTCGTAGGGCTTGGGCTTGGCCAGCTCCTCGGCAAAGCCGACCTTGGTGCACTGGGCGACGAGCTTCTGTGCCCGCTTGCCCAGCTTGAGCTTATTGCGTTCCAACTCAAACACGCTGCCCAGCACCACCACAGCGTTTTCGAGGCTGGCCAGCGTAGCGCACAGCTCGTCGAGGTCTTTGTCGCTGTAGGCGGCAGGGTCCACCTCGGGCAGAAGCACCACCCGCCGCGTCCCGAAGAAGGAGATGGTGCCCGCCGCCATGATGAGCTGCTCGATTTCCGGCGTCGCGCCGTCCAGCACCGTCGTCTCCTCGTCCTCGCCCTCGGCCAGCAGCTTCGACGCCCGGGCCACGGCCTGCCGGACCAGATACCGCTCACTGGAATAAAAATAGTAGACCGGACAGCCCCCTTGGGCCAGCTGCCGGAGTTTCGTTTCCGTTGCCAAATCATCGGCTCCTTTTTCTATTAAGGTGATGGCCTTATTTTATCATACTCCGCCCGCTTTGAAAAGCGCTCACCCTGCGAGGCGCAGGCGGTAGACGGGCACAGCGTCGCTCTCCCGCATCCAGCGGTACTTTCGGCTCAAGGTCAGGCAGTCGGTGTACCGGATGTTGTCCGGCCGCGCCATCGACGCCAGCAGCCACTCGGCCCGGATGGGCTTTGCAGGGCGGACGGTGCCGCTTACCGTGACAAAGCGCTGCCCGCCGATGGTCAGCCGGACGATGCAGCCCTGCCGGGTGCGGTAAAGCTCCAAGTCCACCCCTCCGCAGGCGGCGCGGCGGGTGGTGTCCGCAGCCAGCGCAGCGGCTTCGATGCGCGTTTCGGCTTTCAGATCGCAGGGCGTCTCCGGCTGCATCCGCAGGTCCACCAGCAGCTCCACCCGCTTCACGCCCCGCTTTTCCAGCTGGGTCTCCACGGCCCGCCGGGTGATGCTGCTGCCCCGGAAGAGGACGACCGCCTGTTCCCGCCGGGTAATGACGACAGCGGGCGCGGCCTGCGTGCCCACAAGCTCAATGTTCACCACGTTCCAGCTCAGGGCCGTTTCAAGGCCGAAGGCCAGCGCCGTCAGTAAAACGACCGTAGGAAGTGCCGCCCGGAGGCGGACATTCCACCGCATCGCCGCTGCGCAGAGCAAGAACAGCACGAGGCACACCAGTGCGGCATACCCACCATCGAACCAGAGCGACGCCCCCGGCAGACCGGACACCCGGAAGGCCCACTCGTTCATCCCAAACGCCAGCCCCTCGGCACAGAAGGCTATGGGACGGCGGAGGATTTCAAACAAGGGCAGGGATCCGAAATTCTGGGCCGCCAGACCCAGCAGCGCCGCGCCGAGGCTGAGGCCCAGCATCGGCCCCACCATCCAGAGGACCGCCACGCCCGACACCACGGCCCAGACCGTCGCGCTCATCCCCCGCAGCACCAGCACCGGGAAGGTCGCCGCCGAAGCGCAGAAGGAGACGCAGAGCGCATCCCACACGCCGCCCGCCAGACGGCGGAGGAGCAGCACCGGGCGGGAGGGCTTCTTCCCCTGCCTTTTCTTCTTATTATAATAGGCTTTCCGGCCTCGCTTTGCGCACGTTCCCCCGGCCAGCGTACCCAGCACTGCCGCAAAGGACAGCTCAAAGCCCACGTCACAGACAGCGTACCCGTTGCCCAGACACATGAGGACGCCCGCTGCACCCAGCGAGGTGAGGGTGTCCGCCGGGCCTCCCAGCCAGACCCCGAGAGAGCTGATCCAGACCGCCACCGCTGCCCGGAGGACCGAGGGCGTCACACCAGTGATGCCCACCAGCAGGAGAGCCGTTCCGGCCCGGAGCAGAGACCTCGCCCGCCGATAGGCCCGGCTGCGCTCCCGCTCCCGGCGGGGCAGAGCGTCCAGCAGGCCGCAGAAGATGGTGACGTGCAGGCCGCTCACCACCAGCACATGGGAAAGTCCTGCGCCCCGGTAGGCGCTGCGGAGGGCGGAGGAAAGATGGCTCTTGTCTCCTGCGGCCATCGCGGCCAGAACACCGCCGGTGTTTTCTGCCATGCCGCCGCGCAAGGCGCGGCTCAGAGCCGCTTGGAGGCGGGCCGTCCGGGCACGGAAGCTTCGGCCCGGCCCAAGCCGCAGCATCCCCGACTGATACTCCGCGCTCAGGGCGATGCCGTCGGCATAGTCGCTGAGGCGCTGGGTGGCGTCCGGCAGGTCCAGCGCGAAGCGGCCCCGGATGCGGCCGCCTGCCTCGCATCGGGGCAGACTGACACACTCCACACGGAACCGGACAGCCTCTCCGTCTACCGTCTCCACCCGCAGCACAGCGCTCACCCGGCCCGCCCCATAGGCGCGGCCGATGCTCTCCACCTCGGCGGTCAGGACGGCTTCCTGCCCGGCGTATGACCCCTGTATTTTCGCCAGCCGGGCATCGGTGGTCTCCCGGATGCCGACGCCAACCAGAGCGCCCAGCAACAGACAGACCGCATAACCTCGTGCAGCCCCGCCCTTCCACCAGACCAGCAGGCAGAAACCAACAAAAATTGCCGCAGACGGCAGCAAAAGCCCCGTCTGCGGCAAAAATGAGCACAATGCTAACACACCCAGCGCACTCAGGCAGAACGCGCAGAGCGGGCGTCGCATCTCAGCTTAGTGGAAAAACAGCGGCAGCGGCTCAAGGAAGATGATGTCCTTGCGCTGTGCTGCATCGCCCTCGGCCAGAACGGCCGCCTGACCCACGATGGTGCACTGGGTCTGCTCAGCCAGCTCGTCCAGAGCCTTCAGGGAGCCGCCGGTGGAGATGACGTCATCCACGACCAGCACCCGCTTGCCGTTCATCTTGTCCAGCTCCTTGCGGTCGATGACCAGCTTCTGCTTACCTGCCGTAGTGATGGACTGATCCTCGACGACGACGGGGTCGGGCATATACAGCTTGACGCCCTTGCGTGCGCAGACGTAGGGCTTGCCGC
>OOAC01002484.1_pt1 | contig 10108 bp, 6 predicted proteins | sample 1671041 | NCBI WGS metagenome assembly OOAC01 (sample SAMN06348116, study PRJEB24527) | human gut metagenome | biome: human gut; feature: ankylosing spondylitis patient; material: feces | host: Homo sapiens | place: China | collected 2015-10 | reverse complement strand
TATCTATACTGTATTATCTTCGGAACTTTACGGAAAAAGTTATTACACTGGTAAAGGACTAACTTCAACACAGGTTAGTGAATTGTATGAAGCACAGGCAGTGGCGGCAAACACCTTCTTAGAGTATGCGCTGAGTGTTTATTCGAATCATTCGGGTAAAGATTATAAGGTTTGCTCATCTTCTTGTTGTCAGGTATATGATCCTACTAAGGTTACCGAGGAGGCAATAGATGCAACGGCAAATATTTTTTATACTTCTGGAGGTAAATCTAAAACGGATATTGTAATGTATAAACCATCATCTACAACTTATGATTATATTTGGGGTGCCTTTTTCTCAAGCTGTAGTGGTAATGGAACAAAAGATCATTCTACGCAGCCTGCTTTGAAAGCTGTAAGTTGCACAGATATTGCAACTGGTGCGGGAGGACATCGTTACGGGCTATGTCAAATGGGTGCCGCATTGCGTGCAAAAAATGGTGATTCCGCATCGAATATTTTGTTGTATTATTACACTGATTGCAGGATCATATCCTGCACATTAAAATAGAAAATGTGCCAGAAAGAGATTAAGACGAGTATGGGTAAGATGAAAAATAAGGTTTTGCCGGTCTCTGTTCTTGTGTTGTTTATGCTGATGTGCATCAATGCGTGTGGAATATCGAAATCCAGGGATAGTGCTGATATGGTCTCAGAGCTTAATAACAGGATTATAGAAAAGGTAGCAGAGAATTACGAAGAAGGTAACATCAGTGCATTAGATATTGTTATAGTTCGGATTGATTTTGGTTCTTTCTCGCAAGATAATGCCAGTGAAATATTCGTGTTATGCAAGATTTTGAATACCCCTCATGTTGCAGGATTGGATAAAACGGTGGGTATCCTTTTAGATGCTGATTCATTAGAAATGGTAGCATATAAGGAGTTTGCGGCTGATAAAGTAGTTATAAACTGTATTCAAGCGAGTGACGGACAAAGCAGAATATTGGTATCAAAAACCACAACATATCAAGGAATATCAACACAGGAAATTCAGCTTTTAGCTGTCGAAGGCAGTCAATGGGTAGAAATTCCGATAGATGCGCTAAAGATCATTGGAGATGAATCTTTTTATTATATGGATATAGTAGATGATTTGATTATTGTGGCATCTGAGGATAAATTGATAAGTTCTGAAGAAATCGTAGCAGTATTAAAGTGGAACCCTGAGACAGAGCAGTTTGTTTTGGAACAGTAACGGGTTTGGCGGTGTGCAAGTCCAAATTATTAAATAACAATGTGCATAAAGAAAAGCGGAAATCTGGCTATATTAGATGAAATCACCATGACCACTAATTCCTTTGTCTATCAGAATGCTGAAAGCGGTGATGCTAAAGTTTAATTTTTATTTAAAACCGTATTTTCCAAAGAGGGAAGAAGTTCGGCAACCGTAACTTTTTCCACGGAGTCAGCTTTCGTACCTTTTGTTTTAGGCTTCTTAACCCTGGTTTTAAGAGGAGAAAACCGGCGCATTTTAAACTCTGGTTTAACCATTATCACCGTCAGAAATCCAGAAGTAAACAAAAGTAAACATATTATTTGATACTTTGAGAAATCAAAAAAATCGGAAACGCTGTATTTATCAGCATTTCCGACCCTTTTAACCTAATAGCGAGAGGGGGATTCGAACCCTCGACACTGCGGGTATGAACCGCATGCTCTAGCCAACTGAGCTATCTCGCCATATGACCAACCGAAGTTGGAATGGAACCTATAGGGCTCGAACCTATGACCCTCTGCTTGTAAGGCAGATGCTCTCCCAGCTGAGCTAAGATTCCATTTCATTGCTCTCGCAATCGACTTGTTCAGTATACAATGTGAGTCACACTTTGTCAACACGTTTTTTGATATTTTTGTAAAAATTTTGTATGCAATTAGAACAATAATAGCAAAGAGCAGGAAATTACAGGGCTTTCTTTACACTGATAGCCTTCATAGGACACATTTCCTGACAGCAGAAACAGGAAATACAGCCCTTTCTGCGAAATTTTGCCTTGCGGTTTTCTATTTTGATCACATGAGCCGGACAACTTTCCGCACATTTTCCACATCCCACACATTTTTCCGGTGTCAGCTGGGGATACGATTTCAACAGTCGGGAAGCTACGAACATGAAAGGTTTACGTAAAAATTTCGGCACACCGTTGGTAAAATCCAGTTTGATGGTATCCGGCTTCTGAAAAGGAGACAGTCCTTCCGGAACCGTATCACCCACAAGAGTCAGATCCTCCGGATGTGCCAGCCCTCTTTCTAATGCCTGGCGCAGCATGGCGATCTCCGTTGGCTCTAATCCCATGAGTTTTGCGGCAAAACAGTCCTGTGTATAAAAATCTTTTGCTGTCAGCAGCATATGCAGGGGATGCGATGTGCCGCCGGTAGGTCCATTGCCCTCCATGGCATCGATGGCGTCGATGACGGTGAGCTGTGGAGCCACGGTCTGTGCCAGCTCCAAAAGCATATTGGAGAAATCCTCTATCTCGGGCCAACGGTAGTGCATCTGGGGCTTTTCCAGTCCAGGAATAGTGCCGAAGAGATTCTTGATACCGCCGGAATAACCGGTCATGGCATGGGTCTTTAATTTACAGATATTAATGATGTAATCAGCTTCCACAATGGGAGTGATCAGGTGGAAGCTGTGATTCTTAAATCCTGTCGGACAGTTCACGGTCTGTGCAGAAAAGTCCATGTTCAGTGTAGCCCCTTCGCCCAGCGTATCCATACCGCATACATGATATACATGCTTCATGGCCTCGGCATTGTAGAGACCGCCGGAACTTTCCGCAATGGTAATATGCTGAATACCCTGTTCTCGCAGCCATCGTACCACCGCCTTTACCACCAGCGGGTGTGTAGTGGCTGGAAAATCAGGTGACTTTGCCATGACGAGGTTGGGTTTGATGACAATCTTCATCTCCGGGCGCAAGTCTGCGGCGATGTTCAAAGCCTCCATACTTTTGCAGATGGCGGGATAGATCAGTTCTTCGTTATATTCCGGTACGATGTGTAATGTCTGTATCATAATGACCTCTAAAGTGGTTTATTTTCTATATAGTACATGAATTTACTTGTTTTTTCAATGCTTCCGTGCTATACTACGAAATGTTGTTGAGATTTGATGGAAGAAATCAGAAGCGCATCGCAATGATTTCTTTTTTTGTGCAACAATTCAGAACCAAGGTTATTTTCATAAATGCACGTGAAATGCTTGCATTTCAAAGGGCATTTTTGAAAATGACTTTGGTGAGAACCCAGACATTCGCAAAAGGAAAGTCTCAAAGAGACGATTTTGCGAATGCGGTTCTGAATTGTTGTGTGGAGTTAATTAAAAGGAGCATTCAGTGAGTTATTTTTTGGAAAATGAAGAAGCAGTAAAGGAACAGGAAATTTTGCAGGACGAGACAAGCGTGCAGCAGGAAAATGAGCAGGACGGCATCGCCTCCATCGAGCCGTTATTGGACAACCGCATTGTGCGCGCCATCCGTGAGATGGGTTTTGAGAAGCTGTCTCCGATCCAGGAGCAGGCGATTCCCTATTTATTACAGGGTGAGGACATTATCGGACAGGCACAGACCGGAACGGGCAAGACTGCTGCATTCGGCATTCCGGCGATCCAGCACATCAATCCCGATGTGAAGAAGTTACAGACCATTATTTTATGTCCTACCAGAGAACTGGCAATCCAGGCCGCGGAAGAACTGCGGAAAATCGCTAAATACATGCATGGCATCAAGGTGCTTCCCGTTTACGGTGGACAGGATATCAGTCGTCAGATCGCAGAATTGCGGGGCGTGCAGATTATCGTGGGAACCCCGGGACGCGTCATGGATCACATGCGCAGACATACCATCAAACTGGATCTGGTGAACATGGTGGTATTGGATGAGGCAGATGAGATGCTGAACATGGGCTTCCGTGAGGATATGGAGCTGATCTTGGGACAGATTCCCGGAGAGCACCAGACGGCACTGTTTTCCGCTACCATGCCGAAGCCGATCCTGGAGATCACGGACCGGTTCCAGAAGGATGCAAAAATAGTAAAAGTAGCGGCAAAAGAACTGACGATTCCGTTGGTATCCCAGAAATTCTACCGTGTGAAAAATCAGGACAAGGATGCAGCCTGTGTAAGGCTGTTAGAGTACTATCAGCCGAAGCTGACCCTGATCTTCTGTAATACGAAGAAAAAGGTGGACGAACTGGCGGATCTGTTGAAGCAGCAGGGCTTCCAGGCAGAAGGGCTGCATGGCGATCTGTCCCAGGCGCAGCGTGATGTGGCCATGAACCGTTTCCGTAACGGCGGAGCCAGCATTCTGATCGCTACGGATGTGGCAGCCAGAGGTATTGATGTGGATGATGTGGAAGCTGTCATTAATTACGATATTCCGCAGGATATCGAGTACTATGTGCACCGTATCGGCAGAACCGGCCGTGCCGGAAGAAAGGGCAGATCCTTTACCTTTGCCAACAGTAGGGAGATCGGTAAGATCCGCGAGATCGAGAGAGTCTGTCATACCACCATTACCGAGAAAAAGCTTCCCGGCGCAGCAAAGGTTCTGAAAGCGAAAGCGGATAAATATCTGAACAAGGCGTGGGAACTGCATGAGCACGAAGACGTTGAACTGATGAAGAGCTTTTTACAGCGGAAAATGGAAGAGGAAGGCTGCGATGCACTGGATCTGGCGGCAGCCATGCTGAAATATCAGGTCGGCGACAAGGGCGAGGAGATCGCCGCAGATGATTATGTACAGCGCCGCGGACGGTTCGGAGAGAAGGGACGTTTCGGCAGAAACGATGGCGAAGGCCGTGGTTTCGGCAGAGGAGACGGAAGACGGAGGTTCAGCCGCGAAGACGGGGACCGCAGAAGATTCGGCCGTAGTGACAGAGACCGCAGAGATGATGGCAGCACCGGTTCCGGAGAGGACAGAAGACGTCGCAGAGACGAGAACCGCGAGGACGGAAGAAAATGGAGCGGCCGCGACAGAAAGGCAGCGGACCGTAAATACTCCGGGGACAGAGCGGAGAGAGAAGCGAAAAAGAGAAAGAAACGGGAAGAGCCGGGCATCGGTAACAGCTTCCCCAAGAGAAAAAAATCTTAAGTAGATGAGGAATTTTATGTATTTGCCGCAAAAGCCGCAGTTGTGCTTTCGCGGCAAATCGTGTATAGTTAGGAAAGAATAGATAGGCATAATTCAGAAAGGTCTGCGGTATGAAAACACTGAAAAAACAGATACCTTATATCCTGTTGGGAGCCACACTTCTGCTCCTTTTGGGACTTAATATTATCAGCCAGGATCACTGGCTGGATTCCGATATGGCGGCAGAGATGATCTTTTCCCGGATCCTTGCGGGGGAGCATCAGATGGTTTCAACGACGAACTGGTATTATTCCACGGAGTTCCGTGTGCTGTATACACAGCTGATCATGGGACCGCTGTTCCGGATCTGCAACAACTGGCATGTGATCCGCACGATCACGAATCTGGTGTTTTACGGGCTGATGCTGGCTTCCTATTATTATTTTATGAAGCCGTTAAAGGTATCCAGAAGGCTTACGGTGTTAAGCTCCTGTCTGTTGCTTTTGCCTTTTTCCGAGACCATGATGACACACATGCAAATGGGCAATACCTACATGTCCCATGTGATTCTGGTGTTGTGGTTCTTCGGTATGTATCTGCGGCTGTGCAGTGGAGAATACAGTACAAAACGCAAGGTCAGCCTGTGGATCTTCTATGTACTACTGGCTATTGTCTGTGGAATGTCCGGCGTACGTTACCTGCTGGCATTGCAGTGTCCTCTGGTACTGACTTCCTTTTTCTATCTGCTGGGTGGTGAGGAATTTCAGAGCTTCCGCGGAGAGATGACAAAGGAGCATTTCCGCTCTTTACTTTCTACGGACAGGATGCGATATTTTCTGTATAGTCTGGCGGGGGCATTTTTCGCGGTAGCGGGCTATGGCATCAATGTAGTGTTCATCAGTCACAAATACGTATTCCAGACCTATGGTGCCACGAATTTCATTGCTCTGTACCACGGGGTGCTGTTTGACCGGATCCAGAATGCAGTAGGCTGTCTGTTAATGCTTTTTGGTTATATTCCCGACAAGGGCTTTTTATCCCTGCGTGGTATTGTGACCATGGCGGCCTTCGTAATGCTGGGCATCTACGGATATGTTACGGTGAAGAACGGAAAGATAAAGCAGAGTACAGGATTTCGCAGCCTGATCACACTTTTCCTGAAAGTCAGCTTTGTCCTAAATCTGTTTGTGTTTATTTTCACCACCAGCACCATGGTGCCGCGGTATTATATTACGATTTTTATTTTTGCACTGCCGGTATTGTGCTTTTATCTGGAAGAGGAGAAAATGCCATTTGACCGTCTGGCGGTGACGGCGTTGCTTACAATCTGTCTGATCCTTGGAACGGGCAAAACGGTGATGTCTTTCCTGACGGTGGACAAGAACGAAACGAAGCGTCCCGTGGCGCAGTTCCTTGCGGAAAACGGGTATGATTTTGGCTTTGCTACTTATAATAATGCCAATATCATTACAGAGCTTACCAATGGCGAAGTGGAGATCGGCAATATCGGAGATCCCGAGCACCTGGAGTATTTCAAGTGGTCTTCGCCTATGAAATATTATGAGGAAGGGTATCATGCCGGGGAGACATTCCTGCTCCTGACGGCGGAGGAGTGTGCGGAATATGCAGAGGCTCCGGCATTAAAGCAGGGCGAAAAGGTATATGAGGACGGCAGTTATACAGTCTATGTATTCGACAGCACGGAGGAACTGATGAACTGTGCTGTGGCGAGACAATAATGACAGAGATTTGACATATTGCAGACGATATTGGCGCCCGGTACTGGCTGCAACGGGACAGAACGGTTTGGGGACTGGCTGGTTGGAGAAGCCGGTGAGACACAGGGATGCCGGTATTTTTTTAAAAATAGCGTCTGCGGAAAGGTTGTAAGTATGAGAATCGGAATGGGATATGACGTACACCGTCTGGTGGAGGGAAGAGACCTCATCATCGGCGGCGTGAAAATACCTTATGAAAAGGGACTTTTGGGACATTCGGATGCGGATGTCCTGCTCCATGCGATCATGGATGCGCTGTTGGGAGCAGCGGCGCTGGGGGACATCGGGAAACATTTCCCGGATACAGATCCCGCATACAAGGGTATTTCTTCCATAAAATTGCTGGAAAAAGTGGGCGAGCTGCTGGAAGAAAATCATGTGTTTATCGAAAATATCGATGCGACGATCATTGCACAGGCACCGAAGATGCGCCCGCATATCGATACCATGCGGGAAAATATCGCGAAAGCCCTGCTGATCGATGTGGGACAGGTCAATGTGAAAGCCACTACCGAGGAAGGACTGGGATTTACCGGCAGCGGAGAGGGGATCTCCTCTCAGGCGATCTGTCTGGTGACTACGCCCTATGACCTTACGGCACAGGCGGTGCAGGGGGGATGTGGAAGCTGCGGAGGATGCCCGAAGAGCTGATAATTTCGGAAAATAAGAACTTGACAAATGGGTCGATAGGATATAGACTTTGATTAGAACAAGGTCTGTATACTATCGACCTTTTATAATGTGATGAGTGCAAAAAAGCCAATAGGGTTGCATAATTGTCAAGCGCTGGATTAAGAAGGATACAAGGAGGAATGGAAATGTATCAGATGACGGAGACAGAATACAAATTTGCTGAGCTGATCTGGGAGGAGGAACCCATCGGTTCCGGAGAACTGGTAAAACAGTGCGCGGAGAAGTTCGGCTGGAAGAAATCCACTACCTATACGTTTATTAAAAAGCTTTGTGAGAACGGTATTTTCAAAAATGAGAATGCCATCGTATCTTCCGTATTGAATAAGGAGGAATACCACAGAGCCCAGGGGGAGGCTTTCGTGGAGAAGGCTTACGGCGGTTCGCTGCCGAAGATGATCGCCGCATTTATCCAGAGCAAGAAGCTCAGCGCAGCGCAGATCGCTGAGATCGAAGCTATGATCGAGGATTATAAGAGGTGACGGAGGAGATTGGATGAGGGAGATTTTAGAGAAGGTATTTGGGATCGTTTGTAACTTGAGCCTGGTGGGAAGCTATTGCATTTTGCTGGTGCTGGTGGCGAGACTGGTGCTTCGCAGGGCTCCTAGATGGTGTTCTTATCTGTTGTGGGGGATCGTGTTTCTGCGCCTGTGCTGCCCGGCATTTCCGCAGACACAGATCAGCCTGATCCCACAGCGGCTGGTAACGGAACAGACGGTGAGCACCGCACTGACAGCATCCGGAGAAAAAGCAACCTTGGAAAATCCGACCGCGGAAGCAATACAGATTTCAGGCATGACGGAGCAGACCGATAGTGACGATGGCAGTCAGCCGGAGGCACTTTCGCAGGAGTCCTCTATGGTAACCGGACAGACAGGAATGTCTGCAACGAGCGGTCCAACCAAGGAAATGTTTGCAACACACAGCACACAGATGCTGAAAACACTGGCGGGAATCGTGTTACCGTACTTGTGGCTAATCGGGTTTGTTGGGTTTGCCGGTTATCATTTGTTTTCCTATCTGCGGATGTACTATCGTCTGCGTCAGCCGGAAAATGGCGTTCATAAAGTAGAAGAAGGAATTTGTGAGATTAAGAGTGGACACCTTTCTTTTGTCATGGGGATCCTGCATCCGACCATTTATCTGTCGTCGGAGCTTGCCGGGGAGAGCAGAGAGGTAGTGTTGTGCCATGAGAGGGTGCATTTGCAGAGGAGAGACTACCTGATCAAACCGGCGGCACTTTTTATCTGCTGTGTGCATTGGTTCAACCCGCTGGTGTGGCTGGCCTTTTACCTGATGAATATGGACTGTGAGATGTCCTGCGACGAAAAAGTGGTAAAGCTTTTGGGAGAGGAAAGCAAGAAGGTCTATTCTTATACACTGCTGGAGGAAGCCAGCGACGGTAGGTGGAGAAAATACCGTGGTGGTACGATCTGCGCGCTGTTATCCTTCGGAGAGGATCATGTGAAGAACCGGATCCGTCATGTGCTGGATTATCACAAGCCTCCGTTCTGGATCCTCATCGGTGCGGTGGCGGTGATCGCAGCACTCATCATCTGCCTGTGCAGTAATCCGGGAGGAAACCGCAGTGAGGAAAAATTGCCTACGGAAGCTGCGCCGTCTGCCCAAACTGCGCCGGTGGATATCAGTGATACGGAGTATTCCGATGAGGCTGCCTGGACACAGGAAGAATGGGATATTTATGCGGAAAAGCTGTCGTATGTAACGTTTGAGACACGCTCCGATTTCTCAGAATTTTATTCCCCCGAGCGGATCGAGAGTACTCATTCCTTTGCACAGGAGAAGGGATGGTATGTGAATCGCAGAAGGTATGCCGGGAGTCCTGCAAGCTGGGAAATGTTCCAACTCAGCCGTCTGGAGGAGCGACTCGGGTCGGAGGATCACAGATTCTACGAGGATTATAAGGACCCTGTGACGGCAGCAAAGCAGCTCCTTTCGCTGGGAAAGGGCACCGGTGAGGTGACGGAAGTCCTCTACGAGGCGGCAAGACAGTACCAGCTCTATGGCGATGACCGTATGGGAGAAGGAACGGTGGTCAATGTGGAGTATACTTTTGCGAAGGATGGTTCTGTGATCGAGATTCCCATGGTGCTGGCGGAGGAGGAACAGAAGATCTGGCTGTTATCCACCGGAGATGTGAGTGCGGCATCCGGACAGAAGATCGGCCCGCTCCCGGGAGAGCAGTCCGCCCGGAGAGTCTATGTGGAATACGAAGCGTATTCTCCGGGAAATATGCCGGCAGGACAGTATACAGAGTATTTGGAGACGAAGATCGGAAGCTATTCCGGTTCCGGTATTCATATTCAGGTGTCCAGCTGCGGAATCTATGTGATGTATAATCATATTTTCCGGTGTGTGTCTGAGGATGGCATCCCGGAAAATATGGCATCGGCTGCAATCTGTGACCGGACTTACTACAATACTTCCAACGCTTATAATGAAAAGGTGCAGGAGGACAGCAGTATCGGCTGGATGGGCAGCAGGGTATTCTATATGACAGAAGCGGCG
>OOAC01002474.1_pt1 | contig 10147 bp, 5 predicted proteins | sample 1671041 | NCBI WGS metagenome assembly OOAC01 (sample SAMN06348116, study PRJEB24527) | human gut metagenome | biome: human gut; feature: ankylosing spondylitis patient; material: feces | host: Homo sapiens | place: China | collected 2015-10 | reverse complement strand
CTGCCCCAACAACTCCTCCCTGTTTCCGCCACTGGCGGCGGTCGTCGTCGTTGCAGCGGAAGAATTATTTTAATTTTCGGGATAGCGGAGCGTCTGCGGACGCTCCGCTATCCCATTTTCACGGGTGGGGTCGTAATGGCAAACGGCATTTACAGCGCCTGCTTCCTGCGGAAGCGGCGGCGCTGCGGGGAATCCCCTCCTACACAACGCAGCAAGGCCGTCCGGCGAATGCCGGACGGCCTTGCTGCACTTATTGGAAAGGATCGATCAGGAGATGGCAATTGTTATTTCGCCAGACCCAGCTTTTTCAGCCGGTTCCATGCGCGGATGACCTGTACCTTGGTCACACGCTTGCCGGGCGTAAAGGCGCCCTCACCCATGTCGGGCAGCAGCCCGGCCTCCACAGCCCAGCGGGCTGCCTTGGCGGTATCCGGCTCCGCTACATCGCTGTAAACAGCGGGTGCAGCGGGTTCGGGCTTGCCTGCGGTGCTCCACAGCAGCACTGCCAGCTGCTCCCGGGTGCGCGGGATGGGCGTGCCCTTGGGCAGCAGGTCTGCAAGGATGCTGTAAGTAACAGCCTCATAGCCCATTACTGCGCTGCCTGCAAACCACGCCGTTGTACCGGCTACGATGGCCACCGTTTGCAGCGGTCTGAACTCGGTGCTGTCCCCCTGCGGCGGCTGCTCTGGCGGCTCCTCCGGGGTGGTCTCGGCGATGATGCGGAACGAGCCTGTTTTAACAGTTCCACCCGCATACTGTGCACTGCCTGCGATGGTTACAGTATAGCTGTAATCGCCCGGCTCAATGGGAGCGCCGTCCAGCACTTTGCCATTCTGCATGTAGGTCACGGTAACATCACCGTAGTCCTTATTGCTGGTGTTCTTAACAGTTACTTCCTTGGGACTGCCGTCATAGGTCAGGTTGTTGGGCAGGACAAAGGCAAAGTCTGCGGGGTCTGCCGGCGGCAATTCCGCCGCGCCCTCGCCGGTGGCGCTCAGGTTAAGGATATGGGTCTGCGGGATGTTATACTTGCGCAGGTCGATGGTGCTGTTGTAACGCTCTCCATCGGCTACAGAGCCGCTATAAGCTACGCCGTTCACACTCTTGATGGGGGCATGCGTGATGACCGAGATGGTGTTCAGATCGGTGTCAACGTAGAGGGTGGAGGTTTCTGCGTCCCAAACACCCTCCATCATGCCATTGATGCCGTTGATGTATTTTTTAGCGTACTCGGCACCTTCCGGTGCAGTGTAGTTCAGGGTGTAGTAATCCGTAGCACCGTTCAGGTCTTCGGTATCCTTTGCCACCAGTGCGTGGATGATGGGGTTATTCTGAATGATGCCGCCCTCGTTATAAACAACGGTGCACTCGCCGCCGTCAATGATGGGCTGGTAGGGCTCTGCATTGCCGTCATAGCCGGCCGTATTTTCTACCGGCAGCTTCAGGGTGTTCTGGCTGTTTTCGACCGTGCCGCCGTTTTGGATCACGGCAGTGCCGGTGTAACCGGCGCTGTTATAGCAGCCGTCCAGCACAGCCTTATTGGAAGCCATGTTGACTACCGAATATCCGGTAACATCCAGCGCAGAGTTGCGAATGGTAGCGGGCTGTGCCGGGTCGCGCCAGCCGTTGCCGATGTACCTAACGCACAGCACCGAATTCTCCACAAGGCCGTCATTGTAAAGGCTCTGCGCGCTGTTCAGCGTGGCATCCTTGATGACGCCGCCCTCCCTATTGTACACATACCGGGTGGAGTTCAGCGTACCGCTGAAGGTGCCGTAGTTTTCAACTGCAAATTTTACTGTATCGGCGTTGTTTATCACCTCATCGAAGTCCAGCACAGCGTCCTTCTCGATGGTCAGGGTGGGGACATCGTTTGTAAACAGTTCTGCGTGCTTGTGCGCCGGGTCAAAGGACCAGCCGTTGCCCTTTGCGCCGTAGACACCGCCGTCCGTGCCCTTGGGGAAGCCGTCCGCTTCAATGACCAGCTCTTTCCAAATAACGCTGTTGAGCTGGACAGCTTCAGCGCCCACAGTAAAGCTGACTGCGCCGTTCCCGTCGTTATAGTTCAGCTCCTCGCCGCCGCTGACGACACTCTTCAGCTTGTAGGTAGGTCTCAGGGTCACCGGTTTGCCGGAGACAACATAGAGGGTGTCATAGGCATCTGCCGACCACTCGGTCACCGTGCCGTCCGCTGCCACCGCGACAGGGGCATACACCGGAGCATTGGTTGCATCGATCTTCACGAGACCAGTGCGTTTTGCCGTGAAATAGCCGCCGTTGACGGCTGCATCCTCGGGCAGCGGGTCATCTTCAGTGGTGAACAGACCGCCGTTGACGGTACATTTATCTCCTGCAACATACAGCTTGTCGTTGAACAGACCGCCATTGATGATGGTTTCCGTTGTCCTTTCAAGATCCGTGAGCGAGCTTTCAAAGCTGCCTCCGTTGATAACGATCCTTTCACAATTGTTGATATCCACGGAGCAGATGCGCTTGCCCTTAAAGGTGCCGCCGTTGATGGTAAGGGTACCCGCTGCTTTAACGGTCATGCCGCTGGTATAACTAACCTCTTCAAAGGTGCCATCTTCAATGGTGACCTCGCCGCCTGCAGCATCAACTCTGGCAGCTCCCTTAAAGGTGCCGCCGCTGATGACAGCCCCGGCTTCACAGATCACCTTGCCGTAGAAGGTGCCGCCGGAGATAGTGCCTGCGTTGGTCACGGTGTAGCCGTTATGGTATTCCGAGCCGATCCGCGCCTCCTGCAGGGTGGCACCGGGCTCGATCTTCACGTTCCATTTGATGCAATTATTGTAGCTGTCATAGCCGTAATTACGGAGGCAGAAGGTACCTTTTTTCAGGGTGAGCGTATTGCTGGCCTCATCGTAGGACCAGCTGTCTCCACTGTCGCCCAGATCGCCGATGGGCTTGCCGGAGGAATTGCTTGTATAGATATTGGTGATCTCGCCGTTTTCCTCTGCCAGTGCGGCGGCGCTGGCGGTGTCGGGCGGGGCGCTCTGGGCAAGGGTGGGCAGCGGCATTGCGGTCAGTGCCATGCTCAGCGCCAGAACCATACTGATGAGCCGTTTTTGCATAAGATTCTCTCCTTCTCAAGCGCCCTCCAAGCCGGGCGCTTTTGTTGTACCCAGTGTACCACGTTTTGCCCGCTTTGGACGGTTTTGGGCACGAATCGCCCCGCAAATGCGCTGAAACGACCCGGTGCACCACACGCACCCGCAAAAAACAGAAAACCGCCCGGTTTGCGGTTACCGGACGGTTTTCTGCTCTATAGGAATTACGGGAATGGCATATTGAACAGAGCACTGCTCTGTGCCTGTAGTATACCACGAACGGCGGCAAAAGTAGAGCAATTCTGCGTGAATGGCCCCTGAAATGCATCGAATCGCCCTGAAAAACCCCAAAAAAGCCCTTGCGCACCCTTTTGGGGCGCAAAAAAGGGACTGCCGCACAGCGCTGTGCAGCAGTCCCTGCGGGGTTATAAGGGGTTAAGGGGCAGCGGTTTTAGCCGCGCTGCTGGTAGGTCTTCCAAGTGCGGATGACCTCCAAGCGGCCCACGCGGCTGCCGGGCTTGAAGTTGCCGTCCTGTGCGGTCATCAGGCCGGTCTCCACGACCCAGCGAATGGCCTGCAGCTCTGCGGCATCTGCTGCCACATCGTTGAACAGTGCAGTGCTCTGGGTAGCGGGCTTGCCTGCGGCGGTCCACAGTGCAACTGCCAGCTGCTGGCGGTTAGCGGGGATGGCCATGCCCTCGGGCAGGACGCTCTTCAGGTAGGCGGTAGTGCCAACAATGTAGGCACCTGCGCCAATGGCTGCGCTGCCCACAGCGGCCACCATTACGATAGCACCGCCGCCGTCACTGTCACCGCCGGGTGCGGGGGTGGGGTCGGGGTTCGGGTTCGGCTTAGGATCGGGAGTAGGCTCCGGATCGGGAGTCGGGTCCGGCTTAGGATCAGGAGTGGGATCCGGATCGGGGTTCGGGTCCGGCTTAGGATCGGGAGTAGGCTCCGGATCGGGGTCCGGGTCCGGCTTAGGATCGGGAGTGGGATCCGGATCGGGAGTAGCAGGAACTTCAAACACAGCAGTCAGTTTCACATCCTGAGCGGGCATCTTGAACTCCAGCACATGGGCAGTGCTCTGCTCCTCGGTCAGCTCCAGACCGGTGCAGCTCCAGTTCTTGAACACGCTGGTCTCGGTGTCCTCGTCTGCGGTAGCCTTGAGTTCTGTACCCACGGACACAGCTGTCAGGTCGGCAACATCGCTGCCATCCTTCAGGGTGACCTGTGCACCGGAGACATCGAGTTTATAGGTCTTGGGAGCGTTCTCGGTGTACTGTGCCTTCAGCGTGACGTTATTTGCGGGCATCGTGAAGGAGATGGTCGCCTTAGTGGTGTCCACGTCAGTGGGCAGACCGGTCACTTTCCAACCGGTGAAGGTGTAACCGTCCTTCTCGTCTGCGGTGAAGCTGAGCTTCTCACCTGCAACGTGCTCGGTAGACTTGTCGTCCACGGTCAGGGTGTACTTCGACTCAGACACAGTATAGGTGCCCACTTCGTACTGGTTGCCAACGTAGTGGTCACTATCATTCACCACGATGTAAACGCTGTAAGTGCCTGCCTTGGTGGGCTTCGTCACAGACGGGAACGAGCCATCCTCCGAGACATACTGGATAGAATACAGCGGGGCATCGTCAAAATACATCTTGCCGTTATAGGTTGCAGTTTGGGTCTTGGAGTCATACGCAAAGTCGGCTCTGCTCGGGGTATATTTGCGTACCACCTCGCCGATATCAAGCGAGCCTTCTGTGTACTTGTCGCCCTCTTGCGCTACGATGCGCTGCTTGTAGACGCCGTACTCGTCATACGGCGGGGAGGTTGCAAACACCTTGTTGTCGGAGGTGCGCACATAGACGAGGCTCAATTTGCCCACGCCATCCTTTTTGCAGGTAATGCCCGGGACGAGCGTGCTCCAGTCGATGTCAAAGTCGCTCTTGCTCAGGGAAGAGAAGGGCAGCTTTCCGGTGGCGGCCATGTTCACCACAATAGGCTCGCCGTCATTCTTGGCGGTGATAGTCAGCGAGCGGTCAATGGCAGAGGTGCCCTCGTTGTAATTGCTGGCTTCCGCACCGTTGATGTTCGTGACTGTATTGCTGAAGCGGATCTCTGCCTTGACATTACCGATAAGGTAAACCGCGTCTGTTGCTGCGGCATAGTCGTTGAGGCGTTCCACAGTGCCGTCCGTCATCATCAGCTTGCTCTGCTGCTGACCGGCGGCGAGGTATTTGCTTTCAATATAGCCGCAGCTCACCGTATTGGAAACAGCAGCCTTGCTGTCGCCGTCCGTTTTCAGGCTGCCAAGGATCATGGCATTCTGGATGACCGTTTTCTCCGTGGCATAGCTCGGCAGCTGGATATCGTGGAACACACCGCCGGTGACCTCGCTGTTCTGGTTCAGCTGGACCACAGCGTTGAATGCGCCGCCGGTGATCGTACCATAAGCGCGGACGACATCTTGGAAAGTGCCGCCTGCGATGGTGCTGTTGTCATCCGCGTAGACATCCTTCTGGAAGGTGCCGTCCTGAATGATGGTGTTCTCCGCACCAACAGAGCCCTCTGCCACGATGCCGGTGACGGTCACATTTGCAAAAGTGATCTGCTCCACGGCAATGGCCTTATGGTAGGGGTTGATGGCACCCGAAGCAAGATCCACCGGGTTGCCGTCCGGGGTGGTGATGTAAAGCGCCGCGCGTGTCCTTCCGTTCTCTTTCATGGTGGCGTACTTCCAGCCCAAGCCCTCATAGAGGTTAGCCGTCATGCCCTCGCCGCTCACCGGCACACCGGTCACGCCGGTCAGGTCGGGCAGACCCTCTTCGGTAATGCGCAGGGGCTTGAGGTCGCTTGGATCGGTGGACTTATTCACAAAGATCTCTGCGCCGTCATTCTTGCCGGTAATGCGCAGCACCTTGCCGTCGGCAGAGGTGTTGGCGTTGTAGCTGCTGACCGGTGCATCGTTGATGCTCAGCACATCGGTGTTCAGGGTAAGCTCTGCGCTGGCATTGCCCACCAGATAGATGGTATTGACAGAAAGGGGCAGGTCTCTGCCGTTGATCGCAGTCACACCACCGCCGTTGCGCACGGTCAGCGTGCTGAGCTGCTGGCCATCGGCAAGCGCATTCTCTATGCCGTTGCCAGACAGCTTGCACAGAACGGTGTCGGAAATGGCAAGGTCGCCAAACCTGTCAAAGCTGAAGTTCTGGGCCACTGCCTTGGAAATGGTGCACTTGCCCATGCAGGAGAGGTAATCAAAGGTGCCGCCCTCGATCGTGACATCTTTGAAGTCAGCCTGACGGATGATGCCGCCGGTCACGGTAGCATTCGAAAGCTCGACATAGCAGTTGATGGGCACTGCGCTCAGCTGGCTGAAATTGATCACCTTACCGCCCTGATCCCCGAGCTTCAGTTGTCCGGTCGCACTGGCGACATTGGGGTAGCAGGTATAAGTCCAGCCCTTGCCAAAGTATACGCAGACCTGATATATGCCCTCGTCCAGACTGTACACATGGGGCACATCGTTCACATCGGGCGTACCCTTATCGGTAAAACTCAGTTCCTTGTCCATAGACGGGATCGGAGTCAGTGCTATGGGTGCGTTGCTCTCTGAAAGCGGCGGGAACATACTGACCTCGGCAGAGATCGTTGTACCGTTTGCACTGATGGAAACCGTGGCACAGCCGTTCAAGGAAGCGTTGCTGACGCCCGCAGGCAGGGGGACGACGCTGCCGCCGGTCAACGATGCAGCCCATGCAACGCAACCGGGGGTGTACTGCACCTCCAGCTTCAGGCTGTGATCGCTGTACAGCTTGAGCATATACACATCCCCGGTCACCGGCTGGCCGTTCAGGGTGCAGCTTTCCTGCAGGATCAGCTTGTGTGCCTGCTTCTGCGTAGCGGACTTCAGGCCGGAAATATCCTTGAAGTAGCCGCCCTTAACGCTGCCGCCGTTCTCGGTCAGCTTACCGTAGGTGCCGCCGTCAATGGTGCCGTTTTCCAGCACTGCTTCGGCGTAGCTGCCGCCCAGAACACAGGCATTCGGGTTCTTGATCCAAAGCTGGCCATTGACAACGCCGTCCAGCAGATATACTTCATTGCTGGAAGTCGAGATGGCCACATTGCAGCTGGCATCGCCATCCAGAATATACTCTGTCTTTGCATTTGCAACGCCGGCAATGGCCAGCCATTTGTTGGAGCTGTCGTAGCTCCAGCCGGTGCCGGACTGCTCTTCGGGCAGACCGTTCGTACCGATCTTGATCTTGACCACCTGATTTTTTGTTTCAGAGTTCGTACCAACAGCCTCATGCTCGTCTTCCGAGCTGTAAGTGATGCTGTTGGTCTCTTCCGCCGCCGCGGAAGAAAGCCCTGCCCCTGCATCTGCAAATGCGGATACAGGGAGAATGGAGAGCATCATACTGAGTGCCAGTATCATGCTCACGATGCGTTTTTTCATGATATCCTCTCCTTTGTCGGTTGATTTGTCCGGCTATACCCCCAAACGGAACAGCCGGAACGGACAAAAATGCCAAGTTGAGTATAGCACCAAAATTCAAGGAAATAAAGCGCTTTTGCGGGCAGCACCTGCCAAAAAATGGTGCAAAATTATGGGCAAAATCACGATACGGGGGGGGGTATGCTTCTCTCCCATAAAAAAGCAGTTCCGAAACGCCCGCAGGCGTTTCGGAACTGCAATACAAAATATTCTTTCCGCTCTTTATGCCCAAAGCACACGCGGCGGGCATTCAAAAGCGTTTTACTTGCCCGCCAGCAGCACCGCCAGCACGGCTTTCTGGACGTGGAGACGGTTCTCCGCTTCGTCAAAGATCTCGTCCGCGTGCTGCTCGAATAGGGCGGTGGAGATCTCCTCGCCCCGGTGGGCGGGCAGACAGTGCAGCACCAGCGCGTTGGGCTTTGCATTTTCCAGCAGACGGCCGGTGAGCTGGAAGCCCACAAAATCCCGCAGACGCTGCTCGCTCTCGGCAGTGCCGGGGGCGGTGGTGTTCCATGCGGCGGTAGCTACGATGTCCGCATCCCGCAGGCCCTCGGCGGGGTCGGTGGTCAGGTGGAAGGCATTGCCGTATTTGTGGGCAAACATCAGCACATCCGCTGCCGGGCGGTAGCCCGGAGGACAGACGCAGGATACCTGCATCCCCGCCAGCAAACCGCCCACGATCAGACTGTTTGCCATGTTGCTGCCATCGCCCACAAAGCAGAGCTTCAGCCCTGCCAGCGTGCCCCGGCGCTCCCGGATGGTCATCAGGTCGGCCAGCACCTGACAGGGGTGGGCATAGTCGGTCAGGCCGTTGATCACCGGAATGCCGGAAAGCTCCGCCAGCTCTTCCAAATCCCGCTGGCGGTAGGTGCGCCAGACGGCGCAGTCGTAGTAGCGCCCCAGCACCCGGGCGGTGTCCCGCAAAGGCTCGCCGCGCCCGGCCTGCAATTCGGCGGTGTTCATGTAGTTGCCAAGGCCGCCCATCTGGTACACGCCCACCTCAAAGCTGGTGCGGGTGCGGGTGGATGCCTTGGAGAACAGCAGCGCCACGCTTTTGCCCGCCAGCAGCGGCTCGGTGCGGCCTGCCTTGCAGTCCGCTTTCAGCCGGTCTGCCACATCCAGAATATGGGTCAGCTCAGCGGGGGAAAGGTCGCTCATTTTCAGCAGATTTTTCATGCCTGCTCCTTCGGAGCGGTCGGCTCCATCGTGCCCAGCACCTCGGCCAGCACGTCCAGCGCCATATCTACCTCGTGTTCCGAGACGGTAAGCGGCGGCAGCAGACGCAGCCGGGTCTTTGCGGTAAGCACCAGCAAGCCTTTTTCGCGGCAGGCAGCCAGCACATCCGCAGCCTGCACGTCAAAGAACTCGATGCCCACCATCAGGCCGATGCCGGAAATGTTCTTGACGTGGGGCAGCTTTGCCAAGCCGGTGCGCAGCTGCACGGCGCGCTCGCTGACCTGTGCAAGGAAGCTCTGGTCCAGACGATCCACCACCACGTTGGCTCCGGCGCATACCACCGGGTTGCCGCCAAAGGTAGAGCCGTGGGTGCCGGGGCCCATGCCCTCGGCTACCTTTTCATTCATCAGCACCGCGCCGATGGGCAGGCCGCCGCCCAGCCCCTTGGCAAGGGTGACGATGTCCGGCTTGAGGTTATAGTGCTCGCAGCACAGGAAGGTGCCGGTGCGGCCTACGCCGGTCTGCACTTCGTCCACGATGAGCACAAGGTCTTTTTCGTCGCACAAAGCGCGCACGGCCTGCACATACTCCGGGTCCAGCGCCATCACGCCGCCTTCGCCCTGAATGAGCTCCATCATCACGGCGCAGGTGTGGCGGTCTACCAGCTCCCGCAGCGCTTCGATATCCCCCGCCGGGACGTACTGGAAGCCCTCGTTGAAGGGGCCGAAGTAGTTGTGGAACACCTCCTGCCCGGTGGCGGTCAGGGTGGCAAGGGTGCGGCCATGGAAGCTGTTGACCAGCGTAATGACGTTGTAGCGGTCCTTGCCGTAATGATCCACGCTGTACTTGCGGGCGGCCTTGATAGCGCCCTCGTTGGCTTCGGCGCCGGAGTTGCCGAAGAACACCTTACTCATGCCGGTGCGCTTGCACAGCTTTTTGGCCAGCTTGCCGCAGGGCGCAGTATAGTAGAGGTTGGAGGTGTGCTGCAGCTTGTGTGCCTGCTGGGACACGGCTTCTGCCCATGCAAGGTCGCAGTAGCCAAGGCTGTTTACCCCGATGCCGCTGGTGAAGTCCAGATACTTCTGTCCCTCAGGGCCCTCGGCGTACAGCCCGTGCCCCTTTTCCAGCACGATGGGGCTGCGGTTATAGGTGTGCAGGACGTACTCGTTGTCCCGCTTGATGACTTTTTCAGAATCCATAGGTGTACCTCCTGTAACATGGAGTTCTTGCGCAAAGCCTTGCGGCTGACGCTCGGAACATTGTTGCACACGGGCAGCGTCCTCGCCCTCTCAGTCATCGCTGCGCGATGCCAGCTCCCCCAAAGTGGGAGCCCTTGGCAGTCCATGCAAACTTCATCTCTTTGCCAAGGCCTCTCCCTTTGGGAGAGGTGTCACCGCAGGTGACGGAGAGGGCG
>OOAC01002471.1_pt1 | contig 10159 bp, 8 predicted proteins | sample 1671041 | NCBI WGS metagenome assembly OOAC01 (sample SAMN06348116, study PRJEB24527) | human gut metagenome | biome: human gut; feature: ankylosing spondylitis patient; material: feces | host: Homo sapiens | place: China | collected 2015-10 | reverse complement strand
TGCTTAGCGCCAACATCCACCTGAACCTCGGTGGGGGTGATGGCGGTGACAATACCGGTTACCTTCTCTCCTGTATTTAAAGTTTTGAAAGACTGATTCAGCAGTTCCTCAAAGGACTCTTCCATGGTCTCGGTGCTCTTGATTTCTTCGCTCATCGTTGTTTTTACCTCCTTAATGATGCCCGCGGGTGTGGATGCGCCGGCCGTCAGCCCGGCAACACGGCAGCCTGCAAAATCTGTGGCGGAAAGCTCGTCCGCCCCTTCGATGGAAAGGACATGAGAACAGTTCTGCCGGCAGATCTCTGCCAGATGCTTCGTATTGGCGCTCTTACGGTCGCCAACCACCACCATCACGTCTACCTTCGCGGCGATCTCCGCCGCTTCGTTCTGACGTTTACGCGTAGCATAACATATTGTATCAAAGATTTTTACGTTTGTACACTGTTTTTTTATGATTTTCCAAACAACATTTTTCTATGCAATCTCGAACTTGTTGTTGCAGCTTTCATGATTATATCCATTATCAGATATGAAATGTCTGATTTCAGGGTTGTACTGTATTCTTCAATGTCGAAGCTGTGGCTTAACTGTGTAAAAAAATGTGCATGGATAAGTATTGTATTTCCTCTGATTAATTCAGTGGTACTGACAGGCTGTGCATTATCTTATCCTTCAGTTATTAACTGTAACTGGCTGGAAGAGGGCAGTGTTGCAAGAAATTTTATACCTAATGGAAATATTACGACTGAGAACACATTTGTAATAATTCTTATCTGCTTCCTGCTTGATATACATGCGTAAGTGATAATAAAATCAGCAACCGGATTTCTTATAATCCAGTGCAGCGCACAGATTGTAAGAATTGTTATCTGAACACGCATGTATATTTACTACTTATGTATCTGTTCTGCCTTTTGAGAACTTCTATAGAAAGATGTGTCTTAACCAGTCAGATGTGTACATATCCGGTATCTATTATGCTGATGATGTTATAACTCCGTTTATTATATGGATTGATATGATTCTGATAAGCTGGGCTGTAATTAAATTCTATAGAAAGGACATGCTTAAGAATTAATGAATACTTTCTTATGTATTTTAAAGGCTGATATCAGACGCTTCTGGTCGATGTGCTGGAAATTCTATATGGTTTTCTATATATATTGCGTATTTCAGGCTGTATCGTATTTTTCAAATGTATACAGATGTATTAAGAATTCCAGAATCAGCAGTATTTCTCTTGGAGATTCCCTGCTGTATGTATTCAGAGGTGCAAAGGAATTCTCTCCCGGCATGCAGATTGACATTCCGCTGTTTGAGATTCTTATAGTGCTGTATATCACATTTATAATAACTTATTACATAACGACTGACCAGAAAGCTGTCGGAAAGAATATTCTTGTTATCTCAGGTTCAGCTTCCGGCTGGTGGCTCAGCAAATATATCACTATGTTACTGGCTGTAATTATATATATGGCAGGTATATTTGCTGCTAACACAATTGTTGGTCTGATTATGACTGGCAGCAGATTTTCAATGTCACTTAACATTACAGGCACCGAAGCAGTAAGAATATTTTTACAGACTAAGCTTGAACTTGATTTCAATATGCCTCTGGTTATTATACTGTGTTTTGTGTGTCTCGTAACTATGACGGGCATAAGCCTTCTGCTTGCTTATATCAGCAATGCGGTATTCGGATTCGTTGTTAATCTGTTCTTCTTTATTGTGAGTATATGCAGTATGAAATGGTTCTTTTTCTATAATTATTTCATGACTATCCGCATACCTCATGTATACAGCAGATGGCCGTACGGTCTGTGCTTAATGCTGGCAATCAATATATTACTGGTTGCAGCCGGTATTATTTATTCAAAGAAAAAAGACTTTATCTAAGGGGGATTAATATGTATATTCAGCTTACAAATGTTTCAAAGAAAATTAAGAGCAATGATATCCTTAAAGATATCAATCTGCGCATGGAATCAGGCAAAATATATGGTTTCAAGGGAAAGAACGGCTGTGGTAAAACTATGCTTATGAGAGCTATATCAGGTCTTATCAAGGTTAAGGGTACTGTTGATATTAATGGACAGATTATCGGAAAAGATATTATGTTTCCGCCAAGTATCGGATTATTAATTGAAAATCCGTCTTTTATTAATAATTACACTGCATTTGAGAATCTTAAAACACTTGCATCTATCCGCAGACGTATTGATGATAACCGCATACGCGAGACTCTTACCGAGATTGGTCTTGATCCTGATGATAAGAGAACTTTCCATAAGTTCTCACTTGGTATGAAACAGAGACTTGGAATTGCTGCTGCCATCATGGAGAATCCCGATATTATTATCCTTGATGAACCAATCAATGCACTTGATGACACAGGTACAGAGCAGATTCGTGACATACTTATCAGACACAGGGAAAGAGGTGCTTTAATTATAATTGCATGCCACGACGCAGACGAGCTTAATTTCTTATCTGATGAAATTATCGAAATCGTTCAGGGGCAGATTAAGCCATCGAAAGATGATAAAAAATCCGCTTAAAATATTGACATATCATCACTATACATATAAGGTTGTCCTTAAAGGGACAGCCTTATTTATTTATAATGGCTATTACAATGAAAAGTACGGAAACAAGGTGATTATTATGAATACAGATATTAAACTTGTGGCTCTTGATTTAGACAGGACAACTCTTAATTCAGAAAGCCATCTGTCAGAAGTAAACAGACAAGCATTAATTGATGCCATAAGCAACGGAGTACATGTATGTATCGCAAGCGGACGTGCATTTGACACACTGCCTGAGGATGTCATATCAGTTCCTGGAATTGAATATGCAATAACAAGCAATGGCGCTGCCATCTACCGCATTGCAGGCAAAGAGTGCCTTAAATCCTATGTTCTTACACCGGAATCAGTAAAGACAATTCTTAAACTCACAGAGAATGATATTGTGACATATGAAGCATTTATAAAAGGACAGGCCTTCGCTTCAACAGAATATACTGCACATCCTGAAAAATACGGTGCTACAGAACACTCACTTAACTATGTAAAGAAAACAAGAATTCTTAAAGACGACATTGTATCCTTCATACTTGAACACTGCCATGAATTAGACAGTATTGACATAGTAGTCGGCGATGAAGAATTAAAGAAAAACATAATGGACAGAATAAGAAAAGCCACAGACGAAGTCTACATGACAAGTTCAATAAGCCAGCTCCTTGAGATATCATATAAAGACGCCGGCAAGAAATCAGGTGTCAAATTCTTAACAGAATACCTAGGTCTGTCCCGTGAAAATGTAGCAGCCTTCGGTGACGCAGACAACGACACAGACATGATAGAATACGCCGGCGTAGGAATCGCAATGGAAAACGCCGCCCCACACCTGAAACAAATAGCCGACCACATAACCCTCCACCACGACAAGGATGGTGTAGCATACGCATTCCGCAACATACTTAATATATGTTAATCTTGGGCTTTTCATTACTTTAATACACAACGATACCTGTCTGTGGCTGACACCCGACTATAGACGAGCTGTGTTGGAGTTACTACCGCTATCTACAAAAGGTCGGTGCTTGAAGTCTCGTTCAAGCGAAGCGCGTTTGACTTCAAGCACCGTAATAAACTCTGTAGATAGCGGTATTTACTCCAACTAAGCGAGGATATCGGAGAGTGTCAGCCACAGACAGGTATCGTTGTGTTATAATTATATAATCAAAGCCCAAGATTACCACAGATTAATTTCAAGGTTGAAATGCGTCTGCAAAATGTGTAAAATATTATGAGATTTATTTAGCAATATAAGGAGATTAATAATGAACGAGCAGGATTGTAAGAAATTAGCAGAACTCTTATTCCCTGATGTGGATAAGACACCTGATTATTATGAGGAGAAATACCCATATAGAAAACTTCCAAACAAGGCAGAGGTAACAAGATTAGGTCCAAGTCCAACTGGATTTATCCATCTTGGTAATCTCTACAGTGCCTTAGCTGATGAGAGAATCGCTCACAAGAACGGTGGTGTGTTCTACTTAAGAATTGAAGATACTGATGCCAAGAGAACTGTTGAAGGTGCTGTTGACCTTGTAATTAATTCTTTAAGATATTTTGATATTGAGTTTGATGAGGGTGCAGGATTCCCGGATTCTGACCCTGTTAATGCATACGGACCTTATTATCAGACACAGAGAGTTGATATATACCATACATTTGCAAAGGAACTTGTTCTTAAAGGACTTGCTTACCCTTGCTTCTGTACAGAGGAAGAGCTTGAGGCTGTAAGATTACAGCAGGAGGCTGACAAGGTTCTTACTGGATATTATGGCAAATATGCTGTATGCCGTGACCTTTCTTTAGAGACTATCGAGGAAAATCTTAAGGCAGGAAAGCCTTATGTGCTTAGACTTCGTTCACAGGGAAGTCCTGAGAATGAAATCACATTTACAGACAGCATTAAGGGAGAGATTAAGCTTCCAGAGAATATCCATGATGTAGTTCTTCTTAAGAAAGATGGTATTCCTACATATCATTTTGCACACGCAATTGATGACCACTTTATGAGAACTACTACAGTTGTACGTGGCGGTGAATGGCTTGCTTCTGTTCCTATCCACTATGAATTATTCCATGTATTAGGCTTTAAGATGCCAAAATACGCACATACAGCACATCTTATGAAGTTTGATGAGGAGACTGGCGGAAAGAGAAAGTTATCTAAGAGAAAAGATCCGGAGCTTTCACTTGATTACTACAGAAAAGACGGATATCATCCATACACAATGAAGGTCTATCTTCTTACACTCCTTAACTCTAACTTTGAGGAATGGCATGAGAAATTCCCTGACAAGGATATCAATGAATTTCCATTCTCTGTAGATAAGATGAGTGTTTCAGGTGCATTATTTGATAAGGAAAAGCTTCATAACATCTGTAAGAATGAGCTTTCTAAGTTATCAGAGGATGATTTATACGAATTCCTTCACAACTGGGCATTAGAGAATGAGCCTGAGATGGAAAAGGTATGGTTTGCTGACAAAGAGAAGTTACTTGCTATATTAAGACTTTACATGGGTGTTGGTGCCAAGAGAAGAAGAAAAGACTTCATGTATGCTAAGCAGATATTTGAACTTATCAGCTTCTTCTTTGATGGCGAGTCTGGTGAAAGAGATGAATTCAGATTAGCTGATGACGAGGTTAAGGTTATTCTTAACGATTACCTTGCAGCTTATGACCATAATGATGATAACAGCATGTGGTTTAACAAGCTTAAGGAAATAGCTGACAAGAACGGCTATGCTTCTGATATGAAGGCTTACAAGGCTAATCCGGAGAACTTTAAGGGTAATGTATCAGACGTTGCAGAGGTTATAAGAATTGCTGTAACCGGCAGAGCTAATACTCCTGATCTGTGGACTATCGTTCATATCATGGGTGAAGAGCAGATGAAAGAGCGTATAAGCCGTTTCCTTTAATTAATACTAGTTTATAAGTCAACATAATAAGGAGGCTATGTAATATGTATGACCTTATGATAATCGGTAGCGGACCTGCGGGAATATCTGCTGCACTCACTGCTAAAGCAAGAAATCTTAACTTTATATGGTTTGGTTCAAGAGCACTAAGCACTAAGATAGAGAAAGCCGAGAAAATCATGAATTATCCTGGACTTCCTGCTGTTACAGGAAGCGAAATGCAGTCTGTGTTCTTAAAGCAGATTGACGACTGTGGCATTACTATAACAGAGTCACAGGTTAATTCCATATATGACTGCGGCGGTTATTTTGCAGCCGGTGCTGATAATGAGATATATGAAGCCAAAGCTGTCATAATGACTGTTGGTATGACAACAACAAGAGAGATTGAAGGTGAAGCAAGGCTTTTAGGTTGTGGCGTAAGTTATTGTGCTACATGTGATGGAGCATTATATAAGAATAAGGATATTGCTGTTATATGTGCATCACCTAAATTCGAGGATGAAGTAACATTTTTAGCAGGACTTGCTAATCATATATATCTTTTCACACCTTATAAGGAAACCACGTTACAATATGATAACATAACGCATTTTAACGGACTTCCTGCAAGTGTTGACGGAGATAAGAAAGTAGCTTCAGTAACTTTCAAGGGAGAAGCTATCCCTGTAAGCGGAGCTTTCTTCTTAAAGGATTCTATCAATCCGGGTGTATTATTATCAGGACTTGATATGGCTGGTGGACATATTATTGTTGACAGAACTCAGAAGACTAATATTGATGGTGTATATGCAGCAGGCGACTGTACAGGCAGACCTTATCAGTATGCCAAGGCTGTTGGTGAAGGAAATGTTGCTGTACACAGCGTACTTGACTATCTGAAAAAACATAAAGATAATTAGTTTAACAGGAGACGATTAATAATGGGTGAAATATGGGATATCTATGATGTCGATAAACAGCTTACAGGCCGTACTATGAAACGTAATGACTGGAACATGAAGGATGGTGACTATCACTTAACTGTTCTTGGCATAATCAAAAGACCTGATAATACATTTTTAATAACACAGAGAGTCTTAACTAAAGCATGGGCACCAGGGCACTGGGAAGTCTCAGGCGGTGCATGCCAGGCTGGAGAGACATCTTTTCAGGCTGTCTGCCGTGAGGTTTTAGAAGAAACCGGTGTTGATGTATCACATGCTGATGGCGGCTTTGAATTTTCTTACAGAAGAGATAATCCTGAAGAAAAGGATAATTATTTTGTTGATATCTATAAGTTTAACATGGATATTACAGAAGCAGATATACATTTACAGACAGAAGAGACTGCCGGTTTCAGATTTGCTACATCAGAAGAAATCAAGGCTATCGCTGACAGAGGAGAATTTCTTCATTACGACAGCATAAGGAAGGTTTTTGAATAATTAATTTAAAGACAGGGAGTTTTTATATGCTGAAATATCTTAAAAAATACTGGCTTTTTGCCATTCTTGCACCTTTATTCATGGTGGGCGAGGTTCTTGCGGACCTCGTTCAGCCTCGTTTAATGAGCACCATCGTGGATGAAGGTGTTTTAGGTTTATCTAATAACGGTGTTGGTAATCTGAATCTTGTACTTACCGAAGGACTTAAGATGATAATATTCGTAATTCTTGGCGGATTATCCGGTATCTTATGTGGTGTGTGTGCTAATATTGCATCGCAGAATTTTGGTAATGATTTAAGAAAAGATATATTTAAAAATATTATGTCTTTCTCCTTCGAACAGACTGACAAATTCTCTACAGGTTCACTTATCACAAGAGTTACCAACGATATAACACAGTTACAGAATTTTATCCAGATGAGTATGCGTGGTTTTATAAGGACATTTATGCTTTTTGCCGGCGGCATAATATGCATGTTATCCCTTAATCTAAGCTTTGGTGCAGTTATCGCATGTGCACTGCCGCTTGTAACCATATGTGTTATATATTTTCTTTCTAAAGCTAATCCACTTTTTTCAAAACTGCAGCAAAAGCTTGATAATGTTAATAATGTAATGCAGGAAAATGTATCAGGTTTCCGCGTTGTCAAAGCATATGTTAAAGAAGATTACGAAAAAGAGCGGTTCGGAAAATCCAATGACGACCTTGTAAATACTCAGCTTAATGTGCTGATGATTTTCTCATATATGCAGCCAATTATGAATATTATTCTCAACCTGTCTGTAGTTGCAGTTATCAAGGTCGGTGGTATTCAGGTTGCCAACGGTTCTGTAACACCAGGTAATGTCATGGCAGCAATTACATATGTCACGCAGTCACTTAATGCAGTTATGCGAATGACTAATATGTTCCAGACCGCATCAAGAGGTATTGCTTCAGGCAGACGAATTAATGAGGTGCTTGCCTGTGAGCCTTCTATCAAAAACGGTTCATTTAACGCCACAACTTCTATTAAAGGTAAAATTGAATTTAAAAATGTAACATTTGCATATCCATTAACTGGCGATAAGAAGATTCTTGATAATATTAATCTTGTTATCAATCCCGGCGAAACTATCGGTATTCTTGGTGAAACCGGTTGCGGTAAAACAAGTCTTATTAACCTGATTCCAAGATTCTATGATGTATGCGAAGGAAGCGTGCTTGTTGATGATATTGATGTAAGGGAATATAACCTTAAGAATCTGCGTGAGCGTATATCTGTAGCTCTGCAGAAAAGTGAAATATTCCAGAGCACTATTAAAGAGAACATCCAGTGGGGCCGTGAAAACGCAACTGACAATGACATTGCAAATGCAGCTTCTATCGCACAGGCTATGGAATTTATCAGCACTTCAGCAGATGAATTTGACACTCTTGTAACACAACAGGGAACGAGTCTTTCCGGCGGTCAGAAGCAGAGAGTTGCCATAAGCCGTACCATTCTTAAACAATCTGAAATTATTATATTTGATGATGCAACCAGTGCACTTGATTTAAAGACGGAAGCCAGCCTTTATTCAATGCTTAAAAATGCATATCCGGACACTACTAAGATTATTATTGCACAGCGAATTGCCTCTGTTAAAGATGCTGACAGAATTGTAATTCTTGATGACGGACATATAAGTGCTGTCGGTACTCATGAGGAGCTGCTGAAAAACAGTGCTATATATCAGGATATATATAATTCGCAGTTGAATAAGAACTAGCAAGGAGATAGAGATATTATGGCTGAGGATAAGAATACATCACAGATTAATATGAGAATTCCCGGCATGAAGGGAGGACCCAGAAACAGAGGTGCCGTTGTTGAAAAGCCTGTCAACAGTAAAGAAACATTTATGCGCCTTATGCAGTATTTTGCTAAAGAAATACCTGTAATTACTGCTCTTTTTATTGCCGTAGTTATAATGGTTGTATGCTCTGTCTATGCTCCAAAGCTTCAGAGTCAGGCAATTGATTATATTTCTTTAAGAAAATTTAATAATTTAAATCATATACTTATCTTCATGTTAGTGGTATACATAATATACAGTATATGCACATTTATACAGACAAGATTAAGTGCCATATTAAGTCAGAGAATTGTTAAGCACATGAGACAGGATCTTTTTAATAAGATTGTAAGTATGTCAGTTAAGTATCTTGACCAGCATTCACATGGTGACATTATGAGCCGTATGACTAATGATGTAGAGAATATCTCTAACACTGTATCGCAATCTATGAGTTCGTTATTCTCAGGCGTTCTTACTATTATTGGAACTGTCGTTATGATGGTTGTTTTGTCTCCGCAGCTTGCATTATGTTCCTGCACAACAGTGATTCTTACTATATTTGCAACTAAGAATTTATCTAAAGCCATGAGGAAATTCTATTCCAGACGGCAGGTTCTTTTGGGACAGCTTAATGGTACTGTTGAGGAGATGGTCACTGGTATCAAGACTGTTACAGCATTTGACAGACAGGAAAATGTATGCAGTGATTTTAATAATACATCTGATGAACTGACTAAGGTTGGTATTAAAGCCGAGATTCTTGGTGGTTCTATGGGGCCTGTAATGAATGTCATTAACAATATCGGCTTCGTCATTATTGCAGGGGCTGGAGGATATTTTGCTATTAAAGGATATGTATCCATCGGTGTAATATCAGCATTTATCGTATATGCCAAGCAGTTTGGCAGACCTATTGACGAGCTTGCCAATATATGGGGGCAGATTCAGACTGCCATAGCCGGAGCTGAAAGAGTATTTGCTGTTCTTGATGAACCTTCCGAGGACAAATCAGGTGAATTTACAATGGATAATTCTACCGGCAACATTGAATTTAATCATGTTGATTTCTCCTATATACCGGGGAAACAGGTATTATATGATTTCAACCTTAAGGTTAAAGCCGGACAGAAGGTCGCACTTGTAGGAAGCACGGGAAGCGGTAAGACTACCGTTGTCAATCTTCTTATGAGATTCTACGATATTGACAATGGCAGTATAACTATTGACGGTGTTAATATTAAAGATATCGACTGTGAGAATCTCAGAAAGAATACTGCCATCGTATTACAGGATACTGTTCTTTTTGCTGATACTGTAAAGAATAATCTTCTATATTCAAGACAGGATGCAACAGATCGGAAGAGCGTCGTGTAGGGAAAGAGTGTAGATCTCGGTGGTCGC
>OOAC01002470.1_pt1 | contig 10166 bp, 10 predicted proteins | sample 1671041 | NCBI WGS metagenome assembly OOAC01 (sample SAMN06348116, study PRJEB24527) | human gut metagenome | biome: human gut; feature: ankylosing spondylitis patient; material: feces | host: Homo sapiens | place: China | collected 2015-10 | reverse complement strand
GTAGCCGGTGGCGCTGAAGCTGCCGTACAGATACGGCCAAGCCATTTGGAACTGACCGGCTGAATAGTCGGAATGGAAATTGAGGTTGCCGCCGATCAAATTGAAAAAGCGTTGGGCGCATTTACGCGAATTCATCGCAATGCCGTTGTTGCCCGAACCGTGATTGATGAAGACGGCTTCGTTTCCATACTTCTTAATCACGTCCTTGAGTTTGTCAGCGATTTCGTCGAGAGCCTGATCCCAGGAAATCCGCTCGAACTTGCCCTCTCCTCGCTCCCCGACACGTTTCATCGGATAAAGCAGGCGATCTTTGGAATAGACGCGCTGCTTAATGGAACGACCGCGCAGACAAGCACGCACCTGAGGCTGATCGTTACCGAAATTACAGGCCTCGGGACGCCCCGTATTGTCGGTTTCGATTCGGATGATCTGCTTATTTTGGGTCACAACACGAACCGGGCAACGGCTGCCGCAGTTGACGGTGCATGCCGACCACGTCACGGTTTCCTGGTCGTCCATGGCTTTTGCAACGGCCGTACGCAGCGTTGAAAACGGCACGGCACCGAGCGCCGCCGTGCAGGCCGCGCCTTTGAGTGCACGCCGTCTCGAGACGAGTGCTTGCATGGTTTTTCTCCTGAGTCGATTTGCCGAAACGCACGACAGCGTTCGGTCATTTATCCGCGGTATCTCGTTATCGCGATACCGCTGTTTAATAGGATTCATTCTACGACTGAATCAAAATCAAATTCAAAAAGAAATGCAAGAGCGATCGATGCCTTCGTTGATTCATGTGCGACAACAAATGACGCATTTACAGTTATTGTTCCAATGTCGCCGCAAGGCGATATATCGAAGCAAAATGAACCGAAGTTTTCGGAGATTTCAACATCAGCCGAACAAACGGCAAGGAACCAAAAGACAAACGCACTGGCATCGAGGACAGCATGTTTTCGTACAAACTCACAATCAAGAATCGAAAGAGCCGCAAGGCCAAACTCGAGAAGTTTTATGACGCTCTCGAATCGAGCGATCTCACCAAAGCCGAAAAGACCCATATGAGAAAGCAGATTTCCTCAACCGTCAGGAACTTTTATGCGCTAGCAAAGAAATTCAATTGTCTGCCGATGACCATTAAGAGAACGTACGAAAACGCAAAGATCAGCATTCGGATTAAGCTCATGCACGCTGGCACATTGGATGCTCTGGGTGAGCATCTCATCCGACTGTTTGATATGAAATACTATACGCCGGTTCAATTGACGGTCACTTTCCCGAATCCTGCAGGCGACGACCTGTCAGCTGCGATCGAATTGACAAATACAGTCAAACAGAAAACATAGATTCAATATATAACGTTTACGCATTGACTTAGCCTCCCTGCCGCCGAGAGAGATTTACTCCTTTGCTCTTTCGGCGGCAGTTTTTTTGTCGCCAACGCAGGTTAACCCCTGCTTCTGTTGACTTGGCACAGCTCAGCACCACGCAGTCTGACAACCTCGACTTTATCTACAGAGTATTGCTCTGAGTTTCGACAAAATATTTCCAGAGACTCGAAACAGCAACAGCCGGCAATGTTTCGCTTAAGTGAGGCTGAAAATATCAGGCTTGATCCTAGTGTGAATTGCTTAATTGAAACAAAATTGATTGTTTAACCTCGTTTATTCATTGACAATTACGAATAAATACTGTTAATCTCGCCCCATCTAACTAGGAGGCTACAAATGACCGAATCCTTTAAGGAACTTTACGCTAACCTGCAGCGTCAGCAGGAAGAACTCAAGAAGCAGGCTCAGGAAGCCAAAGCCGAAGCCATCGCTTACGTTCAGGAAATCATCACCGATTTCCAAATCAAGAGCTCCGATCTGAAGTTTGCTGATGATGCCGTTGTCGCTACCTCGGTTAAAAAGACCCGCGGAAAGTCCCCCATCAAATATCGTCTTCCCAACGGCGTTGAATGGACCGGCAAGGGCAATATGAAGCGTGAAGTCCGCGCTTTCCTTGAAGCCAATAACATGACGCGTGAAGACCTTGATCAGTTCTTGACCGAACAGTTCAAGAAGTAATCCGCCTTCAAGCGAAAAGAAAGCCTCCTTGGGAAACCTCGGAGGCTTTTTTTGGATTGCGGGAAAAGTTATTCCAAATGTCTGTCAATAATCGTACTGAACCTTAGACAAAACCGTCGACAAATTCGAGCCAACGGCTTTGGCCAAGAACACTTTGACGACTACTCGAGACCTTCCAGTGTTTCGGCAATGAACGGATCATCTGATTGCCCGAAAGTCTCGCGCAAAAGCCTGGCGATCCGATTGCTCGCGCAGCCGTATCCGAAAGCGTCGTTTAACAACCCCGGATCGCCTTTGATCAGATTCAGGATGTCTTTGTCCGTCAGCTCTGTCAAGATCTCTTCGTTCCCTAGCAGCGCCTGCCGAACGTCATATGTCGTATCCGTGCACAAAGCTTCGACAGCCTCTGTCGGCAACGCATCCCGGCGGGCGACTTCGCTTCGCACTGCGCGTGACGGATGGTTGGCCAGTCGGATCACAAACGGTGTCGTTTCGTTGTTGGCAGGAAGTTCCCGAGCCACGTTCTCGAGCCCATCGACCGGGATCATCAGTTTTGGAGCGTCGCTTATCGCAATCACCGCACCAGTCTTTTCTTCTTTCTTCAGAAAAACTAGCGCATAGACATAGTCTTCAGGCCGGCCGTATAGATCAAGACCGAAGGCTGAAGCACTGCGGCGGCGTCGCGGAATCGGCATGCGCCGCTTTGGCAGATCGTCGTCAACGTCCCCCAATCGAGCCTGCAGAAGCCGTGTCTGCTGGCGAACGCTCAAGTCCGGATGATCATAAAAGTGAGCAATCAGACGACGCGCTTTTTCCAGAATCGTTTGAATCTCTTTTTCGATTGAATTGATGCGCTCCAATTCTTCAACGGTACGCGGTCGATCACTGCACTGCTGCGCGCAGTTGCGTTTGGCCTGAATCGCGGCATCGACCATCGAGTCCATTGTGTTTTCAATGAGCTGACCGTCTTCGCGGGCAAATGCCACAGCCTCGTCAGAAGTAAGACAAGCGATTGCCGGAGCGTTGAGTGAAAGATTGTTCTTGACGTCGTGAGAAGCGTCGCCGGCCAATCGTCTGACTGTTTGAGCACTCAGGTTTGGTTCGCCGGCCGCCGCAGCACGCAGACGCGCATCCGGATGACGAGCCAGCAGATTCATGAAAGAGGCTCGCTCGGCCGCCTCTTCCGGCATGGTGCCATCCACCCCTCCCCAGCGAACCAAATCCGTCACGAAGTCCGTTGACACCGCTACGGTGATCGACTCGAGCCAATCGGTTACATTGGCCTGTCGCTTTCCGCACATCAAACCGATGCCGCATGGGGCAAGCTTGAGCAGATCGTTGTAGCCGGGAAAACCGGGCTGCAGAATCAGCGGCAGACTCCGATCGGATTGTTGCGTGTTTATTGGGTTTTGAAACATAGTCGATATTCCTCTCGAACACCTTGTTTAGCACTCGACAAATTTTTTGTCATGTGCATCGTAACGGAGGATGCGTCGTTTTGCGACTCACTCGCAAAATAAGCCAACACATCGGCCTTTCTGACAAAAAATACATCCCGCCAAACGGAACTCAGAAGCGACAGTCTTTGACGCACAGCCTGTCACAATGATCGTATGTCAAATGACCTTTCAAGGAACTGCAATGACCGATCAAATCCAATCTTCACCCGTCGGAGCCCCGGACTCATCCTCCGAAAACGCCCTCGCCCAATGGCAGGAACTGCCGCTCTTCCTGTTTCGAAAACGTATCAAATCGCTTGCCCTGCTGCGTTACGGCGACACCTCCGTGCGTCTCAGCTCACCGGCCGTGGACTACATTCTGTCTGCACAATATTCGCCTACGCGTTACACGTCCGACGGCATCTCGCCTGCCGTCATCCTTGAAGAGACGGAAATGACCTACACGGCTGAACCCACGTCGGTCCCGGAACCGCAGCGCGCCGTCTGGGAGATCCTTGCCAAAAGCCCGTCTTACGAAATGCGAAAAACGGCAGCCGGCCGCGGCCTTAAGGTAGAAACGTTCATCGAACTTCTCTCCGATCGGGCCTTCTCTGTACGCGAAACCGTGCTCGACAACATTGATGGACTCGAGACGCTTGCTTCAACTGAAGGCGGCCGCAAGGCGCTCGCTCTTGCCCTCAAAGATCGAACGCTACGCAATACGGTGCGTCACCGCATCCGTGACATTGACGAACAGGCCGCCGCTGTCATCCGGCCTTTACTTATTCGTGCCGTGACCGAAGGCGAAGCCGTTGATGGCGAGCCGACTCCCTTTGAGCTGGTGCTCAATCCAGACACTGATCCCTTTACGGTCGTTCTTACCGAACCCGATGCTCTTGAAGCGACCATCGACTGCCTGCTCGATGATGACGACTTTGACGATTCCTACGGCAAGTGCGTTTCCGGCTCTTTTGTTGTCAACACAGATACCTCCCATATCATCGAAAAACTTGCCTCAGATCCTCGTGAACCCGTTCGCATGTTCGCCGCCCATTACGCCCGTCCTTCCTCACCCGCGCTGCGCAAGCTTGCGTTTGATATCAGTCCGGCAGTTCGTCGTTGCGTCACTTCTGAACCGGCGGGTTTTACCAATGAAGAGCGAATCGCCTTCTATGGAAATGATCCGGAGCGCCTCATCGAATACGTCGACAACCTCGAGGAGCTTCCGGCAACGACCGACTTTATCCGCTCACTGCTTGCCGACTCCGATCCTACGGTCGTTCTGCACACCACGCGAAAAATCGAAGACCTGATTGCAAAGGCGATCGAAGCCGCCGAGGACTTTGAGGACGACGGCGACGAGGAGGATGAAGACGATTTCGAGCTGGAAAGCGACGGATTTGACCCCGACTGGGACCTGGACTTTCGACATCTGTACAGAGACTCCCGGGAAGATGACGATGATGATGATGACGAAGAGAAGGACGAAGAAGACATCAACAAAGAAGTCGACGCGCGCAATCTTAGGTTACCGCTCTTCGACAGCAAGCTCTAAACCAACCAATTAACACACCGGTTCACTCTTTTTTGCCCGTGTTTCCTTAGATGCGAAACCGGGCTGTTTTTTCTTCAACTGGTGTAGTTACTGAAGCTGTAGAAGCTTCCAGATCGGTCAACAATACCTTGTTTGACTCGCATAACTAATTGGTTTTGTCAAACAACGTCCAACAGAAACCACTCACTTCCGCATAATTTTCTTCCACCATTCTTCGTGTCTGTACTTAACCGGCGAGAACCGCACCTTGCCGTCTTTCTCCATCGCCCAGACATCAGAAACTTCGCGAGGAAGAATCAGATTGAAGCCGGCAAACGCCTCCTCGACGTCTTCTGACTCAGTGATTCGTACGGCAGCGTTCAACACGGCTCGTTGCCGTGCCCGCCAGGCACGATGCCAACGCTGCTTGTCCTTCTTTTCGCTTGCAACTTTGACAAAGGACGTAATCGGTTTGTAACGGTGGGATCGAGACATTTTTTCAACCAGACCTAAAGTTTCTTTTCCGGCAAGCCTAAGGTCTCTTGCGTCAGACTCAGACGCAATCAAACAATCGTGAGTATGCGTCATAAAATGACGCATTAAGCATTACCTTACTTCTCGCAACCAGTCGATTGGCAGGACTAACAGAAGTAAGGAGACCCACGCATGTGGTCGCAAATACAATGCAAACTCTACGATCTCATTGATCCCAATCTCAAACTGCAAGTGCACTGTGCCGTATATCCGGGCGGCGGCAGGACGTGCCTAAACGGCATTCCTCGTTTCTGGGTAAAGCTTGGTGGCGAAGTCATTTTCGATTGTCTGCACGACTACATGTTTATGTGGCATGACAAAAACTTTGACATCGGCAATCTTCCTCTCGAAGACGACATCGCCTGGTGCTGCGGCATTGTCATACGTTACTTTCAGGCGCCTGTCGACTGCCTCATGACACTGCACGACCGTTTCGCCCTTACGGACATTCTTTTGGCAGCAGACCGGCGCATCGGCAAACGCCGGTGGCCGGAAATCTACGCAACGCGCTCCGAAGCGGCACAAAAAGTTTTATTCGCCCGCGGCTACGTACCACCCGCCGAGAATGAGGCCAAGCTCGAAGCAGAAATTCAGAACGTTTTGGACACCTTCGCGGCAAGCAATACCGCTCTCAAATCTCTTTAGGAGCCGACCATGCACCTTCTCAAAGCCGAAGAAATTCTTCGCATTCACGATGCCGTTTTAGAGCGATTCGGCGGCCTGAAATCTCAGCCGATGACACCTGACGCGGGGCTTTCCAAAGCGCAGGCGCTTGTCGGTCGTATTCGTTCTGCGATGACTTACAACACAGCCTACGACTGGAACAACGTGTTTCTGTGCGCAGCCTTTCTGACCCACTGCATCGCTCGTGCTCACGCTTTTGCCGACGGAAACAAACGCACGGCGCTCAACGCAGCAGGACTCCTATTAAAACGCGCTGGTGGAACTGGCGCAAGACCAAATCAAGTTCGAAGAAATCGCCGCACGCCTGCAAACCGAAATGACCGTCTCCGAGAAGTCCACGGCCGACCGAGAACCCTACGATCCATTCGCCATACTGGCATACAAGAAAATTTCCCCGCAAACGCTGCAGCTCCTTCGCGATTTCGCTGAAGAACGAACCGACAGTACGACGCTGTGCATCATCGGATCTTCACGCTGGCTCTCGATGGATCCCTCGGGACTTGCCTGGGTGAATGTTCAGGAAACGTTGCGCGAACGCCATCCGGAATGGTCTTTTGTCACGTTCGATTGCGGAATTCGGGCCTTCAATACAGACAAGCGCGCTGACGTCGTCAACTCAGCACTCACCATCATTGAATCGGCCGACCTTCTGCACATGCGCGGTCCTTCTACGTTTCTGCACAGCTGGCCTGAAGACTTCGAGACCGTCATGCGGGCGCTCGACGAGCGTGCCCAAGCAGGAAAACGCACGATCGTCACGGCAGACGAATCCGTCGCAAAAACATTCATACGGTACAACCGTCCCGTGCCGGTCTTTTTCGCTAGTGCCCTGGTCGCGGATTTTTCAATGGAATCATTAGACAGATAAACCACTTTCGAGGAAACATATATGCTCGGAGCCATTGTCGGCGACATCATCGGTTCGCAGTTTGAACACACAAACCACCTTTCGAAGACGTTCGATTTATTCACGCCCGATTGCTTCTACTCGGACGACACCGTTCTGACGCTAGCCGTCTGCCAAGCACTTTTGGACACCGACGGTCAAGTTGACCATCTCGCCGCAGCTGCAGATAAACACCTTGCAGATTTTGCCAATACCTATTGGAAGCTCAGCTACGGCAGTCAGTTCAACCGCTGGCGCATTGCCGAAGTCCGAACACCCTACTTCAGCTGCGGTAACGGCTCGGCGATGCGCGTGAGCGGCTGCGGCTTTGCGGGACACACGCTCGATGAAGTCCTCGCTCTTGCCGACGCTGTCACGGCAGTGACACACAACCATCCGGAGGGTCTTAACGGTGCGCGAGCGGTAGCCGCCTGCGTTTTCCTTGCACGCTCCGGTCACGACAAAGCCGCCATCAAAACATTCATGGAACGCCACTTTTATGGCCTGTCTTTCACGCTCGACGAAATTCGACCGACTTACTGTCGCGGCAAGATGCTTAACACCTGCCAGAACTCCGTGCCTCAGGCCTTGCAGTGCTTTTTCGAGTCGACATCCTTTGAAGACACCGTGCGAAATGCGGTGAGTCTCGGCGGAGACAGTGATACGTTATGTGCCATTGCGGCAAGTATTGCCGACGCTTATTACGGCATACCGGATGAGATCGCTCAATCAGCTACTCGATACCTGGACGACAACCTGCGCAATGTTCTTGCTTCGTTCGAGCGCAGATTCCGGTCATGACTGCCAGCGACAGTGATAGACGCAAGAGGCTTTAACTTTGAGGCGTCGGACGAAATTAACTTTCGTTTCTGCACCAGATTTTCAGCTACATCGCAAACAAAAGACACCATGTACTCCACGACCCGTATCAGCGCCGCCTTTGCTCTCGCCGCTCTCGTACACGAAAGGCAAAAGCGCAAATCCACCGACATTCCATACATCAGCCATCCCATGGCCGTAGCCGCTCAGGTATCCGTTTGGGGAGGCTCGGAAGACCAATTCATTGCGGCGCTGCTGCACGATGTTGTGGAAGACGGCGGCGCCCAGTACATGCCTGTCATCGAAGAACACTTTGGCAAACACGTTCTTGATCTCGTCATGGCGTGTTCGGACGCGGCACCGCAGCGAGGTCAGCCCAAAGGCGCATGGATCGAACGCAAAGAAAAGTACATCGCCAATCTGCGTTCGGCTGCGGATGAAGTGCTTCTCATCAGCGCCGCCGACAAATGGCACAACCTCGCAAGCATTCTTGCCGACGCCAAGCGATTGGGCGAAGCGGTGTTTGACCGTTTCATCCGCAAAGACTTTGAGCGCACCGATAAGAAAAAGATGGTTCTCTGGTACTACAAGGAGCTTCTTGCCGTCTACCGCGAGCGAAACGTGCCGGTCGTTGTCGAACTCGAAAACCTGCTTAGCGAAATTGAGAACGTCACAGGCCAAAAACGCTGACACTCTTTCAACGCCACCTATCTGATTTCAACCTCCTTGAAAACACTCACGGCCGGTCTTTGGATCGGCCTCTTTTTTTGTTTTCGCTGCCGTCTATCCCATATGTTTTTCTGACGAATCGAGAATATTCATATACGTCAGAAATTGACGCATAGGGTTTCACAATGTCACTTACCAACAATCGACACGTAAGCCTGTCATCATGAAATTCTCCGACCTGAAATCTTCCATCCTCGAGCAATTCAAGACCACCAACGAAGTCGTACCGTTCATCGTCGGCAAGCCCGGCGGTGGCAAAAGTTCCTGCGCCCGCGAAATCGCTCAGGAACTTGCGGTCGCCCACAAAATTCCTGACGAACGCATCATCGAATTCAACCCGTCCCTTCGTGAGCCCTGCGATGTGCTGGGGTTGCCACAATTCAACGGCGATTGCACGAAGTGGCTTCCGCCCGAAGAGTTCTGGGCGCTGCGTCAGGGCGTGGGTCCCTGCGTGCTGATCCTCGAGGAATTGAGCGACGCCGACATGAACATGCAAAATCCGCTCTGCCGTGTGGTGCTTGATCGCTGCGCCGGCCAGCTGCGTCTGTCGAACGAACTCTTCATCATCGCCACGGGCAACCGCACAGAAGACCGCTCCGGCGCCAACCGGCTGAGTACGAAACTTGCCAACCGCATGCGCGAGATTGAATTCACAGAAAACCTCGACGACTGGCTCGAGTGGGCACAGGAAAACGACATTCCCGTAAAGCTTCAGGCTTTTCTGCGTTTTCGCCCGAATCTGCTCTCCGACTTCAACCCCAAACGCAGCAAGAATCCGACGCCGCGCTCCTGGGCATCCGTCGCTTTGATCCCCGAATCAATTGAAAAGAAAAGCTCAATTTTTATGGAACACGTCGCAGGTTCTGTTGGCGACGGCGCTGCCGCCGAATACGTAGGCTTTTTGAAAATCATGAAGCGCCTGCCGGACGCCTCCAAGATCATCAGCGATCCGGACGGCGGATTGATTCCGGAAGGCAACGATGTGCAGTGGGCGACGATAGCAAAGTTGAGTTCCGTTCTGACCGCTCACAACGCCGAGGCGATCTGGAAGTACACCATGCGCCTGAAACCCGAAATGACCGTGGCCGCCGCCAAGATGTACCTCTCGGCCAACCGAAAGGCCTTTACGTCTGCCAAAACCCGTGAAGGCAACAACCTCTACGGCACGGTGGTAGCTCGGTTTCTACTCGAGGGCGGTCTTTTGATCTGACGGCGCAAGGAGTTGAAAAATGTTTGAAACCAACGAGGATGCGCGCAGGAAAATCAGCAAAGCCGCCGTGGGACTGCTCTTACGTCATCCGTTTTTCGGAAGCCTTCTCTATCGGCATGATGTCCTGATCTCGGAGTCTGTCGAGACGGCGGCCGTGACGCTCGATCGCACCATCTTGCTCAATCCGGAGTTTGTGAAGAAGTGCTCTGCGCCGCAGCTTGAGTTCTTACTCGCCCACGAGGTGATGCACGTCGTCTTTGCGCATATT
>OOAC01002445.1_pt1 | contig 10315 bp, 6 predicted proteins | sample 1671041 | NCBI WGS metagenome assembly OOAC01 (sample SAMN06348116, study PRJEB24527) | human gut metagenome | biome: human gut; feature: ankylosing spondylitis patient; material: feces | host: Homo sapiens | place: China | collected 2015-10 | reverse complement strand
AATGCGTAATGCTGATAATATTCGCTGATATCGCTCTCCGTCACTTCAAGATAAGTATTTTCTTCTTTTGAAAGTGATGCATAATACTCTGCCGCCGCCTCTGATATTGCAGAAAGCTCATCCTCTGAAAGTGCAACTTCCCTTGACTGTGCAAGCAGATCCATGCTGACCACCTGGGTTAATTCTTCCATTGTGACCGCTTTGATATATTTTACCAATGAATCATCCCCGAAATCATGTTTCCAGAGATCCACACCATATGCCGTCCCGTAGATATTCTGATAATTCGTCAGATAAACCCGCGCCTCTTTCAAACTGCAGACGGTTCCCTCGATCTTGAATACCTGACGGTCATTTAATATATTCGAAACCACAATATTTTTATTTCCGATCCGGCATCCGGTCAATAACAGCGACATGCCACACAGCACAGCTGCTACCCTTGTAAATTTTCTCTTCATCCTAATTTACCCAATCTGATAGAAAGTCCTATTGTTCCATTGATTTTAAGATACTTCTTGCAACGGAAATTCCGTTTGCAGATGCCTGCTGCAATCCTCTCGTCACAGATGCTCCGTCTCCGATCGCACGCAGTCCTTTTACGCTGGTTTCAAAATCAGAGTTGACCACTACCTTGTTGGAATAGAATTTTACTTCCACACCGTAAAGCAGTGTCTCGTCGCTGGCAATACCCGGTGTCACCTTATCGAGTGCCATAATCATTTCCTCAATATCGACCATGATACGGTGCGGGAATACTAAGGAAAGATCACCCGGCACAGCATCCTTTAAAGTCGGGATCAGGTTATTCCTGCAGAGGCGTTCCTCCGTTGTTCTTCTTCCTCTCTTGAAATCACCAAATGTCTGTACTAAGATTTTTCCGTCGCAGAGCATGTTGGAAAGCTGTGCGATCTGTTTACCGTACTCGATCGGTGTCTTAAATGGTTTGGTAAAGTTTTTGGAAACCAAAATTGCAAAGTTGGTATTGTTGGTCTTTAAATCTTTCGACTTGTATGCGTGACCGTTTACCACCGCAAGTCCGTTATCGTAGTATTCTGTTGCGACCTCACCGGACGGGTTGGTACAGAAGGTACGCACCTTATCATCAAATGTCGGTGTATGGTAAACCAGTTTTGCCTCATAGAGGTTCTGATTTAAAAATTCCATGACCTCATCACGCACCTCCACACGTACACCAATGTCTACGGTACCTACCTTTGTTTCAATATCATGCTGTCCGCAGATATGTGAAAACCAGTCAGCACCCTCTCGTCCAACTGCAGAAATAACCTCTGCTGCAAGATATTCCTCATCTTTTTCGGTAATGATCCCTTTGACCTTGTTATCCTCAATGATGATATCTTTGACCATGGTGTTAAATTCCATCTCAACGCCCTGCTCTAACAGATGCTCCTGCAGTCTGGAATAGATTTTGTAGCCTTCCTCTGTTCCAAGGTGGCGGATCGGACATTCGATCAGTTTTAAGTTTGCATTGATCGCTTTTCTGCGGATCTCACGGATCTCTTTTTCTTTATCCACTCCGTAAACTTTTGTATCTGCACCGAATTTTAAATAAATATCATCGGATTCTTTTAATAATTCCACGGTTTTATCATAGCCTAAAATTTCCGGCAGATTTCCTCCGACATCCGGGGAAAGTGACAGTTTACCGTCAGAAAAAGCTCCCGCTCCGGCAAATCCGGTCGTGATGGAACAAGGTTTACATCCAACGCAGACTTTTGTCTTACGTTTCGGACATTCTCTCTTTTCGATTCGTCTGCCCTTCTCGATCATTAAAATTTTCAGATTCTTCTTTGCATGGATCAGTTCATATGCACAAAAGATACCAGATGGACCGGCTCCAATAATAATCACATCATATTGTTTCATTCTTTTTTCCTCTTACCTGTCTATTTGTCCTGTTTACCGATTTCTCACACACATCTGTATTTTGGCATAGCGTATTCCATAAAAACGTCATTCCTACGCTTCCACGATCAGATATCTGCCGTCCGGGATTGCAAAAACTTCCTCTGCCTCTGCTAAATCCGCATTGCTCATTCCGGCAATATCTGCGCCCTCATCTTCAAAATAAGCACGGACTTCTTTGATATTTTTGCAGACAACTGCCATGCAGTCCTCTAAAAATTCTTCGGCCTCCTCCGGCGATTCTGCAACATTTTCTTTAAAAAGCTGCATCTGATGTTCCAAAAAATACTGTACTACCGCTTCATCGTACATAATAATCCTCCATTCTGTGCAGTGTAAAAATCTCATTTTTCACACTGTATTTTCCCGCTTATCTACCATGTATATGGGTCAATTCCAAGCCGGTCAAGCTCTCTGTAAATCGCTGCAACCGGAAGTCCTACCACATTATTATAGTCACCGTCGATTTTGTCAATATAAATTGCAAATTTTCCCTGGATTCCGTATGCACCGGCTTTGTCCGACGGTTCTCCTGTCGCAATATAACGCAAAATTTCACTTTTCTTTAACTGTCTGACAAAAACGTCAGTCTTTTCATAAAAGATATGTTCCCCTGCCCTGCCGGTCCGGTCGATAAACACAAAAGCAACCCCCGTGTACACCGAATGGCTTTTCCCTGACAATAAAGAGAGCATGCGGAAGGCATCTTCCTCATCTTTTGGTTTTCCTAAGATTTCGCTGCCCGCGGCAACAATGGTGTCTGCACCGATGACTAAAGTATCCTGCGGTGTCATCAGCGTCCGATGCTCATCTCCATATGTTTTTAACATGGATGCGACTTCTCTCGCCTTCTGTGCTGCAAGTTCCATGACAACCTCTTTTGGCTCTTTTTTTATGATGATCTCCTCCCCCTTTGCCGGACAGACCTCAAAGTTAAGACCGATCTGCTCTAAAAGTTCACGGCGTCTTGGGGACGCAGATGCTAAAATAATCTGTGACATGGTCAAATTTCCTTTCTGCTGCATGCTTATCTGCTTCTTAACATTGCACAAAACTCTAATCAGACTGGCTTTTGTACAATGTTTTTAAATTTTCTATACCGGGATCACTTTCCCAAGCCGGAAGGAATACAACAGTTTTTCCTTTACTTTCAGCGGATTTCCGGCTGCATCTTTCTCATTTTCATAGACTCGGTTTAGCGCTTCCTCGTAAAGTTTTAACTGTGCCGCATAACGCTCGGACAATTCCTTTTCCGTATCCACACGGTCTGTTTTATAATCAAGAAGAACAATACCGTCCTTTTCAATCCAGAATACATCGATGATTCCCTGGATCAGGGTCAGCTCTTTCCCTGTATATTCCGTTTCTCCTATATTTCCTACACGCCCCATGCTTATTACCTTTTCCGCCTGTTCCGTGTTTTCAGCAAAACCAAACTCGTCTAACTGTTCATCCGTAAATCCCATGACAAATGGTTTCTCACGGTACAATTTTCCGTCTTTTTCAGCTGCTCCCATCCGTTTTCCAATATCTGCATTTACAAAATATTCAACCTGCGGTATGCGAATCAGTCCATGCATCTCCGGTGTGATCTGTTCTTTCTCCAGCATCCCGGCGACCTGCTCTTTTGCGGACACACCGGAAGAAAACTGGTAGCACTCCATGATGCGGTGCATTGCCGTTCCGCGAAGTGCTCCAGGGCTGGCATCCTCACTTTGCTGCTCTATTTCTCTTGCAAATGCAGGCACATACGGCACAACCTCCTCGGATTGAAAAACAGGAACTGCCTCCTCCTCTTTTTCAAACGCCTCCCGCATGGCACGATGTTTTAACTCCGACACGGAATACTTATTTTTTCTCTGCACATCATTTTCATATGCATACCGTCTGTGAAAACGCTCCGAGAACTGCTGCACTTTTTTTTCATCTGCCTGCGCAGCTTTTTCCATGCAGGCTGAACGGTTCCAGTCATCTTTGATCTGTGTTTCCAGTTCTTCCTGCACCAGTTCTGCCGCCCGCATCAGACGTATCTGATATTTATCCTGACAGGATGCAGCCGCAGGCAGAATCCAGTCCAAATAACCGGCTGCACTCTCGCGTCCCAGATAAGATAACAGTTCCTCTGGAAATGCTTTTATATAGGAAAGTGTCTCCTCTGCCTTTTTCAGACTTCCGGTTAAGATCAGCTTTTCTTTCGCTCTCGTTAATGCCACATAAAGGACACGCAGTTCCTCGCCAAGATTTTCCATATCGATCTGCTTTGCGATAGCACGTTTTGCGATCGTCACGGATTTTACACGCTGTTTTCCGTCCATATAGTCAAGACCGATGCCAAGTTCCGGGTGTAATACCAGACGGCTTCTTGTATCCTGGCGGTTAAAGTTTTTTCCCATCCCGGCGGCAAATACGACCGGAAATTCCAGTCCTTTACTCTTATGGATACTCATAATGCGCACGACATTTTCGTTTTCCCCGATCAGATCTGCCTCGCCGAAATCCACATCGTATTTCTGCAGTTCATCAATATAGCGCACAAAATGAAACAGTCCCTTGTAACTGGTATTTTCATAGGCGATCGCCTTCTCCACCAGCATTAAAAGGTTCGCATGACGCCTGTCACCGGCCGGCATTGCCGCGGCATAGTCCCCATAACCGGTCTCCTTTAACAGCAGTTCGATCAGCTCATGGATCGGGGTGTCCGGCACAAGCTGACGGAGTTTTTCATAGGTGGCATAAAACCGGTACAGTTTTTCTTCCGAAGTATCCCGCTCCTGCCCCGGATTTTCCTCCGCTTCCTGCTTCAGGCGCTCACATTCCTCCAAAACACATTCATAAAATCTGACGTCATTGTCTTTTAAACGCAGTTTCGCAAGTTCCTCATCCGAAAGTCCTGCGATTGGTGAACGAAGCACCGCTGTCAGCGGGATATCCTGTCTCGGATTATCCAAAATACGAAGCATGGAGAGCACGGTCTGCACCTCCACCGTACTGAAATATCCTGTCGCCGAAACAGTATGTGCCGGGATTCCTGCATCATTTAACACAGCAGCAAAACGGTCTGCATATCCGCTCAGGCTTCGCAGCAGAATGACCATATCCGAATACTGCACCGGGCGCAGTTCCCCGGTTGCCTTGTCGGTCACCTTCTGCGTTCCCATAAGCTCTTTGATCCTTTTTGCAATCATCCGTGCTTCTAACAGTTTCTTATCATCCGCTGCAGCATCATCCAACAGTTCATCATCCCCGTCCACCAGTAAAATTTCCGGTGTGAACATGTCCGTTTCTTCCTGATAAGAAGCTCCCGGATAAAGTGCTGCATCCGCATCATATTCCACATTTCCAAGATTGCGCTTCATGATGCGGTAAAAAATATCGTTGGAAAAATCGAGTACTTCATTTCTGCTTCGGAAATTTTTATGCAGGTCAATGCGCTGCATTTTTGCATCCGTCAGGCTGTAAGTATCGTATTTTTCCATGAATAGTTCCGGTCTTGCCAGGCGGAAACGGTAGATACTTTGTTTGACATCCCCGACCATAAAAAGGTTGTATTCACCGCGCTCCTCCCGTGAAATTGCACGTAAGATTGTCTCCTGCACCTCATTGCTGTCCTGGTACTCGTCGATCATGATCTCTTTGAAATTATCCCGGAACTCCTCGGCAGTCTTTTTGACTTTGCCGGTCTCCTCATCGACAAAGATATTTAACGCAAAGTGCTCAAGGTCATGGAAATCCACCAGATTTTTCCGCCGTTTTTCCGCCGTAAACGTCTCGTCAAATTCCAATGTCAGACGCACTAACTCTGCCGCCATCGGCGCCGTCTTTTTCATCTGCTCCGCCATGATCTCCGGTGATGTGAAAAAATACTGGCGGTTTATTTTTTTGACCGCATCCTTTCCCATCTCTCGCAGTTTTTTGACCAGCTCTAATTTTTCTTCGTTTCCGTCAAATCCACGGGAGGAAGCAAGCCTGTCATAGGATAAATTGCGGTAATTCTGATAAAAATCCGCAAAACTTTCACTCGCAGCGATCTCCTTATATTTTTTCAGGTCGCCCTCTAATGCTTTCGCATACATATCCGGCCCGTCATCGTCCTGCGTCAGTTTGTATGCCCGCCCGGAAAGTGCCACAAGATCCTCTGACACCCGTTTTAAGTTCTGAAGAAGCGACTGCATGAAAGCTGCGCTTTCCAAAGATGCCTCATCCTCTATGCCATAGCTTTCTGCCGCCGCAGGCAGCCATTTCTTTGGCCATGGATAACTCCTTGAAAACTCATAGAGCTGTAAGATCATGCCGGAGAGCGCCGCATCATTTCTGCCGGATGCATATCCGTCCACAAATGCTAAAAATTCCGGCGCACTCTCCTCATAATTTTTCAACAGCACCTTTGCGAGCACGTCCTCTTTTAACAGTTTCAACTCGCCCTCATCCCCGATTCTGAAATTCGGTTCGAGATCGATCTCATGAAAATGATTACGGATCACATACAGACAAAAACTGTCGATCGTCGTGATCTGGGCATTGTGTAAAAGAGAAAGCTGACGCTGTAAATGTTCGTCGTCCGGCTGTTCCTTTAAGGCATTCTCCAGTGCATTTCCGATTCGTTCGCGCATCTCTGCCGCAGCCGCATTCGTAAATGTCACGATCAAAAGACGGTCAATATCGACCGGATGCTCTTTATCCGTAATAATCTTTATGATACGTTCCACGAGCACCGCCGTCTTACCGGAACCTGCTGCCGCGGAAACTAATATATTTCTGTCTCTGAGTTCGATGACCTTTCGCTGGTCATCTGTCCATGTCATTCCCATGTTTTGCTCCGTTTCTGACTTTTTATTTTTGCACCTGTCACATCACATTTATTCACCGTCCGGATTTTTTCCCGGCTCTCCAATCTCTTCCCGGATATGTGCAAGGATCTCCTCACTGCTGTCAAATTTTTCAAACTGCTGATAGGAAAATCCCGGCATGCGTACATCAAATCCGCAGATCGTGTGATATGGACAGTAATCGCAGCCGCTCCTGTCTCCTAACAGGTAAGGTTTTACCGCCACATTTCCGGCAAAGATCTCTTTTCCCACATGCTCAATCTTCTTTCGCACATAATGGGACATCAGTCCAAACTCATAGGTGCTCGCCGTCTTAGATGTCGCCTTTAAGGAGCCGTCCGCTTTTAAGGCTACCGGGATCACTGTCGATGTGCCTGAAAAATCAGTATCCATCGCACCATAGATTTCCGGATCTTCATTGACCAGACCTCCCACTTTAAGCTGTTCTAGAATACTCCGTCTGATCTCCTCCTCGGACTCCTGACCATCCGCATCCACCATCGGATCTGTGATGTGATAATAAAAAATACCTGCAGGTTCCGTATCTTTTCCCTTATATTTTTTCTTTGTGAGTTCCAGTGCCGCATTCATGTAGACGACAAGCTGGAGCTGCAGTCCATAATAAAAATTTAAAAGTGAAAAAGTGGTGTTGCCCGATTTATAATCAATGATTTTTACATAGACCTTATCGTCTGTCTCGTAAGTATCAACGCGGTCGATCCTGCCGCGCAGACGCATTTTTTCATCTTCACCCAGTTGAAACTGCACCGCATCCAGCCGCTCGGCGCGCGAAAATGACACCTCAAAACCGCTCGGCACAAACTTTCCTTTCCGCACCTGTAACATCAGTGCCCAGATCGTCCGTTTTGCCGTTGCCTCCATCCGCTTTAACAGGTAACTGTTTCTTGCGTCCTCGAATACGTCCCCGATCCCGCTGCCTGCGATCGCATCTTCCATGCTCTGGGAAAGCAGGGCTTCCTGCGCTTTCTCCGGGATATCAAACCAGGTATAATCCGACAGCTCTATGCCCTTTGCAAAACGCTCTAACACATCATGATAAATATTTCCCATATCCACACTCGCAAACTGCTGCAGTTCCCGTTCTTTAAGCCGCAGTCCATAACTTAAATAATGAGCAAACGCACAGGCAGCAAACTGTTCGAGCCTTGTCACGCTGTTTTCTAAGGTATTCCCATATAAAGCTTTCGTGACTGCCTTGCTGATCGCATCATCTTTATGGGCGCCAAACGCCGCATCAAAAAGCTGCATTACTTTTTCCCGTTCACCCTCATCCGACAGGTACCATGCCAAAAGTGCAGTCCATGCCTCTTCATCCTCCACCGGTTTTGTCAGCCCTTCCATCAGAAACGGCAGGGCACTTTCCGCAGTCAGTGCACCTTCTAATGTCTCCTCCTCGGACGGTTCTTCCACCGCAAGCTGTGGGAACAGTTTTAAGAGTGTCCCGATCAGATACGAACGCCGCAGTGCTTTTCCATCGGAGTTGACGCGGCAGAATGTCACATACAGCCGCTCGGACGGTTTTGTCATATTTAAATACAGGTAAAACTTCTGGATAAATACTTTTTCCCTTGCGCCCGGCGCCAGTTCCAGGTGATATTCTGCCATCTTTTCACGCTCAAACTGGGAAATAATGCCACCCTGATTCCCTGCTTTCGGCACAACTCCGTCGTTGACACCGACAAAAAATAAGATTTTTACATGGTTCAGACGGGTTCTCTCGATATCCCCGACTGTCACCGTGTCGTTACCCGGCGGGATAATACCGACTTTTGCCGCCTCAAATCCGGCATCTAAGATATCACTGTATTCCCGGATCGTCATCGTCTCATCGCCCAGCAGAGACGTCACTTTGTCGAGCAGATCCATCACGATTTTATAGATCTGGTCATATTCCTTTGCCCGCGCCTGATTGCCATGCGCCTCGAAAAAGTTTCCACGCTCCTTTAATAACTGCTCCATGTTAAGCCGTCTGATCAGACTGTATAACTCATAGGTCTGTGTGCTGACCGTATTGTCTTTTCCACGGAATGCCTCAAGCAGCGGCTTAAAATTCTCATAAACCGCCTCACGGATCTCATTTAACCGTGCCATATCCTCCAATGTCCCATCCGGCATTACAAACGTCCACGGTCTGCTCCAGCGGGATGCACCGCGGATGCCCCGTGCGAGGACATAATTTTCCAGGCGGTCGATCTCCTGTTCTGTAAGTCCATGGGATTCTGTTTCCGGCTGCTGCGTCAAATCTTCCGTTGCAGCCGGATCTGGCTCCTTGTCGGAATTTTTTGCCTCGGTCACGACTCTCGCTGCAAGCCCGCACCGCAAAAACCGGAACACACTTTCATAAGAAAAATCATATTCGATCATCTCTAAGATCGCCCGGATACACTCGATAAACGGGTGGAACAAAATATTTTTCGTCTGATCAATAAAGTACGGGATATGGTACTGCTCAAAGATCTCCGGCACATAATTGCCATACTGCTGCACATCCCCTGTCACGACTGCGATATCCCGGTAACGGTAACCATTCTCCCTCGTCAGGCGCACGATCTCGCGGGCAGCAAATTTTAATTCTTCCCTCGGATTTTTCAGGGACGTGATGCGGATATGCTGCATAGATTGTTCCGGTGCTTTGTATCTGTAGCTTCCCGCTCCCGGACGAAAGAGATTCTGCTCCATAAAATAAAGGTCAGCAGCATTGGCATAGCGCCTCTGTTTTCCGGTCGGCAGTACCAACGGCTCCTCCACCGGAACTTTGCACAGTTCTGCCACTTTCAGTAGCGACGCCACCGTTTTTTTACTCATGGCAAAAAGTTCATGTACACCCCTGCACTGGTAAAAATCTTCCCTGACATCCATCGTGACAGACACGCTGACCTTCTTTGCCAGCACGAGCAGTTTTTCCATCAGACGGTTCTGGATCGGTGTAAATCCGGTAAACTCGTCCAACACGATCACACTATTACGAAGCAGTTCGGACTCTTCTGCCACATCATAAAGAAGCTCTAACACTTCCTCTGCCGTGATATATCTGCCCTTTAAATACTCCGTAAATCCCTGATACATCGTGAGGACATCCTGCATTTTTAAGCGCAGTCCCTCCCCAAGCGGTTCTTTCTCCAAAAACTCTGCCAGCGCATCCGGACGGACATTATACTGCATCAGCTCTGAGATCAGGGATTTTACCTCGCCGACATATCCCATCTTATTCATATTCGCACCAAGCACTTTCAGCTCTGCTTTTTTCTGTTCTGCCACCTTGCGCAGTACAAGATTTTTTCCGGTCTCTTCCAGCACAACCACATTTTGTTTTCCAAGATCATCAAAGACGCGCAAGGTGGCAGAACAGAAAAAAGCAGAGCTGAAAGTGCTTGGTAAACTGTTCCGGCACAATGATTAAAAACTGCTGCTCTTTATTTTCTTTCGCCTGTTTCAGCACGGAATCATACAGAAAATCCGATTTTCCGCTGCCCGAATTGCCAAATATAAATTGTAGGGACATCTGTTTTCTCCTGAAAATTCAATCTTAAAATATTGTA
>OOAC01002431.1_pt1 | contig 10379 bp, 7 predicted proteins | sample 1671041 | NCBI WGS metagenome assembly OOAC01 (sample SAMN06348116, study PRJEB24527) | human gut metagenome | biome: human gut; feature: ankylosing spondylitis patient; material: feces | host: Homo sapiens | place: China | collected 2015-10 | reverse complement strand
CGAGATCTACACTCTTTCCCTACACGACGCTCTTCCGATCTTGTCCAAGTTCGAATCTTGGTAGTCCAACAATTTTCAATCTAAAATGAAATAAAAACCCGTTAAACATATAGTTTGACGGGTTTTTTTCGTATCCGGTCGTCACAGTTTTAAAAATAGCCCTATAATCAGGGCCCAATTGGATGCCAACAATTTGCTCTCATTGCTTTGGGTGACTTGTCTGAGTAAGAACAAAGATACAAAAATAAAAGTCTAAGTGTTTAAGATATTGTTTTTATAAAAAAGTTAGAGCCATTCTCCTTTTATACTACAGATTTATTTTTGAAATTTCTCCTGTTTCTGTTGTTTGATTCATATTTGCTTTTCTCTTCTATATTTAAAGAATGCGGTATCTGTCTATATTAAAGTAAAAATAAGAATGAATAGGGTACTGAATATCGGGAATATGACAAATAAAAATAGTTACAATATCTACATATCTCTTGGCAAGAGATCTATAAAGTATATTGCAAAAATACGTAAATTACTGGTAATAAGCAATAAAAAACAACGATAATTCTATATTAAAGAAATAAAAAGTTATGATAATCAAAGTTTATATATGTATTTGGTGAAGGATATTTATTTTATAACTATCTGTATTTCAGTGTATTAATCATGAAGAGTATATCTCTTGCCAAGAGATATATCGTAACGTAGCATGAATTGATATAAATTATAGATATAATGAAGTTAAAAAATTATGCAATCTTGCTTTCTTTCCTGCTTGGTGGAAGTGCATTTGTGAAGGCGCAGGATATCGCGTTGAAGAGCAATATCCTTTATGACGCCTCAGGCACTATCAATTTGGGTGCTGAGGTTGGTCTTGCCCCCAGATGGACGCTTGATGTATCAGGCAACTATAATGGGTGGGTCCGTTCGCATGGTCGTACGTGGAAACATTGGATGTTGCAACCTGAGGCACGTTATTGGTTCTGTGATCGTTTTACCGGTCATTTTGTGGGCGTTCATGCTCACGGTGGACAATACAATGTGGGTAACCTGAAGAATGACATTTCGTTTTTGGGTAGTGATTTGTCCAAACTTTCTGATCGTCGTTATCAAGGATGGTTTGTAGGTGCCGGTATTGCTTACGGTTATTCGTGGATTCTTTCCCGCTACTGGAACGTGGAGGCCGAAATCGGTGTGGGTTATGCCTATACCCGTTTCGATGCCTATCCCTGTGCCGATTGCGGCACCAAACTGATTGATGGCAAATCCCATCACTATGTAGGCCCTACAAAGGTCGCACTAAACCTGATCTACGTATTTTAAAAGATACTGCTTATGAAGAAATTACTATGTATACTTCTTTTGTTATTTTGCATAATAGGAATAAACAGCCAGACTATTCTGACGTTGGGACGTGTAAAAGTAGACGGTCTGAATATTGCTCGTAGCGGTGAGAATCTGCTTGTGTCAATGAATATTGATGTGGCAGGTATTGATATGCCGTCTTCCCGTGAAGTATCTTTTGCTCCTGTGCTCCGTGCGGAGAATAATGAATTGTTTCTTTCTCCTGTAGTGCTGGCAGGTCGTAACCGTTATTATTTCCATTTACGCAATGATGCTGCTCCAGGTGTGGGTATTTCACTGTTTCGTGCCGGTCATGACCGGGTAATTCATTATAGCGCCATGGTGCCATATGCTGAATGGATGGCCGACGCTACTCTTGAGCTTGGCGATGAGGTGTGTGGTTGTTTGTGCGAGGTACTTTTGTCCGACCGTTCGCCGTTGACTACGCTGGATTTTCACCCGAAGATTTTCTCTCCGATCTTTGTTTATTGTGTTCCGAAAGCAGAGGAGCTGAAAACCCGTGAACTGAAAGGTTCCGCTTATATTGATTTTCCAGTGAACCGCACGGAAATTTACGAGGATTACCGTCGTAATCCGATAGAACTTGCTAAGATCCGTGCCACGATAGACACCGTGCGCAATGATGCTGATACCCGCATCACTTCTATTCACATTAAGGGCTATGCTTCTCCTGAGGGTAGTTATGCCAATAACACCCGCCTTGCCCAAGGACGTACGGAAACATTGAAGGATTATGTACAGCGTTTGTATAATTTCCCGTCTGGTGTCATGGCTACAGACTACGAGCCTGAGGACTGGGCAGGACTGGAGCGTTATTTGAAAACTTGTACACTTCCGGATCGTTATGGCATTTTGGAGTTGGTGCACAGCGGTGGTGATCCGGATGCACGTGAACAGAAAATCAAGGCGCGTTATCCCCGGGACTATCAGTTTCTGCTTCGTGAGGTCTATCCCGGTCTTCGTCACTCGGACTATACGGTGGAATATGTAGTCCGTGCTTATACTGATATAGAAGAGGCGCGTCGCATTTGGCGTACTGCCCCGGGTAAGTTGAGTTTGAATGAATTTTATCGTGTGGCGGAGAGCTATCCGGCAGGCAGTGACGAGTATAATGAGGTGTTCGAAACCATGGTTCGTCTCTATCCTGATGATGCTACGGCAAATCTGAACGCTTCCAATGTGGCGATGTCTCGCGGTGATCTTGTTTCGGCGCGTAAGTATGTGGCAAAGGCAGGCGGCACGCCTGAGGCGGTATATGCGCGCGGTGTACTTGCCGGACTGGACAAAGACTATGTACAGGCACGCCGCTTGTTGTCGCAGGCACAAAGCATGGGTGTGAAAGAGGCTGCCGATGCACTGGAACAGATTAACAAAATTGATAAGAAGTAATAATAAGAAAATAAGGAATCAATATGAAAAAGTTTAGTAAGATTTTGATGTCCGGGCTTGCAGCATTGTGTTTGTGGGCATGCTCAGATGAGGCAAATGTGTCTCAGCCGGCCAATGCTGAGAATGATGTATATGTGGAATTCGGGGTGCAACTGATGCAGGGAAGCAGTTCAAGGAGCACGACAACAGATGGTGAGGATGGAAACGGAAGCAATTCTACTGGCGGTGCTGAAGTGGGCAAGAATTATGAGAATAGTGTCAAGGAGATATTGTTGGTGCTGACAAAGGCTGACGGATCTCTCATTGTCAGTCAACGTCTGGATGTGGAACCTAAAGAGGATGGAAAATACCCCAGACTTGTGACAACTTTGGACAGAAGTGCATTGGAGACATACAAAACAGGAGAGATTTACGCTTATGCTTTCTGTAATCCCATTTCTTCTATCAATATCAATGATCTGACCCATAGTATTCATACGCTGTCGGATGAACCTGAATTATTAACAGACAACGATGAAATCTGGAAAAAAGACGCTTTCCTGATGTCTAACCACAATTTGGTGAAAGTGGCAAATTCTACCCCGAATACGATTTGGAACTGGGAACAATATACTGAGTCCAATCGTCTTTCTCTGGGTACCATCTCGGTGGAACGTGCTTGCGCACGTTTTGATTTCAAAGCGAGCAGCTATCCCACTACAGAGGCTACTAACACTTATGTGCTGGAGAGCACCAATGGCGTCAAAGTCCTGCTGACTGATATGGTAATGGTCAATATCAGCAAGAGTTTCTATCATCTGCGCCGGGTGTCTGCTAACGGACTTGCGGATGATATAGACTTGTGTGGACAGGAAACTTCAAACAACTATGTGGTGGACACGGATGCAAGGGAAAAGAACGGTAATGTCGGAGAAACTTATAAAGGTAACTATTTTTATAATAACTTTTTTGCTAGATCGGTAGCTGAATGGGAAAATAAATTCACAAAGATATCTTCTTTGACCGAAGAAGACAATGACGAATCTTGGAACACAGGCAATCGCAACGGATACAAAATTTGGCGTTATGCAACCGAGAATACCATCCCTGCTCCTAACAGTAATCAGAAAAACGGTATCTCTACCGGTGTGATTTTCAAGGGAAAACTACAATTTAACAAGTCAACTTATGGCGTAACCGGTGATCAGCCCATTTTTGTATATAACAATGTGTTGTATGGTACTTGGGAGAAAGTGAAAGATGTGGCTAATGCTGCCAACGCAGATGAGAGCCTGAGAGCCGCTTATGCCCAAATAGGGGAAACACCCGCTGCCGATGCTGAATTTGGCAAAGCAGGATTCACTGTTTTACGCCCGAACGGAAGCGGTGACTATGAAATGTATTATTGCTATTGGAACCGTCATAATGACAATAATGATCCTAACCTGATGGGACCGATGGAGTTCGCTGTGGTGCGCAACAATGTGTACAAACTGATGGTGAACAAAATTAACGGCTATGGTCATCCTACCTCGCCGGGTCCTAAAGATGATCCCGATCCGTTCGATCCGAACAATCCGGATGAACGAAATGACCTCTACATCGAAGTAACCGTAGAAGTGCGTCCTTGGGTGGTCCGCATAAATGACATAGAGTTCTAAATAAGTACTTATTATACCCTATTAAACAATGAATAAGACAACAAGATTCATACATACATTAAGATTGCCGGGCATGGTGCTTTGCACCGTGCTGGCGGTAGCTGCATTGTTGTCCTCCTGCCATGGCATATACAATGATCTGGAACCCTGCTCGCAAGGTGTCCGTTTGCGTTTTGTCTATGACTATAATATGGAGTATGCCAATGCATTCCATTCGCAGGTGGACTGTCTGGTTCTGTTGGTCTATGACGAACAGGGCAACTACCTGGTTACTTATATCGGTACAGGTGACGAACTGAAAGATGAGAATTACCGCATGACCCTCGATTTGGAGAAAGGTAGTTATCATTTCATTGCATACGGCGGGCTGACTTGTCCGAAAACCTCTTTTTCGTTCAAGGCGGTTCCCGGCATCGGTTCAATCATGCAGGATTTGCGTGTAGAGATGCATAATGCCGGACGTGTTTCGGAAACCGATCTGCATCCCTTGTTCCACGGCTCGCTGGACATGAGTGTGGACAATGGCGCTTACGAGGAAGCGACTGTGTACCTGATGAAGAACACCAACAACATCCGTGTGGTGCTTCAGCAGATGAACGGCGGCGAGGTGGACGACAAGAACTTTACTTTCCGTATTACGGATGACAACACCTTGTTTGCTCCCGATAACAGTCTGATAAGCAATGGCGGACAAGTCTATGCTCCATGGACACAAGGGCAACGTACAGTGGGAGTGACAGAAGAAGGTGATGAAACAGTGACAGTGGCATACGCCGAGTTTTCTACCTCGCGACTGGTTGCCGGCAATCATACGCGCCTGACCATCACCCGTAATAGTGACAATGCGCAGGTACTGAACATTCCGCTGAACGAGTATCTGCTGCTACTGAAGAGTGATCACTTCGACAAAATGGGTGATCAGGAATTCCTGGACCGTGAAAATAACTGGTCATTGATATTTTTCTTGGATAATAATCACAATTGGATACGTACCCATATTGTTGTCAATGACTGGATAGTAAGAATTAATGATGCAGAATTATGAGAATAAAGGATTGGGGATATACCGTGGTCGTGCTGGGCGTCTGCTTCCTCCTGATGTGCGGATGTGACAGCAGAAGTGATGAGGGGCTTTCGTTATCTAACGGGCCTGATGCGGTCTATCTGGATATCAATGTCGCCCTGAGAGATGCTTCCGCATCCGGACGTTCTGTTTCCGGACGTGCGGAGGAAGAAATGTATGGTGAGGTGACGGAAGCCGAGAAGATGCATACGCTGCGTGTCATTCTGGTTCGTCCGGATGGCAGGGTGGAACATAATGTCTATCTTGATTTGAAGAATGCTTCTGTGAGCGACCGGTATGGAAAAATCCGCCTGAAGGTGCAGGGCAATGAGGAAAAGACTATTTACCTGCTGGGTAACGAGGGGAGTGCTTCGGTGGAACTTCCCGCTGTGGAGGGTGAGGTGTCTCGGGTATCCAAAGCTTGGGGCGACTTTAAACCCGGAGACAAATTTCTTGCCAAGGAGCAGATGGCAGGGCTTGTGTTGTCGTTTGACAATGTGGGGGCTTTCGATAAAACTCACCCGCTACCTATGAGCGAATGTCATACGGTGATGCTGGATGACGAAGGTCTGGAACCTGACAATGGGGAGCAGGGACAGACCGGTGAAGAGGGTGAGAAAGTGGTACTGAAAAAGAAGGAGATCACATTGAAACTTACCCGTGCTGCCGTAAAATTCACGTATGAGATAACGAACAAGAGTAGCCGGGATTACTGGTTGAGTGTAATCAGAATAGATAAGTCGGCTTCTCATGAATATCTTCTGCCTAATGGTATGACGTACGATGATGCGGAAAATGTGACTGATTTCCAAGTACCGGCAGCTAAATATACACCGTTTAATCAGCTATACAAGGAGAATAAGAAATTGACAGCAAAATCAACGGAGCCGGTCAAACTACCTTCATTCTACCTGTCGGAAGGAAAGTATGAGAATGCCAATGACACATATTCAGATAATACGAATGGCAATAATTATAAGACTTCCTACAAGACCGCTATTACGCTGGATACAAAGGATAATAGTGGTGAGGTGTTAGGCGACAGGGTCGGAAACACTTCCTTCGGGGAGTTCACCTTGGAAAGTTTCTTTCCGAATCTTTCTGCTTTGCCTCGCAATACCCATGTGGTGGTGCGCATCACCATCAATGATGCGAATGACATATCATGGCAGGTGGATTTGCGTCCATACGGCGAAGTGGTACTTGAACCTGAATTTGGAATATAATGAAAATAAGGAGAAGAGAATGATGAAAAATAAAGCGATGCGTTGTGTTTGGTTGGTATGCGGTCTGTTGATGCTTGCCGTTACCTCGTGCAAGGACGATCTGCTGTACACGGACGGGGAACCTATTCCCGAAGGAGAAACCACAATAATAGCACAGGTGGACTTCCGGCCACTGGTGGAGGGGCTTGCGGGCAAATCGCGTACGGCGAGTGATGCTATCAAGTCCATTCAGGATTTGTGTGTGTTGTTGTATGACACGGAAGGAAATTTTGTAGAGGGACATTCGTTGGAATCGATAAGCAATGCAAACCCGACTGATGGACAGTTTTATGTGAATGAGGTAACACGCAAGGATGGGGATGCACCTGATGGTGGCACTATAGCCGAAACGAAAACCCCACAAGCGAATCTCAAATTGACCATTCCTTACGGACGTTATTACATCTATGCGGTAGCCAATATGGGAGAGGACTTTAAGAAGGCGGTTCAGGCGCATGGGAAGGAAAATGGTGCTGCAGAGGAGGTTGCAAAGTATAAGACAGCTATTGCAACGAAAGAAGGATTAAAAAGCATTTCTCTTACTTGGGATGTTGCTGATGTGGCTAAGAACAGTCAGATGTTCGGTCATTTCACCATAGTGGGGCAAGAGAATAACAGTGAATTGATCACTATCAATAAAAAGGGCATGAAGTTGCATTCCTGGATACGCCGTGCAGCTTCCAAGGTAACGATTGCATACGATGGCAGTAAACTGGAAGAGGGTGTTTTCATTTATTTGAAATCGGTGACCATAAAGGACATCCCGCAGAATTGTTGTCTGGGACAGGATAATCCTGCAGTTCCGGAAAACTATCAACCGAAGGATAGGGACGAAGGAGTAAAGCTTGATTTGATAAAAAATGGTGAAACCATAAAATATTATGAAGGTGACACCGAGCCGACTATAAGTGATTTTAAGGAAACATACGAAGCCCGTATTACGAAGGGGAAACCTCTATTCGGCAGTAAAGAACAGGGTGAAAACGCATATCATCCCAAAAAGTTGGCGGATGTGCATACCGAAATTACCAACGCTCTTTATTTTTATGAGAATATGCAGGGTAAGGGTAAAGAAGGTACTCCTAGTGATAAACGTCAGGTGGTTGCAAATACCCTTAATAAGACCGAACCGACCTATCCTAACGGAGGTCAAGAGAACAATGAAGCATGGAAAGATGCCAAGCCATACGGAACCTATATAGAAGTGGATGCTTTTTATGTTTCTATCAATGATAAGAAAGTGGGTAGAGGTCCTATCAAGTACCGCTTTATGTTAGGAAAAGATGTGATAACCGATTATAATGCGGAGCGTAACCATCACTACAAACTGACTTTGAAGTTCAAGGGATATGCCAATGATGCAGACTGGCATATAGAGTATGAAGAACCGGAGCCGGGTATCGAGGTTCCGAATCCTTATTATATCTCTTATCTTTATAACCGTACGATGAATCTTCCGGTAAAGATTAATACGGGAGGAGGTACACTTACGTCTTTAAAAGCTGAGATTCTCACGAATAATTGGGCACCGTATGGAACACTTCCTTTGGCGAAAGGTGGGTTGGATTATGCCAGACAATATGATTATGCTGAAAATCCAAGTAACTCATCGCTAAATCAACCATGGAATGGATTTCTTTCACTTCGTAAAACTGCTGCCAGAGTTCTAGCTTGTAATCAAGAAGGGAATGCTAAGGATCAGGTACCCTCCGGTCTACCAGAAGGAGCAATGGTAAATATCAGTAGCAATAAGGACTATTATGAGACAACAAATAAAGGAGTTCGTAAATATGTAGTGGGAAATGGAACACATGAGGAAGCAGACGGTAATTACAGTATAACTGAAAATGACGATCATTTACTTGCTTCTATTCCTTTATATACTCGCGCCAAACAGATGCATATTAAAACGGGTTATACAGGAAATAATCCGTATGTGGCTTATCAGCGGCATGCAAAAGTTAAAATTACCGCTACGGTAAAAGTGTCAGACATAGAACATACACTTGAAGAAACTGTCGATATATATCAAGTACGAAGACTTGTGAATCCCAAAGGCATTTATAGAAGCAATAACAAAAATGAGCCTTTTCATGTAACTTTATTGCGATTGCCAAGGGAAAATGCAACAGAGTTTATTCCTTTTTCATCCGAAGGACCTTGGAAAGCGTATGTTGTAAATGCACAAACAGAGGCTGATAGAGGAGATCCCCCTTATACAGATCCTAATCGTGGATTTATCAGTCTTTCTGTTTCAGATACAGAAAATACAAGTCAGGATGAAAAGGGGGTTATACATGGTGTTACTGGTTCGGATATTAAATTTGATATTAATTTTAATGGAACAATAGCAGCGGATGCCCCCAATAGGAATGCGATAGTGCGTGTGGAATATCATAATTATACCTGCGAACATCTTATTTTCGTGCACCAAGGAAACCGGCCGCAGAAGTTGTTATCCGACAAGCCGGCATGGCATGTGTCGAATCTGGTCAGCAAGAATAGGGAAGCTTCTAATCCGTTGGATGAAGGCTCTTTGTTTAAATATAAAAATCTTGATCAGCCTATTGCTGCAAAGAATCAGTATTCCAGTAAGATTCCAATGATAGATGTAACCTCCAAGGATTTCCCTGATCCTGTATCAAATCAGAATAGGTATGAATTGGTAGGTGGTGAAATCAAGAAGTGGATGGAGATAACAAATCAGCCTGCAAATAATAAAGAGGCTTCTTGGGGGCTTGACTTGACGAGTACTCGTATTGCTCAAATAGAGGATTATGAGGCATTGTTTGAAAACGAAATGATTGCGCAAGGTTATGGTGTGCTTTATGGGGATGAATCTACGGAACCCAAAACAAACATTGTGGATGCATACGGATATCAAGAAGATCAAGCATATTACTTCGGTATATGGTCATAGAAAAGCTAAAGAAGGAAATGGAGTTCTGCGTTATTCTTGCGGGCAAACTCAGATATTCCCAACGAATCCTAATGGATTCTATACTGATGCATCTACCGCTCCGTTATTTTATGACCTCTATATGCGGCCCGGTGCTATTTATTGGACAGAGGATGTTACTGGAACAGGAACATGGGGAACGACTGTAGGTTGGGATATTAATTATTTTACATTTGACTTTAACAGAATATATGAGGCTAATGTGTTTAATGGAAATAACAGTGACGCCTGCTTCATCCGTTGCGTAGAAGATCCAAATTAGTTTCTTTTTAGGCAAATATAAACAGGACAATCGATCCAAAGTTGCTGGAACTTGGATTCGATTGTCCTGTATGTTGTTCATGTACGTGCGTGAATGTTTGCAAATATTTCTGGTGACGCTCTTCTCTTAAAGTTTCATTTTCTGCTGCCACTGCTACCACCCTATGTGTAGGGTGTTCTTGAAAACTACCGGGATTAACGATGCAGCACATTTACAATTTCCACCACATACATCTTGTGAAAACCACCGTGCGATTCCCCGTACCATCGGTCTGTAATGCTCTTGTCGATAAAGTTTCTGGGCTTGATCAGGTCGGCATACAATTTCTTGCATTCAAAAGTCAGCCGCGCCTGCTCAAAAATAATGCTCCCGTTCTCGGTGAACAAGGGAGATAGTCCTGTCGCTTTTACTTTATCCATGTCACGTCCCGATTTGGAACCGCATA
>OOAC01002430.1_pt1 | contig 10385 bp, 10 predicted proteins | sample 1671041 | NCBI WGS metagenome assembly OOAC01 (sample SAMN06348116, study PRJEB24527) | human gut metagenome | biome: human gut; feature: ankylosing spondylitis patient; material: feces | host: Homo sapiens | place: China | collected 2015-10 | reverse complement strand
TGGCCTCAGCGAAGACCAGCTGGCACTCGGTGTTGATGTTGATCTTGGAGACGCCGAGGCTGATGGCCTTGGCGATCATGTCGTCGGGGATGCCGGTGCCGCCATGCAGGACCAGAGGAATGTTGTTGGTAGCCTTGTGGATGCGGTCCAGAGCCTCGAAGTCCAGACCCTTCCAGTTGGCCGGGTAGACGCCGTGGATGTTGCCGATGCCGGCAGCGAGGAAATCGATGCCCAGATCGGTGATCTTTGCGCACTCTGCGGGGTCAGCGATCTCACCATTGCCCACAACGCCGTCCTCGACGCCGCCGATGGAACCGACCTCGGCCTCGATGCTCATGCCCTTGGAGTGTGCCAGAGCGACCAGCTCCGTGGTCTTGGCGACATTCTCCTCGATGGAGTAGTGGCTGCCGTCGAACATGATGGAGGAGAAGCCAGCCTCAACGCAGGCCTTGCAGCCCTCGTAGGTGCCGTGATCCAGATGCAGAGCGACCGGAACGGTGATGCCCATCGAATCGACCATTGCGTCCACCATTGCGGCGACGGTCTTGAAGCCGGTCATGTACTTGCCGGCACCCTCGGAGACGCCCAGAATGACGGGACTCTTCATCTCCTCGCAGGCGGTCAGGACAGCCTTGGTCCACTCCAGATTGTTGATGTTGAACTGAGGCACACCGTAGTGGCCGTCGCGGGCTTTGATGAGCATTTCGGTTGCATTTACCAACATATTATTTACCTCCAAAATTTATCGGGGTCTCTTCGTACCCACACAGCACTTCGTGTATGGTTTAACGAAGTTGCAACCTTAGTATACCCCAAACAGAGGGCAAAATCAATCCACTAGAGAGTTTTTGTAATCAAACCGAAGCTTTCTTGGCCGGAAACGCAGTAGAAAAATGGAAAAACGAGTGAAATGCAACATTTTTACAAGCGGCGACAACATCTGAGCAGAGGAACGAGAGAGGGACAAAAGGGGACGATTTTCAACAGAAGACTGCATTCGTCAAAATGATATTGGATAAAAAGGCAAAAGAATGGCTGCTTCGATTCAAAAATTTGTCATAATTCTGACTTGAAAATTACAAAATGTATGCAAGGTTCTGAGCCTGTCGAGATAAGAATGTGGAAAACCTCGTGGAAAGTGTGGAATTCAACCTGAAAAACAGGCATGAGCGCTTGAGTTTTGAACTCTTTCCACAGGGTTTTCAACTTGTGGAAAAAACAGGGCCGATATACGATGGGTAAAACGCTTTAGATGTGGAAAACTTTTGCCTCCGGCAAAAAGACGGATGCTCGGTGTGCAGAGGGACAACACTTACCCCATGCGGTGCTGTCCGGACAGCAGCACAGAAATTTCACGGGAGAAAAATCACAATTCTATGGCGAACACCGGCTTCTTATGTTATACTTCAAGATGAGTCATCATCGCCTGCCGCACTGCGGCATGGAAAGATTTGCTGAATGAAACACAACGGCGCCGGGCCGGAAGAGCCACGGCGTCCTGCGATAGAAATGGAAGGAGCACTTCATGGAAGAACGCAATACGTCCCGCCGCCCCCGCCGCGAAAAGGCCGAGGAGCAGCCCCGGAACGAGAGCCTTGTTTACGGAAAGAACCCGGTCACGGAGCTGCTGAAGAGCGGCTCCGGCGTGGATACCGTGCTGCTGGCAGAGGGCATGGCCCCCGCTGTGGCGGCCTACTACACCGCAATGGCCAAGGAGGCCGGTGCCACCGTCAAGCGGGTGCACCCCAATAAGCTGCGCCTCATGACCGGCACCGAGAGCCATCAGGGCGTAGCTGCCTTTGCCAGCGAGATCGAATACGCAACGGTGGAGGACCTGCTGGCCGCAGCCAAAGAGAAGGGCGAACCACCCTTCCTCGTGCTGAGTGATGGCATCGAGGACCCCCACAATCTGGGCGCAGTCATGCGCTCGGCCCTGCTGTGCGGCGCACACGGCATCGTCATCCCCAAGCGGGGCGGCGCATCCGTGACCCCCACCGTCATCAAGTCCAGCGCTGGTGCTGCGGAGCGACTGCCCGTGGCCCGGGTGGCCAACATCGGCGAGACCATCCGCCGCCTCAAGGAGCAGGGCGTTTTCGTCTACTGCGCCGATATGGATGGCGTGTCCCTGCGCCGGAACAACCTCACCGGCCCCATCGCACTGGTGCTGGGCAGTGAGGGCAGCGGCGTGTCGCAGCTGGTGAAGAAGCTCTGCGACGGCGTGGTGAGCCTCGATATGGCTGCACGAGGCACCGGTGTGGACAGCTTCAACGTCTCGGTAGCGGCTGGCATCATCCTGTATGAGATCCAGAGCCAGCGTGCCGCACAGGGCTGAGACGCCCTCAATAAGAGATCAGGGAGGGAAGACAGCAGATGCCAAAGGATGAAGAGCGGAAGGAACTGACGCAGGAAGAGATCGACGCCCGCGACGAGAAATTCCGTACCTTTTTTACGACCAGTGTGGCGCAGGTCCCGGAGGAGATGACCCGACGGGACGATGGAGCGGCCGAAAAGCCTAATAAGGGCCTGTTCGGTCGGCTGTTCCGCCGCGAGAAAACGGAGCTGCAGGCCGACGGCGCAGTGGAAGAGAGCGGCACCGGCGAGATCCGGCTAGGCGGTGAGGAGCAGGAGAAACCCTCCGAGCTGGAGCTGGTCCTGAAGCTGGAAGAGGAGACAGAGCCTTCGAAGCCTGAGACGCCGGAGCCGGCGGGAGCGGCGAGTGCGCCCCAGCCGGAACCGGAAAAGCCCCAAGTGTCCCAGCCCAAAGCGCCGGAGACGCCTGCCCCCCAGCCGGACAAAAAGCCAACGGAAAAACAGTCTGCCTCCCAGAAAAAGGCCGTCCAGTACGGCCCGCGCACCCCGCAGGAGCAGTACGAGGACCGGGAGATGCAGGCACTGAAGGCCATGCTCTTCGGCCCGAAGCCTCAGCCGGAGGCCGAAAAGCCGGAGAAGAGCGTCCCGGAAGCCCCGGCTGTCCAGAAGCCGGGACCGGAAAAAGAGCCGGATGCCAAGCCGGAGAGGCCTGCTGCGCCGCTGCCCGAGCTGGTATTTGCGGAGGACAAGACGGCGAAGCCCCATGCAGCCCTGGCCATGCACTTCTTCGGCAAGGGGGAGGACGAGGAAACGCCCTCTGCCCCCACCCGCACGACGCCGCCCAGCTGCGACGACAGCATGAGCCTGCCGCTCATTGACCTGAACGACGACGGGCCTGCTCCCGCAGAGACGCCGGACGCCGAAGCGCCTGCGCAGCCTGCCGCAGAGGAAGCCGCCCCCGCAGAAGAGGCGGCCACCGAGGCGGAAAAGACCCCCGAAGCGCCTGAGCAGATGGGCGACCGGCTGCGCCGGATGAGCGCGGCCCTTACCCTGCGCTGTGCGCTGGGCAGCATCCTCGCGCTGGTGCTGCTCCACTTCGGCCTTGCCGCAGAGGGCCTTGTCGGCCCGCTGGCCGGGCTGGACCCCGTGACTGCCCCGGCGGCGTTCTACGCTGCCAACCTGCTCTTCTACGCCTTGGCACTGGCCGTGGGCTGGCCCGTCCTGCGGGACGGCCTGCAGGGCCTGCGGGGCCGTCCCAGCATGGAGACGATGCCCGCGCTGGCCGCTTGTGCCGCCCTGCTGCAGGCCGCTGTGGCCCTGCTGAACGCCAAGAGCTATCAGCCGTCCAGCTTCACCCTCCTGTCCGGCATCGCGGCGCTGGGACTCTTCCTTGCGCTGCTGGGCGACCGGGTGCTGCTGGCCTCGGTGCAGGGCGGATTTGCGCTGGCGCAGGCCGCACCGGAGCGGCGCGGCGCGTTCCGCGCCAAGGACAAGGAGCTTGTCCGGGTGCTGGCTAAGAATATGGAAGAAAAAGACCCGTGGGTGCTGCTCAGCCGCCCCACCGAGTGGGACGACGCGATGGTGGAACAGGGCTTTGGCCCCCGTGCCTGTGAGCGCCGCGCCTGCAAAACGAACTATATCCTGCTGGGCGTGGCCCTTCTGGCCGGATTCGTATTCCTCGTCATGGGCGGCGGCGTCAACGGCGGCGCGGCGGCCCTGACCGCCGTGCTCTGCATGGGGGCGCCCCTGTCCTCCACCCTCATCGCCGGCCTTGCGTCTCTGCGGCTGCAGCAGACCGCAGCTGCCTCGGGCGCTGTGGTGCCCGGCTGGTCGGCCATTGAGGAGCTGGGCGGTGTGGACACGGTGCAGGCCGACGCCGACGAGCTGTTCACGCCGGACAGCGCCCTGCTGGAGGACATCCGCATCTTCAAGGGCGGCCGCATCGACCGGGCTATCCTCTATTCGGCCAGCGTTCTCAGCCAGTGCTGCAACACCCTGAGCGGCCTGTTCCGCCAGATCATCGAGGACCGCACCGACATCCTCTACCCCGTCAAGGATCTGGAAGTCCATCGGGGCCTCGGCTTCTCCGCGTGGTGCGACAACAACCGTGTCCTCATCGGCTCCCGCGCATACATGGAAAAGGAAGATGTGCCCCTGCCCGACGAGGAGTATGAGGCCAAGCACTCGAAAAACGGCGAGCTGCAGATCCTGTATCTGGCCGTCTCCGGCAGTCTGCACGCCATGTTCGTGCTCCGGTATGTGGGCGGGCGGAATGCGGCCCGTGGGCTGGAACAGCTCCAGAAGGAGAACATCCAGCTTCTGGTGTCCTGTCAGGACCCCAGCCTGACGGCACGGCAGATCACCGACGCCTACCACCTGCCCGAGGGGATGGTCGTCCTGCTGGATCAGGAGCAGTGTGCCGCGCTGGATGCCGCCACCGCCCAGAACACCGGCTCCGAGGACTGCTGCATCCTCTGCACCAAGGGCTTTGCCAGCCTGACCGGCGGCCTGCGGGCCGCAGAGCAGGCCCAGAACGCCGAGACGACTGCCACCACGGTACAGCTGGTGTCGGTGTGGTTCTCGGTGGCCATTGCCGTCCTGCTGACCTATGCGGGCAGCGTGGGGATGCTGAGCGTGGCCGCAGTGCTGATGTATCAGGCCGCGTGGAGCGCCCTCAGCATCGCCGTCTGTGCCCTCAAGCAGCACAGTTGAAAAAATAAATAGGAATTATTCTTGATTTCTGCCCCAAATTCTGTTATACTATCCTCAGAGAGAAATAAGACCTAGCGCACACCCGGTACCGAACAAAGCGGGCTGCGCGTAGAATAAATCAAACCAGACATGGCCTATACTGGCAGTGTCAACACATCAGAGAGGAGAACAGAATATGGAACTCAAGGGTACCAAGACCGAGAAAAACCTGATGGAAGCCTTCGCCGGTGAGAGCATGGCCCGCAACAAGTACACCTTCTTTGCAAGCGTCGCAAGGAAAGAGGGCTACGAGCAGCTGGCCGCTATCTTTGAGGAGACCGCCGGCAACGAGAAAGAGCATGCCAAGCTGTGGTTCAAGGCCCTGTGCGGCGGCGCGCTCCCCGACACCATGACCTGCCTTGAGATGGCAGCAAGCGGTGAGAACGACGAGTGGACCGAGATGTACCCCCGGATGGCCGCTGAGGCCAAGGAGGAGGGCTTTGCCCAGCTGGCCGCCCTCTTCACGATGGTGGGACAGATCGAGAAGGAGCACGAGGAGCGCTACCGCGCCCTCGCTGCCAACCTCAAGGAGGGCAAGGTCTTTGCCCGGGAAGAGCAGCAGGTGTGGGTCTGCCGGAACTGCGGCTACACCCATATCGGCAAGTCTGCACCCCTCAAGTGCCCGGTCTGCGCCCATCCCCAGAGCTATTTTGAGCTGAAGGCCAAGAACTACTGATTTTTACGGCATCTGAGAGCCGCCGCACCTTTCTGAGGGTGCGGCGGCTCTTTCGTCCGGCGGCAAAATGCAGTCTGCACGTTTTGTATAAATTTGAGGGTGGTGTTTTAGTGCCTTTCACGAAAAGATGCGCGAAATTGTGACACTTCTGGCGAAGAACTTGACCCTTCTTTGGGGGACGTGTACAATAAACGAGTAGTGAGTGGAATTATGTGCAGTGCACATTGCGATAGACGGAATGATACGAAGGAGGGAAGTGCTACCCTATGAACAAGATCACACGGCTTGCGGCTGCCCTCGTGCTGAGCGGGCTGCTTCTGGCGGCTCCCGCCGCACAGGCTGCGCCGTCGCTTCTGGGACAGTCTTCGAACTTTGAGCTGGAAGTGAGCGAGATGGAGCTGGAGATCACGGCCGACGACCCCCGGCCCAAAGCCTATCTCTACACCGGCGGACAGAGCGACTACTACTTCATCGTCTGGATGAGCAGCAACCCCACCGTGGCCACTGTGGACGGCGACGGCCGCGTTACGGGACGCAGCGCCGGTGAGGCGACCATCAGCGCCATCACCGACCGGGGTGAGTATGCCGCCTGCAGGGTGACGGTCCGCAAGGAAAGCGGGGACGCGGCCAGCAAAAAGCCGGCCCTCGACCATGTCACCCTCAACCTCATCATCCAGTACGACAACGCCCACCCCAGCCAGAAGCTGCAGCTCATCAACACGAGCGGCTCCTTTATCTACGCCTACCAGTGGATGAGCAGCGACCCCGAGGTGGCGACGGTGGACACGGAGGGCCTTGTCACGGCCCAGAAACCCGGCACCACCACCATCACCGCGCTGGCGTCCAACGGTCAGGCTCTCCGCTGTGCCGTCACCGTCACCAGCGACGTGGGAAAAGTGACCCTGAATAAGCACGACCTGCTGCTCCGCACCGTGGGCGCAAAGGAAGCCCTGACGGCCTCTGTGGCCGTGGAGGGGGGCGTCAGCGTCCCCATCACATGGGTCAGCAGCAACCCCGGCGTCGCTACAGTGGACGCCTCTGGCGTCGTGACCGCTGTTGCGGACGGCGAGGCAAAGATCACCGCCCTCTCGCCGGATGGCCGCTTCGACAGCTGCAGCATCTTTGTGGGCCTTGCCGCCGACAAATACAGCAGCGAAGAAGATCTGGCCGAGGAACTCAAGCTTCCCGACCCCTATGTGGCCGTCCGGATGAACCGGCTGAGCTGAGAAAAGATCTGCAAATGAAACGCCCCACACTTGTCGAAAGACAGGTGCGGGGCGTTTGTTTATTGCTCCACCAGCGCAATGAAGGCCTTCATCTGGGGCGTGAGCCATTTATCCTTGTGGTAGAACAGCTGGCGGTGCATGGTGACGGTGCAGTCGGGAACGCGAAGGCGGGCCAGACGCCCGGCGGAGAGGGCCGGGCAGACGATGTACTCGGGCAGGAAGGAGAGGCCCATCCCGCGCTCTACCATCTGGCAGAGCAGGGAGGCGCTGCCCAGCTCGATGTAGGGATGGATGGCCAGCCCCCGGGCCGCAAGGCGCTGGTCGAGGGCATCGCGGTAGCTCATGCCCCGCTCTGTGAGAAGAAATTCCTGTTGGGCCAGCACATCCAGCGGCACGGCCTCGGCCTCGGCCAGCGGGTGTCCGGCGGGGGCTACGAAGCAGACCGGCTCCGGCACGTTGACGGCCAGCGTCAGGCTGGGCAGGAGCAGGGGCTGGTCGAGGGTGTAGGCGAGGTCGATCTGGTTGGCCCCCAGCAGCCGCAGCATCTCGTCTGCGGTGGCAGTCCGAAGCACCAGCTCCACCTGCGGACAGAGGGCGTGGAACTGCTGCAGCAGGTCGGGCAGGAAGGTGCTGCACACCGAGTCTGCCAGCGCTACCCGCAGAGTGCCGCTGACGGCCCGGGCGGGCATCAGCGCGGCCTTGGCCTGCTGGGCCGTGATGAGAAGGGTGCGGGCGTAGCTCTGGAAGGTCTGGCCCGCGTCAGTGAGGCGGACGGTCTTTCCTACCCGGTCGAAGAGGGGCGTGCCAAGCTCTGCTTCCAGTTGTGCGATCTGGGCCGACACCGCCGACTGAGAGTAACCCAGCTCCCGCGCAGCGCTGGAAAAGCTGTGCAGCTCGGCGATGTGGAGGAAAGTGTTGATATTTCGCAGCTCCATTGCAGTCCCTCCGGCGTCAGCAGCGGTCGATGCCGGTGACAGTCAGCGTCTCGCCGTCCACCTTGAAGTGGACTTCCAGACCGCCGAACTCCATGCCGTAGACCCGCTCGGGGTCGTGCTGGTAGGAGGGGCGGGGGTCGTTTTCCAGCACACCCTGCAGCGCCGCCTGCTGGTCGGCAGGCACTTTGGCCCAGAGGGCGTCGCCGCAGACCATGTTCAGGTGGTGGGACCGGGTCTGCGCTGTGAAACCTGCGGAGGCATCAGGGTGGCAGTCGGCGTAGGGGATATAGGGTTTGATGTCGTAGATGGGGGTGCCGTCCATCAGGTCGGCACCCCGCACGATGAGAACGGGGCCGACATCGGGCCGGTGCTCGATGGCCTCCAGCCGGACGCTGGACAGGCCCAGAGGGTTGGGCCGGAAGGGGGAGCGGGTGGCAAAGACGCCCATCCGGGTGTTGCCGCCGAGACGGGGCGGGCGGACGGTGGGCGACCAGCCCTCCCGCACCGCGCCGGAGAACTGCCACACCAGCCAGATGTGGCTGAAATCTTCCAGCCCGCGCACGGCGTCGGCGCAGCGGTATTCGGGGGTGAAGATGACCTCGCCCCGCAGACTGTCCACCAGCCCGCTCTGACGGGGGATGCCGAATTTGGTGGGGAAGGCGGTGCGGATATGGGCAATGACCTTGAGGGCCATTTCTTCGGGTGCAGACATAAGCAGTTCTCCTTATTATAAACCGCGGCAGAAGCCCACGGCGCGGCCCTCGATCTGGATTTCCTCGAGCTGGGGGCCGGCGAAGATCATGGGCGGGCAGACGGCGGCATTGTCGGCCAGCAGCATCACGGTCTCGCCCTGCCGGTGAAAGTGCTTGAGGGTGGCTTCCTCACCGATGCGGACTGCGGCGATCTCCCCCTGCTCCACCTCGGGCTGACGGCGGATGCAGACGATGTCGCCGTCGCAGATGGTGGGGGCCATGCTGCTGCCATGGCAGGTGAGGGCAAAGTCGGCGTGCCACGCGGCAGGGACGCCGATGTAGCACTCGATGTTCTGTTCGGCGGTGATGGGGGTCCCGCAGGCGATGGAGCCTACAAGGGGCACCCGCACCATCTCGGGCAGCGGCTCGAAGCCCGGCGGCGGGCTGAGCAGATCCACAAGGCCCATCAACCACGCAGGGGTAGTGTTCAGCGCCGCCGCCAGCTCCTCGAGCTTGGCCCGGGGCAGGTCGTTGATGCCTTTTTCCAGCTTGGTGATGGAGGATTTGGAACGGTATCCCATCCGGGCGGCCAGCTCTTCCTGCGACAGGCCCAGCTGCTCCCGGCGCTGCCGGATGCGGCCGGATAGATCGGTGTCAGACATAAAGGGCCTCGCTTTCTATCTCGATGCATGATTTTCGGTGTTCTGAGGCTAGTATAACAAAAAATTTACTATAAATCAACTTTTAATCGGCTATTTCGCAAATAATGTTGACAAATAATCAACTAAGGAATATAATACAACTAATGATTGTACTACATACTTGAGACGCAAAACGGAAAGGAGAAACGCCTATGACCGACACCATGATGCTCCGCGACTGCATCCGCAGCCGCGGCGTAAAGCTGGGCCATGTGGCCCATGTTCTGGGCATCAGCAGCGGCACGCTCCGCTGCAAGCTGGAAAACGAGCGCGAATTCAAGCTGAGTGAGGCCGAAAAGCTTTCGAAGATGCTGGGGATGACCACCGAGCAGCGCGACCGCTGCTTTTTCGGCCCGGCGGGCTGAGAGCGAGAAGGGGGAAGGAGCGATGACACAGGAGCAGCGTCGGAAGACAAAGGAGGCCCTCGGTTTTTATGGGCAGCGGAACTGGGTCTACGGCCCCCGCAACTGGGGGTGGAAGAAAGCCATTGAGCAAACGGAGGCGTATTACCGGGAGGCAGACCCCGGCCTGCGGGGCGGCATCCTGCAGCTGCGCTACATGGAGAGACGGACGCGGGAAGAGGTGATGGACAAGCTGAACATCAGCTACAGCACCTATCAGAAAGCCCACAGCGACCTTCTGAGCACCATCGCGGTCTTTGCTGCCCATTACGGCGAGCTGTGACGCAAAAATGCCCTCCGGCCAGAGCGGCCGGAGGGCATTCGTGTGCTCAGTGTTTCTTTTCAGGGGTGTCGCAGTGCTGGTGGCAGGAGGCACAGTTGCCGCCGCAGCCCTCGCCCTTCCAGCCGCCTTGCTTGGATACCCAAACCACGGCCAGTGCGAACAGGACCGCCAGCACCAGCAAGGTGATGATACCGCGTACAGTGATCATAAAAAGACCTCTCTTTCGAAAGAATTCCAGCCCCAGTATACACCATTTGACACCGAAGAGCAATCGAAAAGCACTGTTGCTCCAAACTTTTTGCAAAAATCGAAAATTAGGGCTTGCATTTGGGCCTGTGCAGTGATATAATAAGTGTGTTCCGATTCGGAGGATTAGCTCAGCTGGTTAGAGCACCTGCATCACACGCAGG
>OOAC01002424.1_pt1 | contig 10410 bp, 10 predicted proteins | sample 1671041 | NCBI WGS metagenome assembly OOAC01 (sample SAMN06348116, study PRJEB24527) | human gut metagenome | biome: human gut; feature: ankylosing spondylitis patient; material: feces | host: Homo sapiens | place: China | collected 2015-10 | reverse complement strand
GTTGCCGCCCCGGCCTTCAGAAAGACCCGTGAAGTCGCATTTAAAGAAGACTGACAGCACAACCGCTGTATCAGACTTGAAGGTTGGGAAAGTTCTTCGCTTTTCCGACCTTTTCTTTTTTAGCGGAAGCAAAGGCTAGAATCCGCCTGCGTTCGATTTTTTTATCTTTTACTTCAATGTCTCCGCATTCTGCCTGCGTCTTCGAAATCACCTGCTCCCTACCCCTTGCGAGCGAATCCCTGCCCGATGCTTTTACACAGGCTCCCTGCGCACGCATGAAAGTCGCCAGACAATTTGTGATGCAAAAGGGCATGGTCCGCCAAGGCTTCAAGGGGCGTGCCGGCCTTGGCATTTTCGAAGAAAATGGTCGCACCTGGGGAATGCTGGTGCTGGAGCCAGCTGCGCCGCTTTTGTTTGCGCCTCCCGCTAAGCTGTCAGCCAAACGCCTGTGGCCCGGCATGCAAGAAGAAGATGTTCCCAATATCGAATTGATCAACGGCAAGGGCGAAGCTAAAACTCTCAAGACACGACTGGACGAGATTTTCGAGCCGTTTCCGCAGCGAGACTATTTCAGGGGCGGACGCGAGCAGGCCGAACGTCGTGCGTTGTGGCGCCGTGTTTTGACCGATGCTCTCACGAGTCCCGTTGTGCGTATTGTCCAAGAGCTCAACGTTCGTCACCGCGACGCTCGGCTGACAGACCTCAACGAATGGTGGTGCGGCAAAAGCCCTACGTTTGAATGCCGTTGGGATCAAACGTTCTACGCGCCGCGCTCAGGGGCTCGATTTCTGCTCGAGTGGATGCTGATCGGTCGACCTCATTGCAAAAGCTCTCCAATGCAGACTGAGGAGTCCGCGCCGCGCCCCGTCGTTCTCTACAGCGACGACGACATTTTGGTAATCAACAAACCTGCACGTTTGAGTTCCGTTCCAGGCGTCCGCGAGAAAGTCTGCGCTAAGACCATGCTAGAACGCCAATACGGCGAACTGCATGTCGTGCATCGACTGGACCTAGACACCTCGGGCCTGCTCGTTTTCGCTCGTAACAAGCGATCGCTTGAACATCTCAACAAGTCGTTTCGCGAGCGTGACACGCACAAGATCTACGAAGCACGCCTCGAAGGAGTCATCAGCGAACAGCAAGGCCGCATCGAACTCCCTCTGGCACTCAATTGGCTCGATCGTCCGCGGCAATGCTCTCTCAGTGAAGATGGCGGCGGAAAGGCGTCGGCCACAGAATTTGTCGTGATCGGCACGCAGCAGACTGCGGGAGGACCGAAAACTCTCGTGCGCTTGAGCCCTGTCACGGGCCGCACGCACCAGCTGCGTGTGCATTGCGCCAAAGGGCTCGGTTGCCCCATTGACGGCGACCCCTTTTACGGTCATCCGGGACTTGAAGGCGAAACCGATGCCACGCGCCTGTGTCTGCACGCCGCAGAGCTCACCTTCGTACATCCGACTTCCGGCGAACCGGTCACTTTCAAGGCGCCGGCCGATTTTCCGGATTTCTGACAACCAAAAAAGATGTATTGCGCAAACAGATTCCCGCATCGAAAATTTTTGCTATCCGAGCGCCTGCGCTATGATTAGAAAATCGCCTGTCGGTCGAGCCTGTCAGTAACACGCTCACGCCGTCAGTCCTATCCTTTTTTGTAAGACAAGAATGTCAGATCAACCACATCCTGGACCGGAAACTTTTCTTTCCCGCAAGGAGCACATCTGATGCGCGCCGCTGTTGAACGTGTGCTGCACGATGTGTGGTCGCACCGCGGCATTGCCGCCTCTCTACTCTACCCTTTTTCGCTTGTCTACCTTGCCATCGCACGACGCCGGGCAGCTAGGACTACACCTGTTGAACTGCCGGTGCCCGTTGTCGTTGTCGGCAACATCTACGTCGGCGGCACGGGCAAGACTCCCATCACGATCGAGCTCGTCCGCGAACTGAAGGCCGCGGGCTTTACGCCTGGCGTCATCAGCCGCGGATACGGGCGCGCCAGCGAAGAGCAACACCTTGTCGAAGACGACTCTCCGGCGAGCACCGTCGGCGACGAACCGCTTTTGATTCGCCGCGCCACCAGGGTTCCTGTAGCCGTGGGACGCGACCGCGTGGCCGCAGGGCGTCTGCTGATTCGGAGCAATCCGAGCGTTAATGTGATTGTCAGCGACGACGGTCTGCAGCATCGGCGCCTTGCGCGCGACGTTGAACTTGCCGTCGTCGGTGCTCGAGGGCTAGGCAACAGCTGGGCGCTTCCCGCAGGCCCCCTGCGCGAACTCCCTTCGCGTCTGGACTCTGTTGATGCCATCGTTCTGAGCGCTACCGAAGATACTATTGAAAGTCGTACGCCTCGCTTTGCCGCCACTTCCCAGCTCGGGGATGTCGTGCGTCTGTGCGACGGCCGCCGCCGCTCAATCGAGGACATTTCGCACCGTATCGCCGAAAAAGAAGCCAAGGTACTTGCTGCGGCCGGCATTGCCGCGCCCGATCGCTTCTTCAATATGCTCGCCGCTCACGACATCGTCGGCAAGAACTTGGGATTGGGCGATCACTTTGCCTTTGATACGAATCCGTTTGCGCAGTCCGACGCACGCTACATCTTCATCACCGGCAAGGATGCGGTCAAAGCCATGCAGAACGCGGATATCAAGAACGACCGCCGCATTTGGGTCGTCGAGTACCAAACACAACTTGACCCCTACCTCATCCAGTTCGTAGTGGAAAAGCTCACGGATGCGGCCGAACGCAAACACATTGACATCGTACCGCCCACGGAAGAAATCACGCACTGAAACAAACCATGAATCGCACTTGCCTGAGTATCGGTCTTGCCGCCTGCTGCCTTCTGGCCGGCTGCTCCACGCAGTCAGTCCGGGCACCCGCGTACAACATCAAACCCGGCAACGTCTGCGTCATTCAAGATTCAAGCAACCGAAAGGTCGCCTACAACTCCGTCATCAAAGGTCTCAAGCGCAAGGGTTTTTCCGTGAAGCGCGTCGGCGCGGGGCAAACGAAAAACTGTTCCCGCGTCTTTTCCTGTCAGTCGATTTCCCGCTGGCAGATCGCCAATTACACCTCCAACATCCATCTGCAATACTGGGAGCACGGCAAGCTTGTAAGCGAAGCCAAGTACGATGCGCCGACAAACGAAATCAACATCTCGAAATTCATCAGCACGGAAGATAAGATCTTTCAGCTGCTCAATGAGATGCTCCCCGGCACACGCACTCTTCCGAGCAAATACAACTCCCGCTGACGAACGCTTCGTCAGCCGAACATTGAAACGACAATATTATGGACAGCCGCCTTACCGAAGTTTTGGTCTGCCCCGTCTGCAAGGGGCCTCTTCATTTTGATCAGCAGAAGTCTGAAATGCAGTGCGCCAAGTGCGCGCTCGGCTTCCCGCTTGACGGAGAAATCCCGGTGATGCTCACCAAGGAAGCGCGAGAACTCACGCCCGAGGAACAAGAAGCCGCTCGTATCAAACCTGCCAACTAACGAAGGATTTGCCATGGGCTTTGTAGTAATCGTGCCGGCGCGCATGTCGTCTTCGCGCCTCAAAGAAAAACCGCTTGCCGACATCTGCGGCAAGCCGATGGTTGTGCGTACCGCCGAGCGCGCTCTTGGGTGCGGTGCCGATGCGGTTTTCGTCGCCTGCGACTCACCGGCCATCGTCAAGGCCTGCGAAGAACACGACATCAAGGCGCTTCTGACAGATCCGAACTGTCCGACCGGGACCGACCGTCTCGCCGAAGCCGCCGCGGCTCTGGGCCTAACCGACGACACGATCGTCGTCAATGTTCAGGGCGACGAACCTCTGATTCCCATCAATGTCATACGCGCCGTTGCCGAAGACCTTGAAAAGCACGACGATTGCGCCATTGCCACCGCTGCGCACCCGATATCCGACGCCGAACACTTCTTCAATCCGAACGTAGTCAAGGTCGAAATCGACGCCAAGGGTCGAGCGCTTACCTTCTCTCGCGCGCCGCTTCCCTGGCCGCGTGACGCATTTCGTAGCAACAAGTCTGTGCTGCCCGAAGATTTGCCCGCCTATCACCACATCGGGCTTTATGCCTACCGTGCAAGCTTTTTGAAGGCGTTTCCTAAGCTTGCTCCAGCCCCCATCGAAAAGTTCGAGTCGCTGGAACAGCTGCGAGCCCTCTGGCACGGGTACCGCATCAGCGTACTGATTCTCGACGAGAACCTGCCTTCGGGCGTGGACACCGCCGAAGATCTGGAGCGCGTGCGTGCGGTGTACGCCGAATCTCTCAAAAACTAGTTTTTTTGGTTCCGAAAAGCCGCGTTTTACCTCGTCCGAAAGATGTAACAAAGGTTTCGCTATTGTTTTGCAGAATGTTTCAATTACAATTTCCGCAGTGCAAGAAAAAACTGTGAGCTTGTTGCGATGCGGCGGGCAAAGCGGCGCGACCTTCGGGACTCGCGGAATTTTTCTTGAAAGAGTTTCCGACGTAAATCTGTCTTTTACTGGTTTTACGTTGAATTAATTGGAGATTTTTCATGCGTTTGATCCTGATCGGACCCCCCGGCGCCGGTAAAGGCACCCAGGCCAACTACATCAAAGAACACTTCGGCATTCCGCAGATCTCGACGGGCGACATGCTTCGCGCCGCCGTCAAGGCCGGTACCGAACTCGGCAAAGCCGCCAAGGTGATCATGGATCAGGGCGGCCTTGTGAGCGATGACATCATCATCGGGCTTGTCAAGGAACGTCTGCTTGCCGACGACTGCAAGAACGGCTTTCTTTTCGACGGCTTCCCGCGCACCATCCCGCAGGCTCAGGCGCTGCAGGACGCCGGAGTGCCGATTGACTTCGTGCTCGAAATCTCCGTGCCCGATTCCGAAATTGTCGAACGTATGTCCGGCCGCCGCGTGCACCCCGCCTCGGGCCGCAGCTACCACGTCAAGTACAACCCGCCCAAGGTTGCCGGCAAGGACGACGTGACGGGCGAAGACCTCGTACAGCGTGACGATGACCGCGAAGAAGTCGTGATGAAGCGTCTGTCTGTCTACCATGCTCAGACCGAAGCACTCGTCGACTTCTACAGCAAGCTCGCAGCGTCCGGCGAACCCAACGTGCCGCAGTACCGTAAGGTCAACGGCGTCGGTTCGATTACGGACATCCGCGATGCGATCTTCGAGGCGCTGAAGTAAAAAATTAAAAGGGAACACGATGTGTGAAATCACCGTGTTCCCTTCTTTTTTTGTTTTTTTCTTTAACACTTTTGGCGTCGGCTTGACCCTCCTCGGACGTTGAGTCGACACCCGGAGCTTTCAACATCATGACTACAGCTTTGTGGCTCGCCATTGCCGCGGGCATCATCGCCGTGATTTTCGGTCTTGTCTCCCGTAGCTGGATTCTGGCCCGCGATCCCGGCAATCCCCGCATGCAGGAAATCTCGCACGCCATTCAGCAGGGTGCAACGGCCTATCTGACCAAGCAGTACACGACCATCGCCATCGTCGGCGTGGTTCTTTTCCTTATCATCGCCTTCGTTCCCGCACTGGGCTTTAAGACGGCAGGCGGCTTTGCCGTCGGCGCCATCCTTTCCGGCGCTTGCGGCTTCATCGGAATGAACGTTTCCGTCAAGGCCAACGTTCGCACCGCTCAGGCAGCCAGCCAAGGCATCGCCGAAGCTCTTAACGTCGCCTTCAAGGGCGGCGCCATCACAGGCATGCTCGTGGTCGGTCTGGGCCTTCTCGGCGTGGCCGGCTACATGGCTGTGCTGATCGGCACGGCTGCTCCCGACGCCAACCTCTACACCACGATCAAGCCGTTGATCGGTCTGGCTTTCGGTTCGAGCTTGATTTCCATCTTCGCTCGTCTGGGCGGCGGCATCTTCACCAAGGGCGCCGACGTCGGTGCCGACCTTGTGGGTAAGGTTGAAGCCGGCATTCCCGAAGACGACCCCCGCAACCCCGCCGTGATCGCCGACAACGTGGGCGACAACGTGGGCGACTGCGCCGGTATGGCTGCCGACTTGTTCGAAACCTACGCCGTGACCATCGTGGCCACCATGATGATCGGCGCGCTTTCGGCAACGGGCGACACTATGCGCATGGTTGAATACCCGCTCGTTTTGGGTGCTGTCTCGATCGTCGCTTCCATCATCGGTACGTTCTTCGTGAAGTACCTGCCCGGCAAGAAGATCATGACGGCTCTGTACCGCGGCCTTATCGTCGCCGGTGTCATCGCCGCCGTTGCCTTCTGGTTCGTCGGCGACTTCGTCTTCTCCGATCCCAAGATGCTGCCCGAAGGCGTGACGACCACGCACCTGTTCGGTTCCGCTCTGATCGGTCTCGTTCTGACTGCCTTGATGGTCGTGATCACCGAGTACTACACCGGTACGGAATACAAGCCCGTGCAGACGGTTGCCGAAGCTTCCACCACCGGTCACGGCACCAACATCATCGCCGGTCTGGCCGTTTCCATGAAGGCTACCGCTCTTCCGGTTCTCGCCGTGGTTATCGCCATTCTCGTGAGCTTCTCGCTTGCCGGTCTTTACGGTGTTGCCATCGCCGCAACCTCAATGCTGACTATGGCCGGCATCATCGTTGCTCTCGACGCCTATGGCCCGATCACGGACAACGCCGGTGGTATTGCCGAAATGTCCGAACTCGATGAAAAGGTCCGCAACGTGACCGACCCGCTTGACGCAGTCGGCAATACGACCAAGGCCGTCACCAAGGGCTACGCCATCGGTTCGGCCGGTCTGGCCGCTCTGGTGCTCTTTGCCGACTACACGCACGCTCTGAAGCAGCAGTTCAACATTGACTTCCAGTTTGACCTTTCCGACCCGTACGTGATTGCCGGTCTGATCATCGGCGGTCTGATTCCCTACCTCTTCGGCGCAATGGCTATGGAAGCCGTCGGCCGCGCTGCCGGCTCCGTGGTGATTGAAGTCCGTCGCCAGTTCAAGGAAATCAAGGGCATCATGGAAGGCAAGGCCAAGCCCGATTATTCCAAGGCCGTCGGCATGCTCACCGGCGCTGCTATTAAGGAAATGATCATCCCGTCCGTTCTCCCGGTCATCGTCCCGATCCTCGTCGGCCTCATCCTCGGCCCGAAGGCTCTCGGCGGCGTGCTGATGGGTACGATCGTCACCGGTATCTTCGTGGCCATCTCCATGACCACGGGCGGCGGCGCTTGGGATAACGCCAAGAAGTACATCGAAGACGGTCACTTCGGCGGCAAGGGCAGCGAATCTCACAAGGCTGCCGTGACGGGCGACACCGTCGGCGACCCCTACAAGGACACCGCCGGCCCCGCCGTCAACCCGCTCATCAAGATCATCAACATCGTGGCTCTGCTCATCGTACCGTTGCTGACGATCTAATCGCGGTCTTCTGACGTCGATTCACAGGCGCTCTTTTCTTCGAAGGAGCGCCTGTTTTGTTTATACGTATTTCTCAAGACAAACGTACGGTCGGCGCCGCGTAAACTATGTCTCGTTTCGATTTCTCGGAAAAAACATGGCTTCACTTCTGTCCGACCTTCAGGCGTGTCTCGGCTCCGATCGCGTTCTCACCGACGCGACGGCCCTAGCTCCGCTTTTGCTTGATAATCGCGGCCGCTGGCAGGGCCGCGCGCTGTGTGCCGTCTTCCCCTCCACAACCGAAGAAGTCTCGGAAATCATGCGCGTCGCCTGCCGACACAACGCGCTCGTGTTTGCTCAAGGCGGCAACACAGGCAACGCCGCGGCGGCTACCCCCGTTGTGAACGACACGGATGTCTCGCGAACCGTTTTGCTCTCGACAACCCGTCTGCGCCGCATCGAGAAAATCGACACCGTCAACGATTCGGTCGTCGTACAAGCGGGTGTTACGGTCGCAGCCATCAGAGAAACGGCCGCTCTGCAAAAGCGTCTTTTTGCACTCAGTCTTGCGAGCGACGGAACGGCTACCGTGGGAGGCGTTCTTGCGACCAACGCGGGCGGCGTACATGTTCTGCGATACGGCAACGCCAGAGACCTATGTCTGGGACTTGAAGTCGTTCTTTGCGATGGACGCGTGCTCAACCTGATGCGCGGTCTGCGCAAGGACAACACCGGCTACGACTTAAAGTCTCTTTTCATCGGAAGCGAAGGAACGCTTGGCATCATCACAAAGGCAATACTGAAACTGCACCCGCTTCCGGCTTCGCGCAAGGTGCTTTGGCTGTCGCTGGATTCTCTGCGCAAAATCGAACCGCTTTTCTGCGCCTTTCAAGCACAGGCAGGTCACGCCCTGAGCGCCTTTGAAATCGTTCATCAAACACCGCTGCAGCGTGTTGCGCAGGTCTTTCCCGAGAAAGTCAAAAAAATCGATACACACTCGCCCTGGTCGGTTCTCGTTGAACTTTCCTATTCCGACACCCAAGATGAAACTCAAAGTGCCGACCTTCTCGAGTCGCTGCTTGAAGGACTTCTCGAACAAGGAATCATTACCGACACCGCTCTCTCGCAAAGCGAGATCCAATGCGAGGCGCTTTGGGCAGTGCGCGAAGCAGTCCCTGAAGCGCACAAGAAGACCGGAGGCAACGTCAAGCACGACATCAGCGTGCCGCGAAGCCGCCTTGCGGAGTTCGTCGAACAAACCAATGCTGCGCTCGCAAAGCGTTTTTCCTGGATCGAACCGAGTGTTTTCGGTCATTTCGGAGACGGCAATCTCCACTACAATATGGGCGTCGTTCCGGGGCAGGATCCCCGGCTTTGTTTTGCCTTTGAAAAGGAAATCAACGCCATCGTCTACGAACATGTAGCACGATTTAACGGCTCGGTTGCCGCCGAGCACGGCGTCGGGCGCATGAAACGCGACCTTATTGAGCAAACAAAACCGGCAGATGAACTGCAGTTGATGCGCAAATTGAAGCGCATTTTCGACCCTGACAACCGACTCAATCCGGGCGCCGTCGTGTCGCCCTAAAACTGATCTTGCTACGGAGCGCGAAGAAAAATGAAGACGTTTCGCCTTTTTCTGAAAGCCACTTCCGCTGCATTTGCCGCAGCCGTCCTATTGAGCGGGTGCGCGACGCATACTGTTGACTACCAACCCAAAGCCAACTACAAGGAATTCACCGACGCAACGTGGCGCCCCGAATCGAACATTCGTCCGCCCTTCCGCAGCACGGAAATTCCCGTTGACTCCGTTGCAGCCCTGCAGGAAGGCATCTACGCCTTCTACGACACGCACCGCAGTTTCTTTCAGCTGCAACCCGCTCAAACGGGTAGCTGGACCGTCAGTGAAACCGTAACGCAGGCCGGGGAACGCTGCTTTACCTGGGGCCAGGGCGCCGTGCAGCTCATCCGTAACTCCAGAGTGCTCAACAACGAAGGACCGATGGTTGCCTCCCGTCTGCCCGACGGTCGCATCCTTTTGCAGAATTCCGGTCAGGCGGTCTTTAACCTTGCCGTTGAACTGCGCGCCTACAACATCTCAGGCAAGCCCATCCGTCACTTCCTTCGCAACGGCAACAACCAGCCGGATTCGCTCGCCTGGTTTGTGCCGGCCGACGCTAAGTTTCCTCAGGGATCCGTTGCGTATCTAGCCACCTATTGGCTCGGCGACGATGAAATCGTGCAGCCGTCGCGGTCGGCCTTTACGGGCGCCCGCAATCTCGAAAGCTTGATTGCGCGCTACACAGCCAAGACAACGCCCTACTGCATGAGCTACGTGAGCCATTTGGAGGCAACGCCCTACGGTCTGTCCTTTGAGCGACCCGTGCGCGAGCGTGGCAAGTACCGTGCGTCAGCTCCCCAAGGACGCTTCACTCTTTCACAGGTTCAGCGCAGCAATATGTTCTGCGAACGACTGCCCAACGGCACACAAAAGGGCGGCTCCTGGAAGATAAGCCGTATTCAGGGAACGCGTGTTCTTGAACTCACCGAAGACGCCGACGAGATCGGAAGAGCACACGTCTGAACTCACCGAAGACGCCGACGTGCCAAGTTCCGACATTGGCATTCAGCCGATCAACAACGACGGCATTGACGTGGGCTTTGCCGAAGTCGTGCGCGGCAACAAAGGCCAGTCACGCATGCAGGTGGTTCCTGTTCGCATCGTGCGCAACAACCAACCGGTCACAGACTTCCGCCTGAAATTCAACGCCGCAGCCGCTCAGGCGATCGCTGAGGTACTGCCCAAAGCCGATGCTTCCCGCCGCGCTCATGATGAGAGGAACAAGCTTACCGGCAAACGCTAACCGAATCTCAACATCGGGCGGTCGCAAGACCGCTCGCTTTTTTAGGAAATTTCGTCTATGTCAGCACAAATCCTCGACGGCAAGGCTCTTGCCGCTGAAATCCGCTCCGAAGTGAAAACACAGGTTGCCGCACTTGCCGAAAAGGGCGTTTGCACCGCGCTGGCCGTGATTCTCGTCGGCGACGATTCCGCCAGCCAGGTTTATGTGCGCAACAA
>OOAC01002418.1_pt1 | contig 10440 bp, 1 predicted proteins | sample 1671041 | NCBI WGS metagenome assembly OOAC01 (sample SAMN06348116, study PRJEB24527) | human gut metagenome | biome: human gut; feature: ankylosing spondylitis patient; material: feces | host: Homo sapiens | place: China | collected 2015-10 | reverse complement strand
ACACATGTCACTACAATTAATTCTAGGCAGCTCTGGTGCGGGTAAATCGCACTATCTGTATACACATATAATTGAAGAATCAATGAAGAATCCTGACAGGAATTATATTGTTGTTGTGCCAGAGCAGTACACTATGGCAATTCAGAAAAGACTGGTGTCCATGCATCCAAGAAAAGGAATACTTAATATAGATGTTGTGAGCTTTGAAAGGCTTGCGTATAAAGTATTTGAGGAAGTGGGTGAGGATAATCTTGAAGTCCTTGATGATACAGGAAAGAATCTGATTATTAAAAGAGTTTTAGAGCAGAACAAGGACAGATTAAAATATTTTGGAAGTAATCTGTCTAATACAGGATTTGTGTCAGAGATGAAGTCTGTTATATCGGAAATGCTTCAGTATGATATCAAGCCGGATGTTATGCAGGATGCGGCAGGTGCAGCATACAGTGATTCAGAGGGAAGTGCAGCACTTCAGTATAAGCTTGATGATATAGTACTTGTATATAACGCATTTGCAGAGTACATAGACAAGAATTATATAACTAAAGAAGAAATACTGGATAAATTATGCAGCAAGGTTACAGAGTCAGAGAGAATAAAGAATTGCGAGATAGCATTTGACGGATTCACAGGATTTACGCCGGTTCAGTATAATTTACTGACAATTCTTTTATCAATGTGTCCGAAGATATATGTTTCTCTGACAATCGATGCATCAGAGCGTGAAAATTCAGTAAAAGGCAGGGAAGAACTCTTTTTCATGAGTAAGGATTGTGTATCAAAGCTTTATAAGATATGCGATGAAGGACATGTAAAGATTCTTGAACCTGTGTATATTGCAGACAGGGAGATTCCGGGAAAGAATATAATTGTGAATTTCAATTCAAGGTTTAAGAATTCAAAAGAACTGGGATTTCTTGAACAGAACCTGTTCAGAAACAGAGCACAGAAGTTTGGTAAAGAGACTGACAATATCGTTATATATGAGGGAGCTGTTGCCAAGGAAGAATTAACATTTGCAGCAGGAGAAATAATAAGACTAACAAGACTGTGTGGATACAGATATAACGAGATTGCGATAGTTACTGCGGACATGGATGGCTACGGCAAACTGGCGGCTAATATATTAAAGCAGAACGATATACCATATTTCTTAGATTACAAGCGCCATGTGACGGACAATCCATTTATTGCGGCAATTAACGGTGCACTTGGAATAATAGAGAATAATTACAGCTATGACAGCATATTAGGATTCCTAAGAACCGGAATGAGCGGAATGGAGCGCGAAGATATTGATCTGTTAGACAATTACTGTGTTGCGGTTGGAATCAGAGGCAGGGGAAAGTGGCATGAACCGTGGATAAGAAAGTTCAGGGGAACAGTCAATAATACTGACCTTGAGAAGCTTAATTCACTAAGAACAATGATAACGGATATGTTGGATCCATTGGAAGAAGTGCTTAAGTCAAAGGAATCTAATGTTGCAGATATGGTAAAGGCTCTTTACGAATTCCTTGTGCGTGAAGATATGGAGCAGAAGGTAAGTGTGCTTAATGACAGCGAGTACACTGGTGATGAATATGCGCAGTTATATAAGAAAGTTATAGAAGTATTAGATAAAATGTATGCTCTTCTTGGAAGCGAGAAGGTTGGTATTAAAGAATTTAACAAGATACTTGCGTCAGGATTTCAGGAGATTAAGATAGGACTTATTCCGCAGACCAATGACTGTGTTGTTATCGGAGATATAGAAAGAACCCGTCTTGACAATATCAAGGTCATGTTCTTTGTCGGAATCAATGACGGCAATGTACCTAAGAAGGCTGATTCAAGAAGCGTTCTGTCAGAAAGCGACAGGGAGTATCTTGAGGATAAGGGAATAGTTATGTCAGCTTCCGTGAGGGAGAAAGCATTTACACAGAGATTCTATCTGTATCTTATTATGACAAAGAGTGCGGAGAAGCTTTACATGTCGTATGCGGTAAAAAACAGCGAGGGTGCGGCGCTGATGCCTTCATATATTATAAGAAGCATGAGAAAAATGTTTTCACATTGCCTTAAGTTATCTTACAAAGACACGGCACAGCAGAATTCATATGTGACAATACCGCGGGCGGCTAACAGCTTTGATAATACTGAAATTGCTGCAAATGTAGATGAGGATATTATTGATTCACTTACTGGCGGAAGGCTTGTCGGAAGCGTCACATCTTTTGAGAACTTTGCAGAGTGTCCATTGAGATATTACTTAAGGTATGGAGTTGATTTGAAGGAAAGGGAAGAATTCACATTTTCACCAGTAAACTTTGGCGTCGTACTGCATGCGGTTATCCGTGAGGTGTGCGACGAAATCAAGAAAAACGGTGAGTCGTACTATCTGATATCAGAGGAGAAGCGCCGCGAGATGGTAAAAAGAAGTGTCGCTGCAATTACTGACATATACCAGAACAGTATCCTTAAGGATTCAAGCCGTAATTCATTCATGATTAAGCGGATGGAAGACCTTGCAGACCGCACTGTATGGGCGATGGGTGAACAGTTAAAATGTGGTGATTTCGTGCCATTTGTATTCGAGCATAAGTTCAATATGGAAGTCGGGGACGGAGACAGAAAGCAGCTTATGAGTGGAACAATTGACCGCGTGGACATATGTGAGAACGACACAGATGTGTATGTTAGGATTATTGATTACAAGACAGGAAAGAAGGATTTCAACATAGTAAAGACCTACTATGGAATAGATATCCAGCTTATGGTCTACATGGAAGCGGCAATGAAGCTTGTGGCGAAGATGCGTCCGGGTAAAAATGTGATTCCTGCCGGAGTGTTCTACTACAACATAAGTGACCCGATTGTATCTGCGACAACAGAGAGTGCAGAAGAGATAGAGGATAAGATTAAGGGTGAACTGCGTCTTAAAGGAATGGTTAATTCGGATAAGGATATTGCCGAGAAGATGGACAATACCGAGGGTACATCACTTAATATTCCAGTTAGCAGAAAGGCTGACGGCGGATTTGACTCACGAAGAAGCAAGGTGATGAATACAGAGCAGTTTAATATGCTTGGAAGATTCGTTGATGTAAGAGCGGTTGATACCGCGGATAGAATTGCAGGCGGTGATATAAGGAGAAGTCCTTATAAAGACGGACAGTTTTCAAGCTGTGACAGATGTCCTTATGGGGCAGTGTGTGGATTTTCAGTGGATTTGCCAGGCTGCAATTATAGAAAATTAAAGAAATTCGATGATGAAGTATTATGGAATAATATAAAGGAAGGGGTTGATGAGAATGGAAAGAAAATGGACACCGGCGCAGAAGAGCGCGATTGATACAAGAGACTGTAATGTGCTTGTTTCGGCGGCTGCCGGTTCAGGAAAGACTGCTGTTCTGGTTGAGCGAATCATTTCCATGATTACAGACCCTGACAAGAATATAGATATAGACAGGCTGGTTGTTGTTACATTTACAAAGGCGGCAGCAGCCCAGATGAAAGACAAGATAAGAAAAGCACTTGATTCAATGCTTGACGAGAATCCGGGTGATGTGAACCTTTTAAGACAGATAACACTGCTTAACAACGCACAGATAACAACAATAGACAGTTTCTGTCTATGGATAATCAGAAATCATTTTCCAGAGGTTAATCTGGACCCGGGGTTCAGGATAATGGACGAGGGTGAGAAGAAGCTTATTGAAAATGATGTGTTAGAAGATGTGCTTGAGGAATTCTATGCCGAAGCAGATGAAGAATTCTTTAATCTTGTTGATGCATTTGGCATGGGACGGGACGATTCAGGGCTTGTGAGCATTATAGATAAAATATACCGTTTTTCAAGAAGCAATCCGTGGATTGATGAGTGGTTTGACGAGTGCATGTTAGTTTATGATGATGAGACTTACGATAATCCTGCAATTAAGGAACTGTATGATTCAATTAAAAATGCACTTTTCGATTACCGTGATAAATACAACAGATTAGTAGATATCTGTTCTGAGCCGGCAGGACCTGCAGCATATACAAGTGCTTTGCAGTCTGACCTGTTTGGAATTAATGAGATGATTAATTCACAGGATTTTGGAGAACTTGGCAGAAGGATAAGAATATTTTCATTTGAAGCCCTGTCAAGAAAGAAGGATGCAGGAGCAGACCCGGATATTAAGGAATATGTCAAGGGACAGCGAAAGCTGTTTAAAGATTATATAGGACGGCTTAATGACAAGATATTCTTAAAAGACGATGATGGAATATTTGAAGACATGCAGGGAGCAGGTATTCAGATACGGACTCTTCTTAAAGTGGCAAAGGTGTATGCAAAGCGTGTTTCGGAGGTGAAGCGGGAGAAGGGTATAATTGATTTTAACGATATGGAACATCTTGCACTTTCAATACTTGTAAAGAAAGAAGACGGAAAGCTTGTGTATACAGAGACTGCTGACAAGCTTGCAGACAGATTTGAAGAAATACTAATAGACGAGTATCAGGATTCCAACCAACTGCAGGAGGTTATTCTTAATGCGGTGTCAAAGACGAGACTGTTAGGTGTGAATAATAATATATACATGGTTGGAGATGTAAAGCAGAGCATATACAAGTTCCGTCTCGCATGCCCGGAGCTTTTCATAGAGAAGTACGATACATACGGTGAGACTGGTGATAATGTAAGAATTGAATTACAGAAGAATTTCCGAAGCCGTGAGAATGTGCTTGAATGTGCCAATGATGTGTTCAGTCATATTATGAATAAGAATTTTTCGGGAATCGGGTATGACGAATCTGTAAGGCTTAATGCGGGATTTCCATATCCTGAATACAGTGACAGTAATTACGGTGATGAAATCAACAAGAGTACAGATGTAATTCTTATATCTTCAGAAAATGAAGAAGAGGCTACAACAAGAGAGCTTGAGGCTGACAGGCTTGCAAAGCTGATTGAGGGAATAGTTTCTTCTGGTGTAAATGTGTATGATGCAGATGAAAATGTATACAGACCGGCAGAATACAGGGATATAGTAATTCTTACAAGGTCAGTGACAGGCTGGGCAGATACATTTGCAGATGCCCTTATGGATAGGGGGATACCGGCATATACTGACTCGTCAACAGGATATTTTAGCGTGCGTGAGATACAGGTAATCTTAAGCATGCTTACAATAGTAGATAATCCGGTTCAGGAGATAAGCCTTGCGGCGGCAATGATGTCTTATTTTGGAGGATTTACGGCAGCAGAGCTTGGAATGGTAAGAAAGCTTGGCAGAGAGTATGTGGATACGAATGTGCATAATAATCTGTATGAACATTTGAAAGCAGTTGCAGTGCTTGGTGAAGCTGGGAAGATGCAGGAGCCGGATGTTAAGCAGTTGTCCGGAAAATGTGCATTATTTTTTGCAAAGCTTACAGAATATCGTGACAAGAGCAGCGTTGAGTCACTATATGATCTGTGCTGGGAGATAATATATGATTCAGGCTACTACGATTATGTGGGTACAATGCCTGCCGGAGCACAGAGGCAGGCTAACTTAAATGTTCTGCTGGAAAGAGCAGCAGGATACGGCAAATCAAGTTATTCAGGTCTGTTTAATTTCTTAAGATATATTGAAAGACTTAAGAAGTTTGACGAAGATTTTGCAGAGGGGGCTGCCAGCCTTGATAATGAGAATCTTGTAAGAATTATGAGTATTCATAAGAGCAAAGGTCTGGAATTTCCGATTGTAATACTTGCTGGAGCGCATAAGAGCATTAACTTTATGGATGCAACAGCGCCGGTGCTTGTAGACCAGAACTTAGGAATTGCAGTTGATTATGTTGATCTTGAAAGAAGAACCAAGACACCTACCATAATAAAAGGTGCCATGGCAAGAAGAATTGTAAGGGAGTCGATATCAGAAGAAGAGAGACTTCTCTATGTTGCAATGACAAGAGCAAGAGAAAAGCTGATAATCACTGGAGTTGTAAAAGATGCAGACAAGACACTTGAGAAATACAGGGGAAGTGCAAAGCAGCTTGAAGCAGATGGAATGTTGTCTTACGCAGACAGTGAGAATATAAAGAACTATCTTGATATGATAATGCCAGTATGCCTTATGGATTCAGATAAATTGAAAGGCAGCTTTAAAGTTATGGTTGATGCCGGAGAGGATTCCTTGGCTGATGCGGATGAATCCGGAGAGCTGGCTGGTGCAGTGAATGTTGCTGGAATCGGGGAACTGGCTGATGGAATTAAGGGAACTGTGTCTTATCCTTTATTAGATGAGCTTCCGGAATATGTTCCTGCTGATAACGCAGCCGGCAGGATGAAGCTGACGGTTTCGCAGCTTAAGGCTATGCAGGCGGATGATGATTCAGAGGAAAATGCTTACATGGATGAATCTGTGAAGGCAGCACTTAAAAAGGAAGCAGACGATGAGCAGACAGACATTGAAGCAATGGTTGAACTGTCAAATTCAATAATTCCTAAATTTATAAGCGGCAAGGAAGAAAAGCTTGCAGCTAATGAACGAGGCAGCGCATATCACAGGGTTATGGAATGTCTTGATTATTCAGTGAGCGTGAACCTCGAAGGAGTTAAAGCCGATATTGAGAGCATGTTAGAAACCGGAAAGATGAATGAATTACAGGTGAAAAGTGTCAATCCATGGGATATCAATACATTTGTACAATCAGATACAGGCAGGAGAGTTGCAAATGCGGTGAACTGTGGCAGTGTCAGAAGGGAACAGCCTTTTGTATTTGAGTACGAAGGACAGCTTATACAGGGTATAATTGACTTGTATTTTGAAGAGGACGGAGAACTTGTGATTGTTGATTATAAGACCGACAGGGTTATGAAGGGCAAAGCGGGTGAAAAAGAGCTTGTTAAAAGATACGCAATCCAGCTTGATTACTATGCAAAAGCGCTGGCACAGCTTACCGGAAAAAATGTAAAAGAAAAAATTATATATTCATTTGCATTAGAAAAAGAAATAGTGTGTTAAAATGACAAAATTATTCTTTAATATGTAAAATGTGGTTGAAAACATTGTGCAATAATGTTAATATGAATTTGATTTGTGAATAAAACATATCAAATCTGCACAAAAATGTGTATATAGGAAAAGGAGAGGAAAAATGAAAAAGCAAGTAAAAAAATTTATGAGTGCATTACTTGCATGTGTAATGGTGGCAGTGTCAGTTATAGCATTTGACATGAACCCAGTACATGCAGCTTCTGGCGCAATAACAGAAGCATCAGGCTGGCTTGAGACAGCATATGTTAAGTGGACACCTGTAACAGGAGCTACAGGTTACAATGTATATGTTAAGTCTGCAAGTGCCTCAGATTCAGCTTATGTCCAGTTGGATGATGAGCTTATCAGAAAGTATCCGTCTTACATGAGAGCGGATGCTGTAGGATTAAAAGCAGGCGATTATGTTATGAAGATTGTTCCGCTGAACAATGGCAAGGAGAATACAGCAGCTGCTATCGTTTCAGATAAGCTTACTGTAAAAGCACATGACAGAAGCGGATTCACATTTTCAAGTAATTCACCGGTAAAGAATGGTGTTGGTGCATATAACAACGATGGAACATTAAAGTCTGATGCATCAGTGCTTTATGTTACAGAAGCTAATAAGAATACAGTTAAGTTGACTATTGGTAAGACAGAATATACAGGTGTGGCAGCAATCACACAGGCAATTAAGAGTAAGAATAACTGCCAGCCGGTTGCTATCCGCATTATCGGACAGGTTACATTAAGCGGACTTGCCTGCAAAGATGTATCATCAGCATATGCAATTGGTGTTAAGGGCGCATCTAACGTAACATTTGAGGGTATTGGTGATGATGCTACTTTATATGGAGCAGGTGTGGCTGTATTCCAGTCAACAGGCATAGAAGTAAGAAACCTTGGTCTTATGAACTGGGGCGGTGGAAAAGACGGAGATGGTATATCTCTTAAGCAGTCACTTGGTGTATGGGTACATAACAACGATGTGTTCTATGGTAATGCTGGTTCAGATGGTGACCAGGCTAAGGGCGATGGCTCTATGGACTTAAAGGATAATTCTCAGTATGTAACAGTATCTTACAATCATTTCTGGGATTCAGGAAAGATGTCACTTTGTGGTATGAAGTCAGAATCAGGTGAGAACTGGATTACATATCACCATAACTGGTTTGATCATTCTGATTCAAGACATCCTCGTATCAGAACAATGTCAGTTCATGTATATAACAATTACTATGATGGTAATGCCAAATATGGTGTTGGCGCAGCTAAGGACAGTGAGGCGTTTGTAGAAGCTAACTACTTTAGAAATTGTCCATATCCAATGCTTAGCTCAATGCAGGGCAGCGATGTTCTTGCAGGCGGAATATTCTCAGGAGAGAATGGTGGTGTCATCAAGGCATACAATAACAATATGGAAGGTCAGAAGTCTGTTATATATGCTAATTCAGATGCTGGCACAACAAGTGCAAGTGCAACTGATTTCGATGCATATCTTGCAACATCAAGAAGTGAAACAGTACCTTCAACTTATAAGGCAAAGCAGGGCGGAAAGACATATTCTAACTTTGATACTAAGGTTGATTTAGGTGTTGATACTGCTGATATTGATGCACCTGCAGATGTTCCTTCAATTGTAACTAAGTATGCAGGACGTATTATGGGTGGCGACTTTAAGTGGACATTTGATAACAGTGTTGATGATGCAAGCTATTCACTTAACAGACCTTTAAAGGATAAGCTTAATGCATACAAGACATCTCTTGTATCAGTAGGTGGTGGAAGCGTATCAGGCGAATCACATACACATACATATGGTGAGTGGACAGTTGTTAAGGCTGCAACAGAGACAGAAGAAGGTCTTAAGAGCCGCACATGTACAGGATGTGGTTATAATGAAACAGCAGTTATTCCAGCTATTGGAAAAGATACACCTGTCACACCTGACACACCGGTATCAGGAGATGCAAAGGTACATAACTTTACAGAATCAGGAACAACAAGTGACTTCTATAGTATTACAGGAAGCATAGCAACAAATAAAGGTACAGCAACATACAACGGTCTTACACTTACAAAATGCCTTAAGATGGAGTCATCAACAAGTATTAAGTTCACAGCACCATCCGCTGGAAAGCTTACACTTGTATTTGGCGGAACAACGGCAGCTTCTGGCAAGGGCGTAAAAGTTAATGGAACAAGCAAAAAAGTTGGTTCTGATGGTACATTAACAGTAGATGTTGCTAAGGGTGCTGTAACTGTAACAAAGGGAGATGCAATCAATCTTTTCTATATGGTATATACACCATCTGGAACATCAGAGACAACACATACACATAAGTATGAGTCAAAGATAACAAAGCAGGCAACATGTACAGAGGCAGGAGTGCTTACATATACATGTACATCTACAACAGGAACATGCGATAAGAAGACATACACAGAAACAATCCCGGCAACTGGACATAAGTTCAGTACAGAGTGGACAGTAGATGTTGAAGCAACAGAGACAACACCAGGAAGCAAGAGCCATCATTGTACAGTATGTGATGCAAAGACAGATGTTACAGAGATACCGGCAACAGGAGTTGTTGAGAAGAAGAATGGATTATACTGTGATGATGGAACATGGAATTATTACAAAAATAATGGAATAGATACAGAGTATGTCGGATTAGCAGTTAATGAAAACGGAATTTGGTATGTATCAAAAGGAACAATCGATTGGACATATACCGGAATGGTTGAATATGATAATCAAGTATATTATGTAAAGAACGGAGGAGTTAATAGAGAATATACTGGATTAATAAATGTATCCGATGAATGGAGATACATATCAAAAGGACGTCTTGATAAAGAATATAAGGGTCTTGTAAATAATGAATATGGCTGGTGGTATGTATCAGAAGGAACAATTGACTGGACATACACAGGACTTGTTCAGGTTGATGCAGACTGGTGGTATGTAACTAACGGAGCAATCAACTTTGGTTATACAGGACTTATTGAAAATGAATATGGTTGGTGGTATATAACTAATGGACAGGTTAATTTTGCATATTCAGGTCTTGTAAATAACGAAAACGGCTGGTGGTATGTGACAAACGGAAGAATTGACTGGACATTTACTGGCTTAGTAGAGAATGAGTATGGCTGGTGGTATGTAATAAACGGAGGAATTGATTTTAGTTATACTGGCTTAGTAGAGAATGAGTATGGCTGGTGGTATGTAATAAACGGAGGAATTGATTTTAGTTATACTGGCTTAGTAGAGAATGAGTATGGCTGGTGGTATGTAATAAACGGAGGAATTGATTTTAGTTATACTGGCTTAGTAGAGAATGAGTATGGCTGGTGGTATGTAATAAACGGAGGAATTGATTTTAGTTATACTGGCTTAGTAGAGAATGAGTATGGCTGGTGGTATGTAATAAACGGAGGAATT
>OOAC01002416.1_pt1 | contig 10449 bp, 8 predicted proteins | sample 1671041 | NCBI WGS metagenome assembly OOAC01 (sample SAMN06348116, study PRJEB24527) | human gut metagenome | biome: human gut; feature: ankylosing spondylitis patient; material: feces | host: Homo sapiens | place: China | collected 2015-10 | reverse complement strand
CGCCGATGACGTGGCGGAGCTCCGCGCCGTTCTGCAGCTTGCGGGCCATCTCGCACAGATACCAGCCGAACACCATCGAGTAGGTGTGGGGGTCGAGCAGATGGATGTTCAGGTGGTGTTCCGGGCGCTCCTCCCGCAGCATCCCCTGGGCCATGACGGCGTTGTTGTAGGTGGAAGAACCGGAGCGGTTGATGGGGACATGGATGACATCGGTGTAGCCCTCGTCCACATACTGGCAGTATTTCTCACAGAACTGGATGGGGGTGATGGCAGCCGTGGAGGGGATGCCCTTGGCGGCGCGCATCTTGTCGTAGAACTCCTCGGGGGTGTACTTTTCACGCTCCACGATGTCTTCGTCGTCCAGCAGGATGTGGAAGCCCATAATGTCGATGCCGTATTTCTCGGCCAGCTCCTGCGGGATGTCGCAGGAGGAGTCGGTCAAAATCGCAATTTTGTTCATAGTGTTCCTCATTTCCATTCGTAGTCTCGCAGGTGGCCGTGGTCCAGCAGCTCCGGGAAATCCCACTGGCGCAGTACCTCGTATACGCCCACGGCGACGCTGTTGGACAGGTTCAGGCTGCGGCAGGTGTCCCGCATGGGCATCCGGATGCAGTGCTCCTGATTGGCTGCCAGCAGCGCTTCCGGCAGCCCGGCGTCCTCCCGGCCAAACACGAGGTAGGCCCCGTCCGGGTAGGCGACGTCGGTGTAGCGCTGGGGCGCTTTGGTCGTAAAGTAGTAGAACGGCCCGGCGTTCCGGGCGAAGAAGTCGTCCAGACCATCATAATAGCTGATGTCCAGATAGTGCCAGTAGTCCAGCCCGGCGTGCTTGAGCTTCCGGTCGTCGATGGCAAAGCCCATCGGCCCCACCAGATGGAGGCGGCAGGCCGTGCAGGCACAGGTGCGGGCCACGTTGCCGGTGTTCTGAGGGATGCGCGGCTCCACCAGAACGATGTTCAGGGTCGGTTTTTCACTCATCGCTGTTTACTCCTCCCCCATCGGACACAGGCGGGGCAGCAGCGGCTCGAACCAGACGCCGAAGCGGGTGTCCTGGTCGCAGGGCGTTTTCTGGATGGCCAGCGCCACGAACTCTGCCGCATTGTCTGCCGCTGCGCTCAGGGCGTTGCCCTGAATGAGCGAGCCGATGAGCACCGCACCGTAGAGGTCGCCCGTGCCGGGGAAGCTGCGGGCAATATGCAGCTTCTTGACCACGAAGCGGTCGCGGCCTGCACCGGCGCAGGCGATGTACTTGTCCAGCTGCAGGCCGGTGACCACCACGTTGGGGGTCAGCGACGCCGCCAGCTCGTCGGCCAGCGCCCGGGCGCTTTCCTCGTCCAGCTGGGTGGGCAGCTCTTTTTCCAGCAGCAGGCCGGCCTCGGTGGCGTTGGGCAGGATAAGGTCGGCCCGGCGGCAGAGCTGCCGCATCCGGTCGATGAAGGCCGGGGTCACGGTAGAGTAAGCCTTGCCGTTGTCGCCCATCACGGGGTCTACCACCTTATAGGCCGAGGGCCAGAGGTCAAAGGCCTTTTCGGCCAGCGCGGCCTGCTCCTCGCCTCCGAGGTAGCCGGTGTAAATGCAGTCGAAGCTCAGCCCCAGCCCCCGGTAATGTTCCAGTGCGGCCTCGCCGTAGGCGCAGCCGTCCAGACGGGCCGGTGTCCCGAAGCCGCCGGTGTGGGTGGAGAGCACCACCGTGGGCAGTGCCACCGGCTGGACGCCCATGACGCTGAGCACCGGCAGGATGACCGCCAGACTGCAGCGCCCCACACCGGAAAGGTCATGGATGCAGAGAACTTTTTTCGGTTCCGTTATCTTCAGCAAAAAAGAAACCTCCTTCGCGGAATATGCCTTTTCCCATAAACCAAGCCAGCCCATAACCGGCCCAGTTTATCAGCATATCATACAGTATACCACATTTTCCTGTACAAAAAAAGCGTATAGTGAATCCTTTGGTGGAAATACTACCCTCGCAGCCCAAAAATTTTTGATTCGAAGGGAGTGCCTCCTATGAAAAACGAACACACAAGCTCCACCGCCCCGCTCCTGATCGGCATGGCCGCCGGTGCCGCACTGGGTGCCGCCGGCGTCATGGCCACCAACACGAGCCAGCGCCAGATGCGCCGCACCGCCCGCAAGATCGCCAAAGGTGCCGAGCACGCCGTGAGCCAGCTGGACAAGATGGTGGGCGACTTCGTGGAGCACAAGATGGAGGGCTGACGGCCCCCGCATCGCGCAGAAAGGCCGGGACAGAGGGTTCTCCCCTGCCCCGGCCTTTTGTTGCAGCAAAAAAGCCAGCAGATAAATCCGCTGGCTCTTGGTCCAGGAAGACTGGACAAATCCGAACTTTTTTCCTCTGCCGAATCGGCGGTCAAAGTGTCCTCAAATCGGACGGTTTGGGTGCCATCCTTGTAGTTGAACGTGATCAAGGTTCGGTCATCATACAGGAAAATGGCATTCACAAAAATTTCAATTAGCGCTTTCCGCTGCTTTTGCTGCGATATATCGAACTTTCTGAATTTCAGCAACCAGAATCGAATAAAATCTTCGTTGAAGCTGGGCTTCTTCAACTTTTCATCTGCAATTTTTGCAGTCAACTCATCTTTCTGAATTTCCAGCGCTTCCAGACGCTCTTTCGTTGTCCGGGTGTACAAGCCATCCTCGATGGCCTTCATCAGGTTGTCCAGCTTTTTGTTGACCTCTCGCAGTTGCTTTTCCAGCAGCGGGATCGTTGTGTTCTCCTGATTCTGTACATCCATGACCAGTTGAACGATCTTGTCGATCACCACATCGTCCTGAATCAGCTTCATGGTCTCCCGGACGACCAGATCTTCCAGCCATTCTTTCTGCACGGTCTTTTTGTTGCAGCCCTTGCGCCGCTTGACGTTGGCGCACTTGTAATAATAGTAGGTGCGCCCAGTGGCACTGGTTCCGCTTTCGCCGAACATCAGTGCACCGCACTTGCCGCAGAACAGCTTGGTGGTCAACAGGTATTCTTCGTCGGCTTTGCCGCAGGCAGGGGCGCGCTTGTTCTTGTCCATACGCTTCTGCACCCGGTCAAACAGGTCTTTCGGAACGATAGCCGGAATCGCATCCGGCACAACGATATCCCGGAAAGACAGTTCTCCAATGTACCGGCGGTTCTTCAACATGGTGTTCACACTGCTGTGAGTCATTTTGCCGCCCTGCATATTGCGGACACCCTTGTCGTTAAGGAAGTTTACGATTTCCACCATCTTCTCGCCGTTGTCATACCGTTGAAAGGCTTCCAGCACCAGCGGCGAGGTCAGCGGGTCAAGGTGATAAAACTTGTCCTCGTCGATTTTGTAGCCGATGGTTCCTGTGCCGCCAGTGCATTTCCCTTTCAGGGCGTTCTCGGTCTGACCACGGATCACCTTTTCGGACAGCTCTGCGGAATAGTATTCCGCCATACCTTCCAACAGTGTTTCCACCAGAATGCCCTGTGAGCCCTCGGCAATGGGTTCCATAACGGAAATCAGGTGGACACCGTTCTTTTTCAGGATCATCTTGTAGTTTGCGCTATCAAAACGATTCCGTGCAAAGCGGTCAAATTTCCAGACGAGAACAACGTCAAATAGTTTCTTACCGCTGTCTTTGATCATCTGCTGGAACTCCGGGCGGTTGTCCGTTTTGGCAGAGAATGCACGATCAATGTAGTGTTTGATGACCGTGATGCCGTTCTTTTCGGCGTAGGCGGTGCATTCCCGAATCTGGCCTTCAATGGATTCTTCACGCTGGTTGTCCGAGGAATAGCGGGCATAGATTACGGCGGTCATAGACTCACTTCCTTTTTCTTATCGAACAGACGGGTAGCTTTTTGCATACTTGTAGATCTGCCGTGCACAGTCAAGGCTCATTTTGCTGGAATCGTTGTGTTTGAGCCATGCATTCACATTGCCCGGATTCAGCTTCAAGTCTGTGTAGAGACGATAATTCGTCAGTTTCTTTTTCCGCTGAAGTTCCAATACTCGGCGATGAATCAACGCTTTCGTATCATTGTCCGCAAGAGAGGTATCCCGCACCGAGCAATAGCTGCGCCAGACTTTCAAATAGCCCTCTGTCAGTTCCGGTGACTGGTTTTCCAGAAGCAGCAGCATTTGCGCCAGCGAATAGCGATTGGAAAGCTGCTCATACTCCGCAGCAACAGCCCTGTTTACGGTATAGCGGAGCAACAAATCCACTTTATCAAAGGCCAGCGCATAGAGATACAGTGGCTCTTTCAGGCGGGGATTTTCTGTCATGCAATCTGCCAGCTTATGGACACTTGCCGTCTGAACCCCGGAAAGTTCTACCACATACTGCTTCAAAAAGCCTTCAAATGTCAGCTTTCTCACGGTCTCCACCTCTCCACATACTCCTGATAACGGATATAAAAATCTCGATACCGCCAGTCGTTCAAAATGCTGGCTTTCAGCTCATCCTCATCGGTTGCAAGGTGTTCCAGCAAATTCCAGTCCAAAGAGTTCCGCACAGCCTCGCTCTCTACGTCTGCCTTGTCAGTGTCACGGAAAGAGCAGAGCTTTGCGATTACCAGATCTTCCAGACTGGGTGTGTAGAACTGTACCTTTGTACCACCGAAAGGCAGCGGCTGAAGCCGATCTTGGAAGTTGTACGGAAAATTATCAATATAGGCTTCCACATCCGTGTTGATGTCGTACTTGCCAAGTAGTCCGTACAGCTCTTTCGGGACGCTCAGCGCATCAATATCATGGGTGGCACGGGTCAGCTTGCCCAGCAGAATAAACGCACTTCCGCCAACAATTACCATCTGGTAACGGTCGTCGTTGTCGATCATCAGGTCGGCATCTTCGTCCAGCCGTTCCAGACGCTTGTGGAGGTCGTCTAAAATCATCTTTCCCATAAAGCAGCCTTTCGTATTTTCAATAATAGTATTCTCTAAAATCATTTTAAGAGCTGGACTGTGTATTGTCAAGAGGAAATCAACAATATTTCTCGCATTTTACGCTGTCATGTTATCTGTCCACATCTCGCACTGGCTGATAACCGTGCTGATTGCTGTGTCGTAATCTTCCGGGGGATACTTATACTTTTTCAGAAGATGCTTCACCATCTTCCGCATACTGGCACGCGCTGTTTCTTTTTTCTGCCAGTCTATCGTCCGATTTTTACGCAGCATCTCGGTTAGTTCTCTGGTAAGGTCGATCAGTTCGTTGTTCTGGTAAAAATCTTTGATGTTCTCCGGCTTGGTCAGAGCATCGTAAAACGCCAGCTCTTCCTGCGTCAGCCCCAGTTTCTCACCATTATTGTACAACTCTGTGATTTCCTGTGCCGTTTTCAGAAGTTCCTTGATAACTTCCTCGTTTGTAATCAGCCCATTGTAATAGGAGTTCATCAGCTGCGCAATTTTCTCCGAGAACTTCTGCGACTGCACAACATTTGTCCGCTTGTAAAGTGATACCTGTTCTGCCATCAACTTTTTCAAAATTTCCACAGCGATGTTCTTTTCTTTCATTTTTGATATTTCGTCCAATACCGCCGGGTCAAACAAGCTGATATTTTCATCTGCCTGCTTGCTGTCAAACAGACTGATTACACCTTGGCTCTGGATACTCGCTTTCAGAAGTTCATTGATTTGAGTGTTGATTTCTTTCAGCGAGAGCGTCTTTCCGCCGCTGCCGCCGTAAGTAATTTTCACCACGGTAGAACGCACAGCTTCCATGTAGGCGGCTTCATGACGCTCCTGTTCTGTGGTCATGCTGGAGCACAGGGAGTGCGACTGTTTCAGCAGCATTGCTTCTCGCAGGAACAAGTCCTTGCGCTTGGGTGCTTTGGCATCCAGCACAAAGTTCACACCACCCGTTACCAGCTTTGCCATAACCAGCGGCGAACCGTCAATAAAACTGCTGAAATCAAACCCGTGCAGCAAATCCTTGCACACCTGAAGCTTTTCCTGAAACTTCGGATATGCAACTTTGGAAATATCCATATCGCCATACCGGGACTGGTCGCGCTTGGTATATTCCTTCATGGCAGCTTTGAGGGCAGATGCAATGCCCACATAGTCCACGATCAAGCCGCCCTCTTTGTCCTTGAACACACGGTTCACACGAGCAATCGCCTGCATCAGATTATAACCGTGCATCGGCTTGTAGATGTACATTGTCGCCAGCGAGGGAACATCAAAACCGGTCAGCCACATATCCACCACGATAGCGATCTTCATTGGATCATCGTTATCTTTGAACTTTCGCGCCAGTTCCTCCTTGTGCGATTTTGTCCCAATAATCGCTTTCCAGTCCTCCGGGTCGTTGTTACCGCTGGTCATGACCACACCGATTTTCTCTTTCCATGCCGGACGCAGTTCCAGCAGCTTCCGGTAGATTTTCATGGCAATCGGGCGCGAATAGGCAACAATCATCGCCTTACCGGTCAGCAGGTTGGCACGGTATTTTTCGTAGTGGGTGACAATATCCTCGCACAGCGATTGCACCGTAGAATCTGCGCCCAACACGCTTTCCATCTGTCCCAACATTTTCTTGCTTTTTTCAATGGTCGCTGTGTCCGATTGCTGCTCCAATGCGTCATAAGTCGCATCAATCAGAGCCAGCGTGTCCTTATCCAGATGCAGCTTGATGACGCGGCTTTCGTAGTAGACAGGGCGCGTTGCGCCATCCTCCACCGCCTGCGTCATGTCGTAAATATCAATGCACCTCCTTGCCAGAGCCGATTTTTCGAACCGCAAGCAGATCGTGCACGAGATTCTGCACCCGGAGGACCGCCCTGCTCCGCAGAAACGAATCTACGGAATCAACTATTCTGCACTGGAAGCTGCCGTCCGGCGAATCCAGCAGGATGTTGATTTCCTGATGAAGTATCTCCCCAAGGTGCCTGATGATGCCTATGTGAAAGTGGAGACTACGAAGATTCGAAATTTTAACTGTTGACTTTTCTCCTCAATTTCGATATGCTGTTCTTGCTTTATCCGTTTCATTTTTGCACTGTTAACGTTAAAGCAAAAGACCAGAGTTGTAAAGCCTTTTGGCTAAATAACTCTGGCCTTTTTGTTGGGCTTGTGCAACAGCCCCATGCAAATTAAAATAACAATTCCGCTATCTATGCGCAGAGCAACGCGGAGCGCATTTTTGATCGTTGTACGGTCGGATAAGCTGTGAAACCAACGCCGCCGTGCAGGGGGGGCTGCGCGGCGGCGTTGGTTATGAAAAGGAGAATAATATGAGGAAGCAGAAAAAGTCGGTTTAACCCATAGTTACCTGCACCGTTACCTCGGTCCCGGCGGCAGCCAGCGGCAGCACATTGCCGCAGATGGCCTTGCCGTCTACGGTAACCGCCTTGACGCCGTGCTGAACCCCGGCGGCGTTGTCCACCGTGATGCGATACTCTGCGCCACGGAAGCGGCGGGTGACCGTGTAGCCGGTCAGGGTGTGGGGGATGCAGGGGTCCACCCGCAGGCCGTCCAAGGTGGGCTGGATGCCCAGAATGTACTGACTGATGTTGAAGAAGGTCCATGCTGCCGTGCCGGTCAGCCAGCTGTTTTTGGCTTCGCCGAAGGTGGGGGCGTCCTTGCCTGCCACCATCTGGCTGTAAACGTAGGGTTCGGTGCGGTGGATCTCAGAGATGTCCTCGATGTAGGCGGGGCAGGTCTTGCGGTAGACCGCAAAGGCGCGGTCGCCGTGACCCAGCGTTGCCTCGGCGCAGCTGATCCACGGGTTGTTGTGGCAGAAGATACCGGCGTTCTCCTTGTATCCCGGAGGATAGCTGGAGATCTCGCCCAGATTCAGCTGATAGCCGGTGTAGGCGGGCTGCAGCAGCACCACACCGTATTTGGTGTCCAGCCGCTCCTCCACGCTGGCAAGCGCCTGCGCGGCCTGTCCGGTCTCCCTGCCGATGCCCGCCATGACGCACATGCCCTGTGGCTCGATAAAGATCTGACCCTCGGCGCACTCCTTGCTGCCGATGGGGTTGCCGAAAGCATCGTAGGCACGGCGGAACCACGCGCCATCCCAGCCTGCAGTCAGGACGGCCTGCTCCACCGCGTCAATGCTCTGGCGGGCGGCGGAAGCCTCGGTGTCAAGGCCCAGATGGTCGCACAGCTCGGCGTATTCGTGGCCGTACTTAACGAACATGCCCGCAATGAACACGCTCTCCGCCACAGGACCCTCGCTGGGCCCGGTGATCTGGAAACTCTCGCCCGGGTGCTCGGAGAAGCAGTTCAGGTTCAGGCAGTCGTTCCAGTCCGCACGCCCGATGAGCGGCAGACCGTGGGGACCCAGATGGGTGCAGGTAAAGTTGAAGCTGCGGCGCAGGTGCTCCATCAGGGGCTGCGCCTTGGCGGCATCGTTGTCAAAGGGAACCTGCTCCTCCAGAATGGACCAGTCGCCGGTCTCCCGCAGGTAGGCGGCGGTACCGGCAATGAGCCACAGCGGGTCATCGTTGAAGCCGGTGCCGATGTCCCGATTGCCCTTTTTGGTCAGGGGCTGGTACTGGTGGTAGGCGCTGCCGTCCTCGAACTGGGTGGCGGCGATATCCAGAATGCGCTCCCGGGCACGGGAGGGGATGATGTGCACAAAGCCCAAAAGATCCTGACAGCTGTCCCGGAAGCCCATGCCGCGTCCGGTGCCGCTTTCGTAATAGCTGGCAGAGCGGCTCATGTTAAAGGTGACCATGCACTGGTACTGATGCCAGATATTGACCATGCGGTTCAGCTTTTCCTCGCCGGATTCCAGATGGTAGGTGGACAGCAGCTCCTCCCAGTGGGTGCGCAGGGCGATGCGGGCGGCATCGATCTGTGCGTCGGTGGCGTAGCGCGCCATCATGGCGTGGGCGCGGGTCTTGTTGATGACACCCGGCGCGATGAACTTTTCCTGCTGCGGGTTTTCGATGTAGCCCAGACCGAACAGGATGCTGCGGCTTTCGCCGGGAGCAAGGCTCAGGTGGATGTGCAGCGCACCCACCGGTGCCCAGCCGTGAGCAATGCTGCCGGAACAGTGCCCGGCGCGGACGGCTTGCGGGTCTGCCGGGCCGCCGTATACCCCGCAGAAGGCATCCCGGGTGGTGTCGAAGCTGTCCACCGGGCAGTTTGCCCAGAAAACGGCGTAGTGGTTGCGGCGTTCGCGGTACTCGGTCTTGTGGTAGATGACGCTGCCTTCCACCTCCACCTCGCCAGTGGAGTAGTTGCGCTGGAAGTTGGAGCTGTCGTCCACGGCATCCCACAGGCAGAACTCTACATAGCTGAACAGGTCCAGCTCCTTGACGGCGGCGCTTTCGTTGCACACCGTCACCCGATCCAGCTCGCAGGCGTCGCCCTTGGGGACGAACAACTCCTGCCGGGCGGTCACACCGTCCTTTTTGCCCTCCACAACGGTGTAGCCCAGACCGTGGCGGCAGCTGTAACTGTCCAGCGGGGTCTTGGTGGGCTGCCAACCCGGGTTCCACACGGTGTCGCCGTCCTTGATGTAGATGCGGTGACCGTCCATGTCCAGCGGAGAGTTATTGTAGCGGTAGCGGGTCAGGCGGCGCATCCGGGCATCCCGGTAAAAGCTGTAACCGCCCGCCGTGTTGGAGACCAGACTGAAGAAGTCCTCGCTGCCAAGGTAGTTGATCCAGGGCAGGGGCGTCTGCGGGGTGGTGATGACGTATTCCTTGTTCCGGTCATCAAAATATCCGAACTTCATAATGCTTCCTCCTTAAAACTGCGCCTTGTAGGGTGGGCAGCACATCGATGGGCGAAAACGATTAAGGCACTGTGAAAGAAGCAATCTTATCACGTTAAGCATACCGTATCTCGCAAAAAAATGCAAGGGCTTTTTGCAAAAATCCGGGAAGATTTTTAAAAATAATCTGCGAAGTCCCGGTAGTTTTTGGCGTAATTTTGGGGTGTGCACCCCGGCGGAGCACAGAACCAAAGCCCCGAAACCCCATTTTAAAAGTAATATATACATACGACCTTTTTCACCGAAAAACATAACGAAACTGCAACGAAATTTTTTCGGTTTTAATCGAAATGTAACGAAAGTAAATCGAGATGCACAATTTCTACAGGTCGCATTGGAACAAAATGCCGAAAGTGATGCAGTTAGACTAAAACTTTTACATTAGCGCTTGATTTTTGGTGCAGAATGCGCTATATTGAAGTTGCGAAAACGATTAAGTGACTTGCGAGAAACATCCCGCAGCTCCTTTCATCGGAAGGAGGCTACAAAATGCCATCCCTGAAGGATCTGGCAAAAGAGTGCGGCGTATCCGTCGCAACTGTCAGTAAAGCTTTGAACGACCAGCCGGACATTGCTCAGGCTACGCGGGAGCGGATCCACGCAGCGGCCCGCCGCATGGGCTACCTGCCCAATGCAGCGGCTCGGGCGCTGAAGACCAACCGCACCTACAACCTTGGCGTTCTGTTTGTGGATGAAAAACAGAGCGGCCTGACCCACGAGTACTTCTCCGCAGTGCTGGACAGCT
>OOAC01002413.1_pt1 | contig 10462 bp, 7 predicted proteins | sample 1671041 | NCBI WGS metagenome assembly OOAC01 (sample SAMN06348116, study PRJEB24527) | human gut metagenome | biome: human gut; feature: ankylosing spondylitis patient; material: feces | host: Homo sapiens | place: China | collected 2015-10 | reverse complement strand
CCCCTGCCGCCAATCCTGCCAGGGCCGCCGCGCCGAAGGCGGTGGTCTCCACCATCCGGGGCCGGTCCACGGGGATGCGCAGCAGATCCGCCTGCAGCTGCATGAGAATGTCCGACACGCTGGCCCCGCCGTCCACCCGCAGGGCGGTGATGTCGCACCCGGCGTCCTGCCGCATGGCCAGCATCAGGTCCGTCACCTGATAGGCGATGCACTCCAGCACCGCCCGGGCGATGTGGGCCCGGCCCGTGCCCCGGGTGACGCCCAGAATGGCCCCCCGGGCGTACATATCCCAATACGGCGCCCCCAGGCCGGTGAAGGCCGGGACCACCACCACGCCGCCGGAGTCCTCCACGGACTCCGCCAGACGGTCACACTCCGGGGCGGAGTCGATCAGGTGCAGCTCGTCCCGAAGCCACTGGATGGTGCTGCCGCCGTTGAAAACGCTGCCCTCCAGGGCGTAGGCCGTGCGGCCCTCCACCTGCCAGGCAACGGAGGTCACCAGCCCCGCCCGGCTGCGGACGGGCTTTTCCCCCACGTTCATCAGGGTGAAGCAGCCGGTGCCGTATGTATTCTTGGCTTCGCCCGGGCGGAAGCAGGTCTGGCCGAACAGGGCGGCCTGCTGGTCCCCTGCCGCGCCGCACACCGGCACCCCCGCCAGCTTTTCCAGGCCCGGGATGCCTTTTTTCACCAGGCCGTATACCTGACTATTGGCCACGGGAAGGGGCAGAATAGACATGGGTATCCCCAGCAGCTCGCACAGCTCCGCATCCCAGCACAGGCGGTGGATATCAAAGAGCATGGTCCGGGAGGCGTTGGAGTAGTCCGTGACGTGGGAGCCGGTCAGCTGCCAGATGAGCCACGTTTCCACCGTGCCGAACAGCAGCTCTCCCCGGTCCGCCTTTTCCCGGGCGCCGGGGACATTATCCAGCACCCAGCGGATCTTGGTGGCGGAGAAATACGCATCGATCAGCAGGCCGGTGGCGGACTGGATGCGCTCCTCCAGCCCCCGGCGCTTCAGCTCCTCGCAGAACTCCGCCGTCCGGCGGCACTGCCAGACGATGGCGTTGTATACCGGCCGGCCGGTGGTCTTGTCCCAGAGGATGGTGGTCTCCCGCTGGTTGGTGACGCCGATGCCGGCCACCTCCCCCTCCAGCCCGGCTGCGGCCTGGGCCGCCGCACGGCGCTCCGTCTCCCAAATTTCCATGGGGTCATGCTCTACCCAGCCGGGCTGGGGATAGAGCTGGCGGAAGGGAAACTGGGCCTTGGACACAATGTCGCCCCGGCGGTCAAACACGATGGCCCGGGAGCTGGTGGTCCCCTGGTCCAGCGCCAGAATATAGGTTCCCATAGAAGTCTCCTCTTTCTTTTTGTTTCAGAGTATGCTAATATAGGGTATTATAACACAGAAAGGACAGGATTACCATGACGGATTTCCAGGAATTTACCTTTCTTTCCAGCGACGGCCATACCCAACTTCACGGGGCACAGTGGACCCCGGCGGACCGGGAGCCCATTGCCGTTTTACAGATCGCCCACGGCGTGGCGGAGCATATCCTGCGGTATGACGATTTTGCCCGGTATCTCAACGACCGGGGCATCCTGGTGGCGGGACACGACCACCTGGGCCACGGCAAGTCCCTGCCGGAGGGCGGCACGCCGGTGTATTTCGGCGACAGAGCCACCTGGGAGACGGTGGTGGACGACATCCACCTGCTCCATGACCGGCTGCGGGAGCAGTATCCGGATCTGCCCATCCTGCTGATGGGCCACAGCATGGGGTCGTTCCTGTCCCGGACGTATCTGATCCGCTATCCCGGCACGGTGGACGCCGCCATCATCATGGGCACCGGCTGGCAGCCGGAGATGACCATCCGGGGCGGCCTGCTGCTGGCGGGAATTCTGTCCGGGCTCAAGGGGCCGGACGCCGTCAGCAAGATGGTGACCAATATGGCCTTCGGGGCCTATAACAAGGCCTTCGGCGACAAGCCCCGGACCCCCAACGACTGGCTGTCCGCCGACACGGACAATGTGGACCGGTATATGGCGGACCCCCTGTGCGGCGCGGACGGGGCCTGCGGTTCAATCAGACCCCCGGGAACATCGACCGGATGGACAAAAACGCCCCCATCCTGCTGATCGCCGGGCAGGACGACCCGGTGGGCGATATGGGGGCCGGTGTCCGGCGGACCCACGACGCCTTCAAGCGGGCGGGGATCAGGGACGTGACCCTGAAGCTGTATCCCGGCCTGCGGCATGAAATTCTCAACGAGGCCGCCATGCGGGACACGGTGTACGGCGACATCGGGGCCTGGCTGGACCGGGTGCTGGGCTAACGCAAAGCCGCCAGCAGGTTGGGCAGGCCCAGCAGGTCCACGTTGTGGGTCCGGCGCAGCAGGCGGACGGTGAAGAAGCTGTCCGCCGTCAGCACCAGCAGCAGGGCCAGCCCCGCCCCGGCGGGGGCGTGCAGGGCGATGGGGTGCAGCAGGGGCTGCACCTGCCGGAGGGCGAAGGCCGTCAACGGACCCCATACTACCGCAAAGGGCACGCAGACCCGGCGGTTCAGGTCCATGTGGGTGCCGGAATAGTCCCAGAACATGACCCCCAGCAGCTTGTCATAGAGAAAGTGCACGGCGTATTCCACGGCGGTGGCCGTGAGGCCGCCGTAAAAGGCCAGGCGGAGGAAGCCCCGGATCAGGTCGGCGGGCAGATGCAGCACCGCCAGCATGGCCAGGCCGTACACCGGGCACAGGGGCAGCAGGAGAAAGCACTTGCGCACCTGATGCCGGGACCCGGTGACGGCGGCGAAGATTTTTTCCAGCAGATATCCCAGAAAGCTATACAGACAAAACAGCCACAGCCAGTACACGGCGACACCTCCCTTCCCCCTCATTCTGCCCCGGGAGAGCTGCCGCGATACCCGGGCGGAGGCGGGGAAAGGGAGGAAAGATATGGACCAGTGGGAGCAGCTGCGGCAGCAGTGCATGAGCTGCCGGGCCTGCGGCCTGGCGGATACCCGGACCAATGTGGTGTTCGGGGTGGGGTCCCCCACGGCGGAGGTGCTGCTGGTGGGCGAGGCCCCCGGGGCCAGCGAGGACCAGCAGGGCGAGCCCTTTGTGGGGGCCGCCGGGAAGCTGCTGGACGATATGCTGGCCATGATCGGCCTGCGGCGGCAGGAAATCTACATCACCAACAGCGTCAAGTGCCGCCCGCCCAAAAACCGGGACCCTCTGAACACCGAAAAGGACGCCTGCGCCGGATTTCTGCGGCGGCAGCTGGAGCTGATGCAGCCGAAGATCCTGGTGTGCCTGGGCCGCATCAGCGCGGCGGAGATCATCAGGCCGGATTTTAAGATCACCCAGGAACACGGGCAGTTTTTTGAGAAAAACGGCATGTGGATGACGGCCCTGTATCACCCGGCGGCCCTGCTGCGGGACCCGGGCAAGAAGCCGGAGACCTTCCAGGACCTGAAGCGCCTGCAGGCCAAAATCCGGGAGGTCTGCACCCGGACGCCCATGGAATTTGCATAATCGTGAAAGAGGCCCCCGTTTTCGCTGAGCGAAAACGGGGGCTTCTTTGACTGTCTCAAATCAGGGCTCCATATTGCGGATCTCCTCCAGCAGGGCGTCCAGGCTGTCGCGATCCAGGGTCTGGGGCTTGTCCTCCGGCTCCTCCGGGGCTTCCTCCGGCGTTTGGGGAGTGGGTTCCGGTTCCGGGGCAGGCTCCGGTTCAGCCGGGACTTCCTCGCTTACCGGAGCCTCCGGCTCCTCAGCCGGGACTTCCTCCTCCGGCGGCGTGACAGCCTCCGGGGCGGGGGCTTCCTCCGCCGGGGCGCTTTCCGGCACGATCACCGGGGGAACCGGCGTCTCCTCCGAAGCGGCGGGGGGCTCCGGTTCCGGTACAGGCTCCGGTACAGGCTCCGGCTGGGGGGCGGATTCCGGCTCCGCCGGGGACTGGGGCGGCTCCATCTGGGCCGGATGGTCCGGCAGACGGCGGCGGCTGCGGGCAATGCCCACGGCCCGGCCGATAAAGAACAGCAGCACCAGCAGAATCACCAGACCGGCGGCCAGAATGGCGTACATGGGGAGCCAGCGGTTCAGGGGCAGGTCCACCGGGGCGCACAGGGCCGTCCACAGGGCCCGGAAGGGGCCGGTCTGGGTCTGGGGCTCCTCCGGAGAGGGATCCTCCGGCTCCGGCTGGCCGATCTGGGGCAGGGTACCGGCAAAGGCCGGCATCCGCACCACATGGACCGTATAGTCCCGGGTGGCGCCGTCCTCGGCGGTGCAGGTGACGGTCAGCAGGTTGTCGCCCTCCTTCAGGGACGCATCGGGCTGGGTGACGCCCAGGGCCTTGCTGTCCTTGGCGGTGGCGGAAAGGGAGATCTTGGAGGTCTCATAGGGGACATACACGGCGTATTCCGTGATTTCCGGGGAAAAGGCCGGGGACAGCTGCCCCGTGGAGGGGGTCAGCTCCGACAGGGACGCGTCGCTGCTGAGGGTCACGTTGGGGTCCGGCTGCCGGGTGACAGAGATGGTGTATCGCCGGGAGGCCCCGTTGGCTGCGGTGACCGTCAGCACCACCGTGTTGACGCCCACGGACAGCTGGTTGCCGCTGACGGATACATCGGCCCCGCCATCGGCGGCCCGGTAATCCAGGGGCAACCGGGACACGTCATAGGGTACGGTGACGCTGTATTCCGTGGTTCCGGCGGAGAAGGCCGGAGACAGGGCATAGTCCCCGCAGGACAGGCCCGCCAGATTGGCGTTGCCGGAGGGGGGCGCGGCCACGCTGGCCGCCCAGGACGCGTCGTTCAGGGACTGGTCGCTGTTGCCGTCGGTGGCCACGATGTCGGTGATGGTGGCGCTGACCCGGGTCCCGGCGGCCACGCCGGACTTCACCTGGAAGGTGACGGCCAGCACAGCGGCGCTGCCGGTGATGGGATTGGACAGGGACTGGTCATAGGCCAGCAGGTTGCCGCCGCTCATATCCACGGACCAGCTGGAGCCCACCAGCTGGCGGGTGCCGGTAAGGGTCAGGGCGCTGCTGTCGTAGTGCAGCACGGCGGTGATACCTTGGATGTTGGAGCCGCTGACGGTGAAGGTTACGGTGACGCTGTCACCGGCCCGGACGCTGCCGGAGCCGGAGAAGCTGGCCCCGGCGGCCTCCGCCGTTACCGGAGCCAGGCCCCACAGCAGCAGCGCCGCCAGCAGGCCCGCCAGGACGGATGAAATTCTCTTTCTCATGGGTCAAGCCCTCCTGCTCAGTTGGGTTGGATGGTGCCCCGGCCCAGCAGATACGCCTGCAGCCGGATCATGTCGGTGATGGTGACCTGGCCGTCGCCGTTCAGGTCCGCCGCCTGAAGGGCAGCGCCGGTGAGGGTGTTTTTGCCCAGCAGATGGGCCTGCAGCCGGACCATATCGGTGATGGTGACCCGGCCGTCGCCGCTGAGGTCGCCGGTGACCACGGTGGTCAGGGTCTGGAGGGTCTGGCCGTCCCGGGCATAGGTGACGGCCATGCCGGTGCCCACGGGGCCCTCACCCTGGACCGGCAGGGTGATGTAGTCGCTGGGGGACAGGCCCGCCAGCAGCTGCCGGGCGGTGGTGCCCACGGGGATGGCCCGCAGATAGCCGTCGGCGATGCGGTAGGCCCCGGTGGTGATCTCCTGGGGATAGCTCTCCACCGCCTTGGCCTCAAACTGGGCGGTGAAGGTGACGTTGCCGGAGATGGTCATGCCGCTGGTGTAGCCCTGCCAGCCGGTGAAGGTGTAGGTATACTGGCTGTCGGCGGGGCGGACCGGGGTTCCGGCGGGCTTGGGGATGGCCTGCCCGGCGGCCAGCTTCCCCTGGGCATACACGGAGCCGTCATAATTCAGGAACTGATAGGTATACTGCCCCTGATAGTGGGCATAGAGGGTGATGTTGCCGGCCCCGGTGGTGCTGTTGGCGGTGATCTGCTGGCCGCCCTCCGGCTGGGTGAACCAGCCCACAAAGGCGCAGCCCTCCTTCACCGGGGTGGGCAGGGTTCCGTATTTCTGACCGGCGGAGACCAGGCGGGTGCTCTCGGAGCAGGCGCCGCCGCAGGGGTCGAAGGACACCACATAGGAGCCGTCGGTGACATAGAACCGGGATTCCAGGCGATAGTTGTCCCCGGCGGTGTTTTCTGCCGCGATGACCAGGGTATAGCCTCCCACTCCCAGCCGGGAGAAGGCCACGGCGTCATCCAGCCGGGACAGGTCATAGCTCTTGGCATTGGGGGAGGCGGTGGCGGGAGTGATGGCGTTGGCGCCGTTGGAGCGGAGGATGGACACCGTCACCCTCCGGATGTCATAGGAGTTGCGCAGGGTGCCCCGGAAGGGGAAGCCCGTCTGCCCCACCGTCAGGGTGGAGTTCACCGTGGGATAGGACGCGCCGTCCAGGGTCCAGCCGGCCCCGGCCAGGGCCAGCTGCCATTGCAGGGCGGTTTCCGACAGCACCAGGCGGCCGCCGGCGGCGTTGGAGGACACGGACAGATAGGCGCCGGCGCCCCGGTTTTGCAGGGAAAAGCCGCTGTTATACACGGCGGCCTTCCACAGCTGGCCCTTGTCCGTGGACGCCTTGGCCAGGGTGACGCCGTTTTTACCGGCGGTGAGCCGCAGGCCGTTTTCCTGGCAGGTGATGGTATAGCAGCCGCTGGCGTGATAGTCCAGGCGGAACTGCTGATTTTTGCCGCCGGTGACGGCGTTCAGGGTCAGGCCCGAGGAGCCGGGGGTGGCCGTCAGGCTGCTGTTGGCGGAGGAGCGCAGCTGATACACGCCCTCGCCCACCGTGGCGTCCTTGAAGCCGTAGTCCGCCAGCATCACCTGGGCCTTGGCGGGCTCATTGATCCGCAGGCGGGCGTATACGCCCAGCTGCACGTCGCCGGAGTTGCCGTCGTAATACTTCAGCACCTTGCCGGTGACGCCGTATTTGTCGGCGGTGGGGCCGGTCATCACGCCGTAGGAGTCTGACTGCGGCTCCCGCACGGCGCCGCTTTCGTTGTAAATGGCCTCGATGAGCTGGGCCTCAGGCTGATTGGCAAAGCCGCCCAGAGCGTCGAAGGCCCGCATAATGACGCCGGTGGCGCCGCCCCGGCCGTCGCTGCTGGAAAAGCCCGAGGAGCCGCCCACTCCGTGCTGCACGGCACGGGACCAGAACACGTTGCGCAGGGCGATGCTGTAGTTATCCATGTCGAACCCCGGCACGGCGGACTCGATGGACCGGACGATGGGGTCATAGTAGCTGCGGCGGACATAATTCCGCTGCACCCGCATAAAGCCGTCGCTGTCCTCGTTGGCCAGGGCCCGCCAGGTGGCGTCGAAGCTGGAGCCATAGCCCCCGTCGGCCTCATAGGCGGCGGCCAGCCGGTTGCCGATGGAGCGGTAATATGTATCGGAGGAGGACTGGCACCACCGGAAGAAGGCCCGGGGAATGTCGCTGCGGCTGGAGAACTGGTACGCGCCGTAGGACTTGCCGCCTGCGTCGCCCGCTCCGGAGGAGATGACCCCCGGGCCGCTGGCCTCGAACCGCTGGCTCAGGGTCCCCAGCAGCTGCTCCTCCTGGTCGTCGGCGGCGGTGGCCGATGTGAACACCGGCAGGATCACCGGAAGGGCCGCCAGCAGCAGCGCCAGGCACAGCAATATACTCGTTCCTCTACGCATGGTTTTCATCGTATCACCCCGTTGCAAGATATGTTATAAAAAGCAGACACTGTGTCGTATTCAGTAATAGTATAGCACTGCGGGGGGCGGGGTGTCCACCGGAAAGAGTCGAATTTTCCAACAAATTAGCATATGAAGTGGACAAAAATTTTTGTGGTATGAAAAAGCGCGGCATAAAATTGCCCCCTCCGGCCGGGCCGGAGGGGGCAATGTATGCTTTTATGCGCCGCACAGGGGCCGCAGGGCCTCCAGCAGCCGGTCGTTGTCCCGGGTGTCCCGGACGGCCAGGCGGAGATACTGCTGCCCGCCCAGCTTGGGAGACAGGTCCTTCACCAGGATGCAGCGGTTCACCAGCAGGTCCCGGGTGATGGCCCGGGCGGACAGGCCGCCCAGCAGCTCCACCATGAGATAGTTGGCCTGGGACGGGATCACCCGCAGGTTGGGGAGCTTCTCCAGCTCCCGGCGGAAGCGGGCCCGCTCGGCCCGGATCAGCTCCAGGGACCGGGCATAGTCCTTCTTATACTTCTCCTCGATCTGCATATAGAACTCGGCAAAGGAGTTGATGTTCCAGATGGCCACGTCCTTTTTCAGGGCGGCGATCAGGTCCTGGTCGCCGGAGGCCAGGACCCCCAGCCGCAGGCCGGGGACGCCATAGGACTTGGAGATGCTCTTGACCACATACAGCCTCCTGTACCGGTCCAGCAGGTCCTGGCGGATGAAGGTGTTGTCCGCCTCGTCGGCAAAGTCGGCAAAGGATTCGTCCAGGATCAGGCGGATGCCCTTCTCCTGCGCCCAGTCCGCCAGGCGCAGCACGTCCGGGGCGGGAATATAGTTGCCGGTGGGGTTGAGCACCAGGTTGTCGATGTCCTGGGGGCCGAAGAAGGCCATCAGGTCGTCAGCGGTGTACCGGAAGTCCGGGCCCGCCGGGGTGAAGCAGACGTTGGGCCGGTCCTGATAGCGGTTGGGGTACTCCTCGAAGGTGGGGCGGATGAAGCCGGTGACCCCCTCCAGCCGGGCCATCAGGGCCTTGATGAGCTCTGCCGCGCCGTTGCCCACCAGGATGTTCTGCTGGTGGACGGCGAAGTTCCTGGCCGCCAGCAGGGCGTTCACCCGCATACCGGAGGGATACTGGGTCAGCAGGGAGGTGAAATTGGCCTGAATCTCGTCGATCAGCCGCTGGGGCGGGAAATAGGGGTTCACCAGATAGCAGAAGTCCAGCAGCTGGGGATAGCGCCAGTAGCCGCCGTAACGTCCCTGCATGAGGCTGACCCGGAGGTCCGGGTCCTGGGCGAACATGGAGGAGGCAATGTCCAGGTCCTGGATGTCGTCGATCTCGTACCACAGCTGGCCATTCAGGCGCTTGGCCCGGATCTCGGGGTCATCCAGCATGGTGATGACCCGCAGCACCTGCTCATAATACTCGTTGTTGCCCAGGGCCTTGGAATAGGCCTCCAGGAAGGGAACATAGTGGGTCCGGGAGAAGTGGCGGCCGAACTTGTAGATGTTCACGGTCTTGTAGTATTCGTGGGCCTCTTCAAACCGGAAATTCTTGCTGGGGACGAAGGAGGCGATGCTGTCATCGGGCCCCAGCTTCACGCAGGTGCCGTCCATCCAGCTTTCGTACTTGTCCACCAGGGCCAGGGTCTCCCGGGGGTCGTCCAGCAGCTGGTCGATGACGGCGTCCTCGAAGATCAGATCCGACTCAAACAGCAGGGTGTCGTCCTGGCACAGATAGTCCTTGGCCAGGGCCAGGGAATAGATGTTGTTGGTCTTGTCGTAAATGGGATTCTGGACATAGACAATGGGCGTCCGGATGCCCAGGGTGTCGATATATTTCATGAGCTTTTCGCCCTCATAGCCCACCACGATGACGATGCGGGACAGATGGCGGCTTTCGATCTGATGGAGCATCCGGTCGATCAGGGCCACCCCGTTGACCTGCACCATGCACTTGGTCCGGTCCTGGGTCAGCTCCTTCAGCCGCTTGCCCATGCCTGCTGCCAGTATGATTGCCTGCATATGGATCTCCCCTTTTTCTTTCAGAGATTTGACGTTTTATTATACCCCATGCGGCCCGGATGCGCAATGGGTACGAAGGAAAAATGCGCGGCGGGCTTGCTGCTTATTGGGGACTTATGCCCGCTTCCAGCGGACGCCGCCGGGGACGTCGGTGATCTCCACGCCCTGGGCCTTCAGCTCATCGCGGATGCGGTCGGCCTCGGCGAAGTTTTTGGCCTTCTTGGCGTCGGCCCGGGCCCGGATCAGGGCCTCCACCTGGGGATCCTGGCCGCCGTCCTCGCAGACCACGGTGAAGCCGCCGGCGGCGGGAGCCGCCGCCTGGGTCTTGCGCAGGGACGCCGCCTTCTCCGTCAGCTTCAGGCCCAGCACCTGGTCGAAGCTGTCCAGAGCCGCCAGCTTGGTGGCGTCGGTGGTCCTGGCCTTCAGCACGTCATAGAGCACCGTCACCGCCATGGAGGTGTTCAGGTCGTTGTCCATGGCCTTGGTGAAGCGGGCCTTCAGCTCCTCCAGAGCCGCCGGGTCCACGTCTCCCTTGCCGGGGGTCAGGGCGGCGATTTTGGCCAGCAGCTTGTTATAGGCCGCCACGGCGTTGTCCAGATTCTCCCAGGTGAACACCAGGCTCTTGCGATAGTGGCTTTGCAGGCAGAAGAAGCGATAGGCCAGGGGATCATACCCCTTCTGCTCCAGCAGGGACACGGTTAAAAACTCGCCCTTGGACTTGGACATCTTGCCGCCCTCGGTGTTCAGGTGGGCCACATGGAACCACTGGGG
>OOAC01002411.1_pt1 | contig 10466 bp, 8 predicted proteins | sample 1671041 | NCBI WGS metagenome assembly OOAC01 (sample SAMN06348116, study PRJEB24527) | human gut metagenome | biome: human gut; feature: ankylosing spondylitis patient; material: feces | host: Homo sapiens | place: China | collected 2015-10 | reverse complement strand
TGCGCACCCTCTGCACCCAGTTCGTGCGCAGCCGCCAGTGGAACAAGCTGGTGGCCGTGGATGGCATCCTGTGTACCTTTGCCACCCTGATGTTCTATGTGCTCTACCTTGTGGGCTTCCACTGGGGTGCCAACGGCTACCTGCTGGCCATCATCAGCGGAGACCTGGTCAGCGTGCTCTTCCTCAGCATCACCGGCAGGCTGTGGAACTATGTGGAGCTCAAGGGCCTGAACCGGGATCTCTGGCAGCAGATGCTCCGCTTTTCTCTGCCCATGATCCCGGCCCAGATCAGCTTCTGGGTCATCAACGCATCGGACCTGTTCTTCGTGCGCGAGATGTGCGGCGGGCTGGACGGCCACAGCGGTGACGCTTGGAGCGGCCTGCTTTCCACCGGCTACTTCCTGCCCACCATCCTGACCACGCTGGGCCTGATCTTCTACGATGCCTGGCAGCTCTCTGCCGTGACCGAAGAGGAGGGCCGTGCCCGGTTCTTTACCAAGATCTTCCGCACCTATTCCTCGGTGCTGTTCTGCTGTGCGGCGGGCATCATCTGGCTCTGCCGCCCGGTCATGCACGTGATGAAGGCCAACTACTACTACGCCTGGCACTTTGTGCCCTTCCTGACGCTGGCTTCCACCTGCAGCTGCTTCAACCAGTTCCTCAACAGCGCATACGTTGTCAACAAAAAGTCCACCCACAGCCTGTGGACCATGCTGGCCGGTGCCGTGAGCAACTGCATTATGAACTACTTCTTCATCAAGTGGTGGGGGCCCATCGGCGCAACGGTGGCTTCCTTCTTCGGTCTGGGCATCGTGTTCGTGCTGCGCGCGCTGGATGCCCACAACATGATCGGCATGTCCATCCACCCAGGCCGGGTGGCGCTGAACTTCGGCGTGCTGGCGGGCGAAGCCCTGCTCCTGCTGGCCGAGCCCCCGCTCTACGGCCTGTGGACAGGCCTCCTGACCGCCGCCATCATCCTGTTCAACTTTGCAGGTGTCTGGGCCATGGCCCGGATGCTCCTGCCCAAGCTCCTGGGCCGCCGGGGCAGGGCTCTGGTGAGCGCAGTGGACAACTGGATCAAAAAGTAAGCAAAAAACGACCCTCTCCGGGAATTGCAGCGCAATGCGGAGAGGGTCGTTTTTTCTTAATATCCCAACTTATACGCCAAAGAACTCCTTGGCAATATCGGCACTCTGCTTGGCATCCTTGGCGTACCAGTCGGCACCGATCTTTTTTGCATATTCGGGGGTCAGCACAGCGCCACCCACCATGATCTTGCAGTCCAGTTTGGCATCGTGCAGGGCCCGGATGGTCTCCTCCATGCTCTTGAGGGTGGTGGTCATCAGGGCGGAAAGCCCCACCAGATGCACATCCTTCTCCCGGACGGTATTCACGACCATTTCCACCGGCACGTCACGGCCCAGGTCGATGACCTCAAAGCCATAATTCTCCAGGATGACCCGGACGATGTTCTTGCCGATGTCGTGGACATCGCCCTTGACGGTGGCAATGACGATGCGTCCCTTGCTGGCGCTGCCCTCGCCCTTTTGGGCAATGGCGGTCTTGATCTCCTCAAAGGCCCCCTGTGCGGCGGTGGCCGCCTGCAGCAGCTGCGGCAGGAAAAGGGTGCCCTTTTCATACTTTGCGCCCACGATATCCAGCGCCGGAATGAGGGCTTCGTCCACCAGCTCCAGCGGCTCCTTTTCCTCCAGCAGCGCCCGGGTGCGGGCGGCTGCCTCGCCCTTCAGTCCCTTTTCCACTGCCTTCATCAAGGGGGCATAGGGGCCGGCGGCCTCCGGTGTTTCGCCTGCTGCCGGGGCGGTCTGAGTATTCTGCACGGCCTGCACCAGTGCGGCAGAAGCGGGCACCCGGTTGGCATACCGCTCAATGTACTTTGTGCTCTGCCGGTCCCGGTTGGTCAGAACGTTGTAAGCGTAGACCGCCGCCATCATCTCCTCGCTGGAGGGATTCATAATGGCAAGGTCAAGCCCGGCATACATGGCCATGGTGAGGAAGGTGGTGTTCAGGTAGGAGCGGCAGGGCAGACCAAAGCTGATGTTGGACACGCCCAGAATGGTGCGCACCCCCAGCTCCTCCTTGCAGGCGTGAAGGGCCTGCACCGTGGCAAGCACATCCTCCTGCTGGGCGCTGGCCGTCAGGGTCAGGCAGTCGATGTAGATGTCCTCCTGCGGAATGCCTGCCGCCAGCGCCGCGTCCCGGATGCGGCGGGCAATGGCCACGCGGTCCTCGGCTTTGGGCAGGATGCCCCGCTCATCAATGGCAAGGCCGACCACCGCCGCGCCGTACTTTTTGCACAGGGGCAGAATGGTGTTCAGCTTTTCCGCCTCGCCGTTCACCGAGTTGACGATGGGCTTGCCGTTGTAGACCCGCAGGCCCCGTTCCAGCGCCTCGGCATGGGAGGAATCCAGCTGCAACGGCAGGCTGACCACGCTCTGCAGGGCCTTGACCACCTGTTCCATCAGGGCAGGCTCATCCACGCCGGGCGCACCCACGTTCACATCCAGGATCTGGGCACCGGCCTCGGTCTGGCTGACGGCCTGTTCCAGCACATAGTTCATATCCCCTTCCCGCAGGGCCTGCTGGAACCGCTTTTTGCCGGTGGGATTGATGCGCTCCCCCACCACCGTGATGCCGTCCACATTCACGCAGTCCATGGGGCTGCACACCACCGACTTCATGGGGTGGTCAGGGCGGCCCGGCCTGCAATCGGCAAACACGCCGTTCAGCAGCTGGATGAACTCCGGGGTGGTGCCGCAGCAGCCGCCTGCAGCAAACAGGCCCAGCTCCCGGTAGGGCTTCATCTGCATGGCGTAGAGCTGCGGGGTGATATCGTAGCCCGAGCCATCGGCGCGGGGCAGGCCCGCGTTGGGCTTGACGAACACCGGGAAGCTGCCGGGCAGGGCTTCGGTCAGCCGCTTTGCCATGGGGAAGATCTCCTTGGGGCCAAGAGAGCAGTTGATGCCCACGGCATCGGCCCCCAAACCCCGGGCGGTGGCGGCAAAGCTCTCGACCGTGCAGCCGGTAAAGGTGCGGCCGCCTGCTTCAAAGCTCATGCTGGCCAGCACGGGCAGGCTGCTGTTCTCCTTGACGGCCAGCAGGGCGGCCTTCAGCTCATACAGATCGGTAAAGGTCTCCAGGAACACGAGATCAGCCCCGGCGGCCACGCCCGCCCGGACGATGCGGCCATACTCTGCCACGGCATCCTCAAACGCAAGGGTGCCGTTGGGTTCCAGCAGCTCCCCCAGCGGGCCCACATCCAGCGCGGCCAGTGCACCGTAAGGGGCGCAGGCCCGCTTGCAGTTGGCAATACCCGCCGCAATGATCTCCTCCAGCGTGTACTCGCTGCCCGCCAGCTTGTGGGCGGAAGCGCCAAAGGTATTGGCATTGATGATGCGGCTGCCTGCGGCGGCGTACCGGGCATGGATGCTCTCGATGAGCGCCGGGTCGGTGATGTTCAGCTCCTCGGGGCGGGCACCCAGTTTCAGGCCCGCAGCCTGCAGCATAGTGCCCATGCCGCCATCCAGCAGGATGGTATTGGGCCGGTCAAACAGTTCATTCGCTTGCACAGGTGATTCCCCTCTTTCTATATTCGCACCGGGTGCGGAGCACGCAGTGCCCGCACCCCGCCAGATGACCCCGGACCGGGTGATCGCTGACCCCCAGAATGGCCGTGATGCTCTTGCGGGGGGTCATCAGGTTGTTTTCCGTGACACAGAGCCCGGCGCGGCGGGCGGTGTCCAGCGCTGCCGCCAACAGCGGCTGCACGGCAAGGGGCCAGTCCCCGTAGCCCGGGGAATAGCGCCCCGTCAGATACTTTCCCTGCCGGGCGGCCCACTGGCGCAGCTCAACCTCAGCGGCCTCCGCAGCCTGTTCGGCCAGCGCGGAGCCCAGCGCATCCGATGCCACACCGGCGGCGATATCGCCCACACCGGCCCGGCGGATCTGGGCATCCACACCTGGGCCAAGCGTTACAGCCAGCAGCAGGGCGGCGGTGCAGCCTTCCAGATGCTTTGCCACATCTTCCCCCGCCAGAATGCCCGCCGCTGTCAGGCTGTCGGGGTCGGCCTCCAGCCAGACTGCCCGGGGCGTGGCTGCCGCCAGCAGCGGCACGGCGCATTTTTCCAGCAGCGCCTGGGTGGCCGCGTCCGCGCCACCCCGGGCCCCGAAGTACCGCGCCGCCTGTGCAAGGTCGATGCCCTCCGGCTTCTCCAGCCGCAGCGGCATACTTGGCCCAATGCTCATCTGCCCGCCCTCCTTTACAAGAATAAAGAATAGACTTAGTATACAGCATCCCCGTTTTCCCGTCAACGCAAAACACCGCATTTATTTTTGCTTGCAACCGATTGCATTTGCAAGCAATCTGCGTTATACTGTAAAAAAGGAGTGTGATCGTTATGGCTAACACCGCCGCCGTCTATGCCCGCATTGATACCAACCTGAAAGAAAGCGCCGAGGATATCCTTGCTCAACTGGGCATTACCCCATCCAGCGCCATCCAGATGCTTTACCGCCAGATCGTCCTGACCCGTGGGCTCCCGCTCGATCTGCATCTTCCCCCTGCCATCCCCACTGCTGTGGGCGGCATGAGCCGCACCGAGTTGGATACCGAGCTGCAAAAGGGAATCGCCTCTCTGCAAAATAGCAAAAGTTTTTCTGCCGATGAAGTCGATGCCGCATTGTATCAGGAGTTTGGAATATGAGCAGCACTTATACGGTCCGCTACGCGCCGCAGGCGTTGGACGACCTGCGGGATCTCTACTCCTATGTCGCATTTTCGCTCAAAGAGCCAGCTACCGCCCAAAAACTGGTCAACCGCATCCGCAAGGCTGCTCGCTCACTGGATGCCCTGCCCGGGCGGCACCCTGTTGTGGACTGGGAACCGTGGCAGAGCATGGGGATGCACAGGTTTACCGTGGAGGATTTTCTGCTGTTCTACCTGATCGATCAAAGCACCCGTACCGTAACTCTCGTTCGTATTGTTTATGGCGGGCGGGATCTGCAAAACCTCGCAAAATAGACCCCTGCGGAAAATTTCCAACTTTTTTGCAATAAACCTATTGACAATCTGGGTAAATAGGGATATAATCCAGACAACAAATCCACCAACCTAGTGGGAAATTAAGATCAAGTTTCCCGGGGTCGTAGAGGATTGGGAAAATCGTTGAAAGGAGGGCACAAAAATGACGCTGATCTGGAAAAACCTGCTCCACGCGAACTTCCGTTGTGGGCGAATGTACACCACCCGGGCAGAATATGGGACCGAGCGCTGTGCATTGCCCTCTGCAGACCGAATGTGTGTGCGAATGTGATGGCAAAGCTGCCAAAGCGCTAAACCCGAATTTTGCCCGGTGCACTGAAATGGTGTCAGTGACCGGGATTTTTTATGCGTCAGAATTATACTTTAAGTACAGATAGAGAGGTTAATTACTATGTCTAACTATAAATTTGAGACCCTGCAGCTTCACGTTGGCCAGGAGCAGGCCGATCCCGCAACCGATTCCCGCGCCGTGCCCATCTACCAGACCACTTCCTATGTGTTCCGCAACAGCCAGCACGCCGCTGACCGTTTCGGTCTGGCCGATGCAGGCAACATCTACGGCCGCCTGACCAACTCCACGCAGGATGTGTTCGAGAAGCGTATCGCTGCTTTGGAGGGCGGCGTGGCTGCTCTGGCCACTGCTTCCGGCGCTGCCGCCATCACCTACACCATCGAGGCGCTGGCACAGGCCGGTGACCACATCGTGGCACAAAAGACCATCTACGGCGGCAGCTACAACCTGCTGGAGCACACCCTGACCCAGTTCGGCGTGACCACCACCTTTGTCAACGCTCACGATCTGGCCGAAGTGGAGAACGCCATTCAGCCCAACACCAAAGCCGTCTATCTGGAGACGCTGGGCAACCCCAACAGCGATATCCCCGACATTGATGCCATCGCCGCCATTGCCCACAAGCACGGCCTGCCGCTGGTCATCGACAACACCTTCGGCACCCCGTACCTGATCCGCCCCATTGAGCACGGCGCAGACATCGTGGTCCACTCCGCCACCAAGTTCATCGGCGGCCACGGCACCACCCTGGGCGGCATCATCGTGGACAGCGGCAAGTTCGACTGGAAGGCCAGCGGCAAGTACGGCAATATTGCTGACCCCAACCCCAGCTACCACGGCGTTTCCTTCGCCGACGCAGCCGGCCCCGCTGCCTTTGTCACCTACATCCGCGCCATCCTGCTGCGTGATACCGGCGCAACCATTTCTCCGTTCAACGCCTTCCTGCTGCTGCAGGGCACCGAGACCCTGAGCCTGCGCATCGAGCGCCATGTGGAGAACACCAAGAAGGTGGTCGAATTCCTGGCAAACCATCCTCAGGTGGAAAAGGTCAACCACCCCTCTCTGCCTGATCACCCGGATCACGCCCTGTACGAGAAGTATTTCCCCAACGGCGGCGCATCCATCTTCACCTTCAACATCAAGGGCGGCCGCGAGGAAGCCTTCAAATTCATTGACAACCTGAAGATCTTCTCCCTGCTGGCAAACGTTGCAGACGTGAAGAGCCTGGTCATTCACCCGGCCTCCACCACCCACAGCCAGCTGAACGATCAGGAGCTGGCCGAGCAGCAGATCTATCAGAACACCATCCGCCTGTCCATCGGTACCGAGCACATTGATGACATCATCGCCGATCTGGAGGCAGGCTTCGCAGCCGTCCGCGGCGAGTAACGCTCCTGTCCCCCATGCTCTGACAAAAACTCTCCTCCCTTCTCCTTTTTGATCGTGTGTGCAAAGAACCGCCGCCCGAAATTTCCGGGCGGCGGTTCTGTTTTTGTGTGTTCGTGTTTTTACAGCCGGCGATCCAGCCAGTCACCAATGTCAGCAAAGACCTCTTCGCGGTTCAGCTCCACCAGCAGCTCATGCCGGGCGCTGGGGTACAGCTTGACCTCGATGTTCTTCACACCGGCATCCAGCAGGCTCTTGACCGCCCGCTTCACACCTGCGCCCTGTTCGCCCACCGGGTCGGCATCGCCTGCCAGGAACAGCAGGGGCAGATCCTTGGGCACCCGGGCCAGAAGAGCCGGGTCGTACAGCCGCAGGATGCCGCTGAACATGCTGTAATAGGCGTTCAGGGTAAAGATAAAGGTACAGCGCTCGTCGGCGCGGTAGCGGTCCACCTCCACCGGGTCACGGTTGAGCCAGTCGTGGGCCGTGCGGCCCTCCAACCCCTTGTTGTACCCCAGAAACGAAAGTCTGGCCACCAGTTTGCTGCGGTAGTGCCAGCCATGGAACACGGCCAGCACCCGGCAGATGGTCCTGGCCAGCTGCACCAGCGCTTTGGGCTGGTAGCCGGTGCCCATGATGATGGCACCGTCCAGCTCATCGCCCCACTCACAGAGGTACTGCCGCGCGTAGAACGAACCCATGCTGTGGCCCAGCAGGAAATAGGGCACGCCGGGATACAGCTGTTTTGTCAGGGTCGTCACAGCGTGCAGGTCCTCCAGCAGGGCGCGGTTGCCGTCGGGTTCGCCGAAGTAGCCATAATCCTCTTTGGTGCGGATGGACCCGCCGTGGCCCAGGTGGTCGTTGCCGGTGACAAGGATGCCCCGGGCGGCCAGGTTCTCGGCCAGCGGCTTATAGCGGTCGATGAACTCCACCATCCCGTGGGAGAGCTGCAGCACCGCCCGCACCTCTCCCTCCGGCACACAGCGGAACGCGTGGAGCGTCCGCCCCGGCTGGCAGGACGGCAGGGTAAAGTCGATCATCTGGCTCATGGACTGCCCTCCTTCTCCGCTTTATTTTTTCATGCTGCCGATCTTCTTGCGGCAGGAGGTGCAGATGCAGTAGCCTGCATACTGGATGGCGTTGTCGTCCACCTCGCCGCAGAAATCGCAGCTGCCGGTGGGGCGGTATTTTTTGAGGATGATCTCATCGCCCTCCACAAAGATCTCCAGCTTGGCATCGTTGTCCAGCTTCATGCTGGTGCGCAGCTCCTTGGGCAGGACGATACGGCCCAGGCCGTCAACGCCGCGGACGATTCCGGTACTCTTCATAGTTTTTTCTTCTCCTTTGTCATTTACACCTCAGACAGCCATTTCCCAATTTTCTCCCGGCCCTGATCTCTCCTTCAGAGCCTTCAAAGGAAAATTGTGCCATCTCTCCCACTCAGTATACAAAATTTCCAATCATTCGTCAATGATTGCGTGCGGTTTCGACAAAAAGATTTTTCTTTTGCTTCCAAACGCCCATTCTGCCAAATCTGCGGCCGATTCGTTGACAAAACAGCGCACAGCGATTAAACTAAAAGGTAGCTATCCGCAATTTTTTGCCTGTAAATATAAAGGAGCGTTTTTCTATGCCGAGCAATAAAGTCCGCACCCGTTTTGCCCCCTCGCCCACCGGCTACATGCACGTTGGCAACCTGCGCACCGCGCTGTACACCTACCTGATGGCCAAGCACGAGGACGGTACCTTCATCCTCCGCATCGAGGACACGGACCAGGGCCGCTATGTGGAAGGCGCGGTGGACGTCATTTACAACACCCTGCGCGAGGCCGGGCTGAACTGGGACGAAGGCCCGGACATCGGCGGCCCGGTCGGTCCCTATGTCCAGAGCGAGCGAATGGGGATGTTCAAACAGTATGCCGAACAGCTGGTCGCTGAGGGCAAGGCATATTACTGCTTCTGCACCGAGGAGCGCCTGGAAGCGCTGCACGCTGAGCAGCGCGCCAACGGCGAGATGACCCACTACGACGGCTGCTGCCGCGACCTGCCCGAAGAGGAGGTCCAGAAGCGTCTGGCCGCCGGAGAACCTTATGTCATCCGCCAGAAGATCCCCCGCACCGGCATCACTGGCTTCGACGATGTGGTCTACGGCCACATTGAAGTCGAGAACAGCGAGATGGACGACCAGATCCTCATCAAGACCGACGGAATGCCCACCTACAACTTCGCCAACGTCGTGGACGACCACCTGATGGGCATCACCCATGTCATCCGCGGCAGCGAGTACCTGTCTTCCACCCCCAAATACAACCTGCTGTATCAGGCATTCGGCTGGGAGATCCCCACCTATATCCACTGCCCGCCGGTCATGAAGGACGCCCAGAACAAGCTGTCCAAGCGCAACGGCGATGCAAGCTATCAGGATCTGCGCGCCAAGGGCTATCTGAGCGCTGCCATCCTGAACTATATCTGCCTGCTGGGCTGGAGCCCCAGAGGCGAATACGCCGAGCAGGAGATCTTCTCCCTCGACGAGCTGCGCAAGGTCTGGAGCCCGGACGGCATCTCCAAGTCTCCGGCCATCTTCGACCCGCTCAAGCTGCGGGCCATCAACGCAGAGTATATCCGCCGCCTGAGCCCGGACGCATTCCTGGCTGCGGCGGAGCCCTGGATCGACCAGGCCGTCCACACCCCCATTGACAAGAAACTGCTCTGCGCCAACCTGCAGCCCCGCTGCGAGGTACTGGGCGAGATCCCCGCGCAGCTGGACTTCTTCGATGCGATGCCGGAGTACGACGTGAGCCTGTACACCAACAAGAAGCATAAGACCACCCCGGAGTCCGCAAAGGAAGCGCTGGAAGCACTGCTACCCGTGCTGAGCGATGCGGCTCTGGACTTCTCCGACCGCGACGCCGTCTTTGATGCCTGCAAGGCCAAGGCCGAAGAGCTGGGCAAGAAGAACGGCTGGCTGCTCTACCCGCTGGGCATCGCCCTGTCCGGCAGGCAGCGCACCCCCGGCGGCGGCACCGACCTCGCCTGCATGATGGGCCGCGAGACGACCCTTGCCCGCGTGAAAGCCGCCATCGAGAAGCTGAACGGCTGAATCTTCTAAAATTTCCAAAAAGCTCTGCGGTTTTTGTACGCCGCAGGGCTTTTTTCTTGGTTTTAGCAAAAGGATGCCGCTTCGCTTCACCCTCCCAAAAACCGCCCGACGGCCGCGCTACAGTATATGCACAAGGCGCGGGAAACAGAACAACACAAACGATCCCCGCCGGAAAGCGGGGATTTTTTTATGCACGATCTTCTCAGGCAGGATACCCTCCATCCTTTTGCAGCGGCGCTGCTGCCGCGCGCAGCTGTCCGCCCGGCCCTGCGGCAGAGTTCGGCTTTTCTGGCCGGGCTGCTCGGCGGCTGGGCGGTGCTGTATGGGGCACTCATCCCCTTCGGGCTGGGGCTGACGCTCGGCTTTGCGGAGGACTGCTTCGCTGCCTGTGCGGCCGGGGCAGTGCTGGGGCTGCTGCTCCATGGGTTCGGGGCGCTGTCGCTGGACAGCATCTGTCTGCTCTGCGCCATCGGGGCCGCTGTGGCGGCACGGTGGCTCTGGCCGGGTCGGTTCCGGCCCGCCCTGCTGGCGAGCTGCGGAGCCCTGGGGCTGGGAGCCGTCTGCTTTGCCTTCGGCCCCACCGGCGGCGGGGTAGACCTGCTGCTCACCTGCGGGGCAGATGCTCTGCT
>OOAC01002403.1_pt1 | contig 10489 bp, 6 predicted proteins | sample 1671041 | NCBI WGS metagenome assembly OOAC01 (sample SAMN06348116, study PRJEB24527) | human gut metagenome | biome: human gut; feature: ankylosing spondylitis patient; material: feces | host: Homo sapiens | place: China | collected 2015-10 | reverse complement strand
GACTATCGTGGGGAATCCTTCTTTGAGCGATGTTCGTACGATGATGATCGGTGTGAGAAATAATTCGAATGCCGCTAAGGATATAGTCGTTTGGGTGAATGAAATGCGTTTGACCGATTTTGACCAATCTGGTGGTTGGGCTGCCAAAGCAAATGTAAATCTCGGTTTGTCGGATATTGCTACGCTGAATATCGCGGGGCATGTAGAAACTGTCGGTTTTGGAGGTATAGACCAAAGCCTTACAGAACGTCGATTAGACGATTACTATCAGTATAATATAGCTACGATGGTCGAGTTAGGGCGTTTTTTGCCTGAAAAAGTCAAATTGAAAGCTCCGTTATTTTATTCGATTACCGAACAACGTACTTCTCCTAAATACAATCCGCTCGATCAAGATATCTTGTTGAAAGATGCTTTGGACAATGTGGGTAGTAAAGCCGAGCGTGACTCTATAAGTGATGCTTCGATAGAGAAATCGACTGTCGAAAGTTTCAGTTTGTCGGGAGTTTCTTTCGATATTAGGAGTAAGAATCCTATGCCCTATGATCCGGCTAATTTTTCTATCAGCTATTCTTATAATCGACAATCGAAACAAGACCCTACTACCGAATTTGAGAATACATACGATTATCGGGGTAGTTTCACTTATTCCTATACTCCTTTTGTTAAACCTTTTGTCCCGTTGAAGGGATTAAAGAGTAAATCTAAGCATTTGAAATTTTTGAAGGAATGGGAATTTAATTATTTGCCTAATAATATTGCGTTTAATACCAATATGTCGCGATATTATTATGAACAGCAGATTCGCGATGTGAGTGGATCGGGAGGAATGGCATTGCCGACAAGTGTAAGTAAAAGTTTTTTATGGGATCGGCAGTTCTCGTTGACATGGAATCTCACCAAGTCGATAAACCTTTCGTTGCAAACGATGACGAATGCTCATATCGAGGAGCCGGTCGGTGTGGTGAATAAACAGCTTTTTCCAGATGAATATGAAGCATGGAAAGATACCGTGTTGACCAGCATCAAGAATTTGGGAACACCGTGGAATTATAATCAAACTTTCAATGCATCGTATACGGCTCCATTCAGCAAGATACCTGTTCTTGATTATTTGTCGTTTAATGCCAAGTATAACGCTACATACACTTGGGATAGGGGAGCTCAGATTTCAGAGGAAATAGATTTAGGTAACTCGGTGAATAATCAGGGGCAGTTGAGCTTTGATGGGCGTTTCAATTTTGAACAATTGTACAATAAGTCGAAATATTTGCAGAAGATAAACAAACGTTTTTCTTCCAATAATAGGGCTGCGGCGGCGAAGAAAAATAGAAAATTCGAACGTACCATTTTGCTTCGGGAAGATACTACGGTTACTTTAAGGCATAATCTCAACAATAAGAAGGTAAAAGTTGTGGCGAGGGACGATGCTGGAAAGAAAGTGGCCCTGAGGACGAAAGTTCTCGATGCCAATAATGTGGTGATTCTCGATAAAGGAACCCAACGCTTGAATGTGATAATTACTCCTTCGAATAAGAATGAACGTAATTTCTGGAAAGAAGCAGCCGAGTATTCTTTACGGGGATTGATGATGGTAAGAAATGCGAGCGTGCGTTATCGTAAGACCAATACTACTTCGTTACCTCTGTTTTCCCCGAATGTAGGCGATGTATTCGGGCAATCGACTTCGTATGGTCCTATGGCTCCCGGCCTCGATTTCGCTTTTGGTTTTACTGATGAGAGCTATGTATATCGGGCAAAAGAACGTGGTTGGCTTTTATGTGATTCCACGCAGATAAGTCCGGCGGTTATCGGTCGTACCGAAGAGTTTAATTTCGAAATAGCGCTTGAACCTATCCGGGGCTTGAAAATAAACTTGACAGGAAATAGAACAGACACGCGTAGTTCTCAAATGCAATTTATGTTTGACGATATGCCGACTGTACGAGGCGGAAGCTATACCAAGACACATATTGCATTGAAGACTGCATTTAGGAGCAGTTCTGCAAAAGACGGATATTCGTCGCAAGCATTCGATGATTTTTTGAAAAATCGGGAAATAATAGCGGCTCGGTTAGAAGCGCATTACGGATCGTTGGGCAATTATCCGAATAAAGGTTTTATTGCCTCTACCGGTTTTGGAGATAAGCCCTATGATTCGGCTAACGGTGGTGTAAATCGTAGTTCTGCCGATGTAATGATACCTGCATTTATTGCTGCATATTCTGGCCGCGATGCCCGTAAAATCGATTTGTCTCCGTTCCCGGGATTGTCGGCTATATTGCCGAACTGGCGAATTACTTACGATGGTTTCATGCAAATACCGTTTATAAAGAAACACTTTAAAGCGTTTACTCTATCGCATGCTTACCAGTGTACCTATGCTGTGGGATCATTTACTTCGTTCCTTAATTGGGTGGAATCAGACGGGGATTTCGGTTTCGTTCGCGATGAACTTACGGGCAATCCCATACCCTCTTCTCCATTCGATATATCATCGGTAATGATAACCGAGAGGTTCGCTCCCCTTATCGGGTTAAAGGTGACACTGAAAAATAATGTTACAGGCAATATAGAGTATAAAGATTCCCGCACGTTGACATTGAATTCGGCAGCCGGACAAATCGTAGAGGCGTCGACAACCGATTTTACAATCGGGGCCGGGTATAAGATCGCTAATTTTAATACGATTTTGAAATTGAAAGGGTCTCAAACAGGTGTTAGCAACGATTTGACGATCAATGCCGATTTTTCATTCCGCAAGAATCAGGCTCTTATTCGTCGTATCGAACAGAATTTTACTCAGGCAACCAGTGGAACTCGTACTACGATGTTGAAAGTGACGGCCAATTATGTATTGAGTAAACGTATTACGGTAGGGGCTTATTTCGACCATCAGATTAATACACCGTTAGTATCCTCTTCATCATATCCTATTACGAACAGCAATTATGGAATCTCGGTGAGATTATCGTTATTGAAATAAAAGGAATTTATATTTTAAGTTAAACAGGTCGTTTGTTTAAACTGTTTCTTCAATTATTCGTTTTTCTTAATTAAAGGAGGGATAGAGAAATTTTTGAGTCGGAGCTTAAACTCCTATCTTTGCAGTTGAGATGCTTCTCCGTAGTTTTATAAAACCCAAATAAATGTATTGAATAAATGAAACGACTGATTTTTATTCTTATGGCTTTGTTGTCTTATGGCATTTTGAGAGCCGAGACTTTGAAATCTCCTGACGGGAACATTGTATTAGATTTTGAATTGGACAATGGAGTCCCTGTTTATAAAGTAGATTATAAAGGTCGGCCGGTTATTAAAGAGAGTAAATTGGGGTTAGAGTTGAAGTCGGGAAAAAATTTAACCGATGGATTTCGTTTGGCTGGTTCTGAGACATCGACTTTCGATGAAACATGGAAACCCGTTTGGGGAGAGGTAAAAGAGATTAGGAATCATTATAATGAATTGGAAGTAACATTGGAACAACCGTCGACCGATCGTCGTATGATTATTCGTTTCCGGGTATTTGACGATGGGGTAGGATTCCGATATGAATTTCCCGATCAGCCCAATTTGGATTATTTTGTGATTAAAGAAGAGAAGACGCAGTTTGCTATGGCGGGAGACCATACTGCTTTTTGGCTCCCGGGCGATTATGATACACAGGAGTATTCCACTGTGACGTCGAAATTGTCCGAAATCCGTGGATTGATGAACGAGGCTATTACACCGAATTCTTCTCAAACTCCATTCTCTCCTACGGGGGTACAAACGGCTTTAATGATGAAAACCGACGATGGCTTGTATATCAATTTGCATGAAGCTGCATTGGTCGATTATTCTTGTATGTCGCTCGATTTGGACGACAAAAATATGATATTCGAGTCTCACCTTACACCCGATGCATTGGGGGATAAGGGATATATGCAAACTCCGGCGAAATCTCCGTGGCGCACGATTATTGTTAGTGACGATGCGCGTGATATTCTTGCATCCAAAATGACTCTTAATCTGAATGAACCGTGTGTCTATGAAGATACGAGTTGGATAAAACCGACGAAATATATAGGTGTATGGTGGGAAATGATAACAGGGAAAAGTACTTGGGCTTATACCGATTTGCCTCATGTGAAACTCGATTTGGTCGATTATTCTCGTTTAACGCCTAATGGACGTCATGCCGCTAATACCGAGCATGTAAAAGAATATATCGATTTTGCCGCAGAACATGGATTTGCCGCTGTGCTGGTGGAAGGTTGGAACATAGGGTGGGAAGATTGGATAGGTAAGTCGAAAGACTATGTATTCGATTTTATCACACCGTATCCCGATTTCGATGTAGAAGAAATAGAGCGGTATGCCAAATCGAAGGGAGTGAAAATGATTATGCATCATGAGACCTCGGGCTCGGTTCGTAATTATGAACGGCACATGGAGAAAGCATATCAGTTTATGAACGATCATGGCTATGATGCCGTGAAGAGTGGATATGTAGGAGATATTATACCTCGTGGGGAACATCATTACGGACAATGGATGGTCAATCATTATCTCTATGCATTGACCGAAGCCGCCAAGCATAAGATTATGGTGAATGCCCATGAAGCTGTTCGTCCTACGGGTTTGAGCCGTACTTATCCCAATCTTATCGGTAACGAGTCGGCGAGAGGAACCGAGTATGAATCGTTCGGGGGCAATAATCCCGACCATACCACTATTTTGCCGTTTACACGACTTATCGGAGGCCCGATGGATTATACTCCCGGTATTTTCGAGACGGATATTTCTAAACTTAATCCCGATAACCACAGCTATGTTCGTTCTACTTTGGCTCGGCAACTGGCTTTATACGTGACCATGTATAGCCCTTTGCAGATGGCCGCCGATTTACCCGAAAATTATAATCGTTTCCTCGATGCTTTTCAGTTTATTAAAGATGTGCCTGTCGATTGGGACGACAGCCGTTATTTGGAGGCAGAACCGGGAGATTATATTACGGTGGCACGCCGGGAAAAAGGTGGTAATAATTGGTATGTAGGTTCCACGGTCGATGAGAATGGGCATACGGCTCGTTTCTCCTTAGATTTCTTGGAGCCCGGGAAAAAGTATATTGCAACTATATATGCCGATGCTCCCGATGCCCATTATAAGGATAACCCGCAGGCTTATACGATTCGTAAATATATTGTGACGAACAAGACTCGTATCGTTCAGCCTTGTGCTCCGGGTGGAGGCTTTGCTATGAGTATCGAGGAGGCTACCGATCCAGCAGCTTTGAAAGGATTGAAAAACTATAAACCGTAGATTGCGGTAAGATGAGAATAGTAGGGTAGGACTTATACAATAAGTCCTACTCTTTTTATATTAGTGTAACCGATTGCTGATGATGTTTTCGGAGTGGATATCGACAGATGAAAGATGGAAATCAGAGGAGACGTTCCCGCAAAGAATAAGCCTGAAATATTTATATGCCGGTCCTGTAAAACGCATGGGTAATTGTCCTGCTACTTTTGATGCGCTCGATATTTCACAGATTTTGGAAAAGTTGCCTTCGGCATCATTGCCTCCCCAAAGAGAAAGCAAGAGCTTTCCTTCTGACATCGAGAGTCGCCAGAAAACTTCTCTCCATTTTTGGTACTCTTCACTTTGGAGAGTAATTGGGCGGGATACGAGTGCGATTGGGGTTATCTCCGCTGATTCTTTTTGTAAATCGTAAACTTTTCCCTCTGCGTCTTGGGCGAGTAGATGACTGGCATCATAGAATAGGGAAGAGTAATGTTGGCTTATGCGATACATGTAGAGAGAAGGAATATGGATAATGAGACTATATTTGAGATCGGGCCTGCAACATATCAATTCTTTTTCGATTGTATTGTAGGCGATGATACTTCCTTGAATAAATTGAGATAAAGTCGTTTGATCGGTGGTCGCAGGAATTAATGTAGAGTCTATGTCGTGGTGAGCGATTGGGCTATTGTTTTCGCAGGCGGTTTCGTCGAACGATAAGAGCTGTTGTATTTCGGAGCCTCGTATGATAAATAATCCTTTTGCCGTAGTAAACATAATCATATCTTCGAGCGGGACGATAGGGTTTTCCGGCAGTATGGGCTCTCGATTCAGTTGATGTTGTGCTCCGTAACATACGATTCCGTTTCCGTTTTGCAGAGCCCATATTCCTTCTTCTGTAAATACGTATAGGGGAAATTCACCGAACTGTCCTTCCGATAAAGCAGCTGTAATGGTCGCTATGCCTGTAATCTCTCCGTTCGAGATGGTATAAGTTTGTTCGGACGGGAATATAAACGGGTTTTCGAGTTCCGAAACCCGCAGTATATTAGGCTGTGTGTAAGTGTCATTTTCGGACAAGGGTATATCGAGTGGGGTAGAGGCCGGCAGAGAATCGTTTTCCAATGAGATTGCAGAGAGCGTCTCGTTGAGATAATCGGCCCTATTTTCATATTCGGAGGCTGTCAGTAGAAAGCTCCCCTTGTATCGGGTATTCTCGCTTTTTACGACGATTTCCATTTACTGTCGGGGTAAGAAATCAGAGGTGAAAGTTGATTGAAGAAATAGTTCGATTTCCCCTGCCAAACGACTTTGCATTCTCCTCTTTCGGTTTTGAGATAAGTGCAGATATAAGCATCGACAGTCTCGGCATCTTTGTTCCCCACGTTGAACAGACTGAGGGGAAATCCGGGAAAAAGTTTTTTCTTTAAGTTGGCTATGTGTAGTCTTTTGTTGTGTATATAGCTGACATGTGCTCCCGTAGAAAGCAGTGTCGTATTATCTGGCGAAAGAACTTCCTCGTGTACGAGTAAATCAGGCCGTATTTTATTTTCTATGGTGTACGATTCACCTTCCTTCCAGTCGCTCCAATCCTCTATGGTCGCTATTTTATAAAATAGAGAATCTTGTAAGTAGCGTTTCTTTATCTCTTTCAGGTCGAGAAAAGAGATGTCTCCTTTCAGTAGAAAAGAGATCATTTCGTTTTCTTCTGTACGTTCGATCGTAAATTTAAGGCCTTGTTGTTTTTGATCGGGTTCGAAGATCGTGGCTTCGGGAGAGACAAAAAAGTCTATACTTCTTACGATATCTTTCCAGTTGTTGAGATTGAATTGATGAATATAATATTTCAGGCTATAATTCCCGGCGATGATTTGTCCTTCATGAGAACCTAAGCAAAGATTGTTTGAATTTTTCAATCGTATGCTCATTTGATAGGGTTGTATGGGGTGTGGCAAAGAGACCATGACCGGAGCCGATGAAAAAATTCGGCTCCCATCATATAAAGTGAGGGCATAACGTATGAGTATGGGTTGTATGAAATAGTGCCGTTTCCATGCTTTTTCTTGTAGCTGAAAGAATGCATTGTAGTAAGCATCGTTGTAATAATTGATGTCTTCGGTGTCGAGTCGGGTCGGATCGCTGTATCCATGTTGAAAGGTATATTCGCTTACGAAGTAGGCATCGGTATATTCTACATAAGGGAAAAATGAAATTTCAGGTATGTCGGGCTTTTCACCCAAAAAGATATATTTTCCCTCTTTATAAAGTAAATAGTATATACTTTCGGTACAGATGATTATGAGTGTGTTTCCTATGGATTGAATAGACAGAACTTGTAGGTCGTTTAGCTCGAACAACTGGCTTGATTCTTTTTGGATATTTCCGTTTTCTTTTTTTATCAGAGCCTCATAATACAAGGTATTTTCATTTTCCGTTATATGATGCTCTCCGTCGTAGCAGATATGAACATAGACGAGCCGATGGTTTTTCTTTTCCGGAGTGTATAGATATTCCGGTGTCCCGACAGGTTTGAGGCAGTTTGATTGATTCCGTAAATTGACAATAGCTGTGCAGTCTCCCGGCTGTGCCGAGTTCGGTGGGGAATAACGGTTCATGCCGTTAAATGTAATTCTCGATTTCATAGAGCTGGTAATTTTTCGTAAAGGTACACCCGGTATGCGGCTCTATTTTGGCATGATGATATTCTTTGAAAAAGAGACTCCTTCCGAAGCTATTGATTGAATTTTTGAAAATAAAAATAGGAAGGAGTCTCCTGTTTCCCGCTTTGGGGAAACTGCGCAATTGCCCAAGTATAACCAATCACTTCATTTATTGCGCAAATTTGTTCTTCTACTATGGTTTTCAAGGTAAAAACAAGAGATATTGAATGAAAGTTCATTTTTGGAGCGATTATAAATTATATGTTTTTGAATGAGACTTTATTTTTAATCGAGATGTTTTATTGGGGAAATGATTATCTTCGCTTATAGAATGAGAAACTTTATGGACAGACTTAATTTTGCGGCCATAGATATTGGCTCGAATGCAGTGAGATTGCTTATCAAAGGTTTTTATCCGGGAGAGAGTGTATCGGATTTATCGAAAGTTTTTATTGTGCGTGTACCGCTGCGATTGGGACAAGATACCTTTACAAAAGGTCGTATTTCTACGGAGAAGACAGAAAAATTATTACGTCTCATGCATGCTTTTTCTCAGCTGATGCAGGTTTATAATGTCTTGTCTTATCGGGCTTGTGCTACGTCGGCTATGCGGGATTCTTCGAATGGAGCCGATATTGTCCGGTATATCTCGGAGAGAAGTGGAATAAATATCGAAATTATTAATGGTCTTGAAGAAGCACGTATCGTATATGACAGTCATATCGTGGACGAGCTGGAACAAGAGGGCGATTTTATCTATGTCGATGTTGGTGGCGGAAGTACCGAGATAAGTATAATTAGTGACCGTTCGTTACTCCAATCTCAATCTTATAATATAGGAACTGTACGTATTTTGAATAAAAAACTGAGCCGTAGTGAATTGTTCCGTATGTATAGGGATTTAAAGCGTTTGAAGGAAACGTATCGGCATATCTCTATTATCGGGTCGGGTGGTAATATCAATAAATTGCATCATTTGGCAGGAGTGTCTGCTCGGGAGCCATTGACTGTGGAGCGGCTTTTGACCCTGAGAAATGAATTGAATAGCTATTCGATCGTGGAACGTATCGACCGTTTTGCATTGAAACCCGACCGAGCCGACGTGATTGTACCTGCCGCCGATATTTATTTACAAATAGCGACGCATATAGGCGCACGAGAAATATGGGTTCCTACCATAGGAATCGTTGATGGTATTATTTATTCTCTTTGTTCCGATTACTTGAAAGAGAAAGAGAATTAAGACCTATTTCTTTTTCTCCCATTTGGGTAGCCCGTCTTTCTTTTGGATAAAATCGCGGATAAATATGGCTGTCTCTTCACTGCCCAATATAGAGGAATCGATAGAAAGGTCGTATGAAGAGGCTACTCCCCAACCCTTATCGGTATAAAAATTGTAATAAGAAGCTCTTAATTTATTTTTCTTTTCGGCGAGTTCGATAGCCTCTTTTCGAGTCATTCCTTGTGAGCGGCTGATGATTCTCTCGATTCTGTCTTCAAGGGGAGCATGTATAAATACATTGTAGCATCGTGGGTATTGTCTGAGAATATAATCGGCGCAACGTCCGACGATGACACACGATTGAGTTTCAGCTAAATGACGAATGACGTCGGATTGAAATTTGAAAATGTATTCGTTCGATAGGCCTCCGTCGCCCCATATTCCTCCTGCTCCTGTGAGCCAGTTTATTGAAAAAGAATTTAATAAAGCGCTTGGAGCCCGCTCGTCGGCTTTCTCGAAATATTCGGTGCTGAGTCCGCTCGATTTCGAAGCCTCGTTGATTAATTCTTTATCGTAATAAGCTATGCCGAATAAATCGGCCAAACGTTTTCCTATTTCTCGTCCTCCGCTTCCGAATTGACGGCCTATGGTAATGATGAGATTGTCATTCATGATGGTTGTAGATTCGATTATTAATAAGCAAACATACATCAAAAAAATATTAATTCCTATATCAAGTATCTTTTTTTGTTTACAGAAGTTGTTTTTTAGGGTTTCTTGAACTGTTTTTGTGAAATATTTTGTTACGAAGAAAGTTTTTATTTAATTTGTGTCATTCAAAAGAGGTCAGCTATGAATAATGATTTGAAAAAAATATTGAATAGTGATACTGATGGATTGCTCACCTACGAATATATAGCCAATCATATGGGCTCTTGTGATGAAGATATGCCCGTCCTAACCGATAATATAATACGGGTAGATATGACGGGGCAGATTACGGTAAGTGCCGCATTATATTTGCACGCTACGGGAGCTGAGAAATATAGGGAAATTATTGACAAGCTCATCGCGGCTTCTTTGTCGAAAGATAGAGAACACAAATATATTGTCGATTTGTTATCGGGGATTTGGGGTGAAGACTATAAGTCGCATGCAGAGGAGTTGAAGCAAGAAAGTGATAATTTCAGGCGTATTTATAAGCGTGTTTATGTGAACGATATAATTTAGTTTTTTGAGAAATAACAAAGCAGAGGCTTTCCCTAACGAGGGAAAGCCTCTGCTTTGTTATGGAACTTGAAGTATCGTTGTTGTTATTTAG
>OOAC01002396.1_pt1 | contig 10503 bp, 7 predicted proteins | sample 1671041 | NCBI WGS metagenome assembly OOAC01 (sample SAMN06348116, study PRJEB24527) | human gut metagenome | biome: human gut; feature: ankylosing spondylitis patient; material: feces | host: Homo sapiens | place: China | collected 2015-10 | reverse complement strand
CTCTTTCCCTACACGACGCTCTTCCGATCTTACTATCTTTCTTTTTTTATAAGTCCTAACATCATTCCATAAAATCCGAACGGATAAGAAAGTGTCGCCATAGAGTAATTGACCACATTATCGGTGTACATCGTAAGAGCGACCCCGGCTATACTACTCCCGGCTACGATAGCGCACATTTTTATAGATACATCGGTATACTTTTGATATGCCACAAAACTATGCACAATAATAGCAAAAACCGCCAATAGATATAATACCACACCTATGATACCACTGTCACAAGAGATTTGAACATAATCGTTATGGGGCACTTTCAAGCCTCCAAACACGAAATTACTATACATATAGTTTTGAACACTTCCTATCCCCGAACCCATCAGTTCTTTTCCTTGATAAAACCGACTTTGTAAATCTTCCCACATGGCAAAACGAGCGTTACTATTAATATCGTCTTTCGAGATTTCGCCCCGCTGCAACTGTTCGATAGATACATTCTCGCTATCCTTAAACATCTTCTCCCGTACTGAAGGTATAGCAAAAACAGCTACAACAAACAGTACCAATACAACAAAAATTACGGGTAACGATTTCATCTTGTATTTAAAGAAGAAAAATGTCATCAAAGCCAATGTAGTGCCCATAATACTGGTACGAAACACCCACACCAAACAAGGAAGCATAAACAACACGCATAGTAAAAGATTCTTCTTCCTTTCATCGGTATAATAAAAGAGAGCCAGAGAAAACACACACATCGTAATATAGTGTATCGCACTTGCCGTACCATACCAAAATACTCCGGGAAACAAAATCCAATTCAGCATTGGTATTATTAATACCGGTATAGAAATAACCGCTACTAACCGGGCTCCTAATCCGGCTTTGAGAAAGACCTCTTTATCCCGCACCGTAGCCGAGGCAAAAAGCATTATTAACAGAGGATAGAGGTATTTCAAAATTACCCGGAATCCATATCCGGGAGCCGGAGAATAACTCAACCCGATTACTAACCAAACAATATATAACAAATAAAGTACTATGGCCGGACTCCATTGCGGAGATCGCTTACAAATAAACAGGCCCACTATGCAAAAGATCTCTAATACCATTAAGCGAATAGCCATCAAATCTAATGCTCCGGGAGCCGATAGTGCTAATAATCCGGTAGAAAAAGTCAACACCCAAAACATCTCCGGGCCGTCCATCACCATCTTCTGCTCCCGATTCAGCGGGTTGACCATCACTCCCCGTTTCATTGTCAAAAACTTCAATCCCAACAGAGTGATAATAAGAAAATATATGTAGTTGAGTAAATACATATTTACCGCTTAGTAGTTATCAATCTTTTATACAAATCATTAAACAATTGAGAATAGCGTTCGAAACTATACCTACGAACGTACCGTATCGCTTTTGATGAATATTTTTGCAACAACTCAGGAGTAGCAATCAGCGATATGATTTTATTTGCCATATCGTCGATTGAACCCACCTTGTGCAACAGCCCGACCTCTCCGTCTTGAACAACTTCGGGCAATCCCCCCGTCCGGGAAGCGACCACCACACAACCGTTAGCCATAGCCTCGATAGCCGTCAGCCCAAACCCTTCGCTACGGGAGGGCATCAATACGATATCCATGCGGCGATACCACTCCGTCAATCTCTCCTGAGGCTGACGACCAGCCCACTCGACATTGTCGGTGCAATCGAACTCTTGTGCCTGTCGTTGCATTTTCACCCGCAAAGAACCTTCCCCCACAATCACCAATCGGGTATCGGGATACCGCTTTTTCACCTGTGCAAATGCCGGAACAACCAAATCCATACCCTTAATCTCTTCTAATCGGCTGACAACCCCTATCGTGATTGGGCGAGAAAAGCTCCTATTCTCACTCTCAATAGAAAAGCCGGGAGGCAACGCATTATAAATCGTGAAATGGTTACGTTTGTTCAAAGGAGTATTCTCATTATACAATCGAGATGTCCCGAAGAAAGATCGCTCGGCCAGCTCGGTAATACATGTAAACGCCCGCACACAATGTCGTTGAATAAAATGTACCAGCCGTAAATTAGGATAGATATCGGCTGCCGTATGTGCCGTGGCAATAATCTGCCGTACTCCTAACCATCGCAACAACAGAATAGGAATAGCACCCGGAGCCATATATTGCACATGAGCCACATCGGGTTTATACTGCTTCAATACCCTGCGTAATCCTTTGTATAAAAAAAGTATTCCCCGCCAACCATTCACCCGCGTTCCGGTAGGGCTCAGACAAACCACCTCACTACCGGCTTTTCGGAATCGGACGACCATATCATCGCTATATTCAAAATAGCATGTCGTCACTACCCGATGTCCTCCGGCAACAAGTGCCTGTACGAGATTCAACGTCTGAATCTCCGTTCCTCCGGTTAATAAACAAGGTATGCAAATGAGAATAGTCATTTCAAAGCATCTAAATAAACCCCTATCGTTTCCTTCGCAGTCTTCTCCCAACTAAATTGAGCAGCCCTTTTTATGCCATTTTCCACAAACGGTTCTGTATCTATTGTATTTTGATCCAATCGCCCCATCACGTCTATAAGACTGTCAAATAACGGTTCTGTCAAATATATCGCAGCATTGCCGGCAATTTCATCAAGAGAGCTATTATGACACGTAATTACAGGAACACCACAAGCCATTGCCTCCAATAATGGTAACCCAAATCCTTCATACGAAGATGGGAAAAACATAGCTTCAGCCCCATTATACAACAGAGCCAAATCCCCATCAGATATATTTTTCAAGAAATGAATCCGTGTAGCTACACTACTATTTTTAACCTCTTTCAACAAATTAAGTGGGGGATTACCCCAAACAAGCACTAAATCATGAGATAAAGTTTGCTCTCTCGATAGTGCTATATAACTCCTTACTAAAACATCTGTTCGTTTCCTCTCTGCATTACAAGAAACACTCAAAAAATACGGGCTTGACAATTCAAACTTTGACTGTAACTTGTCTCGTATATTCAATTTATCTTTTTGAGGAAAAAATAAATCGTGTTTTATTCCCCAATAAATTACCGTGATTTTTTCGGGTTCAATTCCCATCGTTTCAACAATATCACGCCTAGATGACTCAGAACAAGTAATAATGTGCTTGCATTGCCGCATAAAAGGAGGAACAATCTGTTTCATCTTTTCATGTCCGAAAGCTTTTTCTTGAATTTTCATAAACAGAGCATCATGCAATGTCACCACACACTTCCCGGGACTATATACATATTCGAAATTATGGGGTATATGCATGATATCATATCCGGTCAGACATTCTTTTATAGGAAACCGAGCCAATAATTTATCTATCTTTTCCCGATGAGGTAAATATAGATGCTTGGTTTTAAATGGCAATCCGGTATTTCGGCCTCCTATTCCTTTCATATTTTGGGAATAAAGCACCACCTCGAACGGCAAATTCTTTATCCTCGCTAATGCTTGAATCAATTCTAACGTAGTACGTCCTATCCCATTTACTTTACCTGTAACATAATACGGGACAATAGAATTTATATCAATGAGCAGTCGTTTCATATAATTTTATCAAAGCTTTACAATGTTCTTCTATCGAGATTACCCGTTCGGTAGATAGATGTGTGCTATAATTGGTAAAACTATCGGAGATTTCTTGCATTTTTTCCGCAAGTGCCTCCATATTATTCGGCTCCACCAACCAGCCGTTCACACCGTCCTCGATTTGCATTTCGGCTCCACCACAACGGGTCGCCAATACCGGTTTTCCCATCGCCAACGACTCGGCGATATTCAAGCCAAATGCTTCTAAGTAAGAAGAAGAAGAAGAAGAAATGTGGTATAAGCGAATCATATCGAACACTTTTTCCGGGGGTACTTTCCCATGCCATACCACCCGCTTATCGGCAGCATATCGCCTTTTCAACGAGTGTTCATACCTTCGTTCGGACTTGTTTCCTACTCCACCTATCAAATGCAATTCGGCATTTTCATTATCGAGCAGGGAAAAGGCTTCCAATAAAATATGTAAGCCTTTCACATAACAAATGCGCCCTACATAAAAGAATTTTATCTTACCGTTTATTATCGGAGGAAAATCCGGAACTTCTTTGGGTAACGGTATGCCATGCGGCAAAATCGTGATTTTCTCTTTACTTAATCCATTTCGCTGCATAGCTCTTGATATGGCTTGGCAGGGCGCTATCATTCGAGTGCAATCACTAGCTATCGCATGCCACTCAGCTTGCTTACGTTCGATCGACAATGCTGCTTGCCCGATAGGGGTGACAAACGGGATAAAGGGGAGTTTGGACAAACCCCGCCCTAACGATCGATAGACATTTTGCGGTAACAATCGCATAAACGGATACCAATACTTTCCACTGCGAATATTCCGCAAACAACATGCTAAACAATGCTCATGCGAAACGGCAATATGGCATATCTCGTCTTTGCAATCGAGCAACGTTCCAGCCGGACAAACGATGCCACCATGATGGGCAGTAACAATAACCGGAATATGCTGTTTCTTACCGATCTCCACAACCTGTGCTTTATGGCTATGGGCATGAATCACATCGGGACGTATTTGGACAATCAACGATTCAAGTCGGTCTATTCCATTACTCCCAACCTCATACAACATCGTGCCTTTATAGTCTCTCGTCTCAACAGCACAATCTTTGTTCACAAACGAGATTACTTGCACCGAATATCCCTGTCGTATCATCTCATCGACAATATTCTTTACATAAACCTGCCCTCCACCATATGTGGAAAAGAAGTCACCCGATGCTATTTGAAGAATTTGTATCATATATTTCTATAACCAATAATTCTTGCAGGATTTCCTGCCACTATAGCATTATCTGGAACATCTTTTGTAACAACAGAGCCTGCCCCTATAACAACGTTATTCCCTATCGTTATATTTCCAAAACAGCATACATTAGCCCCAAAATCAACATTATTCAGTATAGTCGGGACCTCTAATGGTCTATCTGTAGATTTTACTCCAATTGTCGTGAGTTGCCTAAAAATACAACCATATCCTATATATTTAGCTCTAATCCTAGTGCCAAAAGAATGAACAACAAATATTCCTCCACCCTCAATACAATTAAATGTATTGGGAATATAATCTGCTATATAAAAATTAGGATCAGGGCGACAAAAAATATTTTGAATAATATTAGGAATATTAGAACATCTAAAATAAAAAATATTCCTAAATGAAGGACAGAATTTAAGTAAATAAACTAATTGAAAATAAATATTACTACTATAATAATATTGTTTTGACCACCTTTCAATATCTAATAATATCATCTTTTTATTTTTTTTACTTACAAATACTAGTAATAAAAAAAAATACCAAAATGTAAAAAAAAATATTTTAATCTTTACCACCATAATAAAACTATTTATTTTACCTTGCTATATACTTTCTTAAAATTCTTTTCAAAAAATCTCTCATACCTTGACTACCTATACAGAGTAAGAAAAAATGAATACTAATAAATAAAATAGCTAAACATATTGCATATAAAATCAATTGCCCCCAATTAATAAATGGATATTGTTCATCGAATATAAATGAAACAATATAATACACTATAAACCAAGATAAAATAGTTAGAAACATGTACTTTAACCAATTTCCCCAATATATAGCTACCGATATTTTAAATCCTTTTGTGAAAAGGAAATAAGGTTTCCAGATACATAAAATAGTAGTTTGACTAATTATACCACTTAATAATATACCTTTTAATCCCCACAGATAACCACCCAACAATGCAACTAATACGAATATACAAGTTTCCACAATAGGGGACCAAGTATCAGAAAAAAGCCCATACCCATATAAAAATTGTTTAATCGCTTGATGTGTCACTCCTATAAAAAAATTTATAAGTAACAATAATAATACAGTATTATGAAGTATATATTCTCGCCCCAACCATAAAGCAATAAATGGAGAAAATAAATTATACATAAGAAAAACACATGTTCCTCCAACAAAAAATCTAAGCGATGTCAACTCCCAAAAAACCTTCATTATTTTATTTCTATCTCCCTCTGAAATAAGATTACCAACACTTGCACTAACACTTCCCCAAAGACTAATTAAAAAAAAACTTATCTTATCACTTATTATAGTGTAATTCCCATAATAAGCAACTATCTCTAATGAAACAAAAGCATATATAAAAAAAGGAATTGTTTGAAACTGCACAAAAGAAGCAATCTGATGCACAAACAACTGCTTGGTATATTTCATCACTTCGGGATATTTTTTGAAAAGTTGCTTGCCTTGATGTACTTCACTACGAAGCCACGGATAAACTTGCCGGATTTTCCAATTGAGAATAAACGAATAAACAATTCCAAAAGTTAATTCAATAATAACCCACAAGTAATAACTACCTGTGTAGTAGGCCGAAGCCATTTGAATGAGAGTCTTAACAATAGTTGCTGTTTGGAAATAGGCGGTGACCACATAATTTTTTTGGTCGGCTCCCAAAAGCGTTTGTTTGTAGTTGGCAAAATAACCGATCAACGAGGAGGCCAAAAACGAGAAATAGGCAAAAAAGATAACTCCCATCTCAAACTCCGTATTGGGAAATATCAACGGAAGAAAGCAAGCCAGTACAATGCCTGCACCCAAGATAATAAAACCTATCCAACGATAGAGATAACCGAACACAGAGATAATCTCGTTGATTTTTCCCTCATCGTGCTCGAATAGGGGCTTATAAAGCACATAACCTATGGCGCTTCCTATCCCCAATTCTGCCAAATTAAGGAATCCGAGCAGGTTTTGCAGCGTGCCGGTGAGTCCCACAAAATCAGCTCCCAGCGTATCGAGAAATATCTTCCGGGAGAAGAACGAGAGAATAAGAGTCAGGAAATAGAATATGAGATTGACCCTTGCATTCAACAATGATTTTTTGACCCGCGATTCTTGTTGAGGCATATAATATAAAGATATTCTATTTTTATTATTACCGGAAGAAAGACTTAACCCTTTTCCTCTGAAACCATCGTTTCTTCCAGCATCTCCACTGTCTTGGATTTACATCGACGCAGGAGCAGTTTTATTTTCAATTCTATTTTACAAATCCACGCTTAAACTATTGTTTTCCCTCTATCTCATCATGGGTAATAAGCAATAGCATTAAAGTACCAACAGGATTCAAAGCAAGAGGTAAAAGACAGATAAATTTACCCCCTAAAAATCCGTCCTATTCTATGAGCAATTTTATAGATGACATTACGTTTTTTCTTTCTTCCATGTTCCACTCCATAGCCGTAACCGTATCCATAACCATAGCCGTAACCGTATCCATACTTTTTGCTCTCCATTTCGACACCATTGATGACAACCGTAAGGTTCTTGAATTTATTCTCCCGGTAGAGTTTTTCCAATTCCGGCAAATAACGGCGATCCAACATTCCGTTACGGATTACATAGACCGTAAGATCGGCTACCCGACCGATGATAGAAGAATCGGCTACGACTAATGCCGGCACGCAATCCAATATAATATAATCGTATTGTTTCTTCAACTCTTCCACCAAAACAGGTAATCGATCGCTCATCAACAATTCCGAAGGATTGGGAGGTACAATACCGGCCGAGATGATATCGAACATCGTATGAATGTTACTGGACTGAACGAGCTCGGACACACTGTTGTTTTTCCCGGAAAGCCAAGTCGACACACCGTTTTTCGTAGTCAGATCCAATGTTTTACTCAATGTGCGTTTTCTCAAATCCATATCGAGCAAAACCACTTTTTTATTGGTCATAGCCAATGTTACGGCAAAATTGCGGGAAACGAAACTTTTTCCCTCTCCCGGCATAGTAGACGTAAACATAACGACCCGTGCCTGAGGAGCGACGAAATCCATATTGGAACGTAATAACCTGAAAGACTCGGCCACACTGCTGGTCTTATTCTCTTCCACGACAATGGCATGTTCTCCATCTCGGTCTTTCATCAATGGGATTTCGCCCAATATAGGCATCGACGTATAATCCTCAATATCTTTACGCCCCCTCACACCGGTGTTCCACAATAATCGCAAAAGCTGTATCGCCAACGGTATAATGAGTCCCACGATAAAGGCTCCCATCAATAACATTCTGCGAGCCGGGGCAACGGGCGCCGACGAACCGAAGGGTGACTCGATCACCCGTATATTGGCCTCGGTAATAGCCAACTGCAAAGCATTTTCTTCCCGTTTATTCAGCAAGAATGTATACAACGACTCTTTAATACTTTGCTGACGTATAATGCCCAAAGCCTTTTTCTCTTGTTGTGGTACCGACTCGATACGATCGAGTGTCTGCGACTCGACCTCCCGGGCCTTTCTCAATTTTAGTTTCAGTGTAGACAGATAACTATCCATCGAGGCTGTAAGATTGACTCTTACAGCGGCTAAATTATTGTCTAAATCTTTTACCAAAGGGTTATTCTCACCCGAGTTGGCGGCTAATCTTTCTCTTTGTAACAGGATCTCGTTATAGGTAGTTATCTGATTTTGCAAGCCACTATCCCCCACGCCAGACACATTGGGTATCAACTGCTTCCCATTTTCATTATCGGTCAAATAACGTTCTACCGCCCGGGCGATGGCATACTCGGTTTCCAGCTGTATCAATTCTTCTCTCATCTTACTGCTTTCGCTCATAAATTGAGAGGCCGCTGCATCTATACTGACAATGCGATTCTTTTGCTTGAAATCGGTCAATTCATTCTCTACGTCGCCCAACTCTTTACTGATAATTTCGACTCGTTCATTAATAAATTTAGCCGTACTGGTCGCAATGCGGTTTTTATCTTCGATAATCGTTTCCCGATAAACATCAATCAAAGCGTTCAATATAGCCTCGGCACGTGAGATATTCGAGTCCACGCAGTTTATTTGTACCAATGTCGTACGTTCTCCGGCCAAAGAGGTCGAAATAAACGAATTTGCCGCAGTATTCAAGTCTATACGAGATACTTCGACCGGTACATTATAATAGGCCGATATTTTATCGGGAATATCCTCTACAATAAATCGACCGGCTGCGGAAATTATAGTATCACCGAACAAAAACTCTTGGCCTTCGTTGTCACTTTTCTTCGTACCTATTTTGAGTTGATTCAGTAAAAAACGATTCCCATTTAAGGGCTTAATTTCCATAGAAACCGGAGCCGTATAAGCATCTAAGAAATTCACCCGGATAGGCGACTCGGCATACAACTGATCATAGTGCAACCAATTTTTTACCTGATAAGTGACGTCCAAATGTAAGCGTCCGACAACTTCACGCATTAATTGATGCGACTGCAAAATATAGATTTCATTCTCGACTCCGCTACCCGATATGCCCCCATTTAATTCAAGAACAGCCGACATATCGTTTCCCGATTTGTTTTCGCTCTTCACTAACATTACCGCGCTTCTCTTGTATAACGGTGTTTGCATAGCTAAATAAAACCATGCGACCGACATACATATAACGACCGATAGCACAATCCAATACCAATTATCGAATACCAACTCGACAATATCCCGCAGGGTTACCCCTCCTTCATTTTTCTTATCGTTCTTAGTTTCTTGAATGAGCTCCATATAGAGATGTTACTTATCTTTTAACACAATAATCATAGACACAATAGACAGCACCGATGCTACAAGAGATATAATACTACTACCGGCAGAAATAAACGACAAGGTCGAGCTACCTTTCACTCCTATCGATTTATTAGGCTGCACATAGATTACATCGTTTTGCTTTAAATAATAACAAGGTGATTCCAATACTTTTTCGCCCGAAGTTAAATCTACGGTATAAGTTTTTCGTTGATCTCCGTCCTCGCGTATTACCAATATATTATCCCGTTTTCCCGAGGGAGTCAAGTCACCTGCCATAGTCAAGGCTTCGAGAAGCGTAATACGGTCTCCCGATATAGTTTGCACACCGGGACTGTTTACTTCACCCATTACCGAAACCTTAAATCCCTTTATCTGTACATTCACCACAGGATCTTTTACATATTCCCCCTCGATGAGCTTGTTCTCGACGGCATCGGCCAACTCTCTTCTCGATAATCCACCGGCCTGCATCTCACCCAAAATAGGAACTTCTATTTTTCCGTCCTTATCGACCCTTAAACCAACAGTTTCCTGTATCGTGGTCGATGCCCCCGTACTACCTAATACCTGGCTATTGCTGAATATTTCCAGCAACTCACCATCTTTACTACTCACTGTTATGAGTAACTGGTCGTCCGGGACAATCTTTAATTCATAGTCTTGTGCTATGGTTTGAGGGGACTGCTCCAAGCCATCGGCTCCTTGCAAATAAACCATTTTCTTAGAAGGCACACATGATACCAAACCTACAAGTATCACAGCCAAGAGAATTTTCGAAATATATTTCATTTGTCTAAAATAACAATTTAACATATCAAGCCTTTGAAC
>OOAC01002390.1_pt1 | contig 10530 bp, 5 predicted proteins | sample 1671041 | NCBI WGS metagenome assembly OOAC01 (sample SAMN06348116, study PRJEB24527) | human gut metagenome | biome: human gut; feature: ankylosing spondylitis patient; material: feces | host: Homo sapiens | place: China | collected 2015-10 | reverse complement strand
TCAGGCTGTCTTTCAGTGGGTTTGCATCATGCAGTGAAAAACGACAGCAGGTTATAATATCCGGCAATCCACCGTTTTCATCAAGAAACTTATAAAAATCCAGATCATTATTGCCTACTACAAATTCAACGTTGATATCCGGAAGCTGTTCCTGGATGTATGGCGCATATTTTTCATACAGCTTTGTGCTCCATAAATACACTGTGATGGTTTCTGCATCTTCTTTTTCCGCACTTTTCCCGCCGCAGCCAGACAGAAGTGATACGGCTGTCACCATCGCCAAAAGCACAGAAACTAACTTGTTCCATTTTTTCTTTTTCATTATAACTTCTCCCTCTGATTGCGTTTTACTAACTCATTGATCACTTTTACTAATAATTTCCCATCAACAGGCTTGGCAATATGTTCATCCATTCCTGCTTCCTTTGCTCTCATTTTGTCCTCAGTGAACACGTTTGCTGTCATGGCAATGATCGGTATCACTTTTGCATCCTCTCTGTCCAGAGAGCGGATCATCTTTGCTGCTTCATATCCATTCATGACAGGCATCATAATATCCATAAGAATAGCATCAAATTCTCCAGGTCTGCTTTTTCTGAATATGTCAACAGCCTTCTGTCCATTCCATGCTTTTGTCACCACAGCGCCTTCATTCTGAAGCACAAATTCTGCAATCTCCATATTCAGCTCATTATCCTCTGTCAGAAGAACATGGAGCCCCTGGATAGAAGTTTCTGTTTTTTCTTCCGTTTCATTCCTGTCCTTCATATCTGCATCAATCTGGAATGGAATCCGGATCACAAATGTAGTCCCTGTGCCTTCTTTACTTTCAAAGGAAATGGTTCCGCCCATTTTCTCCACCAGTTTTTTTGTAATTGGCATTCCCAGTCCTGTTCCGGCAAATTTTGTGCGGCTTCCTGCATGTTCCTGTGCAAATGGTTCAAAAATGCGTTTCTGGAATGCCTCTGTCATTCCAATTCCGGTGTCTCTGCAGACAAATTCCAATGTGGTCATTGCTGTCTGTTTCGATGGGATTTCCCGACAGCTGATATAGACATATCCGTTTTCTTTGTTATATTTCACCGCATTGGACAAAATATTCATCAGAATCCGTTTCACATGCACCGGACTTCCAATAAGATTCCAGTGTGTAACTTCTTTCTCTTCCCAAATGATCCGGATGTTCTGCTCCGCAGCCATATGTTCGATCACACCCAGTATTTCCTCAAAAATACTGTTCAGATTAAATGGGATGTCTTCCAGAACCACTTCATCTGACTCCAGCTTGCTCATGTCCAGAACCTCGTTTATCAGTTCCAGCAGCAGATGGGATGTCTTTTTGATCTTTGCCCTGCATTCCGTCTGTTTCTCCATATTGTCTGCATAATGGTCTGCCACATTGATCATGCCGCAGATTCCATTGATCGGTGTCCGGATATCATGGCTCATTCTCTGCAGAAACTCAGTTTTTGCCTCATTGGCTGCTTCTGCTTTTTTTGCTGCTCTTAGAAGTTCTGCTTTATATTTTTCATCTTTTTCCTTTTCCTGTTTCCGATGTGCCAGATCCGCTCTGTAACCCCAGAAGCAGAATATACCGAATATGAGTAAATAAAGAAAAACGACAGCTGTTACACTTAGTGGCAGGTTACGGAATACTTCCGTATCCGGAAGATATGCGTAGATATAATAATCACGCTGCTTCAGCATGATTCCATAACATCCGGTTCCTTCATTCTTCAAATGATAAATGTGCTGACTGTCTGTATGCTTTTTCATTGCCTGAACAACTTCGTTGTCGGCTGTATTCTGCCCCAGCAGACTCTCATCATTGCTGGCAACAACAATCCCATCGTCTGCAACAATAATCGTTCCATCTTTCTGGATACTATAACCATTTAAAAGCCCCTGTATCGTCAGCGTATAGTTTCTGGCAAATTCAGGAGATGTGTAATAATAGATTGCAACGATACCCGGTGCATCTTTTCTGGCGCAGGCTGCAATGTCAATAAAGGATCCATCTTCCCTGGTAAACCGTTCCGAATAGCTTCTTTCTTCATATCCGGCAAAATCCATGATAATGTCTTTTTGCAGATACTCCGTAATCTCATTAGCCAGAGACTCATCCGTGCTGTATTCACAGTCCGTCTTTCCTTCTGCATCCAGTACAATGATACCATCCACCCAGAGAGTCTGCAGATTTTCTTTCAGGAATTCCCGGCTCAGCTGACCGCCGTTTTCTGTTTCCATTTTAATATTTGTACTCATCTGTCTGGCACTTTCAATGGCACGGAGAAGACTTTTGGATTCCGAAGATTCATTATAATGGGTGTAGGTGGAACACTGCACTTTCACATAGTTTACAATCTCCACCATTCTTTTCTCTGCTTCCGCTTTTTCTGCGTGGAAGAAATAAAACAGAGAGACTACAGCCACACAGATTCCAATCAGACCGCCGAGCAGCTGGATTCGTTTTTCTTTTTTCTTTCTCTTAATATCCAAGATCATCCACCTCCAGATACTTCTGGGGATCATCCAGATATTTTTCAATGATTTTCAGGGATGTGCCATCCTGACGCATTTCTTCCAGTGTCTGGCTCATCTGCTCACAGATTCCTCTGTCATCATCTTTTGCAAAAGCGACACCTATTCCGGTGATCATCAGAGGCTCTTCCAGAATACGGAAGCTTGCATCATAATCCTTCATATACTGAACAATAGATTCCTCGTGTGCTGCAACTGCATCTACATATCCTTTTCCCAGAAATGTATAGATCAGCTCCCTGTGTCCCAGGCTGATCAGATTGCCCAGCTTTGGGATTCTCTCATCCGTCCGGTTCAGAAAGATGCCTTCCGGTTTGGTTGTGGACTGGACAGCCAGGTTCTTTCCCTCCAGGTCACTCAGTTTATAGATATCACTGTTCTCATTTACAGCGACCACCTGACGGCTTGCTATGTACGGTCCCGCCCAGCGGTAATCGTCAAGGCGTCCTTCCATGGAAAAACAGCCCATAATACAGTCGATCTCTCCGCTTTCTACCAGTTCTTTTTTCTTCTCCCAGTTGATCTGGACAACCTCCACCTGATATCCCATTCTTTTGAAAGCTTCTGTAGCCAGTTCTACATCGATTCCCGTCGGTACACCATCCTCATTCAGATAATTGTATGGTGGATAGTTGTCGCTGCCGAGGGTAATAACAGGCTTTTCGGTTTCTTCTTTCGTGTTATCTGTGTTTTTACACCCTGCCAGGGTGACTGCTAAAATTCCCGCAAGCAGAATGCCTGCAATCACTCTTTTTCCTTTCATTTTCTGTCTATCCCTAACTATCCTTTTTGATTCTTCTATGTCCGGTTACTTTCCATTTGTCACTGTTCAGTGACCTGCGGTTCGGTACCCCCCCCCCACCAGATTTTATGCTTCTGATCGTCTTTTCCAGCACCTTCATCTCAACCGGTTTTGAAACATGTGCATTCATGCCAGCCGCAAGGGAATGCTGAATGTCTTCTGAGAATGCATTGGCAGTCATGGCAATGATCGGAATCGTCTTTGCCAGTTTATGGGAACTTCTGCGGATTGCCTTCGTTGCCTCATAACCATTCATAACAGGCATCTGCACATCCATCAGGATCATGTCATAATCACCTGGAGCAGACTGTTCAAATGCTCTCAAAATCTCTTCACCATTTTCACAGATGGTACATTCCGCACCTTCAATCTTTAACAGTTCCGTCAGGATCTCTGCGTTCAGCTCATTATCCTCTGCACACAGGAACCTCATTCCCTGCAGGATATTACCATCCTGCTCATCTGTTTCTTCTTGTGCCGCCAGAGCAACCGTTCTATCCTCTGCAATTTTCAGATCCATGAGAACCTCAAAACAGCTTCCCTGTCCCAGTTCACTCTCCACATCAATGGTACCTCCCATTGCTTCAACCAGGTTCTTAGTAATAGCCATTCCAAGTCCGGTTCCCTGTATTTTGTTTGTAAGGGAACTTTCCGCACGGGTAAACGCATCAAAAATTGTATCCTTGAAATCTGCCGACATTCCCATACCATTATCGCTAACTAAGAAACGGTACTTTGCATAGACAGATGACTTTGTCTCACATTCTTCTACAAAGAACTGAATTTCCCCACCTTCCTGGGTATACTTCACTGCATTGGAAAGCAGGTTGCTGAAAATCTGCATCAGGTGAACCTGATCCCCATTCACCCACTCATGCTGAATATTTTCTTTTATGATTGTAAAGGTCTGCTGCTTTTCATATATTTGAGAATGAAATATAGTGTCAAGTTCCTGCATAAAATCCAGAATAGAAAAGTCAGAATACTTGAAGACTGTTTTTCCTGCCTCAATCTTACTCATATCCAAAACATCATTAATAATTCCTAACAGATGCTGTGATGAAATATCTATTTTATCTGCATACTCTATAACTTTTGCTTTATTACCTGCATCATGTCTGATCAAAGATGTGATACCAATGATTGCATTCATAGGTGTACGAATATCATGTGACATATTAGACAGGAAATCCGTTTTCGCCTTATTTGCATTTTCAGCTGTCTGTAAAGCCTCTGTTGCAACGTTCTTTGCCTTTTTCAGTTTTTGATTGACTACTTCCATTTCCTTCATTGTTTGTAAATGAAGTTCATTATTTCTTTTTTCATATTCTGCTTTTTGATCTGCAAGACTAAGTCTGGAAATACTGTAGAATAATCCGGCAAAAAGTAAAAGTATAAAACCTGCCATGAGTATTGTTGTAAACAACACCGTTTTCTGGTAATCCATCAGCACATTGTCAACAACTCCCTTTGCCACAATGCATACCAAAATGGTGTTGTTGCTTTCTATCGGGCAATACCCCAGATAATAGGGGTTCTGTTTTCCCAAAAGTGCAACTCCGGATTCTCTGTTATCAAACTTCTTTTTGAACAAATCAGCCTCTTCTTCTGTAATAGCCTGTTCCCCTTTTAAATGTTTTAACAAAGAATAATTACGCAGGTATTTATCACCACTCTGGTTCGTATACGTAATATTTCCGTCATGATCCAGCATGAACAAATATGCTTTCCCATCATAACCTTTCAGTTTTAACATGGAATCCAGTTTCGAATGATCATACACAGTTCCAATTGCCGTATAAGTTTCCCCATTGATCGTATATTCCTGACATGGAATCGCAACCAGATAACCGTCTTTTTTCTTCTGATCATAATCAAGACGCACCAGTTTTCCAATATTGTATCCGTTCTTTAAGTCCAGCAGAAGTTTACTTGGCATATCAATCCGCATTTTTGTTCCACCTGCTGATATTGCCTGACCATTTTCCTGAAGGAATATAAGTGTACTTTCCGATTCTTTTTCCCATGCTTCAAAGAAACTTTTGTTCACATCCGTTTCAAGAGACAGCTCCCTCTCATGAAGTAAAAATTCCTCAACCAACTGCAGCTGGCTGTAGTATCCACTCACCTGAAGATCATAGGTCTGCTGTATCTGTTCAACAACAGCTCCCATACTGCTTTTTCCATTTTCGCTGATATACTTGCCAGACTTACTTATCAGATACTTGATACAAGCTAAGCTTAAAAGAATAATAAGTAGTATAAGCAACAGCCTTGTTATTTTTTTTCTTTTATTTACCGTTTGTTCTATCTCCACTTTTACTGTTCAACCTCTATATAGTCTTCCGGTGCTGACGGCTGCTGTCCTTTTGACATTGCTTCGATCCATGCACTTGATAATGTTGTATCTTTAAGCTGCTCAATCTCACATTTCGGATTTATTTTTTTCAAAACAGACATTGTGGTGTCTGTAAGAAGAATAGAGTATTCCTTTTCTTTGTCTATTTTCTTATCATTAACTGTTAAGTCCTTTAACGAAAATCCACTTTCCGCTTGATTGACGATCATTTTCATACCGGATGCAATTGGTAATTCGTATTTATTGGTTACGTAAAAATTCTCATCCGCATCGGCGAGATAATTTTCCACGAGTTCATAAACCTGTTTACCATTCATTTTTGCAACATATAATGCTGTATCTGAACTCTTCGCTGTCATCATGCCAACCCGGCTGCTGGTGCATTCTCCTTTGTACATAGAAGAAGTGAAATAATAATATGGTGCCAGAGCCAGCTGTGCATCATTTTCTTCTCTGATCGTAGTTAAAATGGAAGATGCTGCATCACGGCCATTTCTATCGTTCAGTGAAATGGAATATTCATTTTCAAAATTCACCGTTGCTTTTTCTTCTGGATCTTTACGATTCATTACACTGCGCAAAGTATCATAAGCCTGTGTTTCATCCATTTCCCCTGACAGTAATCCGTGAACAGCCTCAAGACTTGCATCAAATGATTTTTGAGCGGAATATCGGATATAAACAGCATTATTTTTAATTTCATCTTCCAGTCCAGGCACATCCTGCATCATGGTTGGAACATCTGTATTCAATGAAATAACACCGCTTCCATCCGCAATCAGCTTTTGCCCCTCTTCTGAAATCATACAATCCAGCACATCCAGTGCAGTATCCAGTTTCTCCCGGTCTTTTTCCAGGTTTTTGTTAAATGCAATGTTTAAGGACGGAGTCATGTACACATAGGATTCATCCGATGTCTGTGAAAAGTAAGGAATACGGATCAGCTCCGCATCCATCTGTTTCTGCAGCTGCTGCATAACCGTCGGATGTCCATGAAACATTGCTGATTTTCCCTCGACAAACATCTGGGTTCCTGTATCGATGTCAATATTGATATCTTCTTTACCAAAGTGCGAGTCCTTAAGAAACTGACTGGTTTCTGAAAAAATACGTTTCCATAATGCATCATCAAACTTTACTTCATCCGCTGCAGTCTCTGCACCGTTTCGCCATTCAATACCATCCAGGCTTGTAAACTCACCGATTGCCGCCGCCTGGATGATTTCATTATTAGACCAGTCTTCACCAAGATCCATGGAATACGGTTTTATGCCATTATCATAAAACTGCTGACAGGCCTGTACATATTCCTCATAATTTTCTGGAATCTTTACGCCATACTGATCAAACAGTGTTTTGTTGGCAATGATCGTCTGCGGAATACCACAGATTGGCAGCCACTGGATTTCATCCTCCGCATTCTTATAATATTGCACCGCATAAGAATAATACTTGGAAACAACATCATAAGAAGCAAAATCCATAAGATAAGGCTGTAAGTCCTGTGCATCTGTTCCAGAGAATCGACGTACTGTTATGATATCCGGTAATTCATCATGTTCTTTAAAATAACTGTATAAATCGGTATCATTGTTACCAATAATAAATTCAATATCCTGATCAGGAAACTGTTCATGGATATAGGGTGCAATATTTTTCATCAAACGATTTTCCCACAGATAAACGGTAAGATGATCATCGTTTTTAGATACTTCTTTCTTTGACTGTCCACATCCAGACAAGACAGCAGTTGCTACAAGTACACCTGACACCACTGCTATCAGACAACGTTTTGCCTTTTTCATACTTTTATTTTCCTCATTCTTTCCTGATAAAATCATTATTGTTACGTCTATGAAATAACACCGTAAAAAAACACTGTCAGACAGACAGTGCACCTCATTTCATGCAACTGGCTGCCATTTTACAGGCCCTGTAGCTTTGCGTCACAGACTTTCGTCTGTTTTGCTTAGAATCTTTCTTTAATTATACCATGATAATGTCAGTATCAAAAGTAAAAAATATAAATCTAGCTCCAATAATCCGTCTCGTATTCCATTCCAATATTCCGAGTCTTAAACACTGGATCCTCTCCATTTTTCTTCTGCTTTTCATAATCCTCCAATGCTTTCAGTGCTGTATTTGACAAAATCAAGATCACTGGAATATTGATCAGTGCCATAACTCCCATCAAAACATCTGAAATATTCCAAAGCATAGAAACTTCCATTCCTGCACCAATGAACACAACCAGTGCAGATACTATACGAAATCCTTTCATGAATGTCTTTGATGGCTGTCCTTTGTGGATATAATTTAACAAGTTATCACAATAAAAACAATTCCCAAGAAGTGTTGTAAATGCAAACAATACCATCGCTACTGTGATAAAGAGTGGTCCGAAGTTTCCTAAGGATTCATGCAGTGCTGCCTGTACCCATGGTGCCCCCTGTAATTCTTGAGCAGGGGCGATTCCTGATGACAAACACATCATGGCTGTTGCTGTGCATAAAAGCAGGGTATCAATGAATACGGATAACATCTGTACTAAGCCCTGTTTGATCGGATGACTTACTTGTGCGGATGCAGAAGCATTTGGTGCTGATCCAATACCTGCTTCATTGGAGTACAGACCTCTTCTGATTCCCTGCATCATAGCTGATCCTGCAAATGCACCAAAAATTGCTTTGAAATCAAATGCTTCGCTGATGATCTTTGAAAATACAACTGGCAGATATGCACGGTTGATGATCATAACGATCACAGAGATCAGAATATATGCAACCCCCATAGCTGGCACTAATGTAGATGTTACTTTTACAATTCTTGATCCCCCGCCTAAGAGACACCATCCTGTGATCACTGCAAGAATTCCTCCGATGATCCATGGCGTCCATTTTACATCATAAAATGAGAATCCTGAAAATGTAGATTGTAAATTATAAGATGCGAGCATATTAAATCCAAATGCATACGTTGCGATCATGGAAATACAGAATATGATCGCTAATGGTCTGCAGTGAAGTGCTGCTTCAATGTAATATGCCGGTCCTCCGTAACATTCTCCATCTTTTCCTTTTCTCTTATAAATCTGTGCTAGCGTACTTTCGATCAGTGCGGATGCACTTCCGATGATCGCAATGATCCACATCCAGAATACAGAGCCAAATCCTCCAATGCAGATAGCGGACGATACTCCAATGATATTTCCTGTTCCAACTCGTGATGCGGTAGATACCATTAATGCCTGAAACGATGATACTCCATTTTCATCTTCTGGCTTTTCTACAACGGCTTTGCAGGCATCTTTAAATAATCTCATCTGTGGCAGTTTTGTACGGATCGTAAAATAGATTCCCGCTCCGATCAACAGTATTACTAGCAATTTACTGTACATAAAAGTACTGATGCTGTCAATGATGATTCCTAACATAAATTCTCTCCTTGTACGATATTCTCGTATAATAATCTGGATTAATAGTTACAATTTTTATTGCAGCTACTTTAATTCAACAGAAAAATAGACAGTCCCCGCCTGAGGGACTGCCCATTCATTTTAAAAGTATGCGATTTTACTGTCTGCGTCGTTTTTGTATCTTATGATATAATCGCGATTTTCAGAATTCTGATAAATGATGAATATCCCGTTTTCCTGCCGTCTGTCGGCAGAAAGGTCCGTTGAACCTTCTTCGTATGGCTTCAGAAGCTTTCGCTGCTGGTTTAAAAACCTATCTGTTATTATAATAACTCATTCGTATTGATTACGCAATTACAATTATCACTTGGCCATGATTTTCTGAGTGCCCCATAGGAGATCAGAAAGTTGGCAAACCAGCCAGCTGGTACAGCAAGCCAGACAAATGCAATACCAAAACGCGGTGCAAAAATCAAAGCAACTGACAAGCGGATCGCAAGATTTACCATATTAGCAACAAGAAATGGCCGCATGATTCCAAGACCGCGAAGGACTCCATCTGTTGCCATCTTGATTCCCATGAAGGTGAAGAAATAACCGAGCCATCTCATATAATTTCCAGACACCTGATATGCTAAAGCAGTTCCATCTTTCCCCAGGAACAGTGAAGAAATCTGGGTATGCAAGGATTCAATGATTATGAAGGCAAGGACTGCGAAACATATATCTAACACCAAGGCAGCATGGTATCCTTTTTTGATACGTTCGATCTTCTTTGCACCAAGATTCTGGGAAACATACGGCGAAATCGCATTGCCGATGGATACAAAGATCAATGAAAAAACATTTTCCACCCTCATCGTTGCTGTATACCCAGCGAGTGCCTGTGTACCGAAAGGATTTACCACCGCCTGTACGATCATCATACCGATGGATACGGTAGACTGCTGAAGAACCGACGGAACAGCAATCCGAAGCATCGAGCGCAGCTCCTGTCCCTCAAACCAGGCAAAGATACTCTTATACCGCCGCATCCGGTAAAAGAAAATCAAAAGTGAAAACACAGCCGAAATGCCCTGTGCGATCAAAGTTGCAAGCGCCGCACCGAACACGCCAAGTCCCAGACCGGCTACCATCCAAAGATCCATTACAATATTCAGGATTGATGAAAAGATCAGCAGTCCCAACGGAATTTTTGATTCACCGATGGAAGTGAACATGGTAGAGAGAATATTGTACATGAACAAAAACGGAAAGCCCACAAAATAGACCCGCAGGTACAGCACTGCTTCCTCCAGAATATCAGCAGGAGTCTGTAATCCGCTCATCATCGCATGGGAAAAGCAAAAGCCAAAGACACCAAGGAGGATGCTCAGAAGCAAAAAGCTGATCAGTGACGTAGACACAATGGTT
>OOAC01002388.1_pt1 | contig 10530 bp, 3 predicted proteins | sample 1671041 | NCBI WGS metagenome assembly OOAC01 (sample SAMN06348116, study PRJEB24527) | human gut metagenome | biome: human gut; feature: ankylosing spondylitis patient; material: feces | host: Homo sapiens | place: China | collected 2015-10 | reverse complement strand
AGAACGAGATCAACAAGGAGTCCGCTGAGGCTCTGGTCAAGAACGGCTGCACCGTTGTCTGCGAGGGCGCAAATATGCCCAGCACGCCCGAGGCCATTGAGGTCTACCTGTCCAACGGTGTCCTGTACGGACCCGCAAAGGCAGCCAACGCCGGCGGCGTGGCCACCTCCGGTCTGGAAATGAGCCAGAACTCCGAGCGTCTGAGCTGGAGCTTTGAGGAAGTGGATGCCAAGCTGAAGGGCATCATGGAGGGCATCTTCCACGCTTCCTACGATGCTTCCGTTGCTGCCGGTTCCGAGGGCAACCTGATGGTCGGTGCAAACTGCGCCGGTTTCCTGAAGGTGGCCACCGCCATGATGGCACAGGGCATCACCTACTAAGCATTCCTTTTCTGAGGGCCGCATCCGAAGGGGTGCGGCCCCTTTTTTTTCCTGCATATTTCCTCTGTCCGTTGTCCATACTCCCTTTGCCAGAAAGCGAAGGGAGTATTTTTATGGATGAGCAGATGTTTTGTTTCCAATGTGAGCAGGCGGCCAACGGGACTGCCTGTACCGGTCGGGCAGGTGTGTGCGGAAAATCGGCTCCGACCGCAGCGGCGCAGGACCGGCTGACCGGTGCCCTGATCCGGTATGCGGAGCAGCTCATTGGCGAAGGCCGTGCTCCGGCTCCGGAGCAGGCTTTGCTGCTGATGCAGGGGCTGTTCACCACCATCACCAATGTAAATTTTGACGAGCACACCGTCGGGCAGCTGATCGAGAAGATCCACGCCGCCTGTCCGGGCATTGCCGAGGACTATGATATGCAGCAGCTCTGGCAGGAGCCTGACCCGGATGTGCGAAGCCTGAAATGCTTTGTGCTGTTCAGCCTGCGGGGAATGGCCGCTTATAACTATCATGCCCGGGTGCTGGGCCGCATCGACCCGGAGCTGGACAAATTTTACTGTACCGCCCTGAAGGCAGTGGGCACCTCGGGGCTATCCATGGAGGAACTTTGGCTCCTGGTGCAAAGGACCGGAGAAGCCAGCTTCCGCACCATGGAACTGCTGGATCATGCCAACACCGGTGCCTTTGGCGAACCGGAACCGACAGAAGTCCCTCTGACCATCGAGAAAGGGCCTTTCATCGTCATTTCCGGCCACGACCTTTACGACACCCAGCAGCTTTTGGCCCAGACCGAGGGCAAGGGCATCAACGTTTATACCCACTCGGAACTCCTGCCCGCCCACGGTTATCCGGAGCTGAAAAAGCGCTATTCGCACCTCAAGGGAAATTTCGGCACCGCCTGGCAGAACCAGCAGTCGGAGTTTGAGGACATCCCCGCCCCCATCCTCTTCACCACAAACTGTATCATGCCGCTGCGCCCCAGCTACGCCGACCGGGTCTTTACCACCTCGGTGGTCTCCTATCCCGGGGTGCCGCACATCGGGGAGGACCGGGACTTCACCCCCGTCATCCGGAAAGCGCTGGAACTGGGCGGCTACCCGGAGGATACCATCATCCCGGGCATGAACGGCGGCAAAACGGTCACCACCGGCTTTGCGCGGAGCGCTGTGCTCTCCCACGCCAATGAGATCGTTGCGGCCGTGAAAAGCGGGCAGATCCGCCATTTCTTCCTGGTGGGCGGCTGTGACGGCACCCGGCCCACCCGCCGTTATTACACCGAGTTTGCCAAGCTCACCCCGCCGGATACGGTCATTCTGACCCTTGCCTGCGGAAAATTCCGGCTGAACGATCTGCCTCTGGGCACAGTGCCCGGCACTGGCCTGCCCCGCATCCTCGATGTGGGCCAGTGCAACGACGCATACAGCGCCATCCGGATCGCACTGGCTCTGGCCGATGCCTTCGGCTGCACCGTCAACGACCTGCCGCTCTCGCTGGTGCTCTGCTGGTTCGAGCAGAAGGCAGTCTGCATCCTGATCGCCCTGCTGGCTTTGGGCATCCGGAACATCCGCCTCGGCCCCACCCTCCCGGCCTTTCTCTCTCCGGGGGTCGTGCAGGAGCTTCAGCGGCGCTACAACCTGATGGCCGTCACGACACCGGAAGAGGACCTGCGGGCCATTCTGGGACGCTGACTGCCGCCGCAGGGAATTTCTTGCTTCGTTTCTGCTATGCTCCCGGGATTTCCCGGGAGTTTTTCTTGTGTCGAAACTTTTTCATAATTTCTGGGAATTTCCGGCGCATGGATAAGCTTTCACTCCTGTGCAGGAATCATTTTCCGGAGAAACTCCGGCGCGGTTCCCCGCCGCTTCAAAAATTTGGATCTTTCGGTTTCAAATTCGTTTGAACCTCTTGTATTTCCGAACATCCGATGCTACTATATTAGCAGTACACAAAATGTACTATATTTTAGAAAGAGGAGGAAAAAAACCATGAAAAAGAGATGGTTCGTAGTGATACTTACCATCGGATTGCTGCTTCATGTTCTGCCGCTGAGTGTACTTGCACTGAGCCCCGACCCCACCATCACGGATTCGGACGGCACCATTCTGGACTGGAGTGACCTTTCCACCGTTCCCTACTCCCTTGATGATTCACCGGAACAGCAGCTCGCTGTCGTGGATGCGGACAACGATGAAGAAGCAGCGGATGACCGGTCCGCAGGGAATCTCACCCCCAAAACTCCTGACGAGGAATCGGGTGACGAGGAATCGGATGACGAGGAATCGGATGACGAGGAATCGGATGACAAGGAATCGGATGACAAGGAATCGGGTGACGAGGAATCGGATGACAAGGAATCGGATGACGAGGAATCGGATGACAAGGAATCGGATGACAAGGAATCGGATGACGAGGAATCGGATGACGATGGCTCTGCGGACGACACCGACAGCACCACAAGCCCCACAACCCAGGATGTGTGCAAGATCGGCGATACGCCCTACTCTACACTGGACGAGGCGATCAGCGCGGCGATGCCTGGCGAACAGATCGACCTGCTGGCGAACATTGAGCTGTATGAAGGTCTTACGTTCGATAACAAGACCCTGACCATTTCCGGCGGCGGTACCCGCACGCTGACGCTGGAGGAGAACGGTATCTATGCATCGGACAGTGATATCACGTTTGAAGATCTTACGCTGAAAATCCATGCGCATACTCATACCTATGAACATGGCGCAGGACAAACGGCCAATCTGATCACCCACTCCAGCAAACTGCGTTTGAGCCATGTGGAATTTGAGTTGACAGAAGATCAGTCCTTTGGCAGCGGCATTTTCCTGGAGCACGACAGCGATTTGTATTTTGAAGACAATACAAATGCTGTGATCCGCGGCTTTGACGCTACTGATGCCAGCGGTATCTACGCAGAGAGTTACAGTAACAACGATCATGGCATTTGGGTCACTTCGTCTTCTCTGGAAATCACCGGCTGTGACTGGAACGGCATGACCATCGACCCCATCAATCTCACGCTGGACAACGCCAAAGTCACTCTGACTGGTAACGGTCTCTCCGGTTATTACGCCGGTGGTCTCGGCTGCTATGGCGTAGGTAGCTATGGTGGTACGCTGACCATGAGATCTTCCACACTCATCGCAAGCGAGAATGTTGGCGGAACAGAAGGTTTTGGCGCTTATGTCGGTGTCCTTGATATGGATGCTGCTTCCACAGTAATTGCTTCTAACAACTCCGGTTCTGGTCTTTGCATTGGTAACAGCCGCGGAGATGAGAGTCATATTTATGGACAGATTTACTGCGAGGGCAACGGCCAAGCCGGTTGGCCTGGCGGCGGCGGTTTTGTCGTACATACACAGCATACGAAAGACACTGACGGTACGCCGATCATTTATGAAGGTAATGTAACCATTGAGCCCGGTGCGTGTATCTATGCCCGCAATAACAAAGCCCTGGCTGGCGTTTTAAACAACTGGATTCTGAACATTGAAAGCGGTGCAACCGTCATCGCCGATAACAATGAGCAGTTTGGCCTTGGAAACAGTTTTGATGCTCGTACTACCATTAAAAGCGGTGCCAATGTCTCCGCAAATAACAATCTGTATGGCATCTACAACTATGCAGGCGGTGGCGATCTGTCAGTAGCAACAGGCTTTTTCCTCATTGAGGGCGGCGCACATGTCACTGCAAACAATAATAGGTCCTGCGGCATCTTCAACACCGTCTACGACAACTTCGACACCCCTGCGGATGACTACTTTACGATTCAGGGCAGTGCAGACGTTTCTGCTGACGGTAATGGTGTCTACGGTATTTACAATGACGGCGGTATTTTCACCATAGAAAATGGCGCAAACATTTCCACCTGCAACAACAGTTACGATGGTATTTTTAACGCCAATCGCGGAACGTTTACCATGGAAACCGGTGCAAACGTCTCTGTCTGCAATAACAGTCGCTATGGTATTTATAATACCAATAGCGGAACGTCGTTTACTGTAGAAGAAAATGTTAACCTGCAGGTTGAGCACAACAAGAACAGCGGCATTGTCAATAACGAGAATGCGACACTGACGCTGCTTTCAGGCCGTGTTCGTTATAACACCACTTCCACTTGGTATGGCGGCGGTCTCCGAAACTACTCCACTGCAACTCTTTCGGATGACGTGCAGCTGTACAACAACCATGCAGAAAAAGGCGGTGACGACATCGAGAACGGTGGAACCATTACCTTTGGCCCCACCGGCCGCGGCTGGGAGCTGGATGGCGACCCGGACTGCTATGATTTCATTACCGGCTGGTACGACGACTATGAAACCACCCGCTGGAACGCCCACGGGGACGAAGCGGATCTGCACATGGTTCTCGTCGCACCCGTCAATTCTTACACCGGCCCCCTGTCCCTCAAGGCCGCACACGGCAGCATCGGCAGCCTGACCGTCTGCAAAGAGACGGTCGGTGAACTGCTGCCGAGCGACTATGACACCGTGTTCACCTTTGAGCTCACGCTGGATGATGATGCCATCACCACGATCAACGACAAATGGTGCGGTGTCCCGTTCAAAAACGGCAAGACATCCTTCACCCTGAAAAGCGGCGAGAGCATCACGCTCTCGAACCTGCCCGCAGGCATCGGCTATACCATCACCGAAACCGCTCAGGACGGCTGGACCCTGCTGAATCTCAACCCTGCAGAGACCGGCGTTGTGCCCCAGAACGACACCGCCAAGGTCGTCTTTACCAACCTGAAGAACAGCCCGGACGACCCCTATGTTCCGGTCGTTCCCGTAGACCCGGAGACCCCCGAGATCCCCGAGGAGCCTGAGGGGCCGGAGACCCCCGAGATCCCCGAGGAGCCTGAGGAACCCGAGATCCCCGAGGAAACCGAGGAAACAGAGGCCCCCGGCGAGCTGCCTGCGGAGGAACCGGCTCAGACTGACACGTCCGCGTCGTTGGCCCAGCCGGAGGAAACGCCCACGCAGAACACCACGACCGTGACCCTGATCCAGACCGGTACCACCGATTGGCTGGCTGCCGTGCTTCTGATCTTTGGCATCGGTCTGTTGGTATGCGGGTGGTTCTTCGACCGCAAACAGCGCGCCGCAAAGCACTAAGGACAGAAACGCCCCGCAATCATACGCAAACCGCCGCATCCCCTGCCCCAGACCGGCAGCCGGATGCGGCGGTTTTTTCAAGGTTTTGATGAAATGCGTTCATCATCCCATCAAAGCGCACAAGAAGTGCGGGCTTTGGTGTACTAAAGTTTGTTGCACCTCCCACTTGAACAATCTTCACGAATCATTATAATAAAGCTAACGGAACAAAGGCGTTCCAGAGGGGTATTCTATACCCTTCTGGGGCGCTTTTTTGTTTTCTGTGCAAGATCGGCTGCGGAATGTGCCGCGGCCCGGAGGATATTTTGAGAGATAAGGATGGGAAAGGCAATGGATCAATTTACGGAAAACGCCACGCCTCTTGGCCTGTATGACCCTCAGTTCGAGCACGATGCCTGCGGCATCGGCGCTGTGGTGGACATCAAGGGCCGCAAGAGCCACCAGACCGTGGACGACGCTTTGCGCATCGTGGAGCGGCTGGAGCACCGCGCCGGGAAGGACGCCGAGGGCAAGACCGGTGACGGCGTGGGCATTCTGCTGCAGATCAGCCATAAATTTTTCTCCAAGGTGGCCGATGAACGCAACATCCGCCTGGGCAACGAGCGGGAATACGGCGTGGGCATGTTCTTCTTCCCCCAGAACGAGCACATGCGCGCCCAGGCCATGAAGCTGTTCGAGGTGGTCACCCGCAAGGAGGGGCTGGAGTTCCTGGCCTGGCGCAAGGTGCCCGTGGACCCGGACGCCGTGGGCCAGAAAGCCCGCGACTGCATGCCCTCCATCTGGCAGTGCTTCATCAAAAAGCCCGCCAAGGTGAGCAAGGGCATCGACTTTGACCGCAAGCTGTATGTGGTGCGCCGCGTGTTCGAGCAGGCCAGCAACGGCACCTATGTGCCCAGCCTGTCCAGCCGCACCATCGTCTACAAGGGCATGTTCCTGGTGCACGACCTGCGCCGGTTCTACGCCGACCTGCAGGACCCCGACTACGAGTCCGCCATCGGCATGGTGCACAGCCGCTTCTCCACCAACACCAACCCCAGCTGGATGCGTGCACACCCCAACCGGTTCATCCTGCACAACGGCGAGATCAACACCATCAAGGGCAACACGGACGCCATGCTGGCCCGCGAGGAGAGCATCTCCAGCCCCATCCTGCAGGATGACATGAACAAGATCCTGCCCATCATCAACACCTCCGGCTCGGACTCCGCCATGCTGGACAACGCGCTGGAATTCATGGTGATGAACGGCATGGACCTGCCCCTGGCCGTGATGATCACCATCCCGGAGCCGTGGGAGAACAACAAGCACATCAGCCAGAAAAAGCGCGATTTCTACCAGTATTACGCCACCATGCTGGAGCCGTGGGACGGCCCCGCTGCCATCCTCTTCTCGGATGGCGATGTCGTGGGCGCCGTGCTGGACCGCAACGGCCTGCGCCCCAGCCGCTACTACATCACCAAGGACGGCCGCATGATCCTGTCCTCCGAGGTGGGCGTGCTGGAATGCGACCCGGAGAACATCCTCGCCAAGGACCGTCTGCGCCCCGGCAAAATGCTGCTGGTGGACACCGTCAAGGGCGAAGTGGTGGATGACGAGAAGCTGAAAGAGTTCTACGCCAGCCGCGAGCCCTACGGCGAATGGATCGACCGCAATCTGGTGGAGCTGGCCAAGCTGCGCATCCCCAACGTGAAGGTGGAGGGCTATACCGGCGACCAGCTCACCCGCCTGCAGAAGGTGTTCGGCTACAAGTACGAGGACGTGAACACCCTCATCCTGCCCATGGCCCGCACCGGCGCGGAGCCTTCCGGTGCCATGGGCACCGATACCCCGCTGGCCGTGCTCAGCAGCCAGCATCCGCCGCTGTTCAGCTACTTCAAGCAGCGGTTCGCGCAGGTCACCAACCCGCCCATCGACGCCATCCGCGAAAAGGTGGTCACCTCCACCAGCGTGTACATCGGTGCCCACGGCAACCTGCTGGAGGACAAGCCCGAGAACTGCAAGGTGCTCAAGGTGCACAACCCCATCCTGACCAGCACCGACCTGCTCAAGATCCGGTACATGAACGTGCCGGGCTTCAAGGTGGCCACGGTGTCCATCAACTACTACAAGAACACCAGCCTGGAAAAGGCCATCGACCGGGTGTTCCTGGAAGTGGACCGCGCCTATAAGGACGGTGCCAACATCATCATCCTGTCCGACCGCGACGTGGACGAGTACCATGTCACCATCCCCAGCCTGCTGGCGGTGTCGGCGGTGTCCCAGTACCTCATCCGCACCAAGAAGAGCACCGCGCTGGCCCTCATTCTGGAGAGCGCCGAGCCCCGGGAGGTGCATCACTTTGCCACCCTGCTGGGCTACGGTGCCTGCGCCGTCAACCCCTATCTGGCCCACGAGACCATCGGCCAGCTCATCGACGAGGGCCTGCTGGACAAGGATTATTATGCCGCCGTACAGGACTACAACAACGCCATCCTCAACGGCATCGTGAAGATCGCCTCCAAGATGGGCATCTCCACCATCCAGAGCTACCAGAGCAGCCAGATCTTTGAGGCCGTGGGCATCTCCCAGGAGGTCATCGACAAATACTTCACCGGCACCGTGAGCCGGGTGGGCGGCATCACCCTGGCCGACATCCAGGCCGACGTGGAGGCCACCCACAACGCCGCCTTTGACCCGCTGGGTCTGGACATCAACATGGAGCTGGCCGACGGCGGTGCCCACAAGTTCCGCAGCGGCAAGGAAGAACACCTGTTCAACCCCCAGACCATCCACCTGTTCCAGAAAGCCTGCTGGACCAACGACTACGGTGCCTTCAAGCAGTTCACCAACACCGTGGACAACATGGGCAAGGACGGGGTCCACCTGCGCAGCCTGCTGGACTTCAACTTTGACCCGGACGGCGGCATCCCGCTGGACGAGGTGGAGCCGGTGTCCTCCATCGTCAAGCGGTTCAAGGGGGCCGCCATGAGCTACGGTGCCCTGAGCAGCGAAGCCCACGAGACCATTGCACTGGCCCTGAACCGTCTGGGCGGCCGCAGCAACACCGGCGAGGGCGGCGAGCCGGAGGACCGCTACCACAGCGAGAGCAATTCCAAGATCAAGCAGGTGGCTTCCGCCCGCTTCGGCGTCACCAGCAAGTATCTGGTGTCCGCAGAAGAGATCCAGATCAAGCTGGCACAGGGCGCAAAGCCCGGCGAGGGCGGCAACCTGCCCGGTGCCAAGGTGTACCCGTGGATCGCCAAGACCCGCCACAGCACCACCGGCGTGGGCCTCATCTCGCCCCCGCCCCACCACGACATCTACTCCATCGAGGACCTGGCTGAGCTGATCTACGACCTGAAGAACGCCAACCGCAGCGCCAACATCAACGTCAAGCTGGTCAGTGAGGCCGGTGTGGGCACCATTGCCGCCGGTGTGGCCAAGGGCGGCGCACAGGTCATTCTGGTGTCCGGCTACGACGGCGGCACCGGAGCCGCGCCCCGCACCTCCATCCAGAACGCGGGCCTGCCCTGGGAGCTGGGCATCGCCGAGACCCACCAGACCCTGATCCTGAACGGCCTGCGCACCCGGGTGCGCATCGAGAGCGACTCCAAGCTGCTGTCGGGCCGTGACGTGGCCATCAGCTGCATGCTGGGCGCGGAGGAATTCGGCTTTGGCACCAGCCTGCTGATGGCCGAGGGCTGCGTGATGATGCGCGTGTGCAATCTGGACACCTGCCCCATGGGCATCTGCACCCAGAACCCGGAGCTGCGCAAGCACTTCCACGGCAAACCGGAATATATCATCCACTACCTGACCTTCGTGGCACAGGAGCTGCGGGAGTACATGGCCAAGCTGGGCGTGCGCACCGTGGACGAGCTGGTGGGCCGCACCGACCTGCTGCGCGTGAAGGACGCTGCCCCCGGCAGCCGTGCTTCCAAGATGGATCTGGACTGCATCCTGCACAACCCCGCCATCGCAAACAGCAACGTGCACTTTGTGCCCGCTGACACCTACGACTTCCATCTGGAGAACACCCTCGACATGAAGGTGCTCATGAAGAAGTTCAAGCTCAACAGCAAGAACCCCCAGAGCGTGACCCTGAACGTGTCCAACACCGACCGCGCCTTTGGTGCCATCTTCGGCAGCGAGATCACCCGCAAGTACGGCAGCACCCTGCCGGATGACGTGTTCACCGCCCACTGTGTGGGTGCCGGCGGCCAGAGCTTCGGCGCCTTTATCCCCAATGGCCTGACGCTGGACCTGGTGGGCGACTGCAACGACTACATGGGCAAGGGCCTGTCCGGCGGCAAGATCGTTGTGCGCCCGCCGCAGGGCATCCCCTTCAAGCCGGAAGAGAACATCATCACCGGCAACGTGGCCCTGTACGGTGCCACCAGCGGCAAGGCCTTCATCTCCGGCGTAGCCGGTGAGCGCTTTGCCGTGCGCAACAGCGGTGCCACCGCCGTCGTGGAGGGCGTGGGCGACCACGGCTGTGAGTACATGACCGGCGGCACCGTGGTGGTGCTGGGTTCCACCGGCAAGAACTTTGCGGCCGGTATGACCGGCGGCATCGCCTATGTGCTGGATGAGAACTGGGACTTCTACCAGCGGGTCAACAAGGAGACGGTCAGCCTGGAACCGGTGGAGCACAAGTACGACGTGGCCACCCTGAAGGAGCTGATCCGCGCGCATGTGGAGCTTACCGGCTCCCCCCGCGGCAAGGAGATCCTGGACAACTTCAGCGAGTTTTTGCCCAAGTTCAAGAAAGTTCTGCCTTACGACTACGACCGCATGCTGCGGGTGATCGCCTCGGTGGAAGAGCGCGGTCTGGACGGCGAGCAGGCGCAGATCGAAGCATTCTACACGGTGCAGAAGAACAAGTAAGGAGGGGAACATCATGGGCAAGACCACAGGATTTATGGATTATTCGCGCAAGACCAGCACGGACGTACCGCCGCTGGAGCGCATGGAAACCTTTGACGAATTTCACATCTGGCTCTCCCGCGAGGAGCAGCAGACCCAGGCGGCACGCTGCA
>OOAC01002386.1_pt1 | contig 10534 bp, 7 predicted proteins | sample 1671041 | NCBI WGS metagenome assembly OOAC01 (sample SAMN06348116, study PRJEB24527) | human gut metagenome | biome: human gut; feature: ankylosing spondylitis patient; material: feces | host: Homo sapiens | place: China | collected 2015-10 | reverse complement strand
CGGCGACCACCGAGATCTACACTCTTTCCCTACACGACGCTCTTCCGATCTAAGTACATATATTTAACTCATATGGGAGTATGGTTTGTATATGATGAATTAAGATATGGACAGAGGGAATATGGTATAAAAGAATTTATTGTAATAACTTTGGGGACAGTTTTATTTTCTGTCATCTGCTGTTGTTGTGAACACTTAGTAAAAAAGACAAGGGAAAAGTAAACATTGCATAATCCCAAAACATGTTATATAATATAATGACATATGAGATTATATTGCTACGAAGAGCCAATAGGAGGATATGATGACAAGAACATACGCTGTTAAGTATAAGAGTAAATCAAAGATGTTAACAACACCTGAGCAGGTTGCCCAGACTGAGGAAGATATCAAGGCATTAGCACTTGTTAAGGATGCAGTTATTAAGGAAGACGGACAGGTTGTTACTGTTGAGGTTGAGAATGAGGAAGATTTCGAACCGGTTATGGACAGAGTAGTCAACATTTTCAGAAGAATTGATGACAAGTCTGAGGTTTCATACAAGTTCGGTCTTAACCGTGAATAATTCGAAGACTATTGATTAGAGTAAGCCTGTGAAGCCGTAGACTGCATCACAGGCTTATATTATGTATATGCCAGAGCAGACATGAATTATTTGATAAGCTATGTATTATGTGATATAAAGGAGTAAAACAGTGAGTTTAGAAAGTGAAATTAAGAAAAGAAGGACATTTGCCATTATCTCTCACCCGGATGCTGGTAAGACAACATTAACAGAGAAGTTCCTGCTTTATGGAGGAGCTATTAACCTTGCAGGTTCTGTAAAGGGTAAGAAGACTGCCAAGCATGCGGTTTCTGACTGGATGGAGATTGAGAAGGAAAGAGGTATTTCGGTAACTTCTTCAGTTCTTCAGTTTAACTACGAAGGCTACTGTATTAATATCCTTGATACTCCGGGACATGAGGATTTCTCCGAGGATACTTATAGAACTCTTATGGCAGCAGATTCTGCGGTCATGGTTATTGACGCTTCTAAGGGTGTTGAGAAACAGACAATCAAGCTTTTCAAGGTATGTGTTATGAGACACATTCCTATATTTACATTTATCAATAAGATGGATAGAGAGGCTAATGACCCATTTGAGCTTCTTGATGAGATTGAGAGCGTACTTGGAATTGCTACATGCCCAATTAACTGGCCTATCGGTTGCGGTAAGGAATTCAAGGGCGTATATGACCGTAAAGAGAAAAATGTTTCTTTATTCAAGGCAGCCATGAATGGTCAGAAGGAAGTTGATACTGAGATTGTTGACGCATCAGATGAGGCTGTTCTTAAGGACAGAATTGGTGATGCTTTCTACGACAAGCTTCAGGAAGATATCGAACTGTTAGACGGAGCAAGTGCAGAGTTTGACCAGGAAATGGTAAGTGCTGGTGACCTTACACCGGTATTCTTCGGTTCAGCGCTTACTAACTTTGGTGTACAGACTTTCCTTGAGCATTTCTTATCAATGACAACTTCTCCGCTTCCAAGAAAGTCTGACCAGGGAGTTATTGATCCATTTACCGAGGATTTCTCAGCATTTGTATTCAAGATTCAGGCTAATATGAATAAAGCACACAGGGATAGAATTGCTTTTATGAGAATATGTTCAGGTAAGTTTGAAGCCGGAATGGAAGCCAACCATGTACAGGGAGGCAAGAAGATAAGACTCAGCCAGCCTCAGCAGATGATGGCGGAGGAGAGACATATTGTTGATGAGGCATATGCAGGAGATATTATCGGTGTATTTGATCCGGGAATATTCTCTATCGGTGATACTATCTGCAAATCTAACAAGAAATTTGCATTTGAGGGTATACCTACATTTGCACCGGAACATTTTGCAAGAGTAAGACAGATTGATACTATGAAGAGAAAGCAGTTTATCAAGGGTATCAACCAGATTGCACAGGAAGGTGCGATTCAGATATTCCAGGAGTTCAATACAGGAATGGAAGAGATTATCGTTGGAGTTGTCGGTGTTCTTCAGTTTGAAGTTCTCGAATACCGTCTTAAGAATGAATACGGTGTTGATATCAGACTTGAGCCGCTTCCATATGAGCATATTCGCTGGATTGAGAATCCTGAGGAAGTTGATGTAAACAGAATTGTCGGTACATCAGATATGAAGAAGATTAAAGACCTTAAGGGCAATCCGCTTCTGGTATTTGCCAATAGCTGGTCTGTTAATATGGTACTTGAGAGAAATGAGGGCTTAAAGCTTTCAGAATTTGGAAGAAACTAGTTAATACTATACATTCAGGAGTCAGGTGATTACATGAAATCAGGATACAAATGTAGTGCAAAAAGAATAGCCGCAATTGGTGTCATGTTATGTATGCTTGTGCTGACATGCCTTACGGTTACTTCTGTGCTTAATACTAAGGCGGAAGAGTCCATTGGTCAGGGCCATGTTAATTATGATGTCACAGGCTTAAGAATCAGAAAAGGTCCTACAACAAACAGCAGTATTATTACAACTGTAAGTGGTGGATTTAAGTTTGATATATATGAAGAGACAACTGATGATGATGGCGATACATGGTATGGCATAGGCTTTTATCTTAATGGCAGTTATGAAAGGGGCTATATATATGGCGGTTACATAACTGTTGATAAGAGAAATGATTATGAGCCGGATGCGGATTTTGAGGAGTACCTTGATTCGCAGGGGTTCCCGGATAGTTATAATGAAGGGTTAAGACAGCTTCATGCGCAGTATCCTAACTGGGTGTTTGTGGCGGATCATAATGGCAAAGACTGGTCTGATGTTCTGGACAATCAGAATGTGATTGGTCGAAGCCTTACATATGGTTCAGCAGTGTCTTCATGGAAGTCAGTTGCTGATGGCTGTTATGACTGGGAATCAGGAAAGTATACTCAGCTTGATTCAGGCGGCTGGGTTCAGGCATCATCTGCACTTGTTGAATATGCACTTGATCCTAGAAATTTCCTTAATGCAGATAATATATTTATGTTCGAGAATCTTTCATTTGATGGTTCATTGCAGGATGAGAGTGGTCTTGAGAGCATGGTTGATGGCACCTTTATGGAGAATTCAAGCCATAATCTATCATATGAAGGTAATGATTATACATATATAACCGGTTTGCTTCTTGCTGGGCAGAAATCAGGTGTAAGCCCATATCATCTTGCTTCAAGAATATTACAGGAGCAGGGAAACAGCGGATATGGAAGCAGTATATCAGGAACACAGTCTGGCTACTGGGGTTATTACAATTACTATAATATAGGAGCTTATGCAAGCGGTGGACTGACAGCGGTACAGAATGGTCTCAGGTATGCTTCAAGAACTGATTCAGAGACATTGAGACCATGGAATACGAGAATGAAGTCCATTGTTGGTGGGGCAATATATCTTGGAAAAAGTTATATAAACAGAGGTCAGAATACTCTTTATTATGAAAAATTTGATATGACAGGAAGAGGTCACCAGTATATGACTAATGTTCTTGCACCTAGAAGTGAATCAGTTAAGAGCGCACAGGGCTATAGTGACAGTAACAAGAATAATATAGCATTTATATTCAGAATACCTGTATATGAGAATATGCCTGAAAATGTGTGCGAGATACCTACAGGCAATGGTAGCCCTAATAACAGACTTGAGAGCCTGTATGTTGAAGATTATTCTATAACGCCAACATTCAGTTACTATACGACAGAATATAGTCTGATTGTGGATTATGAGACTTCATCAGTATATGTTGGGGGTTCAACACTCGATTCTTCAGCAGATGTAAGCGGACTGGGGTATCATGATCTTTCAGTTGGAAGTAATGATATTACAATTACTGTTACGGCAGCTAATGGCGATGATCAGGACTATACTATAACTGTTGTAAGACAGGATAAAGAACCTGATCCAACACCGGAACCAGATCCAGAACCGGATGTTGCTTATCCGGGATTTTCAACAACATTATCTGTTGATGAGGATGAAAAATACATAAGTGGTTTAACTGTATCAGGTTATGTCCAAGATGTGCTTGATAAGATTGATAATTATAATGGTGCTTATTCTAAGATACTTAATAAGAATGGCAATGAGAAGGATGGATTAGTCGGTACTGGAGATATTCTTATAACATATAATTCTTCTGGCGAAGAGGTCAGCAGATATGAGATTGTTTTATATGGGGATGCTAATGGTGACGGAGAAGTTGATTTGTTTGACTTTGTAGTTGTTAAAAGGTCTATATTGGGAATTTCAGAACCATCCGGAATATATTGGAAGGCTGCAGATTGTAATAAAGATGGAGAAATAGATTTATTCGATTTTGTTGTTATAAAGAGATATATTCTAGGTTTAGGAGATGTGAATCAGTAAGTAACACATGAAAGGATTACTATGAAAAATATAAAAAGATTAATTGCCTTTATAGGAATATTTATAATGGGTATATCATTAGTTCCTGCATATTATGCAAAGGCTGATGAGCAGGTTTCTGTATCTATTAGTTCGGCAAGTGGTACAGTTGGAAGTGAAGTTACAGTAACAGTCACTATATCTGCTGATAAAGACATAGATGGAGCGACAATTAATGTTTCTTATGATAAATCTATAATTCGTCCGGTTGATAAAGCTAATAGTGGAGTTGTGATGTTTTCAGCTCTTGAGATGACGAGTGGATCTACAGTATCAATTTCGCAGAATTTTGAAGTTATTGCAGCAGGAACAACGACGCTTAGTGTTGCAGGTGATGCAAAGATATCTGTTAATGGTGAACGTGCAACAGTCAGCAGTTCCTCATCTGGAAAGGTCACAGCAAAAGCTCCAGCCAGCTATTCCTCAGACAACACATTAAAGTCCCTGCAGATAAGTCCGGGAACGCTTTCACCAGCATTTTCACCAGACAGGACAACATACAATGCAACTGTTGATGCTGATGTTACAGAGCTTGTTGTAAGTGCTGCCGCTAATGACAGTGCTGCCAAGATAAGCATAAGCGGAAGAAGAATGGACCCGGGAAGTAATACAACAACAATTACTGTTACTGCAGAAGATGGTTCAGTTAAGAAGTATATAATATATACAACAAGACTTGAGGATGGTCAGGAAGCAACAACAGAGGCTGAGTCAAAGACAGAAGCTGTTACAGAAGATGTATCACAGACGGTTAATGATGATGGAACTGTGACGATAGATGGCAGGAAGTATTCTGTTGTAAAGGATTATTCAGGAATCACAATTCCAGATGGATATCAGGAGATTGACTATGATTATAATGGTCAGAAGATAAATGCGGTTAAAGGCATAAAGACAGGTCTTATCCTTATGTATCTTGAAAGTGAAGATGGAAAAGGCGGGTTCTACATCTATGATGAGACTGCGAAAACATTTTCACCATACAATACTGTTGCAGAACCTGAGATAACATATGTTGTGCTGCCTATAACGAACTCGTTAGAGAAGCCGGCAGGTTATGCACTTACAAGGTTTACCATGAATGGTAAAGAAGTGCAGGTACTTATGGACGCTGACAGACAGTACTGCCTGTTCTATGGAGTAAGTTCTCTTGGAGAGAAGGGATGGTTCAGATACAGGGTAAGTGATGGCTCGATTCAGGCGTATTCTGTTGTGAAATCTGACACTGCTAATGCTGATGTTAAGGCTGATAATGGAAAAACATCAGGAAACAGCAGATTCTGGCTGACGATAGTATTAATACTTGGACTGATAATAGCTGCATTTATAGTGATTACTATTGTTCTTTGTACTAAGCTTGCGAAAGTTAAGAAAGTGTTTAACATGGCATCAAAAGATGGTGTTGACCTTGATGAATATACAGAGAAGGTAATTGATGGATATGCCGAGGATGAAGATGACAGTTATGAAGAACTTGATACATCATCTGATAAGATATCCTATGGAGACGATAAGTCAGGTAAGAGTGATGTTGAAGAGTTGAAGCTCTTTGATGTTGAGGATGATAAATAATAAAAAAGCCTTAGTGAAATCATTGACGGTTTCACTAAGGTTTTTTTATTCTTCTGGAAGCGACCAGTTATCAGCCTGATTGTAATAATCGTCAGACATTTCCTTGTACTGTGCACACAGGTATGCGTCATCTGAAGTCTTTGCAAGTTCTTCATAGCATTTACCAAGCAAAGATAAAGGCTTGTTTCCGCTGCTTGCCACATCAAGTATGCTCTCTGTCTCAAATGCAGCATTATACAGCCACAGCACAGCTTCCTCATAGTCTGTCTGGTTCATGTAAAATGTTCCTAGAATCAGACACATTTCAGCAGGAGGATTGTCGGCAACTGCTTTTAAAGTGGTCTTAAAGAATGCGTCAGTGTCACCGTCTGCCATATATATCTTAGCAAGAATACAGTTGATTTCTTTCATTAAATCATTGCTTCTGCCTTCTTTGGAAAGAACATTTTCAAATATATTCCTGAAAGCAATAAAGTCGGAATCTTCACCGGATATAAGAAGCTCTTTACACAGCATGGTAACTACATAATCTTCAATGTGGATACCTTTTTCAAATGCTTTGAAATATGTTGAAAAGTCTCTTTTACTATGGTCGCCCACCTGCATGTGAAGAATTTCAATGTCACTGTCATATACGATTGGCGTGAGCCGTACTGTTTCATGTATTGGTGAAATCCATGTGAATGGACGGAGCCTTTTGAAAAGCTTCGGGCGGAGTTCTTTGTGTGCATTGTATACAGAATTATATTCTGATGCATTGACATAATACATCTGAACAATGTCTATCTCTGGAAGAAGCATATGTTTCAATTCTCTTAATGCGTAGTTGTTGGTATCATCAAGAACTTCGTCTGCGTCAGCACTGAATATGTATTCACATCCAGCTTTGGAAAATGCAAAATTTCTTGCGGCTGAAAAATCATTTATCCATTCAAAGTCATATATTTTATCGGTGTAGTGAGCGGCAATTTCTTTAGTATTGTCAGTTGAGCCTGTGTCTACAATAATCAATTCATCATAAGTTCCTGCGTATGAATCAAGACACCTTGCAAGAATGTCCTGCTCATTTTTTACAATCATGCACATGCTTATTGATATCATGTTTTTCTCCTGTTCTTAATTGGATTTATATAGGTTATATCGGTAAATGCCTTGATTTTTTTAGGTATTCGTAAGATACTTGTTATCAATGATAACATATATCTGATACGAGGTACACCATGACAAAAAAGAAATCTGCAGCTGAACCAGTTCAATATATAGACAGTCAGGCTTTTGACGCGGCGAAAGAGAAGATAATCGGTAAGAGCCATAATGACAAGGGGATAGGTACTTTGTCGGAAAAGACGCTGCATGCAGTATTAAAAATGTATTATGAACCCGATGAGGATAATCATGAGGTTGCAATAGACGGTTATTTTGCAGATATATATAACGAGCATGGGATAATTGAGATTCAGACGAGGCAGCTTAACAAGTTAAGGGATAAGCTGTCAGTATTCCTGAATGAATATCAGGTAAGGGTTGTGTATCCGATGCCGTATGAGAAGTATTTAAGCTGGATTGAGCCGGAAACAGGGGACATTACTTCCAGAAGGAAGTCTCCGAAGCGATGTTCTGTGTATGATGCGATGTTTGAACTATATAAGATTAAAGCATTTTTAAAGAATCAGAATCTTAAGGTTACATTGCTGCTGATTGATATGGAAGAATATAAGCTTCTTAATGGCTGGAGTTACGATAAGAAGCGCGGAAGTGTGCGTTATGACCGCATTCCTGTTGGAATAAGAAAGATAGTTGAACTGGACTGTCCACAGGATTATATGCAGTTTGTACCAGAGGGGCTTGAGAATGGCTTTACTTCAGCAGATTTTGCAAATGCAGCGCATATTGACAGGCAGACTGCTGCCAGTGTACTTGCAATGCTTAATTACATGGAACAGGTTAAAAGAGTCGGAAAGACAGGCAATGCCTATATATATGATATTGAAGAACATTATTGAATGGAGATAGTATGTACTCTGTAAATGGAAACTGCTTTCGAATATCTGTAAGAAATCTTGTGGAATTCATGTGTGCAGAAGGTGATATTGACAACAGGAATACAGGCAACAATGATGTGAAAATCATGCAGGAGGGGGCAAGAATTCACAGGAAAATCCAGCACAGCATGGGAACTATGTATCATGCGGAAGTGCCTTTAAAGATTGAGATACCGCTTGTATCTGACTTAGGGATTGAGTATGTATTACAGGTTGAAGGCAGGGCTGACGGTATTATTGCAGATATTAATTATGACGAGGATGGCAATAAAGAGCCGGAGAGCGATGCAATAATTGATGAGATAAAGACTATGCAGACAGATGTTTCTCTGCTGAAAGAACCAGTCTATGTGCATAAAGCCCAGGCACTGGTGTATGGCTATATATATGCAAGCCAGAAGAAGCTGTCAAAGATTGGAATCCAGATGACTTACGTTACTCCTGAGCCTGAGACAATCAACAAGTTTCTGGAAGAATATACATTTGAAAGAATTGAAGAGTGGTTTAATAAGCTGATTACAGGCTTTAAGAGATGGACTGATTATACATTTGATGAGAGGCATAAAAGGACGGAATCAATCAGAGAACTTAAGTTCCCTTATGAATACAGGGAGGGGCAGAAGAATCTGTGCGTGAGTGTATACAGGGCTATTGAAGATAATACCAATCTATATATTCAGGCACCTACAGGTGTCGGAAAGACGTTGTCTACTGTGTTCCCGGCTGTGCAGGCATTAGGACAGCAGATGTCAGACAAGATATTTTACCTGACGTCAAAGACAATAACGAGAACTGTTGCGGAGGATACTTATGCTATATTAAGAGATAACGGGCTTCATATGAGAACTGTTACTCTTACAGCGAAGGACAAAATATGTCCACTTGATGAGCGCAACTGCAACCCCGTGGCATGTCCTTATGCCAAGGGGCATTTTGACAGGATTAATGATGCTGTGTACGACATTATAACGAGCCAGATGGTTATCGGAAGAGATAATGTCATGGAATATGCCAACAGACATAATGTCTGCCCGTTTGAGATGTCGCTTGATGTTTCGTACTGGTGTGATGGAATTATATGTGATTATAATTATGTATTTGACCCGGATGCGTCGCTTAAGAGGTATTTTGGCAATGGTGCGAAGGGTGATTATGTGTTTCTTGTGGATGAAGCACATAACCTTGTGGACAGAGCAAGAGAAATGTACAGCGCAGTGTTGAAAAAAGAAGATTTTCTTGCGGCTAAGAAGCTTGTCAAAGAGATGGACAAACGGCTTGCAGGCGCACTTGACAGATGTAACAAGCAGTTGCTCGAATATAAAAGACAGTGCGATACATTCATGGTTGTGAGTGGTCTTGGAACATTTCCAGCCAGCCTTGAGCGTGTCATGGGACTTATGCAGAAGTTTATGGAAAGGCATAAGGGTGAGCCTGTGACTAACGAGCTGCTCGAGTTTTTCTTTGCAGTGAGACATTTTCTTAATATGTATGACTGTGCTGATGAAAAATATGTCTATTATAATGAACATGATAATGATGGAAATTTTCTTGTACATCTGTACTGTGTTGACCCGTCTGGCAACATAAGTGAGAGACTTTCACAGGGCAGAAGCACGGTGTTCTTCTCGGCAACGCTGCTTCCGGTTAATTATTTTAAGGAAATGCTTTCAGGTGATGTATCAGAAAGAGCGGTGTATGCACACTCTTCTTTTGAACCTGATAATAAGAGAATTGTTGTGGCTACTGATGTGACAAGCCGTTATACAAGAAGAAATGCAAGGGAATATGCCAAGGTACATGATTATATTATGCATATGATTTCTGGCAGAAGCGGCAGATATATGGTGTTCTTTCCGTCATATTCTTACATGGAGAGTGTTCTTGAGTGCTTCAGGTGGGAAAATGGTGTTAATGTGACCGAATGTGGTGGAGAAGATACATTTTTACCAGAAAGCTGTGTAAATGTGCTTGTGCAGGGAAGGTTTATGAAGGAGGCTGACAAGGAAAATTTCTTATCAGCATTTTACGAGGAACTTCCAGAAGGGGCTTCGCTTGCAGGCTTCTGTGTGCTTGGAGGAATATTTTCCGAAGGAATTGACTTAAAGGATGAGAGCCTTATCGGAGCTGTCATTGTCGGAACTGGGATTCCGATGGTGTGCAGGGAGCGTAACATTCTAAGGGATTATTTTGATGAGTTTGGCAAAAATGGATATTCGTATGCTTATGTTATTCCGGGAATGAATAAGGTGCTTCAGGCAGCAGGAAGGGTTATAAGGACGGATACGGATAAGGGAGTTATTGCACTTCTGGATGACAGATTTATGACTGGTGAATATGAGCGTATGTATCCTAGGGAGTGGAACAGGATATTTCCAGTCAGTCTGGGTAATGCTTATAAATGTATTAAGGATTTCTGGACGGAACAGGATATGTAGAGCATTGATAAAAAATGTACAATGTTAGAACTTGTAGTCGGCCTGTATGTGT
>OOAC01002384.1_pt1 | contig 10542 bp, 8 predicted proteins | sample 1671041 | NCBI WGS metagenome assembly OOAC01 (sample SAMN06348116, study PRJEB24527) | human gut metagenome | biome: human gut; feature: ankylosing spondylitis patient; material: feces | host: Homo sapiens | place: China | collected 2015-10 | reverse complement strand
GAAGTGCAAGATGTACTTACGGCTATTGAGCGGTACAATGGCATCACCATCGACGGCAAAGAAAGACTGTATGGAGGACTTACGCATCCTTTATTGCTTCCTTTGGTGTCAAAAAACGGAAATGAGGAAAGTGGAAAAGCGGAAACAACAATATGCAAACTGTCGCAAACAACATTCAATGGGCATACTATCTTAAAAGGCGCTGCACCTACTCAGCATCCCGAATATGTGAGCGGAGAATATTTTGATGTTAAGAATGCCCAAGGCGTCAGTATGGTAATACAAATCTCCGGGTTCCTTCGTTCCTCAAATATTGAAGACATGCGCGGTCTAAAGATATACATTGCATCTTCTGACGATTATAACACCAGCATTGCAAATATAGGTTTTAGTGGAATGCAGGAAAGCGACCGAATATATATATATTGCGACACTAATATTGATATCCCGCAAGACAAGGTTCCGAAGAGTGGGTATATTGTAATTGTAGTAAAACACACAAAGCCTGTCGATTTTAGCGGAGATATATCTTTTTATGCCTACCCTCGCGAAGAAGTGAATTTTCCCTCTATTTTCCCAATTGCTGTAAATCTACCCGATATTTCGCAGGGAGATTTCCTCTCGGCCTTGATGTCTATGGCCGGACTGTTCGCATACCCGGATAAGGACGCCCCGGATACAATCAAACTCATAAGCGTAGATGACATTTACGCCAAACTCACAAACGGAGGCACAATAGACTGGAGCCGCAAAGTCATCCTTAATGATCGGCATGATGTCAGCCGCCCGGAATCTTCCATATTTTCGCTCGATGACCTGGCACAGAAAAACACGCTCGATTATGACAACGACGACGATGTGATCACGGACACCGCCGGGGAAATACGGATCGAGAATGTTAACATCGACAAGGAGAACGAACTCGTGGAGCTTCCATTCTCAGCGTCCGAAAATGCCCCACTTGCATCGGATGCCAATGCGCTGTGTGCCCGCATTCCTATGTATACGACATCCGACGACGGGAAAACAGTGGACTACAACGAACCCTCGGCGCGAATCCTGCAAGCCATCATTGACGATACGAGCACGGGGTTATACTGGTTCGGATATTTCGGAGAAAATATGCGCTTTGGTGGTGAGAACGGGATCGTCGCAAAGAAATACAGCGGGTACCAGAAAGCCGTGGACAAACTTCGGCTCATAACAGTAAAGGCCAAGTTAACAGCCATAGATCTGCATAACCTTGATTATACAAAACCCATATACATAGGTCAATTCGGGCAGACATATGGCCTGTATTCGGTAGAAACAGGCGAAAACGGCATATGCGAGTGCCAGCTGATCCAGTTGCAGGCTATAAAAGAAGTTGTTGTCCCGGACTATTATCTGACCATCAACGGTTCGGCTTCGGACATCAGTCGGGCTGTGGGCAGCAGCACCATCACCGGGGACATCCCGGGCACGGTGGCGGTGGGCGAGGGACGTGCCCTGGCCGTCTCGAAGAACGAGACGGGTGACTTGCGCAAGGGGACGATCTCGATGCAGTGGCACAACATAGAAGCGAGCGAGACCACGGCCTACGATGTCGAGGTCTCGCAGGAACCATAATATTTCATTAACCATTTAACCATATAGAGGCATATGGCACAGCAAGATACGATAGACAAAATTATTAACATCCAGTTCAACTACAGAGAGCTGGTGCAGGGATGGGCGGCAGCATCCGATGCTATTGATGATGCAAAAACCAAACTGCAAGAATTCAAAAAAGAGGGGAATGCCACAGGCATTGCCAAACAGACGCAGATTATCAAAGCCTTGCGCACAGAAATGGCCGCATATACCCGAGAAATGCAGGCCAATATCAAAGAGGAAGTTAAGCAAGAAGGAAGCATCGAACAACTCAGAGGCAGCATCGCCAAGCTAACGGCAGCATATAACAAAATGAGCCGCGAGGAGCGCAATGCCGCCAAGGGCACCGATCTCGCCAAAAAGATAGCCGGACTACAAACGGAGCTTAACGAGGCAAATACGGCATTACTTAACTTCCGGGACAACGTCGGTAACTATGCAAGTGCTGCTAAAGGATTCTCTCCTCTTACCTTTCAAGTGCAACAACTCGCAAGAGAAATGCCGTCGCTTACCGTGTCTTTGCAGCAGTTTTTCTTGGCCATATCCAACAACGTGCCGATGTTCGTTGATGAACTGAAACGCGCTACTGCAGCAAACAAAGCATTACGCTCCGAAGGAAAGGCGACAATACCTGTATTCAGACAAGTAATATCATCTGTCTTCTCGTGGCAAACAGCTCTCGTTTTAATCATCACATTGCTTACAGCATATGGCAAGGAGATAGGGTCGTGGGTTAAAAGTCTATTCTCAGCCAAAGAGGCTATCGCAGCAACCGAATATGCGCAAAGGCAACTAAATGCAGCCCAATTGGAAGGTAGAAATGCTGCTCAGGCAGAGGTGGTGAACTTACAAATACTCTACAATGCGACCCAGAATACGGCATTGGCCTACAAAGACAGGCTAAATGCCGTAAAAGAGTTGCAGAAACAATATCCTGCCTACTTCGGGAATATGTCTCAGGAGAAGATATTAGCCGGAGAACTGAGCAAAACCTACGAAATGCTCGTCCGAAATATCATGGCAAAAGCGCAAGCAGAAGCCGCGCAAAACCAAATCGTGACTAACCTGGAGAAGAAGAATACCATAGAGCAGATCCAGGCGTATCAAAATCTGACCCGTGTAATGGCGGATTATAACAGACTTAAAGCAGAGGGCGCCGACGATAAAATGCTCGAAAGTTATGCCAAGGCGGCATACACGCTGCGTAAGGAGGTCGATTCCGAGTTAAAGAAAATGAACGAAGATTTATATAACGAAGTTCGTGACAATAGCAATAGTTACCAAGAATACATAGACAACCTCGATGCAGCAAACAACAAGCTGGTTAAAGTCGCTACTGACAACCTTCTGACCTTCCAGAATACTCAAAAAGGGGTGGATGAATCGTCAGAAACATCAATCGAACAATCTGCAAGATGGATTGATGAATTTTACAGTAAAATGGCAAAAAAGCGTACGAAACTACTGGCTGACTGGCGAGTTGCCTTGAGCAGGGAGGTGTCTAAGATGGAGGCTGAATTAAATAAGGAATTACAAAAAACGGATAGTGAAATATCCGACAACTTGAGGAAACAACTTGAAGAACAAGAGCTGGAGTATAGAAATAGAATCAACGAAGCCCGTCTGATCGACAATGATTTAGGTGCAGCGATGGAGATGGTAAACATCTACAAAGAGCAAATTGCACAAATAGAGAAATTGGAAAGTGTTTATCGGGCTGCAGGCAAGACCGACGCAGAAATACAGGCAATACGAATTAAAGCACGTATGGATCTTCAAAAAGCGGAGGAAAATGTAGCAAACATTCAGATAGAAACGACACACAAAAGTTTAAGCCTCGCCGCACAAACAGCAGGAAACCTTGCCAATGTATTCGAACAACTTGGTGGGGAAAGTGAAAAATATGCTGCATTTGCCAAGGCTATGGCTGTCATGCAAGTTGTGTTATCTGAATCTGTAGCTATAGCAAAAGCATGGGAAGGGAATGCCGCTCTTCCATTCCCGGCAAATATAATAGCCACCGCAGCAAGCGTTGCTGCAATTGTCGCAGCGATGGCCAGTGCATTATCCTCTACTAAGTCTACGGAAGTTCCTAAATACGCATCCGGCGGTCTTATTACAGGGCCCGGTACTGGTACCTCTGATAGCATTGTTGCCCGGGTATCGAATGGCGAGGCCATTATGACCGCCCAGGCCGTGAATGATTGGGGAGCCGTATTGTCGGCTATGAATGTTTCCAGTGGGGGTAATGCCATCCAGGTATCCAATTTACCCCAACGCGGAGACGGAATGAGGGGCATGGAACAAATGATGGAACGGGTGCTGCTCAACCTCCCGTCTCCTATCGTCCTCGTAAAAGACATTGACAACGGACAGAGACGGGTGAAGGTAGCAGCCAATCTTGCAAAATTGGGTAGAAAAAAATAGTGTGCCCCATTGTTATTTAAATGCACACAGGCATATTTGCATCAGAGCTTATGGTGAGGTAAGCAACAGACGACAAAACGAAATGACGCGTACATCCAACATATCTGTCGGCGGCCATAAAGCTCTATTAGTGACTTTTTGTAAAACTAAATAGGCTGAAAAATGGCAGGACAAAACGCATGCGCCGAGAACCTTGGCGCGAACATCCTGAATGACTGTAACGACGATTACGGCAAGGGTGTCGAGAAGATCGTTTACATCATCAAAAAAGAGGACATCGACCGTAAGGCATCGAAGATTGCGGGAAACGTAATCAGCACCCTCGTCCTCAGAACCGGAAAGAAGGCATACACTGCTTCGGCTCCCTCAAACACACCTTTCAGCGGCCTCACATACGAGGATCAGAACGCCACAATCGGAATGTCCTTTAACAAGACCATCCCTATCGTCATGCTGGCGGATTCTCCGACGAACGCCCTCAATGTATCCGCACTCAAGCAGAACAAGTACGTCATCATCTACGAGAACAACAACAAGGGTGCGAATGGCGAACAAGCATTCGCCGTCATAGGCTGGGAGCAGGGCGCCGTCGGGCAGAACGCAACCCTTGACAAGTACAGTGACGACACGCAGGGAGGCTGGACTGTCGACATGATCGAAGAAGGTGCCAAAACCCCGCAAATATTCTTCTTCTCGACGGACTACGAGACTACGAAGGCGGCACTTGATTCGCTTTTGTCGCCCGCCTCGTGATGAATCCCGAAGTATGGTACAGGGAGAGGTTGAATGCCTCTCTCTCCGCTTCGGATAAGCGGACGATAGAATCCCATTACGAGATGGTAACCGGGAAATCGTTCGCTGGCAGTTTTTCCCAAAACTGCCCCAACAAGTACAAAGACGCGATAACGCACATTTTAATCAAGATGAAACAGGACAACACGGATAATGGCGGATATGTCCTCAAACAAGGAGCATTTCGCTACAAAGGTAAGGTCATAACCAATGCGAACATGACCGCAGAAGCGGCAGAATGGTGGATCCATCAGAACCTGGACAACAGAGACCAATTTGCGAGCTTGGGCAAGGATTACGACAGCTATGCCACCACGTCGGCAATGATTCCCGCAAAAGAATAATGACGCCAAACACCTGTAACGTGGAGAATGTTACACACATAAATTACCATAGTGATTTCAGGCTTATTATCCGCTTCAACTCGGATAAACTGCCCGATTATCCGTGGCGTATTACATTCAGTACCCCGTCGACACATACAGTCGACAAATACGTAGCGTCATTCGATGGAGAAAATTACATCAATTGCAAGCCCGTCGACACGCTCCCGGGTGCGGCAATAGTGTTTTTCGATCATCATAGGCTCGGGTGCGGGACATTGGGTTACATTCTCGACATGGATATTCCCGATAACGAATTTCCTGACGGGAAAATGGATATTGAAATCCCGGGTGTCGAGACTGTAGAATTATGGCCGGGGAAAAGCGATGAAACGGAACTCCCCGCAGAAATTATTGTGGCGCTGTTGCAGATGCTCAAAGGGTTTTCCCCCTCTATCGAAGTCGAGGAGAACAGTGACGACAGTTATATCCTGCGGATAACAAACGAAACTGGGTCATATCTCACCCCGAACCTGCTGGCTTCGCTGAATTTGGCACAAAGTACTGGCGACAGCCAGTATATTGCCATGTCGCAGGATGCTACAACAAAAGCCCTTGCCGAAAAAGTCGACAAGGAAGAAGGGAAAGGGCTTTCGACGAACGACTACACCGACCAGGAGAAGGAGAAGCTGGCCGGGCTCTCCAACTACGACGACACGGAGATAAGGAAGGAGTTATCCGACAAGGTGTCCAAGAAGGAGCTGACGGAGGCTGCAGCGGGCACGCTGACTGAGGCAAAGTCGTATACGGACACAAAGGCGACAGAACTATGGAATAATGTCGGCGATACGTTTGACGCTATGTCCGAGGAGCTCAATAGCAACATATCCGGCGGGGATGCGCGGACACTGACCGAAGCCAAAAACTATACAGACAAGGCGATCTCTGAAATTCCCACCCCGGACGTCAGCGGGCAGATCGAGCGGCACAACACCTCCCCCACGGCGCATCCCGACATCCGGGAACTGCTCAACACCTGCGTAGGACTGCCGGAGTTCAACGACAAAACCTACGAGCTGACCTTCACGACAAAGGGCGGTGCGAAGTTCATCATCGACCTGCCTATCGAGATGATGGGGCTGCATTACAACGAGGATACCCAATCTATCGAGTTCGTAAATGCCGACGGCTCCATATCCTCCATCCCGGTTTCTGACTTCGTGAAAGTATATGTCGGCTCTATCGGTTCCGAGATACAGGTTACGGTCGAAGGCTCCGAAATCCGCGCCTCCCTGCTCAACAACACCGTATCCTGGGACAAGTTGACACTTGCATTGCAGGAGATGATTCAGGGCAAGGCCGACCGCACGGAGCTTCCCTCGAAACTGTCCGAACTGGAAAATGATTCCGGATATGTGACTTCGGAAGAATTGAATACTGAATTAGGCTACAAAGACCACGTAGCCTACATCCTCAAGGACTTTACGAAGAGCTATTATAACAATACGGGCTCGGACATCACGGATCGGAGCATGGTCGTTACGCCTACGCAGTCAGGCGTGACGTCGAACTTCTCCCTGACCAGCCGCATCCCGGTCGCAGCTTCGGACTTTATTTTCGTGCGCATGAAGCTGCGCGTGGACAAAGAGTGCTCTTTGCGGATCATTACCTATTCGGACAATCTCGACCAGCGGGGCCGCTGGTTCGTCCTCAAGGCAGACCGCACCTACGAAATCTACTACCGCGGCAAGGCGGCGTCGGTAGCGGGAGGGCTGAATGTGGGCACCAGCATATCCGCAGCCACCAATATCGGCCAGAAGGTCACCATCGAGGATTTGATCGTCACGCTCAATAACTATGACGCATGGTGCGATGCCGAGAGCCGGGCCACGCTGAAAAACTTCGACACGGACTCCTTCACCGTGGACGAGGGCGGGACGGGGCATTTCTTCTCGGTCGCGCAGGCGTGCGACTTCGCAAGGGACGCCTTCGATGTCGTGAACAACGCGGTTACGGTGTTTATCCGCAACGGCCTTTACGATCACGAGGCCCCGAAGAATGTGGCGATGGGTTACCCGTATGCGATCATCAACAAGGGGGCGAACCGCATATCGCTTATCGGCGAGAGCCGCGACGGCGTCATCGTCTCGTATGAGAACAACTCCGTGAACCGCGCCAAGATCATCGAGGCGGGCGGCGAATGCACCATCGCCAACATGACCGTCAACTGCCTGAACGACGAGAGTTATACGGACGCCAGCGCCGGCGGTCACCAAGTCTGCTACTGCATACATATCGATTCGGTCTTTGCCGCATCTGAGCGATATTTCACGACGGTACGGAACTGCAAACTCTTCAGTACGTGCCATTCACCCGTCGGCGCGGGCCTTGCCGACAACCAGACCATTCGGTTAGACGGCTGCGAGTGCGTCAGCGACACGCACGTAGGCACTTCGACGGGCGCGGCCACCATCCACGCAAGCACCGATGCTGCGGCGAAAAATATGGCCGTCGAGATCATCGGCTGCCGCCTGCTGTCGCTCGACGGAACCAAATCGCTCTACATGCCCGACGTGGAGGGCGGCGCTCCCTTCACACAGGTCGACGTCACGCTGCTGGGCAACACCTACTACACGACGGGGCCGGAGATCACCGATGCCGACTTCTTGTCCAGGCACAAGCTCACGCCGTGGTCGGATGCTTCGTTCAGCGAAATTTCGGTTATCGCGCACTCGGACTGCACGCTCGAAGCGCGCGTGACGCACCTCGAAGGGCTACTCGTGGGAGTGCTCTCGGGCAAAGTGCTGATCCCGGAATTGCAGGTGAAGAAGCTGGGCGTCTGGGGCGACAACAACCTCGTCGTCACGGGCGAGGGTGCGCCGACGAAAGCCCCCGACCGCGCGGGGCAGTTCTATGTCGATACGAAGAACAACGCGGTCTACCACTCCGTGGGCAACGGCGCGGTGTCGGACTGGAAGAACGCTTAAACTGCATACAACATGTCACAAGTCAACAAATACGCCGACAAGGCGGGTTACACGGCCGACAAGAACCGCAAGGACACACAGTCGGCGGTGTCATACGTCGAAGACGACGGCGTGCTGATCTATGACGGTGTGAATACCGTGATCCGCAAATCGGCCGCCGGTGTCGGTGATCTCGTCGTCTTTGACAAGACGGATAGTACGTTGAAATTTATCAAAGGCGATACGCTGGTTACAGAAAAGATACCTCCCCAACTGATTCCCGTGGCCGTGGTCTATGCCCGGCAGGGCGAGCGGGTGCTGATCGTGTCGCTTCGCAATGCGGCAAGCAGCGTTTGCTGGGCGTACTCTTACGAGGTCGCCCTATCTGGCTTCGAACTGTCTGCGGGGGGAACCTTCACGCTTCGTATCTATAATACCGACCACGCATTCACTTATGCCCCGGGTGCGACGCTCGCGGATATCGCCGCGCAGATCAATGCGGACGAGAAGATCAAAAACACTTATGGCTGGACAGCCTCTGTCGATGAAGCAGGGGCACGAATTGTCATGTCGATAAACACATGGTCGCCCAATTATGTGCTTATCAACGTTACGAATGGCTGCCAAATCACCTATCCTCGGGAGAACGTGAGCTATCAGACAACACTCACGGGGATACTTATCAAAGGAACCAGAGAAGAAATTCGCCGCAAGAATGGTGTGAATTCAAATATGGCAGGTGGTGTCCTCGACCAGTTCGCGGAATATTATTCGGAGAGAGGCCAGGCAGCCACAGGACAAAAGCCGGGAAGCGGCATAGTCATTCGGGAGAGCGTTTTCACCGAGGCCGACAACCCCGATCTGGTTGCCGTGTATCCCACCTACAAGGACTACCTGTTCGCCGAGCACATGGCACAATATCCTACGGAGTTCGGGACGATGTTGCAGGATGGCAAGACCAACACGAACCTGATCGGGCGGCTTACCTTCGAGGATATTTACGGCAAAACACAGTACCGCTACCCGGCTGCCGCCGCAGCCCTCGACTTCGGCATCACCGTGGACGGAATGACGACGGGGCTGGAGGCGGGGGCATGGTGGCTGCCGTCGTCGGAAGAGGTCTACCTGCTGATGCACGACAGGGTGTGTTTCGCCGCTGACGTGGAAAAAGACCCTGTAAACCGTACGCTCTTACGCTTGAAAGCTACCACGTGCTATGGTTATTATTATTATGTCCATACTTCATGCGAGATGCAGGAGAGTTACATCTACATTTATAACGGAAGGGCCGGCTCTCTGGGCTATACAGGCAAGTGTTATAAATTCTCGTCCCGCCCGGTCTGCGCCTTATAATTATCTGAACCATGGAAACACAACGACAGATCGACACCCTCGAATCACGGCAGCTCGAATTACGGGCAGTCATGGCCAAGTCCGACGATAGGGCGGCCAAATGCATCAAGTCCGGCCTTGACTTCCGGGCTACCTATCCCCTGGATTATGAGGAGTACGAAGCGGCCAACGCGGAGTACAACGCGAACGAAAAGACCCTTGCGGAGCTGAGGGCCCGGCGTGCCGAAGAGCTGGCCGCCGAAGAAACGGTTATGGACTTTCAAAATATTGAGCAATGAAGATGTATATGACCAACAAGCCCAACGGCGAGCCGTTCTATCCCGTAACCGTAGCCGAAGCCGTGCTTGTTTCCGAAGGGGAAACTTTAGCCGCGGTGCTGCAACGGCTTGAACAGAGGATCGCAGAATTGGAGAAGTCGGAAGCGGCGCCCGAGGCGCAGGCAGACGTGCTGACCGAACAATAGAATATATCCTATGGAGGAATTGTGGAGGTTTATAGAAAGGTTATGCGAGAAAGTATGGCAGGTGTCGATAGGCGCCCTGGTGTACATGTTTAACGCCATAGCCCCGATACACGACATACTGACGGCCTGCATGATTATATTCGCCGCGAACTTTTTCACGGGCCTGTTCGCCGGCGTGCTCGTGCAGCACGAAGGATTCATATTCCGCAAGGCTTTCAAGTGCATATCCGAGGCTGCGGTAATATCGGGACTGATGGCCATGATACTGCTCGTCGGGGACAACATCGACAACCACGACGGGGCGATGTCGGCGATCTCGCTCGCAGTATATGCCCTGATATATTTCTACGGGGTCAACATCCTCAAGAACCTGAACCGCATATTCCCGAAGAACCGATACATCGACTTCCTGTACTATGTGCTCTCGTTCGAGATGATTAAAAAGATTCCCTATTTGGAAAACTACAAACAAAAACAAAAGGACAAATGAAAAAGAAATGGATCGTATGGAGCATCGTTGCGGCCGTGGCCGTAGTGCTCGGAATCGTATTCCCGCGTTACATCCTCGTGGGGGTTGTTTGTGCTA
>OOAC01002380.1_pt1 | contig 10550 bp, 10 predicted proteins | sample 1671041 | NCBI WGS metagenome assembly OOAC01 (sample SAMN06348116, study PRJEB24527) | human gut metagenome | biome: human gut; feature: ankylosing spondylitis patient; material: feces | host: Homo sapiens | place: China | collected 2015-10 | reverse complement strand
GGCCGAACAGCTCCATCATCACCGGCGAGATGTCGTAGGCGGCGATGGTGCCGAGGTCCACCGCGCGGTCGGAGTAGTTCGACCACATCAGCAGGGTGGTCTGATGGAGGCGGGGGTCGGCGCTGGAGCCGCTGGCGTAGCCGCTGCGGGTGTAGATGTCGTAGTTCGAGTCGATGGGGTTGTAGTGGTCGCCCCAGAACACGAGGATGACCGGCTCGTCCACCTGCGAGAAGTAGTCCGTCAGCCTGCCCAGCATGGCGTCGGCGTCCCGGATGCCGGTGGCAAAGTCTTCCAGCGCACCCACGGTGCTGGCCTTGAGGCCCGCCGGGGCTTCGGTGACTTTCACCCGCTGGTCGTCGGGGTAGTTATCCTTATTATAATTGGTGTGGTTCTGCATGGTGACGGCGTGGAGGAAGACGGGGGCGTCGGACTGGGCCTTCATGGTCTCGTACTGGCCGATGATCTGGTCTGCCATGGAGTCGTCGGTGACGAGGCCGGTGGTCCAGTAGTGGCGGCGCACCTTCTGGACGCCCTGCATCTTCTCGAGGCTGATGAAGTCGTCGAGGCCGAGGTTGGGGTAGGCCGTGTCGCGGCTCCAGTATCTGGCCCAGAAGCAGTGGACCGCCGCCGTCTGATACCCTTGGGTCTTGAGGTAGCTGGGCAGGGCGAACATGGGCTTGGTCACGTGCTGCTGGTAGGGCTTGCTGCCGCTGGGCAGATAGGACACCGAGTAGCCCGTCAGGGCCTCGAACTCCACGTCACAGGTGCCGCCGCCGAAGCTGGGGCTGTAGACCCGGCCATAGGCGCTGGTCTGCTGCAGAGCGTGGAGGTTGGCCGAAACGTCGGTGTCGAACCGGAAGCCGTACTGTTCCAGCTCCGAGACGTCCCAGTAGGACTCGTCCATCACGTAGAGGATGGTGGGCTGCTTCACCTGTTCGTCTGCCGGGGTCTGGGCGGCATAGGAGTCGGGGTAAGCCGGGCTGGTGGTGTACTTCTCCCCTGCCTCCACGTCGTCGAGGATGGCGTTGATGGCCTCCTCGGAGTAATCCTCGGGCTTGTCGATCTCCAGATTGGTCAGGTTGGTGAGGAAGCTGGTGATGACGCCGTAATAGCGGTAGTAGCGGTCCTGCATCCATGCGTCGGGCAGGATGCCCAGCGACTGGGTGACGGCAGGCTGCAAAAACACCCCGAAGATGAGGGCGCAGGCGGCCGCCGTGCTGGCCGCGAAGCCCGCCAGACGCTGCACCCAGGGCAGCTTCTGACGCCCCCGGTAGAGGAAGAAGGAGCCGACGGTCAGAGCCAGCACCACGACGCCGGAGACGACCATGCTCTTCTGGACGTGGATGCCCGCCGCGGAGGCCACGCCGGCGGCCTCGGACACCTGCATCAGGTCCCACGGGAGAAAGGGCTCGCCCCGGAGCTGCAAGGTATAAAAATCCACCGTGGCGGGCAGACAGCCCAGCAGGGCCGACAGGAGGGTGGCCAGCGGGGCGAAGCGGGTGAGCCAGTCCACCGCCATCCAGACGAGGAAGAGCAGCCCCCACGCCAGCAGGTAGGCTTCTGGGTGGGGAAAGATGTACTGTACAAAGGTATCTCCGCTCAGGGCTCCGCGGGCGATGTACTCGGTGAGCACCAGGAACAGAAGGGTGGCCACAGGCGGAAACAGCAGCCGCGCCCCGTGCAGCCGGAGGGACGCAGCACTCGGATGGTGTGTCATAAAGAAGTTCCTTTCACTTCTGCGTTTTTCTTATTATTTGAGGCGGCAGACTCCGCCCCAGTCCTCTATTATAATCATCCCGCCTCCAAAATCCAGCCCTGACGGGCAAAAAACGGGTGAAAATCTTTCATCCGTTCAGCCACTGATGCAATTTATCCAGCAGTCCCCCGTGGGAGGGCGGCGGGGCGGGGATGTCCGTCCGCACGAGGATGGCGTCCAGACCGATGCGCTCGATGTCGGCCCACGGGATGGTCAGGGTCTCGTCCCGGCCCAGCAGCCCGAAGAGCCGGGGCCGCCCCAGCAGAAGCAAACTCCCGATGCGGGCCGTGTCGGCGTCCAGCTCCAGATCGTCCACCCGGCCAAGGCAGGCCCCGTCCTTCAGCTGGACGACTTCCTTGCTGCATAGCTCCCGAAAGGTCATCTCCCCCGCCCCCTTACAGTCCCATCCTATGCCGGGGCGGGCCGGACCATGCAAAAGGGCTGGAAAAACCTGCCCCGGATGTGCTATACTGGGCGCAGGGACATCCCAACTTTTTTTAAGAGGTATCATCGATGTATAAAAATATCGTGTTCGACTTCGGCGGCGTCATGGTGGATTTCGACCCCCACAAGTACCTCATCGACCTGTTCGGGAACCGGGGGCTGGAAGAGGAGGTCTACGACCTGACCTTCGGCAGCAGAGAATGGCGGCTGCTGGACGCAGGCCGCATCACCCGCCGGGAGGCCAACGAGCGGATGCTCCAGCGGGCCAGGGCCGTGGGCCGGGGCTTCGAGGTGGAGGGCGTGCTGGACGACTGGATGAGCATGCTCCACCCCCGCCGCCGGATGCAGACGCTGGTGGAGCAGCTCAAGCAGCGCGGCTACTGCGTCTACTACCTGAGCAACATCCCCGAGGACGTGCTGGACCTGCTGATGCACCGGGACTTCGAGGGTCTCTTCGACGGCGGCGTGGCCTCCTGCGAAGTGAAGGTCAACAAGCCCGACCCCCGCATCTACCAGACCCTGCTGGACAAGTACCATCTCCGGGCCGATGAGTGCATCTTCATCGACGACCGGGCCGACAACCTCGTAGCCGCCAGCGCTCTGGGCTTTGGCACCTACGAGATGCACGGCGTCGGCACCCTGCTGCGCAGCCTGCCCACCTTCGGCGTCAGCCTCCACTAAAATAAAAGACCCCTGCCCGGCAAGGCCGCCGGGCAGAGGTCTTTTTTGCAGGGCTTACTTCTTCTCGTAGCTCTGGCAGTAGTGCGGGATGTCCACCTGCTGAGAAGAGCAGGTGCAGCGCTCCGTCACCGTGATCTCGGGCAAGTCACACTTGCTGCTCCCCACGTTGTGGCGGCACTCGCAGACATCACAGCGGACACCTGTGTTTTCCATTCATTCATCACCTCTTTGTCCCTAGGTTGCCCCAAAGACGCGGGATGATGCAGGATGGGACGGTGTTATTTTTTACCAGTTGGCCAGATCAGCGCCCAGCTTGCGGCAGGCAGCCTGAACGTCGTCGTCGGGCGTCTCGTTGCAGATGAGGCCCTCGTCGCTGAACAGCTGTGCGCCGTCCTCTTTGACGCGCTCGCACCAGTCGCGCATCCACTGGCCGTCGCCCCAGCCGTAGGAGCCGAACAGAGCCACCTTCTTGCCGTTCAGAGAGCCTTCGAGGCCCGCGAACATCGGCTCGAACTCGCTCTCCTCCAGCTGCTCCGCGCCCATGGCGGGGCAGCCGAAGGCCACCACGTCATACTCGCCCAGCTTTGCTGCGTCCATCTCGGCGCAGGGGACGATGGTGGCGGCAGCGCCTGCACCCTCCGCGATGCAGTTTGCCATGGTCTCGGTGTTGCCGGTGGCGCTCCAGAATACGATTGCTACTTTGCTCATACTATTCAGCCTCACTTTTGATTTATTGGGTTAGCTGCTTCTAACTTTTTGCTCCATAAAAATGCGTCGGAAGCAGGCTCAGACGCATCTCTTTAGTTAGATTTCTCTAACCGTCCATAGGATACCACAGCGCCGCTGCTTTGTCAAGCGGTCACAGAGGCTAACTTTTCCAGAAGCTTTACCCCGCTCTCACCAGCCGGAACACCGCCGTCAGCACCCCCAGGATGACCGGCTGATGGAGCAGATAGAGCACCAGCGAGTGACGGCCCATCCAGCCCAGCGGCGGGCAGACCGACCGGCGCAGCGGCGCGAGGCGTCCCCGGCCCACGAGGTGGTGGAGGAAGTACCCCACCCAGAACAGAAACAGCCAGGGCAGCAGCGGGAAATAGTCGGTGGAGAAAAAGCTCTTGGGCATGAAGCCCAGATAGGCCGTGGTGTAGCTGGCGTAGAGGGCCTGCGGCAGGGCCAGACGCCCGCCCGGCAGGTTCCAGAAGCCGTTCATCGTGGGGTAGGTCCCCCAGAACAGCAGGGCGCTGACGGCCACGCCCGCTGCGGGCGGGACACGGCGAAACAGCGGGTCCAGCGCGGCGGTGAGGAGCATGGAGGAGCCCAGCAGGGTCAGCACCCCGAACCACACCACCTCCTCGGGCAGGAAGAGCAGGGTGACGGCTGTGACCAGCGCCCCTGCCCCGAAGACGACGGCTCCCCGCCGGAACGGATGATGCCCCAGCGGCAGGCAGAAGCCCGAAAGCAGGATAAAGACCCAGCAGATGCTCTGCTGCCACACAAAGCCCGGGCGTCCGGTGTACCACTTCTGGGCCACGCCGAAGAGGAACACCACGTCCCACATCCCGTGGTAGAGCATCATGCTGATGAGGTCGAGTCCCCGCAGCTCGTCCAGAAGACGATAGCGGGCGGCAGTTTGCAGTTCCATAGAGTCCTCCTTCCCTCTTCCTGATAAGACTGGGGAAATTATAGCACAAAAAGACCTCCCTGCAAAGACAGGGAGGCCGCAGTGGTTCAACGCTTACTTCTCATCGCGGGGCAGCAGGCAGTTGAGCAGGATGGCCACGAAGGCAGCAGGCACGATGCCGCTCTCACCGCAGATGAGCTGGACGAACTGGGGGGTGTTGGCGAGGATCTTGGCGTTTGCACCCATGCCGTAGCCCACGCCCAGCGCCACAGAGACGATGGTCAGGGTGCGGGGGGTCATCTTCTCCTTGGTGATGAGCTGGATGCCGGACACCACGATGGAGGAGAACATCATGACGGCTGCGCCGCCCAGAACGGCCTGCGGCATGATGGAGATGAGTGCGCCCAGCTTGGGGATGAGGCCGCAGAGCATCAGGAAGATGGCGCCGGTGGCCAGTGCGCCACGGTTGACCACCTTGGTCATGGCCACGAGGCCCACGTTCTGGCTGAAGGAGGTGTTGGGCAGGACGCCGAAGCAGGCGGCGACGGTGGAGCCGAGGCCGTCGCAGATGATGCCGCCGCTCAGCTCCTTATCGGTGGCCTCGCGGCCCATGCCGCCCTCCATGACGCCGGAGATGTCGCCCACCGTCTCCACGGCGGTGACGATGAACATGATCATGACGGGCAGGATGGCGCGGAGGTCGAAGACGATCTTGACCGGCACCAGCTTGGGGATGGCGAACCAGCTGGCCTCAGCGACCTTGTTCCAGTTCAGCACCCATGCTTTGGTGAACTCCACGCCGTCAGCGGTGACGCCGGTGGTGGGCAGGACGAAGCCCATGACGATGGCTGCCAGATAGCCTGCGATGATGCCCACGAGGATGGAGGAAGAGCTGAGGAAGCCCTTGGTCCAGTGCTTGAAGAGGAGGATGACCACCAGCACGAAGACGGCCAGCAGCAGGTTCTCCACCGAGCCGAAGTCCTTGGCTGCGTTGCCGCCGCCGAAGGAGTTGACGCCCACGGAGATGAGGGACAGGCCGATGGACAGCACGACCGTGCCGGTGACCACCGGCGGGAACAGCTTGCGCAGGGGCTTCAGGAAGACGCCCAGCACGCTCTCGAACAGGCCGCCCAGAATGGATGCGCCCATCATGGCGCCGTAGGCCGTGACGCCGCCGCCCATGGTGGCAGCCACGCTGTTGAACACGCCCAGAAAGCCCGAGCTGGTACCCATGATGATCGGCACTTTGCCGCCCACAGGGCCGAGGCCGTACAGCTGCACCAGCGTGACGATGCCCGCCACGAACATGGCGTTCTGCAGCAGGCTCACCTGCAGGTCTGCAAACTCACCGCCTGCGATGCCGCAGGCGCTGGTGATGATGAGCAGCGGGGTGAGGTTGCCCACGAACATGGCGAACACGTGCTGCAAGCCCAGCGGGACCGCGTGGCGCAGCGGCATTTTCGCCTCAAACTCGTATGCCGAATTTTCCAGTTCAGCGCTTTTTATCATATTCCTGGCTCCTTTACTTCACTTCAGGTTTTTGTAACAAGCATAGAAAATTATAGCAGACCGGAACCGGGAACGGTAGGGCTTTTTCGAGTTTTTATTCATATTTTCGTCATAAGTCGTACTTCTGCGCCCCCAGCACCAGCACAGAGGGCAGGCCCGTCTTAGTACAACCTCTCCGTCATCGCTGACGCGATGCCACCTCTCCTTGTAGGAGAGGCCTTGGCAGTCCCCGCAAAGTGAACGGTTTCGCCAGAGGCTCCCCTACTAGGGGAGCTGTCTGCGAAGCAGACTGAGAGGTTGTACTAAGACAGAGCCTTCCCTTTGCAGAAAAGTCCGGCTCGTGGCATCGCTTCCTGTATCTTTTTGTTGAAGTTTATGGTATACTTATTTTGCACCCGGTGCCTGCGCATTGACACCTGATCAACAGGACGGTATGGGGGGAAAAACCTGCTGTTGCAGAAGAACTTGTTTTTTCAAACTCTATGCCGACAAGCTGGAAAAACGGCGCTTTACCCAGAATGTCCAGCCGCAAAAAAATTGCGGACTACTTTGGCATTACCGTTGAAGAGCTTATGGGCACAAAAAAAGAGCCCGCCGGGATGGGCGAGCTCGACAAACAGATGCAGGAAATTGTGGAGTTGCTTTTTGTTGTATCTATAATTTTGTGTTACAACAGCTATAAGCTGAAATCCAGAGGAAAGAGGAACATCGAATGAAAATGACAGAAAAATGCAAAGTTATTGTGGCGAGCAGCCTTGTGGCCGCTCTGATGACAGGTACTGCATTGCCCGCGCTGGCCGCCAGCCCCGCCGGGGACGTTCCTTTTGCGGTGCTTGCGCAGCAGAATAGTGCTGTAACGCCGGAGCAGGTAGAAGTGCTGATCAGCCAGATCGGTACTGTCACGCGCAGCAGACGCGCGGCAATCGTGGCCGCTCTGGATGCCTATAACCAGTTGGATGATGCAGGAAAAGCTGCTGTCACCAATTTGGGTGTGCTGGCAGAAGCACAGCAGATTCTTGGTATTCAGGATGCACTTGCAAAGTGCAATGTCAACTACGATGCAGTAGAAGACTGCTGGGCGATTACAACCCCGCATGATGACAGCATCGATAAGCGCAAGACGTGTGGCATTGGCCCCAACCTTTATATCTGGGACAAGGGGAACACGATTGTTTTCTGGGAAGATTTTACTTACATGGGCTCTTCCGAGCTGGATATCTATGACATCATTCTGCGCGGTGGAGATTATAAGTACACTTACGTTTGCGATTATGATAACTCCGATTATGGATACGACAAAGAGCTTGGTAAATGGTTTGCATGGGCCACCTTTGAAATGGAAGACAGTGAAGTCGAATGGCTGCGAAACCTTTTGAGTGCCGATACCGTTATCATGCGTTTCGAGGGAACGGATTATAGCAAGTTTGATTACACATGGACGGAGCAGGACCGGCAGGCAATCACCGATATTATTGACCTCTATAATCTTCTGAAAGCAGTTACACCGGAAGTGCGTGAAAAAGCACTGCGTAACTAAAAGGAGCCCGGGTTGCGGCTCCCAGCGTCTGCTTCGCTGCCGCTCGCATCCTGCTGGCCGCGGCCCCAACAGCTCCTCTCTGTTTCCGCCACTGGCGGCGGTCGTCGCCGTTGCTCCTAGTAGGAGAGGCCTTGGCAGTCCCCGCAAAGTGAACGGTTTCGCCAGAGGCTCCCCTACTAGGGGAGCTGTCTGCGAAGCAGACTGAGAGGTTGTACTAAGACAGAGCCTTCCCTTTGCAGAAAAGTCCGGCTCGTGGCATCGCTTCCTGTATCTTTTTGTCGAAGTTTATGATATAATGAGTCTGCGGTCTATCCCCGCTATCCTTATGGGAAAGGGGGTGACATTATGGCCTATCTTTTGACATTCCTGGTATCGGTCGCGGCAAATCTGGCGTCTGACATCATGTCCCGCTTTATTTGCAAGTGGCTTGACCGGTACGACGATGACCGTAAGCCCAACTAAATGAAAAGCCCCCTTGGAGGTAGCGACTCCGAGGGGGTTTTTCCTTTTTGGGGTGACAATTTTGACCTTTGACATTCCTGACTTTAGTATATCCGATTCCCCGCAAAAGTCAAGCGCTGTGCAGAAAGTTTACAACTTCGCTCACCCCCCCGGCACCAGCAGTCTCCTTGCCTCGTCGAGGCGGGCGGTGGTGTCGGGGAGGTCGTTGGCGGCCAGCATCTGGCCGGGCGAGACGTGGTAGCGCCGGGCGATGGCGAACAGCTCCTCCCCCGGCTGGGCGTAGCAGATGCGGAGCGACACCTCCGGGTCGGCGGGGGCCAGGGGGTCGCCCAGCTCCACCGCCCCCACGAGAGAGGCCGTCTGCCGCGCCAGCACCGCGCCCTCGGCCCGGACGGTGAGGGACACATCCAGCGCGCCGCCTGCGCTGGCGCATTGCAGGTCCTGAACGCTCAGCCAGCACTCGGGGTAGGCGTCGGTGTCGGGCGGCAGGTCGGCGGGGAGGGGCAGGGCGTAGTCCAGCGCCTTTTCGTAGCACTCCATCTCCCCGAGGGTGTTTTCCGCAAAGGCCGACACCACGGCCCGGGCCGTCAGGACGGCTCTCCCCTCCTGCCGCGTCAGGCTCACCGGCCCGAAGGACGCGAAGCAGGCTAAGATCTGCGCTCCTGCGTCGGGCAGAGGGCCGGAGCCCCGCAGCACCGTCGTCTCGTCCAGCGCGCAGAGCAGCGATTCGGTGGCGAGAGTCTGGGGCGTGAGGGTCGTCTCGAAGCGGGTGGAGAAGGCATCGGCCACGCATTGGAGCTGGTAGGGACGCCAGCCGCTCAGCCGCAGCATCGCCGTGGCCGTGAGGGTGGTGGAAGCCGCGCCGTCCTCGGTGGTCTCCCCTTCCGCCGCCGCAAAGCCCACCGGCTCCAGCACGCAGAGGCAGCGGCAGTCCTCGCTGAGGCCGTCTGCATCCAGGATCTGGTTGAAGGGCAGGTCGGCGGCCTGACTGCGGAGGGCGGCGTCCCCTTCGGCCCGCCATCCGCAGAGGACGTGCAAGACCCCCTTCGCCACGGCCTTGCCCTGCATCCGTTTCAGCTCCCTCACCTCGGCGGTGCCGGTGATGTCGAGGATGGCGGCAGGGGGCTTCGGGAAGGTCAGCGCCCCCTCGATGGTCACGAGCTTTTCGAGGGTGGCGGCCCGCCGCACCCCTGCCAGCGTGACCGGCTTCTGCTCGATGCCGCCCTCGCTGAGGGCCGTGATGACCTCGGTGGACAGCTGGGCGTGGACGCTCACCACCAGCCCGTAGGCTCCCCGCACCTCGATGCGGCGGGGGTTGACGGCCCGGCAGTTGAGGTATTCGGTCTGGCCCTCGACGCAGGCTGTCCACGCCGTGGCTGCGAAAGAGGGCAGCTCGAGAGCCTTGGTGAAGGGCAGCTTCTGCTCGGTCTGGCACAGCCCCGCCCCCTCTTCGCCCTGATAATACACGGTACAGCGCAAATATCCTTCCAGCGTCAGCCGCCCGGGGGCCAGCTGTTTTTGCAGCACCACCGGCTTTGCGAAGCACTTGACGATGCGCTGCACCGGCGGCAGATAGTCCGAGATCAGTAGTTCGGTCTCGAGGGGCAGCTCCGCCTTGGCGGTGCAGTCCGCACCCGCCGCAGGCAGAACGTCCCGGAACACTTTCAGCTCCATGGTGATGCTCCTTTCCTGTCCTTGCTCTGATGAGAGTGTATGCGGAGCAAAGCCGGGCTATGCCCTGCGCCAGCCCACAGGCGCAAAAAGGCCCCCTCGGGGCGGTGGCCGGAGGGGGCGGAAGGGTTATTTCAAGAAAAGGGTGTGTAAAGCAGGGCTTGCATCAGCTGTGTTACCAAATTATAACCATTGCGGCGTAGGTTTTGCCGTTTTTCTGGAATACACCGGCATATACATTAGACGTGTATGTGCTTTGCATCCAGCTTTTCACCACGCTGTAAGATCTCATGTACGAGGAATGAGTCGGAGCATCTGTCGTTGCTCCGTTCCCCGACCTAGAATACAAATCCTCATAAAGCAGTCTATTCGGAGAAGGATCAAAGTCCGTCTGTCTGGGCTGCACCTCCCATACATCCACAAATGTATACTTCGTCGAGCTATTCGTCGTCAGCTTATCCTGCACGATGGTGTCAAGCACGTCTTTGGCAGTACCGTTCAGCTCGCCGTTGTTGTACCAGTTCTCCGGGTCAAAGCGCTTTGCCACTTCCTGAAGCACCGGCTTTGCCTCGTCCTTTTCCCTGGTGGCGTTGTTAAGTCCAAACCACCGGATGATGCTCTCTTCAAGCGTCTCCGACTCCGCAAGGCCCATGTCGTTACCGCGGGAAGCATTGCTGCTCCCGCCGCCAAAAAGCCAGTCATACAAAAGCTCGACTGCGTCCAGCGGGGTGCAGGCTGTCAGGGACGCCGTCAGCACCGCGCCAGCCAGGGCGAGGGCAAGGAATTTTTTCCGTTTCATGGTCGTATCCTCCTTTTTCTTGGGTGTTTTTGATACTTCCATTATAGCACCCCCCCCCCCCCCCCTCCAA
>OOAC01002378.1_pt1 | contig 10562 bp, 3 predicted proteins | sample 1671041 | NCBI WGS metagenome assembly OOAC01 (sample SAMN06348116, study PRJEB24527) | human gut metagenome | biome: human gut; feature: ankylosing spondylitis patient; material: feces | host: Homo sapiens | place: China | collected 2015-10 | reverse complement strand
AACCACGGGGACGGAATTCCTGCGTATATCCGTATTGACATGACGACACAGGAAGCGGAATGCGTGCGTCTGGAGCAGAAAATCCGTTATTCGATGAGCGACCATTTTGGCAGAAACATTTACAGACATCTGAGGTTTGCGTATCCGACCTATATGTTTGATGACATCAGCTTTGAAATTGATGAGAGCGGTACACCTTATTGGATTTGTCCGGTGAAAAAATATAATATCGGACTGTTTGGCGGTGTGACGATTGGCAGGGTGGTGCTTTGTAATGCAGTCACCGGGGAAATGACGGATTATGCCGTGGAAGATGTTCCGCAGTGGGTAGACCGTGTGTATTCGGCAGATATGCTTATTTCGCTGTATGATTACCACGGTACGTTAAAGCACGGTTATTTTAACAGTGTGTTAAGCCAGAAGGATTGTCTGGTAACGACAGACGGCTACAATTATATTGCACTGGACGATGATGTGTGGGTGTATACAGGAATTACCTCAGTCGGACAGGATAAATCCAATGTGGGCTTTGTGCTGATGAACCAGCGGACAATGGAAACGCGCTATTATGTGATTTCCGGTGCAGAGGAAAATTCGGCGATGTCTTCGGCAGAGGGAAAGGTCCAGCATTTAGGATACAAGGCAACATTTCCACTGCTTATTAATGTGGGTGGACAGCCGACATATTTTATGGCATTAAAGGACAGCTCGGGACTGGTAAAATCCTATGCCATGCTCAATATCGAGAAGTATCAGACCGTTGCAATCGGCGATTCAGTCAATGAGTGTGAGAAAAATTACCGTCAGCTGATGGTAGACAGCGGCATTGTAGATGAAACAGCGGCAGAAACGCCAAAGGAAAGCAGGCAGATAACCGGCAGAATCGATAAAATGGTGCAGACGGTATTGGACGGCAATTCGCATTTTTATATACTCTTAGAGGGTCAGTCCCGTATCTTTGATGTGCCGTTATCGGATAATGCGGATATTGTACGGTACAATACAGGCGATACTGTTACATTTTCATATCATGAAAACGAGTCATTAAATGAAGTGACGAAGGTGGAAGCCGCACAGCAGACCGTGCAGTAAAGAGGAAAAATCAAAAAATTAGTGGAAAAGTGTCTTTTGTATACAGGAGAGTGTGTATAAAAGGCACTTTTTTTGACATTTTTATGGGTTCATCTGTTTAATATCCCTTAAAATCCAAAAAGATTTAGAAAATTCATGATAAACAATAAAATTTATCAATAAGACTTTTTTGTTGCACTTGCGCAACAAATTGGGAAAGCAGGAAATCAAAGGGATTGTTAAAGAAAACAGGTAAAAAATACCGTTGTTTGTTGCAGGTTTGCAACAAAAATGTCTGCTTGCCAAAAACAAATGTCTGTGGTACACTGCCACTGCAAACGAAAGATAGGCTTTGAAGCCTATTTTTTTAAGTGCCACGGTTAGATAAGACTAATGGAAGTTATCAAAATAAAACTATGCCATAAAACAAAAAACAAAACAAAGCATTAGTACATTCGTAAAATCAACAAGGCACGATAGAAACAAGTAAACAGGGACAAAGCAGAAAGGAAAGAAAAATGAGAAAGACCAGCTTTAAGTTATTATCTGCTTCATTAGCAGTCGCAATGACAATGAGCAGTATGCCGTACAATGTATTGGCGGCAAGCCCGGAGCAGACATTTGCACAGGCAGTACAGCAGGCACAGACAACAGAAGCGGACGGCTTTGAAACAGCCGCACCGGCAGAGGAAAATCTCGTAACAGCAGATGCAGAAAGCACAGAAAAAGTAACCTACACAGTTACACCGGGTGTTTCATACGGAAAGGGAAGTATCAAATTAATCTCAGGTGTGACAGAAAGCACCGGTGATGATGGTGAAAAAGTATACACGGCTGAAAAAGACAGCACAATTACATTTGAAGCTGTACCGGAGGACGGCTGGGCATTAGATTCTGTTATGTACATGTCATCAAGCTTTACAACACCGGACTTAAAGATTACAAAGGTAGACGGCAAAGAGAACCAGTATACATGCACAATTCCTGACGATGCATATGCTTACGGCTCAGTAGGAACATTTATGATATATGTGCAGTTTGCACCGGTTCTGGAAGAAGGACAGTATGAGATAAAATCAACAGGCGAATATTTAAGTGTAGATAAGTATGGTGCAAAGCCGGGTGAAACCGTAAAGATTACATCAACAAGTGACAGTTCAACAAGAAATTATGTGCCGACTGTTGCAGATGAAGACGGAACCGGTATTGATACAACACTTGAAAGTACAGTGATTGATGAAGATAAGATTGTACAGGTATACACCTTTGTAATGCCGGAGAAAAAGGTTACAATCACAGAAAAGAGTAACCGTTATTGTGCAATTACATTAGAAACCAATGACGACAGTAAATTTGCAAGCCATGTAAGTTACAGCAGCCGACAGATGATGAGTGGTAATATGAATGTTGTAGCAGACAGCATTATCGACGGCAAGTATTATAAGCATACAGTAACCGTAACCGGTACACAGGGAAATACAACAGTAAAGCCGGGAGAATTATCATCACTTGCAAGCGGAAAAGCAACATATACCGTAGCAAAGAAATTCCCGGTAGCCGTTACTTTAAGAGTAGACTTCGTTGAAACAGATGCGTATAACATTACAAACCAGTCTGCAAATATTGAAGGTGCCGATTTTACCGTATCAAATGGTGAACTTGCGGCAGAAAGCGATACCGTAACATTACTGCTTTCCACAAATACAGCAGACGGATATTACTATGACGGTACAACACTGCCAAAGGTAACAGACGCAGACGGCAACGAAGTAACCGTAACAGCAGATGCAGGAAACACAACATCTTCTGCAAAATTTACATTCACAATGCCTGAAAAGGGTGTCACAACAAGTTTTGACAGTTCTGCAATTACACAGAAAGAATTAAAGGCTGTTATCGTTGCAGATGAAGCAAAGTCTTATATTGCACTGGATAAAACAGAGGCAAGAGAAGGTGAGAATGTCACGATTACTTTGACAGACGAAGCAAAAAAGGTTTTATTTATCAAAGTGATTAAGGAAGACGGCAGTGTCGAATATATAAGAAACTCTGCAACGAGCTTTACAATGCCGGCAGGCGCAGTGACAGTATCGGTAATTGCACCGGACAACTGGTTTGAAGAAGGACGTTATGATACAGATGTATATGCGGCAACATCAAGCACACTGATTGTTTCCGATGCGGCAGACCTTGCGGCTGTCGGTAAATTAATGCGTGATAATCCAAGCGCACTTACGGATAAAACCATTAATATTGTAAAAGATATTGATATGAGCGCATATACATGGGTGCCGATGACATATACAAATTACAATAATACAGTAACCTTTAACGGAAACGGACATACCATTAAGGGACTGAATGTAGAAGGCATGACAGGAACAACATCAAGTTCCTGGGTATATTCAAGTGCATTTATCGCACAGATAGGCAGTTTCACAGATGTCACTATCAACGACCTGACATTTGAAGGAACACAAAAAGTCCATACCGTTGCAGGCACATTCTGCTATTTAGGCGGTATTGCTTATGGCGGCGGTTCTTACAACAAGGTCGTAAACAATATGAATGTGACCATTGACGGTGCGACAGGCGGTACGGTATTGCATTACTCTATTACAAATAGTGCAACACAAATTGTAAACAGTGCGGTAACCGGCAAGACAACACTGGAAAATGTAAATTTAACCGGATATTATTCATATTATGGACTTTCAGACAGAGCAGTCAACAGCTATGATATTTCAGAGATTACCATGGGTGAAAATGCAAATCCGGCAAATGTATCTTATTACGGTGTGGACTCTACTTTACAGGCAAAAGATAAGACTGCAAACTGTTATACAGGCACAACATTAAATAATTTCCCTGAAAATGCACAAATTTACGGAATTGCAAAGACTGTTACAGGAGAGAATCTGGATTCTCTTAATCAGAACTTTACATACATCACACCGGTAACAGCCGAGGGTTATGAAAACGACAACTTAATGGCAGTTGACGGCACAACCAACAAGGTCGGCAGGATTGCACTGGTTACATACTTAAACAGCTGGGTTGATGAGAACCAGACAGAGGATAACAAGTATTGCAAGTGGGAAACAGACAAGACAACAGGCAGACCGGTATTAAAGGCAGCCGAAGAAACGGTTGTTTCACAGAAATATGCAATCACTTCAAACGTAACAGGCAGTGAATACGGCGAAACAACCGTTGACGAAGAAGCCGCAGAAGGCAGTAAGGTAACTGTATACACAGCACCGAAGTCATTCTGCAAGGTCAAGAGCATTTTCGTAGAAACAGCAGACGGAAAGAAAGTTGACGTAACAGACAACGGTGACGGAAGCTACAGCTTCACAATGCCGAAGTCCGCAGTAACCGTAAGCACAGAGTACGCAGAAGACTCTTATGCAATTACGGCAGAAACCAACGGCGAAGGTACAGTCAGCGTATTAACGGCTGAAACAAAGTCTTCCGATAAGGCAAAATCAGGCGAAACCGTAACCGTTACCGTAACACCGGACCGCTTAAAGTATTACACAATGGACAGCGTAACCGTGACAACGGCAAGCGGCAAGACGGTTGAAGCCACAACAACAGAGGCAATTAACGGAACAAATGCCCATGAGTATACATTTACCATGCCGGAAGAAGCTGTAACAGTTATGGCAAACTTCAAGGATGTCAGCAGCTATTACAACGAAGACGGTTCTTTAAAAGAGGGTACATATAAAATGCAGGCAGTATTCGGCAGTACCTATTACATTGACACCGACAAAATCGAAGGTGCAATGGGCTATGAAGAACAGTACACAGACATTACCGTAAGCGTTGATGCAGAAGGCAATGTAACCGTAGACGATTATGAAATGCCGGGTGTAAAAAGCCCGATTGGATACGCAGGCGGCGGTGAACTCTGGATTAAGTCCACACCGACACCGGATGCCAACGACAACGGAAAGATTAAGGGCGCAGATGATGCAGGCGTTGCAGAATCCAGCGATTATGCCGAAAAGTATGAAAACTATACAAAGGTATACACCATTTCACCAACCGTTACAAAGACCGGTAAGATTAATCCGTCAACCAACGTAAAGACAGAAAACACAGGCGATTTCTACTTTACAAAGGTTATGCAGGGAAGTAAGCAGGTCGGCGGCTTCTATAACAGTGAAAATGTAGAATCCGTTGCATTGGATAAGCTCGCTTCTTCAACAAGCAGTAAGGCAGCACCGTTTAACCTGACATTCTCCGGTATCAATTACATTAAAAACGATGCGGATTATGCAAACCAGAACGTGTTATTTACAACATACATCACAGAAATGGCTTACATTTCAGAAGTATTGTTCCGTATGGACTTCTCAACGATTGAAAAAGTCGGTGATACAGACCAGGGCGAAGAAACAACACAGGCATTAGACGTATCTGTTTATACAGCGTGCGAACCGGGTGCCACAAAGACACCGCCTGCAAACATTGATGCAATCAAGAGTGCAACACTGGTAACAAAGGCAGACGGAAGCAGACAGCTCGTATTTGACTTAGGCGAAACAATCGTATTCGGCTTACACGGACATATGGGAAGCCTTCGTGTATACAATGCAGACAGCATGGAAAATGCATTTAAGGCAATCTCAAAGAATGATACAAGCGGCTTAAAGTCAGCAATTTACAGCAACTGGTATACAGACAAGATTAATTCCGAAGCAGACAGCGTGGCATATGATAAGACACCTGTAGAAGTAACAGACAGCAGAGGATATGTATACTACACAACAGACGGAACAGAATTTAGCGCAACGTCCACAACAACAGACCTTGAAAATGCACTCGTATATCCGGGTAAGGCAGTTGTAGATGTACCGGACTATTTCGACCTGACAGACAACAATGAAATTTATCTGACAGGCTTTATCGACGGTATGTCAAAGGATACGAACTTAAAGTTAAAGCTGACAGCAAAAAATGAAGACAACACACCAGTTGTAAAGACAGGTACAGCCCATATTTCACAGTTCGGTGAATATGATGTTACTGTCAATGTAACAGTTACAGATGATGTTATCACAGACATTGAAGTAACAGGTGCAAATTTTGCGGGAACTTATGCTGAAACCAATAAGATGATGCTTGAAAAGGCAGTCAACGGCTTAAAGGGCAGCTACATCAATAAGTCCGCAACCGATGTAAAGGAAATCACAGGTGTTGATGCGGTTTCAGGCGCAACGTATTCATCCAATGCAATCCGCGATGCGATTTTAAATGCACTCGAACTAAAGCAGGAAGAAGAAGTCATTAACCTTCCGACAGAAAAGCTTGCAGAAGGCGAATACAGCGTAGACATTGCATACTACACAGATAAAGTAAAGCACAGTCTTGTGGAAAATGACAAGACAAAGGCAAAGATTGTCGTTGATAAAGACGGCAGCATGACACTCGTAACAGACATTATTAACGGAACATCAAAAGAACCGTTATATATCTATGGCTTCAACGGCTACTATGAAGGCAATGATACTTCTAAGAGCTTAAAGGAAGCTGCGGTCGAAATGAATGACATTCAGTACAGCGATGATGTATTCGGTGAAGATGAAAAGGTTGTAACAAAGGTTTCCTTCCCGTTAGAAGGTGATTTTGCGGCAATCTACAACACCAATGCAGATATCTATGTACCGGCAATGAAGACTTTAAACGGCTTCGTTTCAGGCATTGACTTCAAGCAGGGACGTTTCAGCGCAGACTGTTTCGTAAAGGTTTACTGGGACAGCTTAACAAAGACATCATCTGATAATAATAAGTCCGATGATACAACAAAGGAAACAACTTTCGGTTCAGCAAAGACCACTCTGACAGCAGGTACTTATTCAATCCCTGCAAGCTTAAAGAATGCCGGAAATGTTTCACAGGATTCTATGGCGGCAGGCTGCATTAAGAGTGCACAGATGACTGTTGCGGCAGACGGAACAGCAGCTGTAACCGTAGATTTACAGTCCGTATCCTTTGCGGGACTGACAGCTTACGCAAGCAACTGGAAGATTTATCAGGGAACGTCAGCAGATGGTAAGACTGTAGATGCACAGTACACAACAGACGAAGAAGGCAGAGTGACACAGATTACATTTACACTGCCGGACAACAGCTATGACGGTGTTTATGTCAACATGTTTGTCGATGCGATGAATTACAGCCCGGATGCTTATCTGGCACTGGATTATGCAAATGCGGTAAAGACAGCAGAACCGGACCCGGCACCAACACCGGACCCTTCTGACAATAAAATTGCTGACGGTAACTACTATGTACCGATTGCATTGTGGAATGCGGTATCCGATAAGGCTTCTATGGGTAATGCGGCATTTGAAAAGAACAGCAGTGCTTTAATCACCGTAAAGGATGGCAAGGTTGTAAAAGTTCAGATTGCCATGAATCCGGTAACCGTAACATCAATCTACAGCGCCGTTACGGCATTTGAGGTAGAGGGCGTAACTGTTACAATAGACAAGACAGAAAAGATTACAACTTCCGCAGGAAATGAAGTCGATGCAATCAGACTGGTAACATTTGAACTTCCTGAAGGTGCACAGCCATCTGTTGCAGATATTACTTATGCAGATGTAAGCTTTAAAGTACCGGATACACCAATGGGCGACACCATGATGAGTGCGAGATTAAGATTCGACTGGTCAGCACTGACAGCAACAAGCGATACTTCTCTTGTACCGGCAGAAGACCAGACAGAAGAAAAGTCACCGGCAGTTGATGTGACGGATGAAAAGACAGGCATTCATGTATCAGCCGCAGAAGGTGTCCTTCCGGAAGGCTCTGAGTTAAAGGTAACAAAGGTCAGTGCAGGAACAGAATATACAAAGGCGGCAAATGCACTTGCAGATGTCGGCAGCAGCTTTGAACTGTATGAAGTTCATTTTGAAAAGAACGGACAGGAAGTTGAGCCAGACGGCAGTGTTGTTGTGAAGTATCTCATTCCGGCAGGCATGAATGCAGATAACGTTGTTTTATACCGTATCAATGATGACGGTTCAAAGACCCTCATTAAGGGCAGTGTGGAAAACGGCTATTATGTTGTGACAACAAAGGGCTTCAGTTATTACGCACTTGTTGAAAAGGCATCAACAGATAACGGCAATAAAAATAATAACAACATTGATAACAATGGTAACAACAGTGGTAATAATAACAGCGGCAATGCAGGCACAACCGACAACGGTTCGGCAGCAGGCGGTAATTCAAATACGGCAGGCGGCTCAGCCAATACGGCAGACAACAGTAACAGCGGCGTAAAGACAGCGGATTCTTCCGCAATGGGCATGTGGGCAGCAGCATTCTTTGCTTCCTTAAGTGCCGCAGGTCTTGCAATCTTTAAAAGAAAGAAAAGACCGGAAGAAAAAGAAGACTAAGCTGTAAAAAAGACAAAACAACGGCATCCGTTCCGAAAAGGGGCGGGTGCCTGTTTGTCACATATAAAAATGAAAGCAGGAGTACAGACATGGAACAGAAATTTAAAATGCAGATTCAGCGGCTTGCAAAGCATGCAGCGGCAGTATTGACGGCAGTCACCGTGGGCATTTTATCGGCGGCGGCAGTATTTTCACAAAACAGTAATCCGGTATATGGAGCAGAAAACGGCATTTATCTTGCCGGTGCAAATCCAAGCTATCGTAATCCGTCCACCGGTGCGATTGAAGATTCCGGCGGGGAAGGTTCGGCGGTTTTAGGACAGTCCATGACAGAGAGCGCGACTTACGGCAGGGCACTTATCGAGGTAGACCCGGCGGGAAACACTTATGCCACAATCCGTATGCAGTTAATGGACAATATCGAAAATCCGCAGTTTCAGGTAGATGGAAGTCCGGTATCCGCAACGTTAATGCAGGAGGATTACTCAAGCAATACCGCAGATTACAGATTCCGCATCAACAGTGAAAATTCGGTTGTACGTGTAAATATGTACGTAACTGCCATGGGTCGTGATATTATTTACTATATTACATTTTCGGGACTGAGTGAAGGCGCAGGCGACTTTATTACCAGTGTGACCGTTGAAGAAAAGGGCGGCAGTGCCGATCCGGACAGCGCAGAGGGTGGAAGTGAAGAAAGCAACCCGGGAGAAAGCAGTTCAGGAGAGCGCGGTGTAAGTGTGCAGGCTGAAAATACCGCATCAGGCACGGACAGCTTATCGGGTGAAACCGGTGTGTCAGCCGGAACAGACGGCAGTCAGGAAAATGCCAGAACACAGAGCATAGAGCAGGCAGAGGGTGAAAGTGCAGAAAGTACGACAGAAGCCGGACAGACTACATCAGCAGAAGCAAGTGCTGCACAGGCAAAGACTGCAGAAAACACACAGACGAAAAATGCCGGAATTCAGGAATATGATGCGGCAGGAAAACAGGTCAATGCAGAAGCGCAGGAGAGCAAAAAAAACAGCAGCACCGGCATTTTTATCGGAATGGGTGTTGTAATTGCCATTGTTGTGGCAGGTGCGGCATGGTATATGCTTGTATATCGTAAAAAGAAAAACTAAAGGAGCAGATAAATGAAACGACAGGTAAAAAAGACTGTTCATAAAGGAATTTGTATGCTGTTAGCGGGTATTGCCGTATTTACGGCATCATTTTCGCTGACAGCCTGTGTAGACCAGCACCCGGATTCCACAGAGGGACAATCACAGGCAGACAGTGTGCGTCTTGTGGCAACGTCATCGGCAGCTGCACAGATTTGTGACAAACTGGAATTAGATTTAGTGGGCGTATGCCGGACCTCCGGTACACTGCCAGAGCGGTATAAGGATGTTACGCAGGTTGGAACGGCAATGTCGCCGGATATGGAGATTTTAAAATCCTTATCGCCGGATTATGTGCTGTCCCCGAACAGCCTGCAAAGCGATTTACAGCCGAAATATGCGTCAATCCAGGTGAAATCCCTGTTTTTAAATTTAAAAAGTGTATCCGGCATGTATGCTTCGATTGCAGACCTCGGTGAAAAATTTAACAGACAGCAGCAGGCACAGGCAATGGTGGACGAATTTAACACATTTATGCAGGAATACAAAAATAAAAATGCAGGAAAAGAAGCCCCGAAGGTTCTGATTCTGATGGGACTGCCGGGTTCTTATATCGTGGCAACCGAAAACAGCTATGTCGGCAGCCTTGTGGAAATGGCAGGCGGACAGAATGTATACGCGGGCACTGATGAAGAATTTTTAAGTGCTAACACAGAGGATATCAAAACGAAAGAACCCGATGTGATTTTACGGGCATCCCATGCAATGCCCGAGCAGGTACAGCAGATGTTTGCCGATGAATTTGAAAAAAACGACATCTGGAAGCATTTTACGGCAGTGCAAAATGGCAGGGTGTACGATCTGGATTCGTCCCTGTTCGGCATGAGTGCAAATTTTTCATATCAGCAGGCACTCGAAGCATTACAGCCGATGTTGTATAACAGCTAAAATTCTGTAGTTTTTCATAAAA
>OOAC01002377.1_pt1 | contig 10568 bp, 11 predicted proteins | sample 1671041 | NCBI WGS metagenome assembly OOAC01 (sample SAMN06348116, study PRJEB24527) | human gut metagenome | biome: human gut; feature: ankylosing spondylitis patient; material: feces | host: Homo sapiens | place: China | collected 2015-10 | reverse complement strand
CGCCTGGTCCGCCGTCCGGGCCAGGGTGTACATGACCATCTGGAAGGGCACCACCATGGAGAATACGCACAGGTAGTACACGATCTTGCTGACCAGGCTCCCCACCCGGGAGATGTACCACGCCGCCATGGACGTGCACAGCAGGATCAGCGCCGTGGAGGTAATGGTGATGAAGAAGCTGTAGAATACCACCTTATAGAAGGCGAAGTTGCCGAAGGTCATGCCCTTGACATAGTTCTTCAGCCCCACGAAGGATTCCGCCGTGGGCAGCTTGAAGGTCTCGGTGTTGACAAAGGCGTTGGCCTTCAGGGAGTTGATGAGCACCAGGAGCACCGGCATCAGATAGATCACGGAGATGATGGTGAACACCACCGTCAGCAGCGCCTGACGGCGCTCTCTGCGGCGCAGAGCTTCGGTTTTGATCATTGCTGCACCTCCTTGCGGCGGCTGGCCTGAAGCTGGATGATGCTGATGGCCGCCACCACGATGAAGAAGATCACGGCCTTGGCCTGACCCGCGCCGCGGTTGCCGCCGCCGTTGGTGCCGAAGGCGTTGACGATGTTCAGGGCCAGCATTTCCGTTGTTTTGATGGTCTCTCCGTTGCCCAGCTGCTGGAAGGGACGCCCGGCGGTCAGGGCCAGGTTCTGGTCAAACAGCTTGAAGCCGTTGGTCAGGCTCAGGAACATGCAGATGGTGATAGAGGGCATCACGTTGGGGATGGTGACCCGCCACAGGGTCTGCCAGCGGTTGGCGCCGTCGATGCGGGCCGCCTCCAGCATATCCTCGGGCACGGCCTGGAGTCCGGCAATATAGATGATCATCATATAGCCGATCTGCTGCCAGCACACCAGGATCACCAGACCCCAGAAGCCGTATTTCGTCTCCAGGACCACGGAGGTGTTGTACTTGATGAGGATGCCGTCGAAGATCATGGACCAGATATAGCCCAGCACGATGCCGCCGATGAGGTTGGGCAGGAAGAACACCGTGCGGAACACGTTGGTGCCCTTGAACTTTTGGGTCAGTGCATAGGCAATGGTAAAGGCAAACAGATTGATAGCGATCAGGCTCACCAAGGCAAACAGCGCCGTGTACCAGAACGCGTGCATATAGCCGGGGTCCTGGAAGGCCTTCCGGTAGTTTTCCAGCCCCGTCCATGTCCACTGGCTGGTAATGCGGAAGTTGCAGAAGGACAGAAACAGCCCCTTGAAGAAGGGGTACAGGAAGCCGATGCAGAAGGCCCCGAAGGTGGGCAGCAAAAACAGCCACACCATGCGCTTGATGGGGCGGCGGATCAGCCGGGAATTCAGCGCGGCCTCGTCCCGGCGGTGTTTCGGAAGTTTCATGACGCCTCTCTCCTATCTATGTTTTTTCCGGGCGGCGCCCGGAGCTCTTGCCCGGTCCATACCGGCCAACAGCTCTGTGCGCCGCAGGTGAGAAAATCGGGGGCGGGCGATAAGCCCGCCCCCGGTCCTATTGCGTTACAACGGAGCGCTTATAGCTCAGCCGTTCTCCTTGGCATACTGGGTGGCCCAGCCGTCCACGAAGGCGGTCTTGACGTTGTCCCAGCTGCCGCCGTTGACGGTGTACTGGGTCAGAGCGTCCACCACGCCCGCACGCCAGTCATCCACGGCGGGAGTCCAGTTGAAGGCCCAGGTCACAATGTACTTGCCGGCAGCGGTATAGGCGTTGGCATCGGCAAAGAACACGTTCGCGGGGGTCTTGGCGTTCTTGAAGGGGCAGGGGCCAAACTGCTCAGCCAGCATGGTGGTGCCCTCGTCGGAGGTGACGACCCACTTCATGAAGTCCAGAGTAGCCTGGATGTCCTCTTCCTTGGCGTTCTTGTTGACAGCCCAGCAGTTCTCGGTGCCGCAGCACAGACCGGACTGCTCCTCGCCCTCAACGCCGCAGTAGATGGGGATCATGGCCAGATCCTCGGGGTTCATCTTAAAGCCCTTCTCCTCGCCGGTGAGGTTGGCATACTCCCAAGAACCGTTCTGATAGAACACAGCCTTGCCCTGGCCGAACTCGGCCTCGGAGGCGTCGCCGGTGGCGGTGGTCAGAGCAGCGCCGGTGGTGGCGGAGTCAGTGGTGTACAGATCCCAGATGGCCTTGAAGTTGTCCAGGTACTTGTTGGTGATGGTGGCGGGCTGCTTGGTCACGTCGTCGTCACGGAACTGGTAGAACAGCGGCATATTCAGCAGGTGGCCGGAGAATCTCCAGGAGGAGGAGCCGTCCAGACCGGCGGAAGTAAAGGCATCGAAGCCCAGCTCGGAAGCACGGGCGTGGATGTCGTCAGCAACGGCCTTCAGGGACTCGAAGTTGGTGATCTCGTCCAGGGAGTGGCCGGCCTTTTCCAGCAGAGCCTTGTTGACGATGATGCCGAAGGACTCGTAGCAGTAGCCGATAGCCACCACGGAGCCGTCTTCGCTCTTCAGGTTGAAGTCATCGGTGGTCATTTCCTTGTAAACATCGGTGTCCCGCAGGTCCATGCACCACTCGCCGTAAGCATCGATGGCGCCCTGGTTGCCGGCCTGGAACATGGTGGGAGCAGCGGCCTTGTCCAGCTCGGCGGTGAGGGTGTCGTCATAGGTACCGGAAGCGGCGGTAACGACGGTGACCTTCACACCGGTCTGCTCAGTGTAGGTCTTGGCCAGTTCCTGCCAAGCGGCATCGGCCTCAGGCTTGAAGTTCAGGTAGTAAACGGAGCCGGTAGCAGAGGCAGCAGGAGCCTCGGTCTCGGCAGCGGCAGTGGTATCAGCAGCGGGAGCTGCGGTGGTTGCCGCGGGGGTCTCGGTCTTGGCACCGCAGCCTGCAAACAGGCCCACGATCAAGACGAGGGACAGGAGAATCGCAAGTGTTTTTTTCATTTCAGTTCCTCCAAAGTAATGATTTGCATAAATGGCGAATCCGCAGGACCTCCTAAAAAAGCCCTGCATGACCCGGTTTGCGCCAAACCATCCATGCAGGGCATATTATACACCTAAGATATGTGCAAAGTCAACTAAGAAATGTGCATTTTCGGCTATCGAGACTGCCAAATTCCAGCTTCACATTTTGTTAAAAATTAACAATTTTTTGTGTTTTTGTCGAATTTAGGCCGAAACTTACACCGTTCTGTCATACCGCTTCGTCAGTTCCAGAATCTTCGCAGCCAGGGCATTGGAGCCATAGCCCTTCTTCACCCGCCAGGTCCAGTTGGAGCCCACGGTGCCGGGGAAGTTCATCCGGGCCTCGCCGCCCAGGTTCAGATAATCCTGCAGCTGCACAATGGCCCGGTCGGACACGGAGCTCATACAGGTGCGGATGGTGCCCCAGACATAGCCCTCCTTGCGGGTCAATGCCATATAGTCCGCAGCAATCTTCACCGCCTCGGCAGGGGCGGTCTCGAACCACTGCCGCATGGTCATGTTGTCGTGGGTGCCGGTGTAGCAGACGGTATTGCGAGTATAGGTATGGGGCTGGTAGTCGCTGGGCTCCTTGGAATCAAAGGCGAATTCCAGCACCTTCATGCCGGGATAGCCGGAGGCATCCCGCAGATCCAGCACCTCCTGGGTCAAAAAGCCCAGGTCCTCGGCGATGAAGTCCAACTGGGGCAGTCCCTTTTTCAGAGCATTCACAAAGCCCATGCCCGGGCCCTTGACCCAGTGGCCGTTCCGGGCGGTCTCGTCCCCATAGGGCACGGACCAGAAGGCCTCGAAGCCCCGGAAATGGTCCAGGCGCACCACGTCAAAGAGCTTGCCTGCGGCTCCCAGCCGGTCCAGCCACCATTTGTAGCCGGTTTCCTCCATCACGTCCCAGCGGTACAGGGGGTTGCCCCAGAGCTGGCCGTCGGCAGAGAAGGGGGCAGCCTGCCACATCTGTGGGTTCCAGCTTCTCGTTCAGCTGGAACAGTTCCGGATTCTTCCAGACCTCTACGGAGTCATAGGGCACATAGATGGGCACATCGCCGATGAGCTCAATGCCGTACTCCCCTGCCTTCTTTTTCAGGGCATCCCACTGCTTGTAGAATTCATACTGCACGAAGCTGTAGAACCGGATGGGCTCCGCCAGCTCCTGGGCAGCCTGTTCCAAAGCCTCCGGCTGGCGCAGCTTCAACGCGTCCTCCCACTGGAACCAGGGTGCAAAATTGTGGGTCTCCTTCAGAGCCATGTACAGGGCAAAGTCAGGCAGCCAGGAGGCGTTCCGCTTGATAAAGGCATTCAGGGCCCGGTCGTTGCGGAAGCGACTGTAGGCGGTTTTCAGAATGGGGAACCGGCCGTTGTAGAGCTTACCAAAATCCACCTTCCCTTCGTCATCGCCCCAGTCCACAGCCAGAAGCTCCTCCTTGGTCAGCAGATGCTGCCGGACCAGGGTGTCCAGATCGATCAGATAGGGGTTGCCCGCATAGGCAGAGCAGGACTGGTAGGGGGAATCTCCATACCCCGTGGGGCCCAGGGGCAGCAGCTGCCAGGACTGCTGGCCGGATTTGTGGAGGAAGTCCAAAAACGCATAGGCATTTTTGCCCATGGTGCCCACGCCGTAAGGCCCGGGCAGAGAGGTGATATGCATGAGAATACCGGATTTGCGCATAATTGATACACTCCTTATAGGTATATTTTTTTACAGCACCGAATACAGAACCGGACAGGCAATTGCCGTCAGGATACCCGCCACCACCAGGGAAAGGCTGCTGACCGCGCCGGTAAGCTCGGAAATTTCCGAAGCCCGGCTGGTGCCTACCACATGAGAAGCAGTGCCAAAGGCCACGCCCTGGGCAATGGGCTCCTGAATTTTCAAAAGGCGGCACAGAGAGCTGCCGCAGATGTTGCCAAGAATGCCCGTAATGATGATCACGGCGGTAGTCACCGCAGGCACGCCCCCCAGCTGCTCGCTGATGGCGATGCCCATGGCCGTGGTAATGCTCTTGGGCAGAAGGGAGGCCAGCATTCTGTCCTCCATGGCAAAAACCCGGCAGAGGATTGCCACGCAGCCCAGGCTCACCGCCGTTCCCGCCAGAACGCCCACAAAGATGGCCGGCAGATTCTTTTTCAGGACCTTTACCTGCTCGTACAGAGGCACGGCAAGGCACACCGTAGCCGGGGTCAGCAGCCAGGAAAAGGTTTCACAGCCCGCCGCATAATCGCGGGGGGCTACATCCAGGATTTTGATTGCGGCAATCACCAGGATCACCGCAATGAGGATCGGATTGCAAATGGGGCTTTTCAGCTTTTTTTGCAGCCAGATGCCGAATTCATAGGCTCCCAGCGTCAGGACAATGGCAAACAGAGAAGTCGCCGTCAGAAGCTCATTCATGGCACTTCCCTCCCCTTCTCAGCATCCACTGGGTCACCAGGCCGGAGACGGCGAAGACCAAAACTGTGGATACCGCCAGCACCGCCCCAATGGGCAGCAGCACCGGGGCGATCTCCTGCCAGATCTCCACAATGTTTACGGCAGGGGCCACAAACAGCAGTCCCATAATGGCGATGAGAAATTTACTGACGGCGTCCACCTGGTGCAGCTTCACGATTCCCGTTTGCAGGGCCAAAAACAGCAGCACCAGCCCGTAAATCGCCGCAGGCACAGGCAGCGGCAGCAGAATGTGCAGAAGCTCTCCCAAAAGGGTAAAGCCGAAAATGATCGTTGCTTGGTATATGTATTTCATGATGTTTCTTTTTCTCTTCTCTCGTTGAAGGGTTTGATTCTCTCGCCCACAGGTCGCCTTTGGCTCAAAACCACAGGTACTCCATGAACTGGGGCACCTGTTTTTCCCAGTCGGCTTCGCAGTGGTGGCCGCCCTCCTGGCAGTACACCGTGGCCATGGCGTGCTTTTTCCAAAAGGCCTCGGCAATTTCCCGGTTGGCAATGGCCGTGGGGTTCATTTTGCCCACCATCTTGCTCTCCTCGGTACCCCAGCTGAGATACACCCGGGTATCCGGGTCGATGGCACCGATCTCCGAGAGCAGCTGCTTTCGGCACAGGCGGATGGCGCTGCTGAGGCAGGCCGCCTTGGAAAAGGTCGCATTGTACTTTGCCGCTGCATAGATGGACATGAGTCCGCCCATGCTGGAGCCCGCAATGCCCGTGGCCTCCCGGAAGGAATAGGTCCGAAAGGCATTGTCCACCCAGGGCTTCACCTCGTGGACAATCCACTCCATGGTCTTTCCCCCCATGCCGTGAATTTCTCCCAGACTGCCGCCCCGAACATCGTAGGGGCAGTATTCATCCAGGCGCTCCCGGCCCTCATGGCCGCACTCCATGCCAACTACGATCATTTTCTTCTGCCAGCCGTCCAGGAAAGCCTCCAGCCCCCAGCATTTGCCGTAGGTTGCATCGGAATCCCGGAACAGGTTGTGCCCGTCGAAAAAGTACATAACGGGGTAACGCTCTGCGCTTGCATCGTAGTCATTTGGCAGGTAGATGTGCAGCGTCCGGTTCTGATTCTTCGGGGAATAATTGAATGGCTGCTTGATGACCACAGCCCCTCACCTCACGCTTCGTATTTGGGTTCGCAGGTCAGATTTACGCCCAGGCGGCGGAACATATTCATATCCACACTGGACAGCAGCACGGAGGAATGGACCTCACAGCCCCGCAGCTTGCTCAGCTGCTCCATGGCCATCTCCGCCGTGGGATTGGTGGCCGCACTGATAGACAGGGCGATCAGGGTCTCATCGGTATGCAGCCGTGGATTCCGGTTGCCCAGGTGGTCCACCTTCAGGTGCTGAATGGGATCCAGCACAGCCGGGGCAATCAGGTGCAGCTCGTCAGGAATGCCTGCCAGGGTTTTCAGCGCGTTCAGCAGCAATGCCGAAGAAGCGCCCAGCAGCTCAGAGGTGCGGCCGGTGACGATCCGTCCATCCGGCAGCTCCATGGCTGCCGCAGGTGCCCCGGTCTGTTCTGCCCGGGTAAGGGCAGGTGCAATGACCGCCCGCTCCTCAGCCCTTACGCCGGCCTTCTTCATGAGCATTTCCAGCTTATAAACCACCTCATCGGCGACCTTGCCCTTCTTCTGGTCGTCCAGAGCGGTGTAATAACGGCGGATGATCTCCTGGCGGGAAGCAAAGCAGGCAGCCTCGTCATCGATGATGCAATTGCCAACCATATTTACGCCCATATCCGTGGGGGACTTGTAGGGGCAGTAGCCCAGGATTTTTTCAAAAATGGCCACCAGCACCGGGAAGGCCTCCACATCCCGGTTGTAGTTCACCGTGGTGGTGCCATAGGCCTCCAGATGGAAGGGGTCGATCATGTTCACGTCGTTCAGGTCCGCCGTAGCGGCCTCATAGGCCAGGTTCACAGGATGGTTCAGCGGCACATTCCAGATGGGGAAGGTCTCGAATTTGGCATAGCCCGCCGTAATGCCCCGCTCGTGCTCATGGTACAGCTGGCTCAGGCAGGTGGCCAGCTTGCCGCTGCCGGGGCCGGGGGCCGTCACCACCACCAGGGGCCGCGTCGTTTCGATATAGTCATTCTTGCCAAAGCCCTCGGGGCTGACCACGAAGGAGGTATTGGAGGGGTAACCCTCAATGGCATAGTGGTGGTAAACCTTGATGCCCATACCCTCCAGACGGGCCTGGAAGGCCTTTGCCACGGTGTTGTCGTGATACCGGGTGAGCACAACGCTGGAGACGTAGAGTCCAAAATTCCGGAAGATATTGATCAGCCGGATCACGTCCAGGTCATAGGTAATGCCCAGATCGCCCCGGATTTTGTTCTTTTCGATGTCACCGGTGTTGATGGCAATGACCATCTCCACGTGGTCTTTCAGCTGCAAAAGCATCCGCAGCTTGCTGTCGGGTTGAAAGCCGGGAAGTACCCGGGATGCGTGATTGTCGTCATAGAGCTTGCCGCCAAACTCCAGGTACAGCTTGCCGCCAAACTGAGCAATGCGCTGCCGGATATGCTCCGACTGCATCTGCAAATATTTATCGTTGTCAAACGCCTTGTGAACCATGATAGCCGCCTCTTTCAAGTCAAAATCAATCACGCTACATTATAAGGGATTTCCGGTCGAAACGCAATAACCATCCTATGGATTTTTTCCGTCAAAAAACAGGCATCCGGGAAAACCGGATACCTGTTTGAAAAGCATTTTGGATTACACCAATTCGATGACAGCCATCTCAGCAGCGTCGCCGCGACGCTCGCCGGTACGGGTCACTCTGGTGTAGCCGCCGTTGCGGTCAGCGTACTTGGGAGCGATCTCCTTGAACAGCTTGTGTGCAACGTCTTCCTTGGTGATGAAGGACAGAGCCTTGCGGTAAGCGGCCAGGTCGCCCTTCTTGCCCAGGGTGATCATCTTCTCGACCACAGGCTGCACTTCCTTAGCACGATAGAAGGTGGTTTCCATCTTGCCGTTTGCCAGCAGATCGGTAACCTGCTGACGCAGCAGGGCCTTTCTCTGTGCGCTGGTCTTGCCCAGCTTACGAGTGCCAAACATTCGCGTTTCCTCCTCTTTAAGCGTTAGTTGTTGCTGCCAGAATCTTCACTGGCCAGGGACAGGCCCATCATTTCCAGCTTCTTCTGAACTTCGTCCAGGGACTTCTTGCCCATATTGCGGACCCGCATCATATCCTCACCGGTCTTGTCAATCAAGTCGGCAACGGTGTTGATGTTGGCGCGCTTCAGGCAGTTGAAGCTCCGGACAGACAGATCCAGCTCGTCGATGGTCATGGAGAGCTTTGCATCCGGATGGTCGGCCACCTTTTCCACAACCGTGGAGGAGCTGGTGACAGCGTCGCTCAGGTTGGTAAAAACAGTCAGGTGGTCGCTCAGGATCTTGGCCCCCAGAGAGACGGCATCCTTCGCGGAGATGGTGGAATCTGTCCAGACCTCTAGGGTCAGTTTGTCGTAGTCGGTTCTGTCGCCGACACGAGTGGGCTCCACAGCGTAATTCACCTTGGTTACAGGGGAATAGATGGAGTCGATGGGAATCACACCGATCACAGTCTGGGGTGTCTTGTTCCGGTCAGAGGAAACATAGCCCCGGCCCTGAGAAAGAGTGATCTCCATGTTGAAAGTGGCATCCTCGCCCAGCGTGCAGATATGCAGCTCGGGGTTGAGGATCTCAACGTCCGCGTCAGCCTTGATATCACCGGCGGTCACTTCGCAGGGACCAACGGCATCGATATGCACGGTCTTGACACCGGGGGTGTGCAGCTTGGGGATGATCCGCTTCACTGCCAGCACGATCTCGGTCACATCCTCAGTCACGCCGGGGATGGTGGAGAACTCATGCTGTACTCCCTGGATTTTCACAGAGGTGGCAGCGTAGCCGGGCAGGCTGGACAGAAGAATCCGTCTCAGGGAGTTGCCCAGGGTCATACCGTAGCCGCGCTCCAGAGGCTCTACGACGTACTTGCCGTAAGAGGGGTCCTCGGCGGAATCAAAGCAGCTGATACGGGGCTTTTCAATTTCTACCATGAATCAAAACCCTCCTTAGATGGGTGGGGAGCAGGCTCCCCACGATAAAACGATAACGAACAGGGTCAGAGGATTACTTGGAGTACAACTCGACGATGAGGTGCACAGCGATATCGAAGTCGATATCGGCCTTGGTAGGCATAGCAATGACCTTGCCCTGGAGGGTGTTCTTGTCACGGTCCAGCCACTTGGGGGCAGCAACAAAAGCGTCGTCTTCCTTCAGCTTCTTGAAGAAAGCATTGGAAGCGCTCTTTTCGGAAACAGCGATCACGTCACCGGACTTCACCAGGTAGCTGGGGATGTTGACCCGGCTGCCGTTGACGGTGAAGTGGCCATGGTTGACCAGCTGACGGGCCTGACGGCGGGTAGCCGCAAAGCCCAGGCGGTAAACCACGTTATCCAGACGGCGCTCAACCAGGGTCAGCAGGTTTTCACCGGTGTTGCCCTCGGCACGAGCGGCCTTGTCATAGTAGTTCCGGAACTGCTTTTCCTGGATACCATACACGAATTTGACCTTCTGCTTTTCGGTCAGCTGAGTAGCGTACTCAGACTTCTTAGCTCTTCTCTGGCCGCCGGGGTTCTTGGTGGAAGTCTTGGAATAACCCATCGCGGCAGGAGAAACGCCCAGCGTTCTGCAACGCTTCAGCACGGGCTGCATATTCTTAGCCATTTCGCAAAATTCCTCCTATACCTAAATCAGACTCTACGTCTCTTGGGGGGACGGCAGCCATTGTGAGGAATGGGGGTGACGTCCTTGATCATAACAACTTCCAGGCCGGCAGTCTGCAGGGCGCGGATCGCAGCCTCACGTCCCTGGCCGGGGCCCTTCACATAAACCTCAACGGTCTTCAGGCCATGCTCCATAGCGGCCTTGGCTGCGGTCTCGGCAGCAGTCTGGGCAGCATAGGGAGTGGATTTCCGGGAGCCACGGAAGCCCAGTCCGCCGGAGGAAGCCCAAGACAGGGCATTGCCTTCCAGGTCGGTGATGGTAACCATGGTGTTATTGAAGGAGGAGCGGATATGTGCCGCACCCTTCTCGACGACTTTGCGCTCGCGACGGCGCTTAACAACCTTCTTAGTAGCTTTGGTAGCCATTTACATATCCCTCCTTACTTCTTCTTGTTCGCAATGGTCTTCTTGGGACCCTTGCGGGTACGGGC
>OOAC01002356.1_pt1 | contig 10656 bp, 7 predicted proteins | sample 1671041 | NCBI WGS metagenome assembly OOAC01 (sample SAMN06348116, study PRJEB24527) | human gut metagenome | biome: human gut; feature: ankylosing spondylitis patient; material: feces | host: Homo sapiens | place: China | collected 2015-10 | reverse complement strand
TCTCTATCGTGTCATCTGGTTTTTGTTGGGACAAAAGAACAACCGTCTCCACATGCACCGTTCCCGGGAACATATCTACATTGCTAACCCTCTCCACATGGTACCCAAATGTCTCAAATGTAGCAAGATCCTGTGACAGGCTCGTCGGTTTACATGAAATATAAACTATATTCTCCACCCCATAATCAATTATCTTTCTGATTGCCTTAGGGTGTATTCCCTCTCTCGGTGGGTCAAGTATTATATAATCAGGTTTCTCGTCTATCTCATCTATCACCTTAAGCACATCACCTGCTATAAATTCACAGTTATCAAGACCGTTTATCGCTGCATTTTCTTTTGCAGCCTCAACTGCTTCTTCCACAATCTCAACACCTATAACTTTCTTTGCAACAGGTGCTATTATCTGTGCTATCGTTCCTGTTCCGCTGTAAAGGTCAAAAACGACTTTATCCTTAAATCCTGCATTTGTCTCTGTCTCAAGATTTTCTGTCTTTTCAGAGTATATTTCAGCTAAATCAACATTTTTGGCATCATTTTCAGAATATCCATCTACAATATCAGAACTGTCAGCAGTCATTTCTAAACATACGCTATTAATCCTTAAGTTTTCAACATCCATTCCAACGCCAACACTATTTTTACCGACTCCTGTCACCTCTCCTCCAAGCACATAGTCTCTTGCCCTTGTGTAAAGCACCTCAGCTCCTTTTGTGTTTGTCTGGAAAAATGAAAACGGTGATATTTTAAACTGAAGTCCTAATATCTTTTCGGTAAACCAGTCTTTTCCGCTAATGATGTGCATTTTGTCACTTTTTACCACATCCCCTAATCCATCGTTTATGATATGGATAAATCCTGTTAATTTTCCATTATACTTAAGTCCATTTAATTTTTCTGATACTTCACTGACATACTCCGATATATCCTGCTGTGATGATGTGACGAGTGCAACAAGGAGTTCCCCTGTTGATACCGCTCTTCTTACAAGAAGATGCCTGAGAACACCCTGATGAGTATTTTTATTGTAATGTGGTACTTGTTTTTCACTGAAGTATTCTACTATGCAGTCTATTACTTTTGAGTAATCATCATCCACTATCTGACAGCCTGAGGCATTTACTATATCATGAACACTGCCTTTTTTATGAAGACCGAGTGTAAGTGGTCCTCCTTTGTATTCATCACCGAACGAAAATTCCATCTTGTTTCTGTAGCCTTTGATTTCAGGACTTGGCAGTATTCCGTCATATATATAATCTTTTTTTATCCCCAAAGATGAGTCGAGTGTCTTATATACATTATCTATTATCTCAAGCACCTGATTTCTCTTAAGTTCAAGCTGTTTTTCATATGGTAATGTCTGATAACTGCATCCACCGCATTTTCCAAACCGGCTGCACATTGGTTCTGCTGTCTCAAGCGGCGATTTTTCTGTTACTTCCAAAAGTATGCCCTGACTTTTATCTTTTCTGACTTTTTTTGCCCTGAATTTTATTTTTTGTCCCGGCAATGCCCCTTTTACAATTGTCAGAGTTTTTTTTTCATTTCCGTTTTCGTCTTTCTCTATCACCTCAACATATGCCTTGTTTGGAAATTCAACTTTCTTTACAATGCCTTCATATATGTTTCCTTTTTTCATGTAAATATTTCCGCCTTTCTTAGTCCTAATTACATTTTGTCATCTCATGCACAAAAGAATACACTTTTTCTGACCACTGCCATACATCCAACTTATCATGACTTAAACAACATACTCTGTCTACCAGACATTCCGGCATAACTTTCATTATTTGTTCTTTGTATTCAAATGGAACGACAATCATATACACATAATCAGCCAGCTTAACCTCATCTTTTACCTTAATTGGTAAAAAACCATCGTGTATAGCCTGCGGATGCTTATCTAAATCATCATACTTAAAATAAAAACGTACTCCCGGTGTAAAGCCTACACTCATCTCATCCGATGACGGGCTTCTACCCAGTTTTCTCTCCATTACCAATCTGTCCCCAGCCTGACAGTTTCCCCACGAAAACATTACATAATGAAAAAAATCTGTGGGATCATTTGCTGCATTTCTGTCTTCTTTCTGTAAAACAGTATCCGGAAGTTTCCTTGCATTTACAGCCGATAATAAAGAACCACACTTCAAAATGGAAATTGCATTTTCTAAAGGTGCCGTATGACACACCAAATCTGTCATACAACCTCCCCTTGTTTTACACGCCGTACATTCTCTTATAATTTCAGGTCTGCGTACATTCTTATATTTATCCGGATTTAACATTTCTTTCTGAACATACTGTAAAATATCGTCCCTGTCAGCTTCTATTTCACATTGTCTTCCATTAATTTCCTCATAATTCACAAAGTCAATAATGTCTTTCATTTCATTAGCACCTACATTAGGATAATCCGACAAAACTTTGTACAAAACACCATCCCATAATTCTGTGAACTCATGATTTCCTATATTTATCTTCATATTGTTATCACCTGCCTCGCAATATGCTCTACTTTAGTACATAATACACAGCTGCCTGTCTGTCCCATGCTAACACCACATACTGCACACTTTATATGTTTTTGCTGGCACTTTATATCATTTAATCCCTTAATCGTAATCAACACCTGCCAATTCCACACAAAAACTAATCGTAATGATTTCTGAGTCAGATAATTTTGCGTCCAGGATATGCCTTCGTTTGGTAACCTCGTGAGGAGCAAACTGATGATACAAATCGTCAACAATATAATATAAGTGTTTAAAATACAGTCTTCATAAATTGCAATAACAGTGGCATTATTTTTACTTCGTCCTCACATTTCCAAGTATTGTCAGCTGTTTTGCACACTCACTTATACATGCAAGTGCATTCCGCACACCCGGATCATTTAGGTTTCCCTCAATATCTACAAAGAACTGGTACTCCCAATTTCTGTTTTCTATCGGTCTTGACTCTATCTTTGTAAGATTTAAGTCATTGTAATAGAAGTTTGAGAGCATATTGTAAAGTGCTCCTGCCTGGTGCTTTATCTCAAATGAAAGACTTATTTTATTTGCATTTGAAAGGAATACTTTCTGATTTGTGACTATGATAAATCTCGTATAGTTACTGTTTTCAAAGTTGATACTCTCTTTTAATACATCAAGTCCGAAAAGCTTTGCGGCTCTTGTGCTTGCAATAGCTCCCTGCGAGATATCGTCTTCCTCGGCTACTTTTTTCGCCGCACTTGATGTGCTCATGTATGATTCACTTTCCATTCCCTGTTCTGTTATAAATTTTGAACATTGCATTATTCCCTGCGGATGTGAATACACCTTTTTTATATCTGATATTTTTGCTCCCGGTTTTCCAAGAAGTGCCTGTTCTACTTTTACTACATGCTCTGCAACTATTGTTATATCATAATCGAGAAGAAGGTCATATGTGTCGTTTATTCCGCCTGTTGAAGTGTTTTCAATAGGTATAACTCCGTATTTTGCCTCACCGTTTGCTACTGTCTCAAGTACCTCCTTAAAAGAAAGCCTGTTCATGGAGGTTATATCTGTTCCAAATACTTCCTCCATTGCCTGCTCAGTATATGCCCCATGTTCTCCGAAGCATACGATTCTTGTATCTTTGTCAACATCGAGCTTGTCCACCTGCTTAAATGGCAGCAGCTCATTTGTCTCACTTCCAAGAACTTTATACTGATACTTTCTGCTTATTGACATTATCTGTCTAAAGAGATCTTCTATTCCTGTCTTATTAAATTCATCAGTTGTAAGTTCTCTGAGAGTCTTTATCTTTTCTTCTTCTCTTACGGGGTCAAAGACTTTTTTTCCCGTACTTCTTTTATACGCCGCAACATCCGTTGCAACTTTCATTCTTTCTTCAAAGAGCTTTGCTATCTCCTTATCGATATTATCAATTTTTTTTCTGCTTTCTTTTAAGTCAACAACCATAAATCTATTTTCCCTTCAGTTCTTTATCTCTAATTTTTAAGGAATGCCTCATAGCATTTCTTTGCTTCGTAAACATCTGCTTTGCTTGCTACCTCCCACGGTGCATGCATATTTAATATAGCTACACCACAGTCGATTACTTCCATTCCGTAAAGTGACATGATATAAGCGATTGTTCCGCCGCCACCTACATCTACTTTTCCAAGCTCTGCCATCTGATAATGCACATTGTTGTCATCCATTATCTTTCTGAGTTTTGCTATATATTCTGCGTTTGCATCATTTGAACCTGATTTTCCGCGGCTTCCCGTAAATTTGCTGAATACAACTCCGCGTCCGCAGAATGATGCGTTTTTCTTTTCAAAGGCATCTGCAAAAAGCGGGTCATAGCCTGCATTTACATCTGATGAAAGCATCTTGCTGTTTGCAAGGCATCTTCTAAGTTTAAGGTCATTATAATCACCCTCAAGACTTATAAGTTCTGCCACGACATTTTCAAAGAATTTCGACTGCATTCCTGTTGCACCGACACTTCCGATTTCTTCCTTGTCTACTAAAAGACAGCAGGCTGTTTTTTCAAGCTCGGCATCAGTTCCAAGCATTGCAGCAAGCGAGGTGTAAGCACATACTCTGTCATCCTGTCCGTAAGACATTATCATACTTCTGTCAAAGCCGAGTTCTCTTGCCTTTCCTGCCGGTACGACCTCAAGCTCTGATGACATAAAGTCCTCTTCTTCCATTCCGTATTTTTCTTTTAATATTGCAAGTACGCCCTTTGATACAGCTTCTTTTTCCTCATCATTAAGTGGTATGCTTCCGACTAAAACATCAAGGTTTTCGCCATCGATAACCTTTGAAGCTTTCTTTTCCATCTGATTTGCTGCAAGATGTATAAGAAGGTCGCTCACGCAAAATACAGGATCGTTATCGTTCTCTCCTATATTTACCTCGACAACACTTCCATCTTTCTTTGCAATAACACCATGGATTGCAAGAGGAATTGTTACCCACTGGTATTTCTTGATACCGCCGTAATAATGTGTATCGAGATATGCAAGGTCACTGTCCTCATACAAAGGATTCTGCTTTATATCCATTCTAGGTGAATCGATATGTGCCCCTAATATATTCATTCCACTATCAAGCGGCTCTTTTCCTATCTGGAACATTGCAACCGTCTTATTCATGCACACTGAGTATATTTTATCGCCACATTTAAGTTTTTCACCAGATTTAAGATAAACATCAAGATTTCTGTAGCCTGCACTCTCAGCCTGTGCGATTATCTGTTTTACACATTCTCTCTCTGTCTTTCCTGCCGACAGAAATTCTCTATATTCTTTACAAAGTATTTCTAACTCTTTTTTGTTGTTTTCATCATATGATTTCCAAGCATTTTTTCTTTCCATAATAAAATAACCTCCATTTCACACTCCCTATATTTTATATCCTGAACACCAATAATGCAAGTATTACTGCAATAAATCCCTGCCTTATCTTTGCAATCACATACTTTTTTATTGATAAGTCTGTTCCTGACAGTACACTGTATGTCTGTGCAACACTTGAAATTCCGCCAAAGGCACACAGCCAGACCGTAACAATAGTTTTCGCATCTGTCATAATCACTCTTATACCGGACAGCCATTCATTCCCTGCGAGCTGCATCGCACCTGTGCTGACCTCTGTTATCCCTGCGGCAATGCACCCTGCCACATCGTATTTTTCAGGAATTATATATTCTATTATACTCGTTATTATTGAAAATAATATTATGTAACCGCCTATTTTTAATATTGTTTCACACGAATCCGCAATACTCTCATCAACGGCATCCATCACCGGATAATTTTTTTCAGTCTTAACATTTTCTCTGCTTCTCTCATCTTTCCTACTGCTCAATTTTTTACCTTCATTAATATTTTTTTCAAACTTAACACTTTCTCCTATTCTCTCCGCTTTCTTGTAACTTAATTTCTTCCAGACATTAAAACTTTTTCCATCACTTCCATTTTTATATACATCCACAATCATTTTTTTATCCCGGCTACCCTGAGAAGATTTTTCTCTCACCGTCAATTTTTTTCTCACTATCCATGCATTTATCACCGCTGAACCTGCGACAACGACAAATATCAAAAACGGATTTTTTACATCAAGGCATTTTACCCCGATAAATTCAATAAGAAACATAGGGCTTAAATTATTGCAAAACATCATAAGATACTGGGCTTCTTCCCTCTTTATCTCTCCGCCCTTATACAACTGTGCAGCCGTTTTTGCCCCGATAGGACATCCGGCAAGAAACCCTATAAGTATGGGATAACTTCCGCCGTCACTTACCCCAAACACTAACCCAAAAAGTGGTCTTAAAAAACGGTTTATGTATTTTGTGGTTTTTAATTTCACCAATATTCCGGACAAAATCATAAAAGGAAGCAATGACGGGACTATTGCCATAAACCATAACAGCAGCCCATCTTTTGCTCCCTCACTCACAACTGACGGCATTATCGTAAATAAGATTATCATACCGACAGTCATCACTATAAATAATTTTCTTTTCATGATACACCTCTTTAAAATGATATGTCTGCACTATAAATCCATACATTTGTACCAATACCACACTATTACAATTTCAGTATATAAGTCTGTGCACTACATACTATTGTCTGCAAAGCCTTAGACTTTATGCTAAACATATCTTTAAAAAGCTTTTTGTATCATGTTTATGTTATCATTTGTTTTTTATAACTATTTCATGCTGTGGTGCATCCTCCTGTTTAAATCCAACGAGATTGTCAATATACTTTTTCAGTGTATCATCATATGTTATAGCATAATGACTTATAAGATTGATGCCGACAAAATTTATATTTTTATCTTTAATACTTCCCATAAAATCAATATTCTGACCGTTTTCTTTAAAATATCCATCAACATTTTTAAGACCATTTATATACACACCCTGCCACTGTGCATACTCTTCATCAAACAGCTCTGTTAATATCTCCTTTTTGTCAATTATCAATGTAGGATAACCGTTTTCAAAATTTATGCTGTTGCAGCTAACCCCAAGAAGTGCTTTATTTCTTGTCTTTAGGTCATAAGGAATATTGTCTGCATTTATCACCACTTTTGTTCCGCTCTTTGCAACATCTTTTATTATATTTTCCGCATCATCCCTATCATCATATGTAAATCCGCTAAGATAAACAGTCTCATATTTTGACAATTCCGATGCCGAATATTTTTCTATATTTGTCTCATCACTTTCATAAATCTGAGGATATATCATCGCCAACTGATGTACCTTATCACCTATTCCTATCGCTTTGTAACTGTTTTCTACTTTAAAATTGCTATTATCACATTTGTCATGGTGAAAAAGTATATAATACTTATTTGATGATATAAGCCTGTAATTTTCTTTTTTTGCGGCATACTCAACCATATATATGTCGGCATCTTTGTTTCTCATTTTAGACTTTTCTAAAACTACGGTATCATAGCCTGCCGAAATACACCTGTCAAAAACATAAAGGTATTCTCCAAGATCCATTGCCTCCGCAATTTTATCAGTAATCTTATCTTCATTAAGTTTTCCCGCAAAAATCATCTTATTTTTTGTTACTCTCTGTGCTTCCTTCAAAATACTGTCAGATACATCATTCTCTTCTGAAAATGTCACAAAATTATCTCGTTTCTGATATGTCAGATATGCCGAGGGAATCATATCCATACAAAGCAATATACATAATGCAATATGTATCTTAAGTTTTAATGTTTCCCACATGACAAATGCCACAAATATGCTGGTATATGACATAATAGCCAGAACATATAATCTGTCACTTCTAAAACCTGTTTTCTTTACAAACCATCCTGCAATCGGATTTACCGTAAATACCATAAGAAATATGCCATATAAAAACATTATATTCGTTTTTCGGTGACTGCATATAAATCCAAATACAGCACATAACAAAATAACTATTCCAAAATAATATATAGACTCATCATGTCTAAGATTATACACAGGATTTAACACATCTTTAATTGAAAAAATAATCGTATCTTCCGAGATACAAAAATTTTCACGATAAAATCCCTTTCCTGCTAATGACTGATATATTGTTACGATATTTGGCAAAAGAACTGCTGCTGCAGGTGCTATAATACCATGTTTTTCTTCATTTACTATTTTCCATAATAAAAGCAGTATCACCATGCAGCCTGAAATCACTGCCGCAGTATATGCATCAAGCTGCCTGAGTATCAGCAAAGCAAGTGCGGTAATGACCGGCATAATTTTCTGCTTTGTTTTTATATAATCAAAACTTGTATAAACTGCCACCGGCACGATTACCGTGCTGAGCAGTGCACTTATATTTTCGGTTACAACAACATTATAAAAATTGTATGGTATAAACATCCATATCAATCCCGTAAATATACCTGCAAAATATCTCTTTGTTCTGCAACCTATTAATACCCAGCACAATAAAGCGGCTAAACCTATAATTAAAACCATCTTTTCCCCATTTCCATGTCTATTATTGATACAAATATCTGTTCATAAGCATTATATCACTCAAGTATATTGTCAATTATATTTTCCATAACCTCATCCACCTGTTTTTCCGTCAATTTAGACATATTTTCTTTAAAATCAAGACCATCCCTAAGATCGATAATATAACTTCTTGTCGGAGTTTCACTACTCTCCATAAAAGCAAGTTCTCCTCCAAGCTTCGTTATTATGCTCCTTATCTCATCACAAAAATAATCTGATATATTTTCCAATGTTGGAACCATTGTGTCAAATGGAGGTATCTCATTCATAACTCTCCCCTGAAATTTTTCAAGATACTCTTCTATTGCTTTCTCAAATTTGTTAAAAAGAACAAATTCTCCCTCACTCTTCATTATATAAAACACAAATTCCCATGTATGAGGATGTGTCTGACCGTTTTTTCCGTTTATTATAATATAATGATTTGCATTAAGATAAAATTTAAATTTGTATTCTCTGTAAAGTCTAGTTGACATATTTCTCCTCCTGACATTTTCATATACTGTTATGTCTGCCAATCTGCTCTATTATTTTATTAAGATAATCATTGCAATACTCTTTTAACTTTTTATCGGATTTTCTCCATTCACATGGTGTCAGGCACTTATCATTTGCTCCGATTATCATCTGCATGATATTTTTCACCTCATTTACGGAATGTCCTATAAACACAAGCATAACCGCATTTTTTTCTTTGACACTGTCTATTTCAAATTTAAGCGTCTTTTTGTCAAGCATCCACTGGGATTTTTTTAAAAAAATGTCATATGCACCTGCATCACTAAAAACAACTGTTTCAAATCTCACTGATGTTATATTTTTATTTTCTAATTTTTCCATAAAACGATCTATTATTTTTTCTTTAAATACAGTGTTTTTCACATCATATTCACTCAACATACTAAGTTCACTCTCAATCTTCTCAATGCTCAGATTTTTATTTTGAATCTGTTCATTAAGTTTGTCAATCTGAGACTGTTTTATATCTATATTGCCCGCCATAATCATCGACACTACTAAAAGCATTAAAACAAGAAGCACAACTCCTATTAGAATTATTATCTGTGCCTGCATAAACTCATTGTTATTGATAATATATTTTTCATTCGTAAGCAGACATATTTTATATTCATCTCCATTTACTTCAAAAAATACACCCGATGCAATATATTTTTTACCTGACTGACTTATAAATCTATGCTTCACTTTATTCTTTTCAAGACTATTCAAAAAACTCCGTCCGCTTTCAGATACATAATACGATGCTGTTGAAAGTCCTCTGTATCTGTCACTCTCTGTTACATCCTTTACAAATAATAAAGAGTCTTCCTTTGACAAAGTCCAATACTCTTTTTCAGAGCCATCAATCGACCCAAGTATATCTCTTATCATTTCCTGTCCTGAACCAGATGTATCTTTTTTAAGATTTATTTGATCCAATACAAGTTTTATATACTGATCCTGCTGAGACGCATAAATTTCAAGAACACCGTTATTGTATGTTTTTGTCTGGTATAAAACCACACAGCCCACAACTAAAGCAAATACAATAATTGCAAATGAAACCTTTTTAAATATTCTGTTTTTATTCATTTTATAACTTCCTCATCCACTCTCTTTTTAATCTTCCAAAAACATATCAGTCAGTGTTGACAATTTTTTTAATCTTCTCGATAATTCTTATCGGTATAATAAATTCATCTCTTATAACCTTGAAGAACGCTCTCTTTTCTTCCGTAAATGTCTTTGTTTTCCATGCACTGTTTGTATTTATACTGTTTATAACCCCTGCAAATCTTATAAAAAATACGACAAAATTAAAAAACGGAAGTAATGGTACTATATACCACTGCCTTGCATAATATCTCCTTAATTTCTTGAAACCTGATAAAAAACCTATCGTTGTAAAATAATAACAATATCCTACCAAAATATAAATCAGAAATATAAACAAAGTTGAATAAACTATTGAAGTGAAAGAATACTTCATAAACAAAAGACATATAAGTGCAAGATACCATATAATTCTTGGAAATGCAAAAGTATGGTCATACATCAGTGTTCTTATATTAACATCAGTGAATATTTTCAAAGGATTCATCTTTTTTTTCATAAACAGATGTG
>OOAC01002339.1_pt1 | contig 10726 bp, 6 predicted proteins | sample 1671041 | NCBI WGS metagenome assembly OOAC01 (sample SAMN06348116, study PRJEB24527) | human gut metagenome | biome: human gut; feature: ankylosing spondylitis patient; material: feces | host: Homo sapiens | place: China | collected 2015-10 | reverse complement strand
ATGGTCTGGGTTCCGGTCTGGGCTGGTGGCTGGCGATCGTGATGATGGCCGCCATCCGCGAGAAGACGACCTATTCGCACATCCCCGCGGCGCTGAAAGGCCCCGGCATCGCCTTCATCATCACCGGTCTGATGGGTATCGCCTTTATGATTTTCTCGGGCATTCAGTTCTAACCTTTAAAAAAAGAGATTCCGATAAATGACTACAACGATTTTAATAGCGATTGCGGCCTTTCTGGCCATAACGCTCGTGCTGGTCGCACTGCTTCTCTATGCGAAGGCGAAACTGACCTCCTCGGGCGACGTCGTGATCGACATCAACGGCGGTGAGAAGGTCATCACGACCGAAAGCGGTTCGACGCTGCTTTCGACGCTGGCCAACAACAAGGTGTTCCTGCCTTCGGCGTGCGGCGGCGGCGGCTCGTGCGGCATGTGCAAATGTCAGGTGCTCGAAGGCGGCGGCGACATTCTGCCCACCGAGACGGGCTTCATCTCGCGCAAGCTGGCCAAGGACCACTGGCGTCTCGGCTGCCAGGTGAAGGTCAAGGAGAATATGAAAATCCGTGTTCCCGAAGCCGTGCTGGGCGTCAAGAAGTGGGAGTGCACCGTGGTCTCGAACCGCAATATCTCGACCTTCCTCAAGGAGTTCGTCGTCAAGCTGCCCGAAGGCGAGAACCTCAAATTCCGCAGCGGCGGCTACATCCAGATCGACATCCCGAAATACGATGCCATCAAGTTCTCGGACATGGACGTCGACGAGGCCTACCGTGCCGACTGGGACAAGTTCAAGATGTGGGATCTGGTTACGACCAACCCCGAGGCTACGTTCCGTGCCTACTCGATGGCCAACCACCCGGCCGAGGGTAATATCATCATGCTCAACATCCGTATCGCCACGCCGCCGTTCGACAAGGCTACGGGCGGGTTCATGAAGGTGAACCCGGGTATCTGCTCGTCGTACATCTTCTCCCGCAAGCCGGGCGACAAGGTGACGATCTCGGGCCCCTACGGCGAGTTCTTCCTGCCGGACAACCTGCCCGACACGCAGGAGCTGATCTTCATCGGCGGCGGTGCCGGTATGGCCCCGATGCGCAGCCACCTGATGCATCTGTTCAAGACCGAAAAGACCAAGCGCCCCGTGTCGTTCTGGTACGGTGCCCGTGCGCTGAAGGAGGCTCCCTATGTGGACGAGTTCCATGCCATCGAAAAGGAGTTCCCCAATTTCAAGTTCAACCTGGCGCTCGACCGTCCCGATCCCGAGGCGGATGCCGCGGGCGTGAAATACACCCCGGGCTTCGTGCATAACGTGCTCTATGAGAATTACCTCAAGAACCACCAGGCGCCCGAGGACTGCATCTACCTCATGTGCGGCCCCCCGATGATGATCGCGTCGGTGGTCAAGATGCTGGACGACCTCGGAGTGCCGTCGGAGAATATCCTCTACGACAACTTCGGCTCGTAGCGGTGCGGTGATCCGCTGAACGCCGCAGGCGCATAAACGGGAAGGGGCGAAGATTCGAAGTGTTTCGAAGGCTTCGCTCCTTTCCGTTTTTCGTTGCCTCAGGGCGGGGGGGGAGTGCGGAGCTGCCGGGATTTTTTGTGCTGTATATCGGCCCGTCCGGGAAAGTACAGTATCGGGATAAATTATTATATTTGTATTAATAACCGATTCGACAAACTCTAAAAACCTTAATTCTATCGAAATGAACATTCCTTTGATTTTCTGGATCGTCCCTGCCGCTGCTGTCATTGCTCTGGCCGTAGCCTGGGCATTTTACCGCAGCATGAAGCGCGAGGACGAAGGTACCCCGCGCATGCGCGAGATCGCCGAGCACGTGCGCAAGGGCGCCATGGCCTACCTGCGCCAGCAGTACAAGGTCGTCGGCATCGTCTTCGCGGTGCTGGCGCTGTTTTTCGCCTGGCTGGCCTACGGCGCCGGGGTGCAGAACGGCTGGGTTCCCTTCGCCTTCATCACCGGCGGCTTTTTCTCGGGGCTTGCGGGCTACTTCGGCATGAAGACCGCGACCTACGCTTCGGCCCGTACGGCCAATGCCGCGCGGCAGTCGCTGGACCGCGGCCTGAAGGTCGCATTCCGCAGCGGTGCGGTGATGGGACTGGTGGTCGTGGGCCTCGGCCTGCTCGACATTTCGTTCTGGTACGTCATTCTGAACCATTTCGTCGAGGTCGCCGGGCCGCAGAAGCTCGTGGTCATCACCACGACGATGCTGACCTTCGGCATGGGCGCCTCGACGCAGGCTCTGTTCGCGCGTGTCGGCGGCGGCATCTACACCAAGGCGGCCGACGTGGGCGCCGACCTGGTGGGCAAGGTCGAAGCGGGCATCCCCGAGGACGATCCGCGCAATCCCGCGACCATCGCCGACAACGTGGGCGACAACGTGGGCGACGTGGCCGGCATGGGCGCCGACCTTTACGAGAGCTACTGCGGTTCGATCCTCGCCACGGCGGCGCTGGGCGCCGCGGCCTTCTCCTCGGCCGGTTCCGAGGCGTTGCAGATCAAGGCCGTGATGGCCCCGATGCTGATCGCCGCGGTGGGCATCCTGCTCTCGATCCTCGGCATCTTCCTCGTGCGCACGAAGGAGGGGGCCACGATGCGCGAACTGCTCCGTTCGCTGGGCGTGGGCGTCAATTTCAGCTCGCTGCTGATCGCCGCCGCCACGTTCGGCATCCTCTGCCTGCTGGGCGTCGAGAACTGGGTCGGACTCTCGTTCTCAGTCATCACGGGCCTCGTGGCGGGCATTGTCATCGGGCAGGCCACGGAATACTTCACCTCCCATTCTTATAAACCGACACAGAAGATCGCCGGGAGCGCCCAGACAGGCCCTGCGACGGTCATCATCGCCGGCATCGGCTCGGGAATGATCTCCACGGCCATCCCCGTCGTGACGATCGGCGTGGCGATCATCCTTGCCTACCTCTGCGCCATCGGCTTCGACATCGAGAACATGATGGCTCCGCAGAACATGTCGATGGGTCTCTACGGCATCGGCATTGCGGCCGTGGGCATGCTCTCGACGCTGGGCATCACGCTCGCCACGGACGCCTACGGCCCGATCGCTGACAATGCGGGCGGCAATGCCGAGATGAGCGGCCTCGGCCCCGAGGTCCGCAAACGCACCGACGCGCTCGACGCGCTGGGCAACACCACGGCCGCCACGGGCAAGGGCTTCGCCATCGGATCGGCGGCCCTGACGGCCCTCGCGCTGCTGGCCTCCTATATCGAGGAGATCCGCATCGGTCTGATCCACAACGGGGTGACGATGCTCGAAATGTCCGACGGGACGATGCGCTTCGTGCAGGACGCCTCGATTCTCGATTTCATGGAATATTACCGCGTGTCGCTGATGAACCCCACGGTGCTGATCGGCGTCTTCATCGGCGCGATGATGTCGTTCCTCTTCTGCGGGCTGACGATGAACGCCGTGGGCCGCGCCGCGCAGAGCATGGTCGAGGAGGTGCGCCGCCAGTTCCGCGAGATCAAGGGCATCCTCACGGGCGAGGGAACGCCCGACTACGCGCGCTGCGTCGCCATTTCGACCCGCGGTGCGCAGCGTGAGATGCTGTTTCCGAGCCTGCTGGCCATCGCCGCTCCGGTCGTTGTCGGACTGGTATTCGGGGTGGCGGGCGTAATGGGCCTTCTGGTCGGCGGATTGAGTTCCGGTTTCGTGCTGGCGGTCTTCATGGCCAATGCCGGGGGCGCCTGGGACAACGCCAAGAAGATGGTCGAGGAGGGGCACTTCGGCGGCAAGGGTTCCGACTGCCACCGGGCCACGGTCGTGGGCGATACGGTCGGCGATCCCTTCAAGGATACGTCGGGTCCGTCGCTCAACATTCTCATCAAACTGATGTCGATGGTCGCGATCGTGATGGCGGGGCTTACGGTCGCCTTCCATTTATTCTGATTTTATAGGGCATCTTCGCACTTGCGCTCGCAGGGCACGAATGGGACGTATTCCGATACTACCCATCCGTGCCCCGCTTCGTTTAAGCACAAATCTGCGTCTCCAAAATCGAATAAAGTCTTTTGTCCTTTTATTTTTTCGACGTTCCGCTTTCGAGGATCGAGACGATGGAGTAGAGCGTGAAACAGATGGCGCCGAATCCCGACAGCACACGCGCCGGGACGAAGAATTTGGCCTGGAATGCGGCCTCCTCGTAGAGAAACGCCGCGAGGAACAGGCATGCCAGCGCCGTCAGCACGGGGATGATCGGAATGCGGTTGGCCAGCGGGAAGTCGGCGTGCCAGATTTTCGCCAGCAGAATCACCTTGCTCGAAATGCTCCAGCAGATCAGCGCCAGACCGATCAGCACGAATCCCACGAAGTTGATCGGATGATCCCAATAGGCGAAAATCAGGATCAGCCCCAGCACGAATGCCAGCGAACCCATCGTCAGCACGAGTCCCGTCCATTTGCCTTTCTCGGCCATCGTGTAGCTGCCGCGGGCCTGGCGGGCTATGCTGGCGACCAGCGCGATGAGCGACGTGCAGACGCAGGCGATTCCGAACATCACGCTCCCGGCGACGATGTGTGCCGGAAGCGTTCCGCGCACATAGAGCAGGATGCACCAGACCCAGGCGATGGCGGCGATTGCCGAGACGATGAAGATCAGCAGCGACGACTCGGCGCGGGTGAATCCGGCCGGGTTGACCGAGAAGGAGTCGTCGGCGGAGTTTTTGGGAATCAGGCTGAAGCGTGTCGACGAGGTCGCCGCCGTGGCCACGCAGGCCGTGATCAGCCCCAGTCCGCAGACGACGTGTCCGGTGACCAGCGCGCCGGGCCAGTGCGAGGCGATGATGAATGCGCCGCTGATGAGCGTCAGCATGGCGAACGTGTAGCCGATCGCCGGGAAGAGGTACTTCGCCGCCGCCGTGTAGGTCCCGATGATCTGGCGGATGATCGTTGCGGCGGTGCAGTAGAGCGCGATGCAGATGGACCCGAGGTAGAAGACGACGGGACCTGCCGTCAGACGAGCCGCGTCGGTTCCGGCCGCGAAAATATAGGCTCCGTAAGCGAAGCAGAAGGCGGCCATTGCGAGCGGAATGGTGCGGAAAAGGATGCTTATACCGTGATTCATAGGCTTGATTGTTTTCCGAACACCCTGCAAATCCCGCACCAACAAAATTTTTCGTATCTTTGGGGGCGTAACGATCCTTTTACCAGTCGGAAGGTTTTACGGAGTTGCGCGCGATTTTGTGTTGCGCCCCATTCGACTTTTTAGTATCTTTGTCCCTATGAAAAACATCGTTTTTGACCTTGGCGGAGTTCTTTTCGCCCGTGATAAAAGCAAGTGCACCCCCGAACTGCTCGAATTTTTCAGTTTTCTCCGCGCCCCGCGCATGCCGCTCTTCTGGGAGGAGTACGACCGCGGCACGTCGACGCTCGAAGAGGTGACCGCCACCATCAGCGGGATGACCGGCCGTCCCGTGGAGACCTGTGCCGCCGTCCTTCGGCTGGCCGTCGACCTGCAGGAACCCGTGAAGCCGACCGAACGGCTCGTCGGCGACCTGAAAGCGGCGGGCTACCGGCTCTACGTGCTTTCGAACATGTCGCGCGAGTTCATCGACTTCCTGCGCCGCTTCCCCGTCTACGGGCTTTTCGACGGCGAGGTGGTCTCCTGCGAGGAGCACACCGTGAAACCCGAGCCGCGCATCTACGAGATTCTGCTCGAACGCTATGGCCTGACCCCCTCCGAGACGCTTTTCATCGATGACCGGGAGATGAACATCGAGGCGGCCGCCGCTCTGGGCATTCACGGCTTCGTCTTCGATCACCGCGATCCCGACGCGGCGTGCGACGCCCTGCGCCGGCGGTTGTTGCAATCGGACTGCATATAAACAAAAGGAAGAGACCGGCGCAAACCGGTCTCTTCCTTTTTGAGCCTCTTCCGGGAGATCAGTTGAAGGTGTAGCGGATGCTGAACATCGCCGACCAGGTCGAAATCGTGCCGGCGTACTTCGACCATGTGGGTTTGTTGAACGTGTAGGCGCCGTTCTCGTATTTCAGGATGTTGGTCGTACTGATCCGTTTGACGTTGCCCCAGTCGCGGTTGAGCATGTTGGCGATGTTGTTGACATCGAGTCCCAGCGAAATCGTGTTGCGCCGGCCTTTGACGTTGACGTAGAAGTCCTGCGAGAAGCGGAAGTTCAGCATGTGCTGCCAGGGCATCACGGCGCCGCCGCGCTTCGAGTATTCGCCGGTGTGCTTCGAGAGATAGTCGTCGTTCTGGATGAATTTCCAGTACTCCTCCCTGTTCTCGTCCGACGTGAACGGCATGCCGTCGAGTTCCTCGCGGGTCGGAATGTAGATCAGGTTCACCGCGCCGCGGTCGTTCGTCACGGGGTTCTGGTACTTGCCGCTCTGCACGTACATCGTGTAGGAGTAGCGCGAATAGGAGTACGAACCGATATATCCCTGGCGGAACGCCTCGTAGTAAAGCCCGAAGTTCGACGCGCCGCTCTTGTGCGCGAGGCGGTAGCCGACGTTGAGCAGGATGCGGTGGGGCGACACGTAGGATGCGTAACCCAGTTCGGGCACGTTCGAACCGTTCTTGTTGAACGTGTTGGTGCTGAATGCCGAGGTCACCTGGTCGCCGATGCCGTCGATCACGTTCTTGGCGCTCGAATAGGTGTAGGCCGCCGTCAGCGAGAGACCGAAGCCCCAGGTTTTCGACACCTGCGCCGAGACCGAAGCGTAGTAGCCGTCCACGTCGTCGGTGTTGTTGATCAGGTAGGGATTGACGGTCTCGCCGTCCTTATTCCTGATATTGCCGCTTTCCCAATAGGTGCGCGCCTCGGGTTCACCCGGGAGCCGGATGCCGCCCTCTTTCTCGACCATGCCGAGTTTGGTGACGGTCACCGAGTTGAAGTCCTTGTTGTAGATCCCCTCGATATTGAGGTTGACGTCGCCCGGAAGTTTCAGGTCCAGCGCCAGCGAGCTTTTCCACGTCGAAGGCATTTTGAGGTTCTTGTCCAGAATGGTCGGCTGCGTGTTGGCCGCCAGGTCATGTCCCTTGTAGGTTCCCTTGTACACGTCTTCCAGCATGTCTTTGACATTGGTGTGGAATTTGGGCATGTTGTCGCCCTTTTCGTTTCTGTAAAGCGTCAGTCCGTTCTGGATGGTGTTGCTGTTTCCGGCCACCGATACGAGCCATACGAACGGCAGGCGGCCGTTGAACACGCCCGTACCTCCGCGGAGGATATACTTGCGCTCGCCGGTCATGTCCCAGTTGAAGCCCACGCGGGGAGCCACCGACAGACGCGCCTTGGGCATATCCGAGGTCTTGTAGCCGCCGTGGTCGGCGAAGATCTCCGTAAAGTCCTTATTTTCGTTGCCCGAGATCGACGGATAGACCGGAACCTCGAAACGCACTCCGACCGTCGCCTTGAAACGTTCGCTCACGTTGATCTCGTCCTGCAGGTAGACCGAGTACTGCATGTGGGAGAACTGGGGGAACGCCTGCGAAAGGTCGTCGTTGTTGCCGTGTGCGATCCGGAACGCCAGCGGGGCCTTGTCGTTCTTGAAGTCGTCCCAGCTCTCGTAGACATAGTATCCCGCGCCGCCCTGCAAGTAGCCGTTCGTGGTCAGGTTGTGCTCGAACTGCAAACCGGCAACCAGCCGGTGCTTGCCCAGCGTGTAGCCGATCTCGTCGGTTAGGATGTGCGTCGACACTTCGCGCAGGTTGCCTTCGGTGAAGGGATCGAGTCCGAACGAGGCGTACAGGGCGCTCGCGCCGTTCTCGGCAGGCTCCAGAATGTCCACCGTCGGGAAGATGCCGCCGTCGTAGCTGCGCGGCTCGTACTGGTGCGAATAGGTGTAGCGAAGCGTGTTCGTCAGGCGGCTGTCCATGAAGCGGGAGTTGAGTTCGGCGGCCACCGACGTGAAGTTCTGCTCCTGATAGTAGCGCGAATTTCCGAAATACATGGCGTAGACCGAGGTGCGGCCGTAAACGTCCTTGTCGTACACTTTGCCGGCGTTGAGCGGCGAAATGGACGACGACGGGGCCGACGAATACTTGTTCTGCGTCCGGCTGAACCGCACGTTCAGCGCGTGGTTGCGGTTGATGTTCCAGTCCACGCGTGCCATGAGCTTGTAGCCGGGCGTCTTCACCGAATAGTTCTGGTAGGCACCGGGGTTGTAGCCGTAGTTGTCGATCAGGAACCGGCTCATCTCGTCGAGTTTCGCGGTCGTCGGGCGGTTGTATTGCAGGGCTTTGCCGAAATCCTGGCTTTCGCTCGTGCGGGCCAGCCGGGAGTTGCCCGGCGTGGTGTTCCACTCACGCTCGAAGTTGGCGAACACGAAGAGCTTGTTCCTGACGATCGGGGCGCCGACGCTGAATCCGAGCGTGTTGTTCCGCATCTCGCTCAGCGACAGTTTGCCGCCGTCGTACTTGTCGCCCTGGAGCTGGTCGCTCTTGGAGTAGAGGTAGGCCGAGACCTTCAGGTCGTTGGTTCCCGACTTGGTGACGGCGTTGATCGCTCCGCCCGTGAATCCGCTCTGGCGCACGTCGAAGGGGGTTATCGACACCGACACCTGCTCCAGCGCGTCGAGCGAAATGGGCGAACCGCCTGCGGGCAGGTTGCCGCCGATGCCGAACATGTTGTTGAACGCCGCGCCGTCGACCGTCACGTACGACTGGCGGTAGTTGCCGCCGCCGATGGCCAGTCCCGAGGTGGTCGACGAGGCCTGCGGCGTGAGGCGCATGATGTCGTTCATGCTGCGGTTGACCGTAGGCATCAGTTCGATCTGCTCGTTGGAGATGCTGGTGACCGCCCCTGCGCGGTTGACGTTCATCGAACTGTTCTTGCCGTCGGCCGTGATGACCACGGCTTCGAGCTGCTGGCTGTCCTTGAGGAAAGCGTCGCGCTTGAGGGTCTGGCCCAGCGACAGCATCAGTCCCGGGAATTCGACGCTCTGGCAGCCCACGAACGAGAAGGTCACCGTGTAGGGACCTCCCGTGCGCAGTCCTTGCAGGTTGTAGCCGCCGTTCTTGTCGCTCACGGCGCCGTACTGCGTGCCTGAAGGGGTGTGCACGGCGATGACCGTGGCGCCGGCGAGCGGCTGTCCGTCGGCGTCGGTCACCGTGCCGTTCATTCCCGAAGTCGTCACCTGCGCATCGGCTGCGCAAAATGCGAAGACCGAGAGCATGAGAAGGAAAAATTTCTTCATAAACGTTGGTTTTTGTGAATAAGGGATTTTTTGGGGTTTCGTTGTAGATGGATCGTTTGTTTCCTTTTTCGCGGCGTTTCGGTTTCCGGATTCGGCCGTTTTGAGAAAACGGCGAGAGACATTCCTGTTGCAGGAACATCCCTCGTCAGTCGTATGTGTGTCCTGAAAGAGCTTTTCGCCAATGGCGGGTACTCATTTCCGGGGTGTCTGTGCAGACGATTTCGGCCATTCCTTCCATGGCGCAAATATATATCAAATATTTGTGAGCCGCAATAGAATAGCGCAAATTTTCAGTCGACGATATTTCAACATTCCGGACTCCCGGTCCGGAAGCCTGCGGCACGTTCCTTGCGCGGGGCCGGGGTATGCTTTCGGTGCGTGAAAAATACTGGCGTTATTCGCTTTTCGTGCTTATCGCGGGGCTGGGTCTCACGATCTTCGCCGAGCTGACGCCGTTTCTGGGCGGCTTGCTGGGGGCCGTGACGATCTACGTGCTGCTGCGGCGTCAGATGTGGTTCTTGAGCGAACGGCGGCGGTGGCGGCGGAGCCTTGCGGCGTCGCTGCTGCTCGGCGAGGCGATCTTCTTCTTCCTCGTTCCGATCAGCCTGATCGTCTGGATGGTCGTCGACAAAATCCAGGGCGTGGCCCTTGATCCGCAGTCGGTCATCACGCCCGTCCGGCACGTCGCCGGACTCATCCAGCAGAAAACCGGCTACGACCTCTGGTCCGAGAGCAACCTGCAATCGGTGCTGGGCTACCTTCCCAGGGCGGGGCAGTGGCTCGGGGGCGGGATCGTGCATTTTGCCGTCAACCTCGTCGTGCTGCTCTTCGTGCTCTATTTCATGCTGATCGGGGGCCTGCGCATGGAGACCTACTGCCGCGAAATCCTGCCGTTCGACCGCTGCGCGGCGCGCAGCGTGATGCGCGAAATCCACATGATCGTGCGCTCGAACGCCATCGTCATTCCGCTGCTGGCCGTCTCGCAGGGCGTGGTGGCCTATGTCGGTTACCTGGCCTTCGGCGTTCCCGAGCCGCTTTTCTGGGGCGTGCTGACCTGCTTCGCCACGATTCTGCCCATCGTCGGCACGGCCCTCGTGTGGCTGCCGCTGGCGGCCTACATGAGCCTCGACGGCAACTGGGGGCAGGGCGTCGGGCTGGTGATGTACGGCACGCTGGTCGTCACGCAGGTGGACAACCTCGTGCGGATGGTCATGCAGAAGAAGATGGCCGACGTGCACCCGCTCATCACCATTTTCGGGGTCTTCATCGGTCTGTCGCTCTTCGGCTTTATGGGCGTCATCTTCGGGCCGCTGATGCTGGCGATGTTTGTCTTCTGCGTCAATGTCTTCAAACGCAGATACCTCGACGGGCTTCCCGACCGGGAACTGTTCCAGCCCGGCGGCAGATCGGGCGGATGATCGTTCTGTTTCCCGTCTTTTTTACGGAAAGAAAGCGGCCGGGGCGTTTTTCCTGAAAATTCCCCGGAAAAAAGTTGCATATAGATCGGAAGAGCACACGTCTGAACTCCAGTCACCGTACGAT
>OOAC01002331.1_pt1 | contig 10754 bp, 12 predicted proteins | sample 1671041 | NCBI WGS metagenome assembly OOAC01 (sample SAMN06348116, study PRJEB24527) | human gut metagenome | biome: human gut; feature: ankylosing spondylitis patient; material: feces | host: Homo sapiens | place: China | collected 2015-10 | reverse complement strand
CAGTCATGACACAAGAAAAGCTCCCTCACAGGAAGGAGCTTTGTCTACAGTCTGAGGCCAGTGGATCAAAATCCACTGACCTTCTTGTATTCCTGTAATTTTTCTTTTGCTGCCGGGGTCAGATTCTTAGGCACCTGAATCTGGATCACGACATACTGATCGCCGTGGGCATTTTTATCCTTCATGGATACCACACCCTTGCCTTTCAGACGGATCTTACTTCCGGACTGCGTACCTTCCTTCACTTTGCACATGACATCGCCGTACAACGTGGGTACACGGATCTCGCCACCCAGGGCTGCGGTAGTATAGGGAATATTGACCGTGGTATACAGATCCTGTCCTCTACGCTCCCAGCCCGGCTTCTCCTGTACCGTCACCTTCAGATACAGGTCACCGCTCTCACCGCCGGAGTAACCTTCACCACCCTTACCTTTCAGGCGGATACTTTTACCGGTATCGATACCTGCCGGAATGTGCACCTGCACGGATTCGGACTTGCCGGTAGCCGGATCTCTTAAGGTAAAGGTCTTGTCGCAACCATGCATTGCTTCGTCAAAGCTGATGGTGATGCCGGATTCCACATCCTGACCTTTGCTGCGGTAGTTCGCCCGGCTGCCCCGTCCGGAGCCTTTCTGTCCCTTGAAATACTGACCGAACAGATTGTCAAAAATATCCTCATCCCCGCCGAAGCTGCCGAAATCACCGGTACCGAAACCGCTTCCTCCGGTGCTGTAATGGAACGTGCCGTTGCCAAAGCCGCCGAATCCATCGGTGCCGAAGCCGCCGGTACCTCCATTGTAGTGGAAACCTCCTCCGTTCTTAAACTGCTCCTGATACTGTCTGGCTGCCTCCTCGTTAAATCCCTCCTGGAAAGCGGCAAAACCGTAAGTATCATATAGTTTCTTCTTTTTTTCATCCCCCAGCACATCGTAAGCCTCATTGACTTCCTTCAGCTTCTCCTCTGCCACAGGGTCTCCTGCATTGGTATCCGGATGGTATTTTTTCGCCAGCTTCCGGTATGCTTTTTTTATCGCTGCGGCGTCCGCTGTCTTGCTGACACCCAGTACTTCATAATAATCTCTTTTTGTTGTCTTCGTCATATTCCCTCCATTCTGCCCAACCGGTGAGCCACACAACCAAGACGTTCTCCATGTAAAAATCAGCCGACACAGTTCCCTGCGCGGCTGACCACTTCACATCTCTTTTCAAACAATTGTCTGCTGTTGCAGTCGCTTGTTCCTCTTACAGAGATTATATTATCACTATAGATTAGCACTCGCAAGTCCAGAGTGCTAAAAAATATATTAAATAATCATAAAATCCATAAACCGGCTATTACAATTTACCACCCTTAGAACCGCCAAAGCTTGCGGAATTCAGGATATTGGTGTCAAAGGTAAAGGTCAGTCTCTCCTCGGTGCGGGCTCTCTTCAAAGACAGCTGGATCATACGGTCCAGAAGCTCTTTGTAAGGAACGCCCACCGGATCCCACAGATAGAATGCCAGTGATCCGGGGATGGTATTGATCTCGTTAAAATACAGCTTACCGTTGTCCTCATCGATCATAAAGTCGATACGGGACACACCGTTACAGCCCAGTGCTTTAAAGGATCTGACTGCCAGCTCCCGGACTTCCTCTCTCTTCTCCGGTGACAGCTCTGCGGGAATCTTGCGGGATACGCTCGCCATGCCCTTGGAACCACTGCCCTTGGCATTGCTGACATATTTGTCTTCATAGCTTAAGATATCTTTGGTATGCAGGGGTTCTTCACACTCAGAGGCGATGGCATCATTCTCATCTCCCAGTACGGAGCAGTTGATCTCCCGCAGATTCGTAATGGCATGCTCCACCAGTACCTTAGTGGCATACTTGAAAGCATCGTCCACGGAATGGGTCAGTTCCACGCGGTTCTTTGCCACGCTGATACCTACGCTGGAACCTAAGTTGACAGGCTTTACGATCACGGGATAACCCAGTCCCTTTTCCACTTTGTCAAGAAGTGTCTCCATCTCCGCATAATCTGCCAGAGTATACAGCTGTGCATCCAGTACCGGCACATCGCATTCCTTTAATACAGCTTTCATGATGTATTTGTCCATACCAATGGCGGATGCGGTCACATCACAGCCCACGAAGGGGATGCCCATGGTCTTCAGGTAACCCTGGAAAGCGCCGTCCTCTACATTGGTACCATGCACTACAGGGAAAGCCACGTCGATCTCTACCGGTTTCTTCCCGCCGAACAGCTTCACCGGGAACGGCGTCAGGAATACCTTTCCATCCTCATTGGTCATAATGACTCTCTGGGATTTTTTCAACAGTTCGTCGATATTTTTATAGGATTCGATCTTGTCGATCTCCTCACCGATGTACATTTCATTACGCTTGGTCATATAGACCGGGATCACTTCGTATTTGTCTGTGTCCATGCTCATGACAGCCTGGATGCCGGAGATCACGGATACCTCGTGTTCTACACTCTTGCCGCCAAACAGCATTGCTACTCTTGTCTTCATTTATTTTCCCTCCTGAATTTTCCTACTCTCTCTGTCAACGATCCGAACCACTTTCGCAAAATCGCCTCTGAACCGACTAATAGTTATCCGTCAGGTCATTCTCTAATAAAATATACTTATGTCCCTGCCCTTTGATGGCATAGGCGTAAGATACAGCTTCCTCCAGCTTGTCGAATACCAGGCATTTCTCTTCCGGGAATCCCTTCTCCAACACGCCCTCCCTGATGGGCTCGGTGTGCCGTCTGCCCACTAACAGGATGTAATCGCAGCAATCCGCTGCGTAGTTACCGAATTTATGATTGTATTCCGCTTCCTTGTCACCCAGCTCTACCATGCCCGGCGTGATCAGGATCCGGATACCGTCAAACATAGCCAGCGTCTCGACCGCTGCCCTGGAACCTACGGGATTGGAATTGTAAGCATCATCGATGATCGTCACCAGACCGTGCTCCCGCATCTGCATACGATGGGGCACCGGCTCGATCCGGCGTACCGGGATCCGCAGTTCCTGCAGCGTCATGCCCATTTTATGAGCGACTGCGATAGCCCCCACCACATTGATGACATTGTGGGCACCGATGAGACGCATTTGGAATCTCTCGCTCTCGCCGTCCGGGGTCACTACCGTGAACTCCGTACCTAACTGGGATACCTTCACATCTTTGGCACAGTATCCTGTCCCTTCCGTCTCAGAATAATAGAAGATCTTCTCCGGGGTCTGATCATACGCGGGAGAAGCTGCCTGCTGCTGAATATAATCGTTGTCACCGTTCAAGAACAGCATGCCGCCTTCCGGCAGGGCATCCGCCAGCTCGAACTTCGTCTTCTGAATATTCTCCATGTTAAAAAAGGTCTCTAAATGCTGCGGTCCAATAGATGTGATCACACCGTGATCGGGATGCACCATATCGCAGATCTCCTTGATATCGCCCACATGGCGGGCACCCATCTCACAGACGAAGATCTCTGTGGTGGGCTTCAAGGAGCCTCGGATGGTCCGCACCACTCCCATCGGAGTATTAAAGCTCTCCGGAGTCACCAACACATTATATTTTTCCTGCAATAATGTCTGCAAATAGAACTTTACGCTGGTCTTGCCGTAGCTGCCGGTCACACCGATGACGGTAAGTCCCGGGACGCTTTTCAGCTTTCTCACAGCATCATTGATATAATACTGATTGATCCCCGCCTCCATGGGATGATTGATGACATTAGCCACAATATCCAGAAACAGATTCACAGATACCAGGATCATGCACAGTCCCGGGATCCGCTTCATTCCGCCCAATCCACACACCAGAGCGAATACCGCAGCCGTAAGGATCAGCTCCGTAGTGAGCAATCTCTTGACCCGGGCGGTATACACCAGCTTTTTCTTCGTGTTCATCCGCTTCATGGCACGATATACCACGATGATCACGAGCAGTACCAGATACTCGAAGATTTCAAGGGCAAGGTATGGGAACACACAGGTCACAATGCCCAGTGCCAGGCCAAAATAGAGAATCCATTGCAGCCGGAACTTCTTCTTCAGCCAGTGAAGGTGTTCTTTATTCTTATAGCCGTTCTGCTGGAACATATGAATATTATACCTCATGGTATAAAAATATGCCGGAACAGCAAGCACGACCGCTATCAGCACACGTATGATCATTGCAAATATGCCTCCATAATTCCCCGGAACTGTGCCGGCTTCTCAAGGAAAGAAAAATGACCGGTTCCCGGGATCACTGCCAGACCGCAGTTGGGTATCTTCTCTTCCATAATATGTGCATCCCGGATAGGAGTTGCCGTATCCTGATCTCCCCAGATCAGCAGCACTTCCTGACGGATCTTCGGAAGCAACTCCGTCAGATCCTCATTCACTGCCTTCACCATACACTGACGCATCATGGGTGTCGCATTGCGGTAGTCTGCCGATCCCTGTCGGCTCCTCCAGTCATCGATCACCTCCGGGAACATAGCATAGATCAGCTTCATGTTCAGGAATTTCTTCAGGATCTTGTACTTGCGGATCTTCCATTTCTGTGCAGTAGTACGCACCGGCAGGACACCTGCGCTGTCGATCAGGATAATGTTTGTGATCTCAAAAGGGATGCTCTCTCTGGCTGCCAGCTTGATGATCACGCGGCCACCGTAGGAATGCCCGATGAGGGTGGCCTGCTTTACCTGCATTACTTCCATAAATCTGCAGAAAAAATCCGCAAATCCGTCTACATCCCAGGGTTCCTTCGGTTCATCACTGCCTCCGAAGCCCGGGAAATCGAACTGGATCACACGGTATCTGCTGCCGTCTATCACACCGGCTACGGAATCATACACTCCCAGATCCGTACCCCAGCCTTGTAAGATCACAACCGTCTTATCGCCGGTACCGGTTGTTTTATAACATATATTATATCCGTCTACTACTATATTCATTGAAAACCTCAATTCAGTGTCATTGCTGTTACAATCTTTTATTATAATCGGAATCTGCTACAATGGCAACCGAAAACAAATCCGTTTATTTCCTCAGGTTTCGTCCTCCGTGTCCAGTCCCTGCATCAGAATACGATTCCATTCCGCATTATTACTTTCCAGTTCTTTCTTCTGCATAATACGATTGCGGTCGCTTAAGATCGCCAGCATTTCGTCCGCGATCTCCTCCGGCGGCAGATCAGAATAATGACACAGATAACCGATCATACGGCTCGCCGTAAAATCCGTATTCAGATTCTTCGTCACCAGATCACAGAACGATTCCGGATAACCGCGGGATAGGAGCATTTTATATAATTGCATACTTTGGGAAGATCTTGGTTTCATATTTATTCTATGCCTTCTTAATATGAAAGATCACGCCGCTCTTGGGGTAGATCCACTCGTCCTTGATCGCAATATCATAGAGTCCGGCTCTCTGGATGCAGGCTCCGACATTGGCAGTGCTTTCCTTATTGAGATAGGAATACATAGTGACATCCATTCCATTCTTGTATTTCAGCTTGATATGGGGCTCCTTGGTCGGATCCACCAGAGTCACCTCGAAAATAGAGTTCCATACCCGGGGCATCTTGAAATAGATGCTGACCAGATGCTCCCCGCTTGCCTCGTTGCGGTCAAAATCCAACTTGAATTTCAGGATAAATCCGTTGCTCTTGCGTTCTACTTCAAACTGCGCTTCGTCTTCATTATCTCCGCTGTTGTCAATTCGCAAAATCGGCATGAACAGGTCATTGATCACATCCCGTATCTTATCCGCGGGAATACTGTTGATGAAGTCCACAGCTTCCGGTTCCACCACCAGATCCTCATTGAAAATGCTCTTGGTGAAATCCGCATCCTGTCCGGTCTCCAGCAAACCACCGTCCAGACTCTTTTTATCATAGGCGAAACCGAGTCTGATCACATCGCCCGTGTAGTTCTCGTCTGTTCCTCCCAGACACTTTACGCTGAACTTCAATTCCTCATCGATCAGGTAATACTTTCCGTCTGTGGCTCCGGGGAATCCGGCTTTTACATATTCCTCTGTCAGATTCGGCTCCAGATTGATCGTGTAATCGAACATTTTCCGGATCCTGGCGCCTCTTGCCCTGTCAAAATATTTCTCCATATTGGTAGAAAGCATATCCACCGCATCTTCATCCTTTATCATGGAGGTAATGGTGGATTTCAGGAAAGTCTTTTTATCTTCATCGCTGAAGGAATCCAGGATCTCCGGCTCCCCCATCAGCGTCTTGGTGATCTGCTGGGAGGTCTCTCTGGCGTAGGCATCCTGGGTCAGCTTGTTATTCAGTATATCGAATAACAGAAATGCCGCCAGCACACCGATGAGATTTCCCACGATATTGTCGATCAGGTCATCCAGCGTGTAACCGTTCTTCAGTGCCAGATACGTATATCCCACAAACACCAGCAACAGTGCGATCAGCACCAGTACCATAGTGGCGGACAGCGTATCCATCACTCTTTTTTTCTTCTTTTGTTTCTGATTATCCATGAATTTCCTCCCTCGTAAATACGCCCTCATAGATGGCCGGCTGTTTCCTGTAATATGCCCAGAACCGGTCACCGTAGTCATAATGCCACCATTCCGACGGCAGATTGGTAAATCCCGCATCTATCATAGCATAATAAAGCAGACGGCGATTTTCACGGACCTGCTCGTCCTCTGCCCCCTGTACATGCTCCGGTGCCTCAAAATACGCTGCACAGGTCTTATCCGTAAAAGCATCGAATCCACATCCCATAGGAAGCTCTCTGCCCTCCGGATCCAGAAGCGTCAGATCAATGGCTCCTCCGGTGGTATGGGCGGGAGGCACCTTTGTATCCGGTACCGGGTCCGAGACAAATTTGCAGATCGCAGCTCTCCTTTTTGCCTCCGGCAGCTCTTCTAAATGAAAATCCCGGATGATGTCCACAGAATACTTTTCAAACAATTCATGCTGCAGCGCAAAGGGGCGCCAGGCATCCCAGATGCGGAACCGGTAACCATCCGGCAGATTCCCCGCCGCCTTCACCAATTTCTCATACATCTCCTTACGGACGAAACACTTCTCTTCCGCATGGTCCATATGCAGGATCGGATACAGCATTTTCACATCCCACAGATCACAGCTTTTCAATTCTATAAACGCGGAATCCACAAACGCACTGTCTATATAGCGCTCCGGATCCCCGATCGTCGGTATCGGCCTCATGGGATCAGCCTCCTTATTATTTATATTTATCATAATACCCCTTTTCCACTAAATATGGCAAGTGTCTGGTGCATCAAAAAAGAGACTGCATATCAAAATAGCAGTCTCTTTTTTATGTCCGTTTACAGATTTTCACCGTTCGATCCAATCACCTCGTGGTACCAGTATGCGGAGTCCTTAAGGATCCTCTTTTGAGTGGTGTAATCCACATAGATTAATCCGAATCTCTCCGTATAACCGTTGTTCCACTCCATGTTATCGATAGCTGACCAGGCAAAATAACCCCAGATATCAGTTCCCTCCTCTGCCGCTTTTTTCAGGCAGCTTAAATAGCGGTGCATAAAGTCGATTCGCATAGGATCATGAACCTTACCGTCCAGGAATACCCAGTCGGGACAGGACAGTCCGTTCTCCGTAATTACGATGGGAAGTTTGTATTTTTCCTGCAGGAACTTCGGTACATAATACAGACTCTCCGGTGTCACCTGCCACTTCATTGCAGTCACCGGTGCTCCGCAGGGATTCTTCGCCTCGCGATATCCCCCCTGACCATCCGATTCCACTCGTCCGCTCTGGTAGACATTGATTCCCAGGAAATCCAACGGTTCAGTTTCAGGTCTTCCGGATTCCGTAACTCCTCCGGGCAATTCTCGCCATAGGCTTCCATGCCTTTCTCCGGATAATGTCCTAAAATGACGGGATCCAGCCACCAGGAGACTGCCCACAGGTCCTTCGTATCTTCCCGCAGGGTGGCAATTCTTGCTGCTTTCACATCCTCAGGTTGGTCGCTTACAGGCACCGAACTTCCGAAGCAGAATGCCACACCGATCTCGGGCTTTTTCTTCGCGTATTTTCGGATGACCTGCACCGCTCTGCCGTGGGCTTTCAGGTGATTATGGATTGCCAGCAGATACTCCGGCTCAGTGAGCCGTAACTTCGGAGCACAGTTTCCCTGCACATGTCCGATAATCAGATGGCACTGGGGCTCATTTAATGTCATCCAGTGGGACACTCTGTCGGAGAGTCTGTCCACGATTACCTTCGTATATTCTGCAAACCACTCGGGGCTCTCGGGATTCTGCCATCCCCCGCGAATCTGTAATTGCTGGGGAAAATCCCAGTGGAATAAAGTAACCCAGGGTTCAATTTAGATCTCTAGCAAAGCATCCACCAAATCACTGTAAAACTGCAGTCCTTTTTCATTCACCCGTCCCGTACCGTCTGGCAATACTCTGGACCAGCTGATGGAAAAGCGGAATGCTTTCAGTCCCATATTCTTCATTCTCTGAATGTCTTCCTTATAATGATGGTAAAAATCACAAGACACATCACCTGTCTCTCCGTCTAAAATATTCTGTTTTCCTTCAGGGTTCTTACGCGTGTCATGGCAATGCACATCCCAAACGGATTCTCCTCTGCCGTCCTCATAAGCGGCTCCTTCAATCTGGTAAGCTGCTGTTGCCGCGCCCCAAACAAAATCTTTGCGAAAGCTCATTCCGTTTCCTCCTTATTTATCCTTTTACGGCTCCGATGACAATACCTTTGACAAAGTACTTCTGGAAGAATGGGTAGACACACATGATAGGCAGTGCACCCATGACCGCCACTGCCATACGAATGGAAATGGAAGGCATCTTCATGGTACTTGCTCCGGCTGCGGAAGCCTTTTTTATCATCTCAATATCATCCATCATCTTCTTCAGCAATACCTGAATACTGTACAGATTATCCCGGTTCACATAGTACAGACCATTCAGCCAGTCATTCCAGTAAGACAGTCCGATCAGCAGTACCAACGTCACGATAATGGGTTTCGACATAGGAAGCACTACTTTAGTGAGGATGTAGAGTTCTCCGCCGCCGTCGATCCTTGCCGCTTCGAGGACTTCCTCCGGGATGTTTGTCGTAAAGTATGTACGCAATATGGAACATCTGTGTCCACATCATGTAGCCAGGCACTAGTCCACCGTTGAACAACATGGTAAAGAAAATATAAAAGGCAAAAATATTTCTTCCTGGCAGATTTTTTCTGGACAACGGGTAAGCGTATAAAGTAGTCAGCATCAGGCTCGTCAGTGTTCCCACAATCGTCACGAAAAAGGATATTGCGTAGCCTCTGACAATGGAGGTACTGTCCATCAGCAAATATTTATAGGCGGACAGGTCGATCTCCGTGGGCCAGAACCGGTAGCCTGTCTTCACCAGTGCCGTCTCTGAAGTGATGGAAGAACTGAGCAACAGTATAAACGGCATGACACACATCAGAGACAATATAATTAATACGGTATTGATTACAACCTGGTATTTTGTATCTTTTATGACCATAATCTCATCTCCTTAAAACAGTGCATTTTCACGGCTGACCTTGCGGACGATCATATTGGCGGTCAGTACCAGAATGAATCCAACGATGGACTGATAGAAGCCTGCTGCCGCCGACATACCCACGTTGTTCAGTGTTGTTAGTCCGCGATATACATAAGTGTCGATCGTATTAGTCACATCGATCAAGGCTCCGCTGTTCATGGGTACCTGATAAAACAGGCCGAAGTCTGAATAGAAAATACGTCCGATGGACATCAGCACCAGCGTGATGATTGTGGGTTTCAGACTGGATAGTGTCACATATCTGACCTGCTGCCATCTGGTAGCTCCGTCAATCACCGCCGCTTCATAATATGTCTTGTCGATTCCCACCACCGTTGCGAAATAGATGATGCTGCTGTAGCCGAAATTTTTCCATAGATAGACAAATGTAATAATTAAAGGCCAATACTTTGGCTGTGAATACCAGGCGATGCCATTCTTGCCCAAAGGCTCCAAAATAGAGTTATTAATGAATCCGTTCTGTGTATTTAAAAAGCCATATACAATATAGCTGACGATGACTGTGGAGATCAGATAAGGGATCAGAATCAGCGTCTGATATAGTTTTTTCTTCGTCTTGGATCTCACGTCATTTAACAGAATTGCTACCGTAATGGCCAGGATATTCCCCAGGATAATAAATACTGCATTATATAATAATGTGTTTCTGGTAATATTCAGTGCATCTTTTGTGGCAAATAGATAAGTAAAGTTGTCAAGTCCGATCTTCGGGCTCTTAAACATTCCCAGTTTGTAATCATATTTTTCAAATGCCATGATCAGTCCCGCCATGGGGATATAGTTGTTGATAAAAATGTACACAACACCGGGGATCAACATGAGATATAAAGGAAGATAACGTCTCCATTTTACGAAAGTACTCTTCTTATTCATGAGTATTACCTGTTCCTTTCTTTTGAAAGAGGTCCCACCAAAGAACTGGCGGGACCTCTTTTGGCTTCAAAGCTTATATTTTAGGTTTGGACGATTATTTTTATGATTTGTAGTGCTTTAGTTCTGCTCTGCAAGCCATGCATCCAGCTGTGCCTGCTTAGCTTCGATAATGGTGTTGATACCTGCTGCATCCAGTTCCTGATTCATCTGGGGGATAGCTGTCTCAGGATCCAAGCATCCGGTCAACAGACCTGCACGATATTTCTCTACTACATTGTTACATGCAGTTACTTC
>OOAC01002322.1_pt1 | contig 10772 bp, 9 predicted proteins | sample 1671041 | NCBI WGS metagenome assembly OOAC01 (sample SAMN06348116, study PRJEB24527) | human gut metagenome | biome: human gut; feature: ankylosing spondylitis patient; material: feces | host: Homo sapiens | place: China | collected 2015-10 | reverse complement strand
CCCAGCAGGGACGCTGTCCCTGCACCCTGCAAGGGGCAATTGCCCCTTGACCCCTTCGCGCGATTGAGTTGGTCGCGCTTTCATGCTTCTTCCGCGTGCAGCTTTTTGGGGCTTCGCCTGAGCCGTTATTTGTCCGCCTTCAGCCAGCTTTCCCAAATGTCGGGCTGGTAGCCGATGGTGCATTTTTGTCCGCTGCGGACGATGGGGGATTTCAGCAGCCACGGGTTTTCCTGAATCGCGGTCATAATCACGCTGTCGATGTTGCAGTAGCACGCGGGATGCTCCTTCGCGCGCTTGTCCTCGCGGTCAAGAAGCCCCTGCATCCCCACGTCTTTCGCCATCACCTGCAATTCGCGCTCGCCCAGCTTGTGCTTCTTCAAATCCATCACCTGCACCTGCACGCGGCGCTCCTTGAAGAAGCGTTCCGCCTTCTGCGCATCGAAATTCTTCTTGCTGATATAAAGCTGAATCACGCCTTGTTCCTCCTTACGTCATCGCCCAAGAATTGCAGCAGCATACACTGTTTTCCATCCAGCAGGCGGGATGTGATGCGCTCGGTGTAGCGGCGGCGCAGCTCCTCCACGTTCAAATTGGTGCTGATGACCGTGCCTTTGCCGCGCAGCTGCCGCTCGTTGATGAGGTTGAACCACTGCACGATGGTGATGTTCTCCATCAGCGGTTCAACGCCCATGTCGTCAATCATCAGCACGTCGGTATCCATCAGCGTGTCCATTTCCTCCTGTTTGCCGGAGAAGTACGCGCGGCGGGCGACGTCCAGGAAGCGGTAGGCGCTGATCATCATCACGTTGAAGCCGCGCTCCAGCAATCGCTTCGCGATGGCGTGCATCAGGTACGTTTTGCCCAGGCCGCTCTGCCCCATCAGCAGCAGATCCATCGTCGCGGCGTTGGGGTACTTTTCGGCATACTGTTCGCACTGGTGGCGCAGCATGTCCATCAATTGCCGCTGGCTGTACTTTTTGCCCGGCAGCGGCTGGTCGGAGAACACATTCGGGTCAAACGCGGCGAACGACTGCTCCGCCTTTTCGCCCAAGCCGACCTCGCGGTACAGCCGCGCATAGAACGCACTGCGCAGGCATGGGCACATTTCGCGAATCGGCTCGCCGACGTAGCCCGTGTCGCGGCACTGCTTGCAGCGGTAGACGGGATCAAGATAATCCGCCGGGAAGCCGCTTTGGCGGAGCAAATCGGCGATGCGCTTGTTCATCACGTCCATGCGGGCGGGCAGGTCATCCGCCGCCGCTTTGCCGTTCAGGATGCCGCGCACGCCGCCGAAAATCAGGTTCTGCCGCTCGGCGAGGTACTGCCCAATCTCCGGGCAGCGGGTGATAACCTCCTGCCGCCGCCGAAGCTCCTCCTGCGAATTTTTGAGGCGCTGCTGCTCGTACTCCTGCTGCAGCGCCTGCATGATCTCCTTACGCATGGCTTTCCTCCCACTCCTGCATCATGGCGTCCATGGCATCCTGCGTCGGCGTGTAGGTGCGCTGGGTGTACTGCTGCTCCCCGACGACCTTCGGCGCGCGCGCGGCGGGTGCGTTGGATTGGCTCGGCTGCTGCTCGAAGCGTTCGCGCTCCGCCTTTGCCGCCTCCATCGTCGCGATGCCTTTTTCCCGGAAAACTTTCAACATCTTGTTGAGGTATGCCATCGGTGATTTCTTCCCTGCCGCCCACGGCGCGCAGCCCAGCACAAACATCTGCGCGAACCGCCACTCTTCCGTCCACTGCTTCACAAGGGCACGGTCGGCGGCGTTCGGCTTCGTCTTTTCGTCCAGCTGCATCGCCTGATACAGCACAATCAGGAACTCGTTCTGCTCGTCAATCTGCCGCATGTACGCGTCAATTTCCGGCAGCGTGCGCAGGCTGCGGTTCTGCCACGCCATCAGCGTCTGCATCACGTCCTGCAGCGTCGTCATGCCCCATTTGGCGCACTGCTGCGCCGCCAGCAGAATCACCGGGTCAGGGTACATGGTCTGGAAGCTCTTGTACGTCGCTTTCGTCGTGTCGTTGATGGTAATGCTGTAATTGCCCAGCGCGCGCAGGAATTGCTTGATAGGCTCGTTTTCCTTCCGGCTGCCCTCAATATCGCCCGACACATCCTGCTCCGTGCGCACATTCCCCTGCTCGTGCAGCCGCTTCAAAATCCCGTCCAGATACGCAAACGACGGGTTGCTGCTCTTGATGGTTTCATCCACCGCGCGCAGGATTGCATCCGGCGTGAACTGCCAGTCCACCAGCCACTTGCTGTACATCGTCTGTTCCGGCTCGGTCGGGTAGCGGCGCAGGCCCAGCTTCTCCAGCACCTTCTTGCTGCCGCTCCAAACGGTCTGGTCGCGCCGGAAAATCTCCTGCGCCTCCTCCACCGTCTGCACCTTTTCGTCCGCCAGCCGCATCGCCATCTGTTCGGCTTTCTTCATGCTCACGTTCTTGCCGTGCTTCTGCACCATGTGGCGCATCATGGCAATCACCACGTCCGGCGGCAGGCGCATCTGCTCCACCCACTCGTAGCATTGGCTGACGTCCTTGCCATGCAGCCGGCGGTCGTTGTCGAACACGCCGTAGATGGCTTCCGCGAATTGCTCGTATGCGGGGTCAATCTGCGCCTGTGCGCCCGTCATCATCACCTGATAGATGTTCTGATAGCGGTACTGCGGTGGATTATCCGCCACGCGCTGCACCAGCCCCTTGCGCTCCCAGTAGCGGTATGCCGCGCGAATATCATCCTCCGTCATGTTCAGCTCCCGCGCCATTTGCTGCAAATCGCTGATGGCCTCGTGATGATAGCACGCCACCAAGCCGAAGAGGTACACGCGCACCGCGTCCCCCGACGCTTCGGGCAGATAATTGAGGATGAACTGGTTGGGCAGCGGCGTTACGTCAAACAGCGCCGCCTGCTCGTCAAAGGAAAACATTGCCATGCAAGCCGACCTCCGTACCATCTTCCGACAGGTTTCCCTCCTATTATACCATGCTTGCTTCAAGCCGTCAAATGTGGTATAATGGAATTTGTTCATGCGGATTTCTGCATAAAAAGGGAACGGATATACATCATCAGGAGGATTCTCACCTATGGGGCGTACAGTAGTCATTGCGGAAAAACCGAGCGTGGGGCGCGATATTGCCCGCGTGCTTGGCTGCCAGAGCAGCGGGCGCGGCTGCCTGACGGGCGGCGACTGGGTCGTGACGTGGGCGGTCGGGCATCTGGTGACGCTGGTTGAGCCGGACGAGCTCGATGAAAAGTACAAGCGCTGGTCGTTTGATACGCTGCCGATTCTGCCCGCCGAAATCCCCTTGAAAGTCATTGCCAGCAGCCGCGATCAGTTTGCCGTCGTCCGCAATCTCATCAACGCGCCGGAAACCGATCGGCTCATCTGCGCAACCGACGCGGGGCGCGAGGGGGAGCTGATTTTCCGCTACATCTACGAAAAAGCGGGCTGCAAGAAGCCTTTCGACCGCCTGTGGATTTCCTCCATGACGGACGAGGCGATTCAGGAGGGCTTCCGCGCCATCCGCAGCGGCAGCGACTACGACGGCTTGTACCGCAGCGCGCAGTGCCGTTCACAGGCGGATTGGCTTGTGGGCATGAACGCCAGCCGCGCTTTTACCCTGCGCTATGACGCGCTGCTGTCCGTCGGGCGCGTGCAGACCCCAACGCTTGCGATTCTGGTCAAGCGGCGGAAGGAAATCGAGGACTTCAAGCCGGAGGAATACGCGACCGTCACGGCGGATTTCGGCGACTACCGCGGCATGTACTTCCGCGAAGGCTTGGAGCCGGACACGCACATCCCCAAAATCGACGACGCGAAAGCCCTCGCCGCGCAAATCAAGAATCAATCCGCCACAGTGATAAGCGCCGAAACCACCCGCCGCCGCGACCTGCCGCCCCAGCTCTACGACCTGACCAGCCTCCAGCGCGACGCGAACCGTCTGCTCGGCTTCACCGCCGATAAGACGCTCAAGCTCGCCCAGTCCCTCTACGAAACGCGCAAAGCCCTCACCTACCCGCGCACGGACAGCCGCTATCTGCCGCCGGACATGATTCCGCGCGTTGTGCAGACGATGAAGGTGCTGCCGGAAAGCTATCAGGCGCTTGTGCCGGGCGCGCTGCCGGATGGAAAGCTGCCCGTCAGCAAGCGCACGATTGACGAAACGAAGGTCACCGACCACCACGCGATTCTGCCCACGCCGAAGCGAATCAATCTGGACAGCCTGCCCGAAGACGAGCGGCAGCTGTACGATATGGTCGTCCGGCGGATGCTGACGGCGTTCTATCCCGCGTGCGAGTACGACGCGACGAAGGTCATCACCGGGGTCGGCGAGCACCAATTCCGCACGAACGGGCGCGTCGTGCTGCAAAACGGCTGGCGGGATGTGCCGCCGCTGGCGAATCCGCCGAAAGCCGGGCGCGCGAAGAAAAAATCCGCCGATGCCGAGGAGGAAACCGCCCTGCCGCCGCTGTCCCCCGGCGACACGCGCACCGTCCGCGCCGCCGAGGTCAAGAGCGACCAGACCAAACCCCCGGCGCAGCACAACGACGCGTCCCTGCTCTCCGCGATGGAAACCGCCGGGCGCGAATCCACCGACGAGGAAATCGCGCGGCAGATGAAGGGCAGCGGCATCGGCACGCCCGCGACCCGCGCCGCCATCATCGAGCGGCTGATTCAGGTCGGATACGCCATCCGCAAGGGCAAGACGATTCTGGCGACGGACAAGGGTGTGCAGCTGATTCAAATTGTGCCGCAGGAGCTGTCCTCCCCCGAAATGACCGGGCGCTGGGAACTGGCGCTCGACCAAATCACCGACGGCAGGCAGGACGCGGACAAGTTCATGGACAGCATCCGCAAATTCTCCACGTTTCTGGTGAATTTCGCCCGGAATAACCGCGCCGATGTCGTTTTCCCCGACGACGGGCATCGAAAAAAGCGCACGCAGTCATTCGTCACGCGCGGCACGAAAATTGACGGCTGCGTCTGCCCGGTCTGCCGGAAGGGCGGCGTGCTGGAAAGCCCGCAGGCGTTTTTCTGCTCCCGCGCGGCGGACGGCTGCCACTTCACCCTCTGGAAGGACTGCCTGACGCGCGGCGGCGGGCCGATGCTGACGGAAAAGCTGCTGCGCCTGCTGCTGGAAAAGCAGGTTGTGCGCGGCTCAACGGGCGCAATCACCCTGCTGGACGGCGCGATTTCGTTCTTCCCCAACGGGTCGGATCGCGCCAGCGCCTGCCGCCCGCTGACGTACGAGAAAAAGCACCGCTGATACGCCTTGCTTTTTTCCGCTAATGCGTGTACAATAGAGTGTGTTTCTAAAATGAGACCGGTGCAGTTTCGAGCAGATTTTCTTGCAATTCAAGGATGAAAACCGAAGGTTTTACTTAAGGTAAATCGAGGTTTGAAGACGCAGAAGTGCATGAAAAGATGCCGAAAATGCTGCCGGGCGAATTTAGAAACACACTCTAGGAAATGAAATGGAAACGCCGGTTTTTTTCCGGCAGAAAGAGGTCTTAAAATGGCTGCAACGCTCCGCAAGCGTGAGGAAATCCCCGCGCAGTACAAATGGGACTTGTCGCACATTTACCCTGATGATGCCGCGTGGGAGGCCGCTTTGGCGGATGTGCTTGCGTCCGGCAAGAAGTTCGCCGCGTGGGAGGGCAAAGTCGCCGAGAATCCCCGTCAGGCCATTCGCGAGTATTTCGACTTGAATCAGCAGGCTGAGCCCGTTTTCTCCTACGCGTTCCTTCGCGGTGAAACGGACAACGGCGACCCGGTTGCGCAGGGACTTCGCGCCCGCGCGTCCCAGATGGGCGTGCAGCTGTCCACCGCGATGTCCTTCTTTGAGCCGGAGCTGCTCTCGCTGGATGATGCGCTGCTGGCGGAAATCGCCGCTGATCCGGCAATGGCGGATTATGACGCGTTCCTGCGCAACCTGATTCGCCAGAAGCCGCACACGCTGCCCGCCGAGCAGGAAAAGCTGCTCGCCATGATGGGGCAGGTCGCCCAAGCCCCGAACCACATCTTCGGGATGCTGACCGACGTGGATATGTCCTTCCCGCCCGTGCAGATGCCCGACGGCACGACTGCTGAGCTGACTGAAGGCACATATTCCCAGTTTATCCGTTCGGAAGACCGCGAAGTCCGCAAATCGGCGTTCGACGGCATCATGAACACCTACGGCAATTTCGGCAGCACCATCGCCGCAACGTACAACGGCAGCGTGCAGAACGACGTGTTCCAGGCGCGCGCCCGCCATTACGCCACCGCCCGCGATGCCCGCATGGAACCGCTGGAAATCCCCACGAGCGTCTACGACAACCTCATCAGCGAAGTGCACGCGGCGATTCCGGTGCTGAATGAGTATCTGGCGCTGCGCAAAGCGCTGATGGGGCTGGATGAATTGCACATGTACGACCTCTACACGCCGATGGTCAAGGATTTCCACATGGAGCTGAGCTACGACAAGGCGTTTGACCTTGTGCTGGAAGGCCTGAAGCCGATGGGCGAAGACTATTTGGCCAAGCTGCGCGAAGCCCGCGTCGGCGGCTGGATTGACGTGTACCCCTCCAAGGGCAAGTCCTCCGGCGCGTTTTCCTCCGGCAACCTGCGCGACGTGCACCCCTATGTGCTGCTGAACCACAACGACAATTTGTCGGATACGTTCACCATCGCGCACGAGTTGGGGCACTCCATGCACTCCTTCTACTCCAACACCAACCAGCCCGCGCCCAAGAGCGATTACAGCCTGTTCGTGGCGGAAGTTGCGTCCACCTGCAACGAGGCGACGATGATGCGCCACCTGCTCAAGACGTTCGCGGACGACAAGAAGACGCTGGCGTACCTGCTGAACCACTTCCTGGAGCAGTTCCGCACGACCGTGTTCCGTCAGACGATGTTCGCGGAGTTTGAGCTGATTGCCCACACGATGGCGGAGCAGGGGCAGCCGCTGACCCGCGAGAGCCTGTCCAAGGCATACTACGAATTAAACCAGAAGTATTACGGCGCTGTCTGCACGGTGGATGAGAACATCGCCAACGAGTGGATGCGCATCCCGCACTTCTATCGCTCCTACTACGTCTATGTGTACGCGACGGGCTTGTGCGCGGCGGTTTCGCTCAGCGACAAGATTCTGTCCGAAGGCGAAAGCGCCGTCCGCGACTACCGCAAGTTCCTGTCCGCGGGCTGCTCCGTGCCGCCGATTGACGCTTTGAAGCTGGCGGGCATCGACATGAGCAGTCCCGAACCCATCCGCCGCGCGCTGGGCGTTTTCAAGGACACGCTGGCGCAGTTCAAGGCGGTTATGATGGCGTAATACGATTTTTAGCTTCGCCTGAGCAATCTGCTTGCACCTTTGCTCATTCTTAGCTAAAAATCGTATAAACAGGAGGTTCATTTTCCATGATGCACGGTTACGACAAGGATGCGGCGGTTGCGTTCATCACCCGCTGCATCCGCAAGGCGGATCACCCGGAGTTGGCGGAGGACATTCCCGCGCTCGTGCCGCAGATGATTGATGCGGACATGGCGTACATGCACGAAGCGGGCGTTTTGGACGACGACGGCTACGCGGGCGACGCCTACTATGAGGACGACGAAGCAATTGAGTACATTGTCGAATCACTGGCGGCGAAGAACGCGCTCGACCCCGAACAGGCGGTCAAGCTCGCCGCGCTGGTGGACGACTACCTCGATGCCCAGCAGATGTTTTTGGAATCGCAGGGTATGGTGGAGTACGACGAATAACCATTTTGGGGGCAGGAGCGCGGCGAATTAGCTTGCGCCTCTGCCCTCGTTTGACCTAATGGAGGAATGACGTGTTCAGTGCCTATTGTCCTGATTTACTGCTTGGTCAGTGCCTGACCGACGTCGCCCGCACGCCGGATTTTATCGTCCGCTGGACGTTCATTGGGAGGACTTCGCCGTACATTCTGCAAACGTACTGCGGCTTCCGTGTGACGCACGAGGGCGAAACCATCCTGACCCAGCGGATGCTTTACACCCGAACCGACTTTGATGAGCCGCTGACGGATGCCAACCGCCGCTTCGACCACGACGTTGTCCGCCTGACTTCCCTGCTGCCCGTGAAAATTGTCGGCGTCAAGTGTTCCAACACGAATGACCTGATTCTCTGCGCCGAAAATCACCTGCGCATCGAAATTTTCGCCGACGCACCGCCCGTGTGCGAGGACTGGCGCTTCGGACCGCAGGATGATGTGCGTCTGAGCGCCTTTACAGACTGCGTTCACTTGAAATAATGGAGGAACACCATGTTCACGCACTATTCTCTTGACACGCTGCTTGGGCATTCGCTGACCGCCATCGGGCGCGCGGCGGATTTGGTCTGGTGGATTTTCGATGTGGACGGCGCGAAATATTCGCTGCACACGCAATGCACCTTCCGCGTCCTGCACGACGGTGAGGCCGTGCTGAGTCGCAGCGACATTTACTGCATCCGCGACGACAAGCCGCTTGGCAGGGACAACAGCTGGTTCGACTACGACGTCGCCGAGCTTGCGCCTCTCCTGCCCGCGAAGGTCGTCAGCATCGAGTGTTCCGAAATGAACGACCTGACCATCTGCACCGAAAACGGTCTACGCATTGAGATTTGGGCAGCTGAATCGCCGGAGCATGAGCAATGGCGATTCTTCCGGCATATTCCCAAGTCGGATGATCCGCATTTGGTGGCGTATGGGAATTATTTGGATTGCGAATGAGTACACAGAAAGGGACTTGTCTTTTCGGCAAGCCCCTTTTCATTCCACGCAAAAAGAGCGACCTGCTCTTTTCAGAACAAGCCGCTCAATATTTACGCAACCGTCAAATTACGCGTGGGGGCCAGCTTCAACCAGCGCCTTGCCAGCGTCGTTGCCGGTGTACTTGACGAAGTTCTTCTCGAAGCGGGACGCCAGATCCTTCGCCTTCTTCTCCCATTCGGAAGCGTCGGCATAGGTGTCGCGGGGGTCGAGAATCTTGGAGTCCACGCCCGGCAGTTCGGTCGGAACCTCAAAGTCGAAGTACGGAATCTTCTTGGTGGGCGCCTTCAGGATGTCGCCGGACAGAATCGCGTCGATGATGCCGCGGGTATCCTTGATGGAGATGCGCTTGCCAGTGCCGTTCCAGCCGGTGTTGACGAGGTACGCCTTCGCGCCGTTCGCCTTCATCTTCTTGACCAGCTCTTCGCCGTACTTGGTCGGGTGCAGTTCGAGGAACGCCTGACCGAAGCAAGCAGAGAAGGTGGGGGTCGGCTCGGTGATGCCGCGTTCCGTGCCAGCGAGCTTCGCGGTGAAGCCGGACAGGAAGTAGTACTGGGTCTGTTCGGGCGTCAGGATGGACACGGGCGGCAGCACGCCGAACGCATCAGCAGACAGGAAGATGACGTTCTTCGCGGCAGGCGCAGCGGACACCGGGCGCACGATGTTCTTGATGTGGTTGATCGGGTAGGACACGCGGGTGTTCTCGGTCACGGACTTGTCGGCGAAGTCGATCTTGCCGTCCTTGTCGAGGGTGACGTTCTCCAGCAGCGCATCACGGGTGATGGCGTTGTAGATGTCCGGCTCGGAGTCCTTGTCGAGGTTGATGACCTTGGCGTAGCAGCCGCCTTCAAAGTTGAACACGCCGTTGTCGTCCCAGCCGTGCTCGTCGTCGCCGATCAGCAGACGCTTGGGGTCGGTGGACAGGGTGGTCTTGCCGGTGCCGGACAGACCGAAGAAGATGGCAGTGTTCTTGCCTTCCTTATCGGTGTTGGCAGAGCAGTGCATGGACGCGATGCCCTTCAGCGGCAGGTAGTAGTTCATCATAGAGAACATACCCTTCTTCATCTCGCCGCCGTACCACGTGTTCAGGATGACCTGCTCACGGCTGGTGATGTTGAACGCCACGCAGGTTTCGGAGTTGAGGCCCAGCTCCTTGTAGTTCTCGACCTTCGCCTTGGACGCGTTGTAAACCACGAAGTCCGGGGTGAAGGTCTTCAGCTCTTCTTCAGAGGGCTGGATGAACATGTTCTTGACGAAATGCGCCTGCCACGCCACTTCCACGATGAAGCGGACGGCCATGCGGGTGTCCTTGTTCGCGCCACAGAAGGCATCAACGACGTACAGCTTCTTATTAGAAAGCTCCTTAATCGCCAGATCCTTCACGGACGCCCACGTGGACTCGGTCATCGGATGGTTGTCGTTCTTGTAGCCCTCGCTCGTCCACCACACGGTGTTCTTGGAGTTCTCGTCCATGACGATATACTTGTCCTTGGGGCTGCGGCCGGTATAAATGCCGGTCATGACGTTCACAGCGCCCAGTTCGGACACCTGACCCTTTTCATAGCCCTCGTTGGTGGACTTGGTTTCTTCTTCGAACAGCAGATCGTAAGAAGGATTGTGCACAACCTCGGTCGTGCCGGTAATGCCATACTTGCTCAGATTCAGCTCTGCCATGTAGAACCTACCTCTTTCTTTAAATTGGTGGGACAATACACTGCGGATTCAGGGAAAATCCCGATTCTCCACATCTATATCATACACCACTTGCGCGGTAAAATCAAGATGTACTTTGGCAAATTTTCTGCGAACAGCTTGACACTTGATGCTTTTTGTCTAAAATCACAACAAGGTCAGGGGTAAACCCATGCGGATTCGCCCCTGACCATTATACTATTTCCAGATAAGAATGCGCCAAGATGCGCCGCGAATTTTTTCTTCTGCCTAACGCGAATGGAACGCAGCGTAGCAGCGCTACGCTAAGTGGAATGAGCGGACGGCGGAAGGAAAAAGGCGCAAG